>Ga0180215_1003040_pt1 | contig 16249 bp, 17 predicted proteins | sample eDN3rd37CBELigBY_FD_128871 | JGI IMG/M metagenome (GOLD analysis project Ga0180215, IMG submission 128871) | Enriched backyard soil microbial communities from Emeryville, California, USA - eDNA 3rd pass 37_C BE-Lig BY (version 2) (version 2) | ecosystem: Environmental > Terrestrial > Soil >...
CTTCTTTTATCGGCATGTCAAACAGCTTTGCTTGTGCAAATGCGCCGATAAATGTATCTCCCGCCGCTGTTGTATCAACCGCCTGAACTTTGTAGGCTTTTGTATAAACCGCCTCGCCATTTTTGCCATAAAAATAAGATCCATTTGTTCCTAATGTTATTAATACATGGCGGACTCCATTAGCCATTAGTAATTTAGCGGCTTTTTCCGCCTCGTTTTCGCCTTTAATTTTTATCCCTGTCATAATTTCGGCTTCTGTTTCATTCACAATCAGGGTATCGATTTTTGCCAATAATGCTGGCGGTGCTTTATAGGCGGGCGCTGGATTCCAAAAGATAGGAACTCCTCTTTTGCTCGCCTCTTCTATCAGCCATTCATTTGTGCTTTTATGCAATTCATTTTGCAGCAGCACTAATCGATAGTTTTCCAAGCTGTCTAAATAAGGAGCCAAATCTTCAGGAGCGAGCGCTGTATTGGCTCCCCCTGAAAGGATGATTGTATTTTCTCCTTTTGCATCCACTGTGATAAAAGCCAAACCAGATGACGTATCCTTTGTGATGATATCCTCTATATTGACACCATATTTGCGCAAACTCTCTGCCAATGTTTTCCCGAATGCATCCGTTCCTACTGCGCCAAGCATTGTCACCATTCCGCCGGCTTTAGCAGCAGCAACCGCTTGATTTGCGCCCTTGCCGCCAGGAATATAAGAAACGCCCAATCCCGCTATCGTTTCTCCTGGCAATGGATGCTTTTCCACTTTATTGACAATATCCATATTGATGCTGCCAATCACAAGCATTTTTTTCATGCCGCTTCCCCCTCCTTTTTTATTCTATTGTAGCAGGACAAGCAGTAAGACTAATAGGAATTTGAACAGAGAAAAAAGAACCTTTCCAAAGTAAAGGTTCCCCAGGCTGTTGAGAAACGTTCGCTCTCTTCGTCATCCCCCTTTTCTGCGGTGCTCATTACCCCCAAAAAGGTAAATCCGCTCCTCGAAAAGGGGAATTCCTAAGGTAGTCAAACGTTTTCATTCAGCCTGATTGTTTGCTTCATAGCTTTTTCGACACTCTGAAGAACCTTTCCAAAGTAAAGGTTCCCGCAGCCTAAATCCAATATTTTTTCCCTTTCACTTCCCCTATCATCTCTAGCAATGCAGGCTTTTCGATAAGATTATTAGGACTTTCCTTTCTATTTCTTCGGGCAAGATAATCTTTAAAAAACTGTTTATCATCATATGCAGATGCTCCCCTATATTCCATGCTGCCTGCTTTTGATCCATTTTTTACATTTCAAAAAAACGATGTCTTTCCACCTTGCATACTCTTAATGAAAATGTTTGATACCATTCTTTTTTGCCTCTTTCTTGAGCAATTTGGTGCGCTGCATGATCTTTCCATTTTTGAATCGCTTCAAGTGACTGCCAATAAGAAACCGTTATTCCCAACTGTTCATCCCTTGCACTTTCCACTCCTAAAAAACCCTCTTGCTTTGCAGCCAACTCCACCATCTTTTCCGCCATTTTTCCATAGCCATTCTCTCCATCTGTCCGCTCTGATGAAAAAATAACAGCATAATAAGGAAGCTCTGATTCTTTGATTTTATCTGCCATCATGATTCCCCCATTGAAAACTTTTACTGTCATAACCTTTTGCTCGTTCGTTTTTTCTGCAGAAGATTCGCACAGCCCTTTCTTCTTATCATACCAATCTTTTTTTTGCAATCTTCTCTTTTTTTAATAGTCCGTTCCTGAATTTATCAAAAAGACCTATCCTTCAAATGAGACAGGTCTGTTAAAAATAGAATCATTTTTTCACTTCATAATAAAGCTCGACAAATTGATTAAATGTTTTTGTTCCTTTTAAGGACAAGTCCAGCTTATATTCGCCTTCTTTAAATAAGGGAATGCCATTGCCGATTACTGCTGGAGCAATTGTTACGATCAGCTCATCTACAAGCTGCTCTTTTATAAATAAAGCAATCAGCTCCCCGCCGCCAACCAGCCAAATATTTTTGCCTGACTGCTTTTTTAAATCGGCAATCAAAGAAGTTATTCCATCGCTGATAAAAGTCACATCTTCTGTTGATCCGGCAGCTGTTCTGCTGAACACATATGTTTCTTTTCCTTTGTACGGGAACTCCGGCAACTCTTGATTTAAGATCCAATCATATGTCTTTTTGCCCATCAACACAGCATCAACCGTCTCATAAAAGGCAGAATAGCCATTATCTCCTTCCCCTTCTACTTGAAACAGCCAATCTAATGACTCCTCTTTTGTTGCGATATATCCGTCTAAACTTGCTGCAATATAGATAATGACTTTGCGGTTGGACATGTTTTGCGCCTCCTTGCTTTTTCTATTTTTGCGAATAATTGCACCACTGGCTGAATCATTTCGGCTTAATGTGATGCCTTTTGTTCCTTTAGGCGCAATCAAAATGCTATGCACAGCTGCTGCATAAAACAATATCCTCAACATGCTTTTGCTAGTAGTGAAGCATTGCTTTATCTTTTATTCTGGCGCCTTTTTTAGATTCCAACAAATGTCTATGCTGAATTTATCTATTTAGCTTTCTTTTTTCAGCTTAAAAACGATAAAATCAGGGCATCTAAGGTCTTCTTCAAATGAAGGATATTTTTTTAGCATCTCTTTTGACGGCTTCGGTTCTACTATGCATTCTAAGATAAAGCCTGTTTTGATTAACATATTTATATAGCTTGTTAATGTTCTATGGAAGAACAGCATTTTTTCTTTATCGCCTAAAGCTTGTTCATAAATTCCTTCACAAAAAAAGACGGCAGATCCTCTCCACTGCCATCCTTATTCCTAATCATTCTGTCATTTGCACATCTTTTAGCGGCCAATACACGATATTCGTTTTGCCGACCACTTTATCCAAAGAAATAACCCCAATTTCCCGGCTGTCCTTGCTGTTTCTGCGGTTATCTCCCATCACAAACAATGTATTTTTCGGCACTTTGTCAAAGCCAGTATAATCTTTTAAGGTGAAATCTTCTGTCAGCAGGGCACCTTGTCCATATTGCTCTTTCACTTCTTTTTTCTTTTCTTTTAAATAGTCTTCCTTATAGGCCTTTCCATTGATGTACAGTACATCATTTTTGTATGCAATGCTATCTCCCGGCAGGCCAATAACCCTTTTAATATAGTCATCCTGTGCTGTTGCATGGAACACGATAATGTCAAATCGTTTCGGTGTGCCAATTTTAGAAACCACCATGCGGTCTTCGTTATTTAAGGTCGGCTCCATTGATTCTCCATCCACAACAATTGGCGTAAACACAAATGTGCGCACAACAAACGCAATGGCAACTGCCGCAACTATCGATTTGCCCCAGTCAAACAGCTCTGATTTCTTTTTCATTCATCCAATCTCCTTTTATCGATGCACTTTTGCCAATATAAAAAGCAAAAACACATTGATCATTTTCTCTTTATTTTTCACTTTTTTCTATTAATCGTAATCCTTTTTTATTATACATATTTTTCCGTTCTAATCCATCGGAATAAGCAGAGCGAGCTGGTTTTTACTAAAACATGCCATTGGAGCTGCCTCTTTTCCTATAATACTATATCATATTCCATTCTTTCAGCTGTTTGCACTGCAGCTTCTTTTCCCAACAGCTTTGTCAGCAGATAAAAAGACAAATTAATTCCCGCCGAGATGCCCCCAGAGGTGAAAATAGTGCCTTCATCCACAAATTTTACATTCCGTTCTACTTGCACAGCTGGAAATTCCTTTTCTAAGCGATTTATATCCATCCAGTGGGTCGTGGCTTTTCGGCCATCCAAAATGCCCGCCTTTGCAAGCAGCAGCGCCCCTGTGCAAACAGATGCGGTAATCTTTGCTGATGCATGCTGCTTTTGTATCCAGCTGATGACATTCGGGTTGTTTATTTCCGTTTCTTCCGCCCCGTATCCTCCAGGTATGATGACAATATCAAGAGGCGGATGATTGGAAAAACTATAATCGGGATATACCTTAAGCCCGTTTCGCGCTGTAATCAGGTTTCCATCCTCCGAAATTGTTTTGACGCTAAATGGCTTGGCTGTTATGGACAGTGCAGCCGCCAATGAAAACACCTCAAATGGTCCTGCAAAATCTAATACTTCCACTTCATTAAAAAGCAGAATGCCCACCGTTTTTGTTTCATTCAAATTCCTGCCCCCTGCCAAAATTTCTTTTTTATTAACTATTCCATTTTGTGATGGAGAACCCTTTATTTCTTTATAATAAAATTATGCCAGTTTTATCATATAAGAAGTAATTTCCTTTATTTTTCCCTTTTTCCCCGCACTCGTAAATTGATAGATATGACAAAAAGCATAACGCTGCAAGGCTTCTGTTGCCAGCGTTCCATTTACCGCTCCTGTAGTGCCATGTGTAATAATGGTTTCTATCTGTATTTCTTTAGCTTTATTGTCTTTTTCTGCTTCTGCTGCTTTTGCCACCGCTTCTTTTCCTTTATAGGAGATTTCCCCGACTTTATGCCAGGCTACCTGATCTGCCAGCTGCTCTCCTACAGAATCGATGTCTTTTAATAAAAGCGCTGCAGCAACTTCCTTTAGCATCAGCTTTTTCGGTGCATTGCCGCAGTCGATGGGACAGATGATGCTGACTCCTTTGTTCTCTGCATTTCCCATTGCATCCTCCTAAAAAATTATTGTCTTTATTTTATACTAGTTTTTCATTTTCATCAGCTATAAGCTATAATGTCCCAAGCGTTTATCCAGCCTTCTTTTTTCAGCAGCACTCCTTTTCGTTTCTTCATAAAAAATAGGGAGTATACAAAAACATGGTATTTTTTTGGCATACTCCCTTTATAAAAATCCCTATTTTTCTGCACCATAGCTTGCAGCGGTTCTATCCTTCTCCAGCATACTTGTCTCCATTGCCAAGTGTTCCTGTTAAACTTGCATTCAGCTCAAATGGCACTGCCTCCGCCTCATCTGATGCTTTTGTCATAAGTGGTGCGGCAACAAACAGCATGATAAAAAGAACAGGAAAACTGAGGCAACTCTTTAATTTTTTCACAATAAACAGCTCCCTAATTTAACAAGCCATGATTCTTTTATTCTACTATAATTTTTCGCGGAAAATTTTCCCTTTTGAAAATTTTTCCTTTTGCTTAAAAGCAATCGCAGCCTAAAAAAAAGAGCTGCTTTCCGTAGCTTTGCAGCTTTTTAATCAAAGAAAATGAAGCCAGGGCCTGCTTCTTTCAGTAGCATCTTTCTCTGCTTTTCGCTACACTAAAAAAAGAATCTAAAAATGTGGTGATGGAATGTTTAAATTATTGGTCATTGAAGATGATAGAACATTATATGAAGAATTAAAAACGCGCTTAACAGCTTGGTCGTATGAAGTATATGGCATTACAGATTTCGCCGCTGTCATGCAGACGTTTTCCGAAGTGCAGCCGGATTTAGTGATTATCGATATCCAGCTGCCAATGTTTGATGGGTTCCATTGGTGCCGGATGATTCGCAGCCATTCGAATGTGCCGATTATTTTCCTATCTTCTCGGGACCATCCAACAGATATGGTCATGTCGATGCAGCTTGGCGCCGATGATTTTGTGCAAAAGCCTTTTCACTTTGATGTGCTTGTCGCCAAAATCCAAGCCATTTTGCGCCGCGTCTACAATTATAGTGTGGAAAAAACAGAGCTGAAAACATGGTATGATGCAACAATCGACTTTGAAAAAAACACGGTGGAAACAAGCAACGGCAGCATCGAGTTAACGAAAAATGAACTGTATATCCTAAAAATATTGATTGAACATAAAAACAAAATTGTTTCAAGAGACCATTTAATCACAAGCCTTTGGAATGACAAACGCTTTATCAGCGATAACACATTAACCGTCAATGTCAATCGCCTGCGAAAAAAACTTGAGACAATAGGGCTTGGCAAATATATTGAAACAAAAGTGGGCCAAGGCTATATGGCAATGGAAGAGGATGTAATATGATTAGAGCCTTTTTAAAAGAAAAACGGAGCTGGATTATTTTTATTCTGTTTTTGCAAGTGCTTAATCTTCTGATTGCCAGCATGGATAAAACCATTCCCTTGCAGTCCATGCTTTATATTAGTTTTTTGGCCAGCATTTTTTTGGCGATTTTTTTGGCGGTTCGTTATCAAAAGGAAACAGCCTTTTACAAAACCCTTGCCGACAGGGAAGATAATTTGGATACAAGCAATTTGCCTTCCCCTGAAAGCCCTTTTGAAGAAATTATTGAACAAAGCATTCTGCAGCAGACCGAACAGCTCAAAAAAGAAATTCAGCATCATTCGCTCCAAGTAGAACAAGAAAAGGATGAGCTGTTAAGCTGGATTCATGAAGTGAAAACTCCTCTTACTGCTCTCCATCTTATAATAGAACGAATAGAGGATCACAAGCTAAAAACGGATTTGACCTATGAATGGATGCGCATCCATCTGCTTTTGGACCAGCAGCTTTATCAAAAAAGAATTCCCTTTATGCAAAATGATTTATATATGGAAGAAACAGATTTAGAGGAAATTATTTTTGATGAAATTCGCACATTGCAAGCCTGGTGCATGCAAAAGGGAATTGGCTTTGAAGTGGATTTAGCTGTTCCTGCCGTGCTGACAGACAGCAAGTGGCTTGCATTTGTTTTTCGGCAGATTTTAACAAATGCCGTAAAATACAGCGAGCATGCCGATATTATCATTACAAGCAGAATTATCGGCCGCCAAACCGTTGTAAAAATTGAGGATGCAGGCATTGGAATAGAACCACATGATTTGCCGCGAATTTTTGAAAAAGGCTTTACCTCCACAGCCAATCATCATAGCCGGCAGTCTACAGGAATGGGATTGTATTTAGCCAAAAAGGTCGCAAATGCCCTGCATATCCATCTAGAGGCAGCCTCTACCATCGGCAAAGGAACTACCTTCACTTTCACCTTCCCGAAAAAAAATGATATCGTGCAAATTACAGGCATGTGACAAAAATGTCACATGCCTCTTCCAATTGTTCGCCAAATGAAAGGAAAACATATGCAGAACTTTTTATAATAAAGCTATCAATAAAGGAGTGTGGAATATATGACTATTTTACAAGCGAATAAAATCCATAAAAGCTATGGCAATAAATTTACGAAACAAGAAGTGCTGAAAGGAATTGACCTGACCATTCAAAAAGGAGAATTTGTCAGCATTATGGGGGCATCTGGTTCAGGAAAAACCACCTTGCTGAATGTCTTGTCTTCGATCGATAAAGCTTCAAGCGGTTCGATTTTAATTGAAGGAAATGAAATCACTGGCATGAAAGAAAAACAATTAGCCGCTTTCCGCAAAACAAATCTTGGCTTTATTTTTCAAGAATACAATTTGCTTGATACATTGACCGTAAAAGAAAATATTTTGCTGCCATTATCGATTTCCAATACCGCAAAAGAGGTGGCCCAGCAAAAATTTAACGAGCTGGCTAGTGAACTGGGCATTGAACAGTTAAAGGATAAATATCCAAATGAAATTTCCGGCGGCCAAAAGCAGCGCACTTCTGCCGCACGGGCATTTATTCATGAACCAAGCATTATTTTTGCCGATGAGCCGACAGGGGCCCTTGATTCGAAATCGGCATCTGATTTATTAAATAAATTAAGCCATTTAAACAAAAACCGCAAATCAACCATTATTATGGTGACACATGATCCTGTTGCGGCAAGCTTTACAAGCCGTGTGGTATTTATTAAAGATGGCCAAATTTATACGCAATTAAATAAAGGGGAACAATCCAGACAAGATTTTTTCCAGGATATTATGAAAACACAAGGAATTTTAAGCGGGGTGCAGTATGAGCATTAATCAACTAATTTTCCGCAGTTTGAAAAAAAATATCAAAAGCTATTATTTATATGTATTTGCCCTTATTTTTAGTGTCGCTTTATATTTTTCTTTTGTGACACTGCAATATGATCCGGCAATGGACGCCACAAAAGGCACCATTAAAGGCGGCGCCGCCATTCGGACTGCCTCGATTTTATTGATTGCGATTGTCGGCATCTTTTTGTTTTATGCCAATAATATTTTTATCAAACGACGCAGCAAGGAAATTGGCTTATTTCAGCTGATCGGGATGACAAAAGGGAAAATTTTCCGCATTATCAGCACTGAAAATATGATGCTGTACTTTGGCTCCCTTGCAATTGGAACATTTCTTGGCTTTGCCGTTTCCAAATTGATCAAATTGATTTTGTTTAAGATTACAGGAATCGATCAAGTCGCTTCCTTAACCTTTTCTGGCCAGGCATTGATACAGACTGTATTGGTATTTGCCGCTGTTTATGTCTTTATTATGATGATGAATTATTTATTCATTAAAAGACAAACAATTTTAAGTCTATTTAGCGTTACTTCTTCTTCAGAGGAAAAAGTAAAAAAAGTATCGATACTGGAAATCATTTTCGGCATTTTCGGCTTAGCACTGATTGTTGTCGGCTATTATCTTTCATCAAAATTATTTGGCGGCGACTTTTCTGAAATGAATGAACTATTTGCCGTAATGATTATTATTCTTGCATCTGTCATTATTGGAACATATCTTTTTTACAAAGGATCCGTTACATTTGTAGCAAATTTGATCCGCAAAAAGAAAAATGGCTATTTATCAATTAATGAAGTGCTGTCATTATCCAGCATTATGTTCCGCATGAAAACAAACGCAATGCTTCTGACAATTATTACAACCGTTTCGGCACTTGCCATCAGCTTATTGGCGCTTTCTTATATTTCCTACTATTCCGCTGAAAAAACAGCGATTGATAGTGTTCCTGCAAACTTTGCCTTTACAAATACAAAGGATTCAGACTTGTTTGCAGAGAAATTGACAGAAAAAAATATTGACTATAAGGAAACGACAATACCAGTTCTGCAGGCAGAAGTAGACATCAGCAAAGTATTAGTGTCCCAGCCAGAAGGATTTAATCTTGATCCTAGCAAAACTTCACTGGCTGTAGTCAGCGACAAACATGTAAAAGGCGTTAATGTAAAAAAAGATGAAACGCTTTTTACAGGATATAATGATGCATTGGCAAAATTTATGGCGTTAAAGGATTCAGGAGAAGTGGAGCTAAAAACAAATAAAGAATCCATTTCCCTTCATTATTTAGGCCTTGACTCACCGACAATTGTTTCTTATCTTTTCACAAGCGGCGGCATGCCAACAGTGATTGTCGATGAAACTGTTTTTGCCAAATTGGCGAAAAATCCAGAGAAGGATATTCAACGAACCACTTCCCTTTATATTGGCATCGACATCCAGGATGACGCCCAAGTCAAAAAAGCAAATGTGCTTTTTGCTGATCTAGATTTTCAAGACAAAGACTTAAATATTTCTCGGCTTGATATGATTGATTCCAACAAAGCAAATATGGGACTGACGATGTTTATTGTCGGCTTTTTAGGATTAACGTTCTTGATTACTTCCGGATGCATTCTTTATTTTAAACAAATGGGCGAAGGAGAAGAGGAAAAGCATAACTATACCATTTTGCGAAAACTTGGCTTTACCCAAGGCGATCTGCTGAAGGGAATTCAAGGAAAACAATTATTCAACTTCGGCATTCCATTAGTAGTCGGTCTGTTGCACAGCTATTTCGCTGTGCAATCCGGCTGGTTTTTCTTCGGCACCGAATTATGGACACCAATGATTATTGTCATGGTTTTATACACCATTCTCTATTCGATTTTCGGCGTATTGTCTGTTGTGTACTATAAAAAATTGATTAAGTCTGCGCTGTAAGAAAAGAGTAACACCCAATATTTTCAAGAAATTTAAAGGATAGAAAAAAATCGAAATTCACTGTCACAATTCCAATTCAACAAACGGTAAAAACAGCATCTGATTAGCGTATCATTTAGCGAAGACAAACACTTGGAGATTTCTCCAAGTGTTTGTCTCTTTGTTCTTCAAATAAGAAAACTCAGTTAATTGCATAAATTTAGTTGGTTTTATTTTTTATCGCGTGCTGACCAATAGCTCCTACTATTAAAATAATAATCGAAATGGCATTATAATCTTTAAAAAAGGTTGTAAACGGAATGTCCAAAAATCTGCACACAAACGTAATAACTCTACCTAACAAAAGAATAAGCCCAATTACTACCATCCAATCAAATAAGTTCTTTAAAAATTTCATTTTACTCCCCTTTTTATCAATGGTGATTAACCTGCGAGTTAGTTTAAGTACAACTGTTCACAATTTATAAAGTGAAACTTCAATCAGTGAGAGTTTTCTTCATCCTCACTGATTGTTAGGTGAACCAATCAGACTTTTACGGACAAGTTTCTACCCACCTAGATTTCTCAGTTTCTCTCCTAATCCCTTAGGTGGGGGATTACTGCCCGTTAAATGGTGATAAATTTATTTTAACATAACTTCCCCCTTCCCCCTGCTTCTTCCTAGGCGTTTTGTATCTTCCTAGTAAACAAAAAATCTTACTGTTTACAGCTTTTAATTTCCAATACTTTTTCACATGCAAAAAGCCGCTAGAAGGTTTGTTCTAGCGGCTTTTCTCCTTTAATTACTCCCCTAAATCCACATTATGATACACTTGGCGAACATCTTCCAAGTCTTCTAGGGCATCAATCATTTTTTCAAATTGTGCTAAAGCGTCATCTGAAAGGGTTACGTCATTCTGTGCAAGCATAGTCAGCTCGGCTACAGTAAACTCTGTTACGCCAGCTTGTTTGAATGCTTCTTGCACGGCATGGAATTGATCTGGCTCTGCATATACTACAACAGAATCTTCTTCTTCTTCGATAATATCGCGGACATCCACATCTGCTTCCATCAATAATTCCAATACTTCTTCTTCTGTTTTGCCTTCTACGCCGATAACAGCTGTGGCATCAAACATATAAGAAACCGATCCGCTTACGCCCATGTTTCCGCCATTTTTTCCGAATGCTGCGCGCACATCGGAAGCGGTGCGGTTTACATTGTTTGTCAACGCATCGACAATCACCATGGAGCCGCTTGGACCAAAGCCTTCATAACGAAGCTCATCATATGTTTCTTCTGAGCCGCCTTTTGCTTTTTCAATTGCACGGTCAATAATGTTTTTTGGCACACTATATGTTTTCGCACGCTCCAATACAACTTTCAGCGCTTGGTTGGATTCTGGATCCGGCTCCCCTTGCTTTGCTGCTACATAAATTTCACGGCCGAATTTAGCATAAATACGACTAGTATTAGCATCTTTTGACGCTTTTTTCTCCTTAATGTTGTTCCACTTACGACCCATTATGAACACTCTCTTTCTACAATTAAATCTTCAGCACTTTATTATATCTAGAAATATAGCACTTCTTCAATGGTTTCTCTAGAAAGTTCAAAAGATATTGCCAAACTCCCATTGCAAAGCCTATTTTCACCAGTTTATATTATACAGGAAAAACAGCATATGTTCAGCAATTTAAATCACAACATGTCTAAAGAGTCTTCCCCAATATACGGAGAAGCCCTTTTTCTCTATAGATGATTATTCGCTTTGCTTTTGGGACCTTTTCGCTTCTAAAACATTTTTTCCACAAAGTTCTTTAAAACCAAACAAACGTTCTGATATAATTGATATATAATTTATGCTCGACACTTTATCTATAAAAAATGGCCAACAGCAAATACAAACGGAGGAGCATTGTATGTTTCTAAAAAAAATTACACTATTAAAAAATGAAATTCCAGCCAAAGAAAAATATCCCTTTTCCATCCCTGCAATAAAAAACTTGAACTCTCTTGATTTAACAAGCAATATAACCTTTTTTGTGGGAGAAAACGGATCGGGAAAATCGACGCTGCTAGAGGCCATTGCCGATAAATGCGGGTTTCATACAGCAGGAGGGAGCAGACATAACCAATATGATGTTCATGGCGCTCATTCTGAATTAGGAGACTATCTTCGGCTATCATGGATGCCCAAAATAACAAACGGCTTTTTTCTGCGTGCAGAGTCCTTCTATCATTTTGCGACATACCTGGATAAAATGGAAGAAGACCCTTATACAAAATCCAATTATCGCCATTATGGCAGCAAATCCTTATTGGAACAATCCCATGGCGAATCCTTTTTATCCCTTTTTTTAAACCGCTTTACTGGAAAAGCGATCTATTTGTTAGATGAACCAGAAGCCGCTCTGTCGCCGCAAAGGCAACTTACTTTTTTGCGAATTTTGCATGATTTAAGCAAAAACCAAAAATGCCAATTTTTAATTGCCACCCACTCACCTATTCTATTGGGGTATCCGCATGCAAAAATTTGGAGCTTTGATCATGACAGTATAAAAGAAGTTGACTATGAACAGACCGACCATTATCAAATAACAAAATACTTTTTAAATAATCGGGATAACATGCTAAAGGAATTATTAAAAGACTGAATTTTATTTTCCAATAAAATGGATATTTCTTAACTATTTAACCAATATTAGAAATACCTATTTATAAGGAGAAAACATATGATTGGTTTACTAATCGCAGTCGCACTTTTTAATTTTTTTGCCATAAAGCTAAATAAAAGGCTAAATATAAATCAAGTCTTGCATATCTGGATGTTTACAAGCACTTTTCAATTATTGTTTGATATATTTGTCGACTTTAAATATTTAGGATATTGGTATTTTACAAAAGAAATTGACTGGATATCGATTCTTAATATTATATTTTTAGTCCAGCCAGTCAATATTATTTTCCTCAACTATTATCCATTCAAAAAAAGGCTGGGCAGCAGAATTTTTTTTATTTTTTGCTTTAATCTGCTTATTTTGCTGTATGAAAAAATTGCGCTGCTCCCTGAACCATGGGGCTATTTTCATTATGGCTGGTGGAAGATTTGGTATTCAGCAATCCTTAACCTTTTTTTGCTGCTTAGTCTTATTTCCTATCATCGCTATATCATTTATCTTGAAAAAAAAATCATACAGCATGCTTCCAGCAAATAAACAGCCGCCAGTTCACTCGCTCAACATGCGTGTAGATAATTTTTTAGAGGCTGTTTTCGTATAGATTGTTGCTAGTTAACCCACAGGCTGAATATACTTCGCTTTCGGCGGGTCGAGCGTCGAGCTAATCCCGCAGGAGTCTACGTGTATGCAGCCTGCTCAGCAATGCTCAAAAATTTTTCATCTTATTCCACAAGCAACAAATTTTCAGAAAACTGCAAGCGAAAAAGCAGATGACGAAAAATTCCCGCTTCTCACTGAGCAGAAATCAACAGGGTTCAACATTTTCTTTTTGTTGCCCTCTCTAAGCCTGTTCTTTTATCCGCTTCTTTCTATACATTTTCTGCAAAACACTTCATTTACAGCATAAAAATAGGATAATGGAGCATCCATTATCCTATTTCCTACTATAAATATATTATCTTTTGGCTGCCAGCAGTTTGGTTCTTGTCTGTTTGGCTGCTTCCACCATTACTTTTAATGCTTCAATTGTTTCGTATTCGCCTCTTGTTTTTAAGCCGCAGTCTGGGTTAATCCAAAATAATTGAGGATCAAGCACTTGAAGAGCCCGATCAATATTGCGGGTAATTTCCTCTAATGCCGGAATGCGCGGGCTATGGATATCATATACCCCTAAGCCAATTCCTTTTTCATATGCATTCTCTTCAAAGGATGTCAGCAGTTCCCCATGGCTTCTTGACATTTCTATGGAAATCACATCCACATCAAGAGCATTGATGCTGTCGATAATATCTTCAAAATCCGCATAGCACATATGTGTATGTATTTGCGTATCATTTTCTACAAAGGCGGTAGCAAGCTTAAAGGCATAAACTGCATGCTGCAAATAGCTTTCTCTTTTTGGCTGTTTCAGAGGAAGCCCTTCCCGGATTGCTGGTTCATCGACTTGAATCATATTGATGCCATTCTTCACTAATGCTTCCACTTCCTGACGCAGGGCCAAGGCAATTTGATTGGCCACTTCGCTTCTTTTTATATCATTGCGGACAAAGGACCAGTTTAAAATCGTAATCGGCCCTGTAAGCATTCCTTTAACAGGCTTTGAAGTCAGATGCTTAGCATATACTGTTTCTTTTACCGTCATCGGCTCTAAAAATGCTACATCTCCAAAAATAATCGGCGGTTTTACACAGCGCGAGCCATAGGATTGCACCCAGGCAAATTTCGTAAATTGGAAGCCTGCCAGCTTTTCGCCAAAATATTCGACCATATCTGTTCGTTCAAATTCACCATGCACCAATACATCCAATTCCAGCCGCTCTTGAATATCTATCCATTTTTCAATTTCTTGTTCGATATATTGCGTATATTCAGCCTGTGATAATTCCCCTTTGCGCCATTTTAAGCGTTGTTTTCTTACTTCTTGTGTTTGCGGGAAACTCCCGATGGTTGTTGTCGGCAAAATCGGCAGCTGGAATCCCTTTTCCTGAACCACTCTTCTTTCGGCAAAAGGAGCCTTTCTTTCTGCCGAAAATGCATGCAAATGCTTTATATTATGCTGAACACGCTCATGATTGCGGTAAGAAGACTGCTGGAGCGCCTCTAACGCCTTTGTGCTCGCCTCTATTTCCGGAAGAACAGTTTCTTTTCCTTCTGTCAGTCCTTTGACAAGAAGCACAATTTCTGCCAGCTTTTCATCTGCAAATGCGATGGCATCTGCCACTACTTGCTCCAATTGTTCTTCATTCGCCGCTGTTACTGGCACATGCAGCAGACTGCAAGATGCTTGAATGACCAGCTGTTCTTTGGTTGTTGTCTCTAAAATGTCTTCTAAAAGCACAAATGTTTTCTCTAAATCATTGCGCCAAATATTTCTGCCATCCACTACTCCAGCAAATAATACTTTATCTTTAGGAAAGCCATATTTTTTTAGGGAAGCTAAATTTTCCCCTTCATCATAAATAAAATCCAAACCAATTCCATCTACTGGAAGGGATATAATCTCCTGATAATGATCGATGCTTTCAAAATATGTTTGCAGATTTATCTGAAGGGCCGGCGCTGCTTCTTTTAATGCTTGATAAACCGTTCTAAATACTTGCAGCTCTTCTTCTCCAATAGCTGTCGCAAGAATTGGCTCCTCGATTTGCACCCATGTGGCACCGGCAGCGGACAGCTCTTGCAGAATTTGTGCATACAGCGGCACAAATTCTGCGACCACTTCCTGCCATTTCGTATCATCATAGCCTTTTGCCAGCTTCACAAACGTAATTGGCCCAATCACCACAGGTTTTCCTTGAATTCCTAATTTTTCTTTTGCTTCTTGATAAAAACGCAAAGGACGATTATCCACAAGAGTCGGAGCTGCATCCTCCAGTTCTGGAACAATGTAATGGTAGTTGGTATTAAACCATTTGGTCATTTCCGAGGCGACTGCTTTTTTAGAGCCTCTCGCTATGCTGAAATACTGGTCTAATGAAACCTCGCCGCCTTTATATTCAAAGCGCTTTGGCACAAGCCCAAACATTACTGCCGTATCGAGCATATGATCATAAAAAGAAAAATCGCCAACAGGAATAAAATCAATTCCCTTTTCCTGCTGCTTTTGCAAATGCTGAAAACGAATTGCCTCCATTGCCTTCAGAAAGTTAGCCTCATCTATTTTGCCTGCCCAATATTGCTCTAACGCTTTTTTCCATTCTCGCTTTTCCCCAATTCTTGGATACCCTATATTTGAACTTTTCACCATTTCTCCACCTCTTCTTCAGTTTTTTGAATCTGTCATACTTTAATCGTTATTTCCTACATGATCGCTTCGCCAAAAATAAAAAATCTCTCTTTCCAAGTCGCAAAAGAGAGATTAAAAGGCATAACAAACAGCACTGAGAAACCTTGTTTTCTCAGGAACAGTCACTGCACCTCCCTCTATATCCGCGTAGAGTACAAGTCAAATGCAACAGGCAGGTCTCCTGACTTAAGATCAACGCTCCTTATCCCTTCCCATTGTCTTTTCTGACAACAGTGAGTTTCTATAAGTCGCTCCCTATCACAGTGGCGGGACCGTCCCGGATTTGCACCGGCCTTCCCTTTTAAGCAATGCAGCAAAACTGCACGCACCTCTTGCATATATGTATTCTATTTTCCGAAGAAAAAATAGTCCTTCCTTTCTTTCTTCAGACAAAAAGCCTCTCTAAAATAATAGAGAGGCTTTTTGTCTGAAGAATTCCTCTCTTATCTGCCAAAGCGCATATGCTTTGCTGGAATTAGCACCTTTTCGATCAAAAATCGAATGGTTGCTGA
>Ga0180215_1003041_pt1 | contig 16249 bp, 13 predicted proteins | sample eDN3rd37CBELigBY_FD_128871 | JGI IMG/M metagenome (GOLD analysis project Ga0180215, IMG submission 128871) | Enriched backyard soil microbial communities from Emeryville, California, USA - eDNA 3rd pass 37_C BE-Lig BY (version 2) (version 2) | ecosystem: Environmental > Terrestrial > Soil >...
AATTGCCCTTACGGAACACCGGCTCAACCTGTCCGTCCTCCGTTATGCCGTCAATGTCCATCTCGGCGGAGCCGATCATGAAGTCGACGTGCAGGAAGCTTTGGTTTAATCCGGCTTGTTCCAGCTCCTCGCGGGACATCGTAGTGCCGCCCTCTACGCAGGTCGGATAAGCATTGCCTAGAGCCAGATGGTTGGATGCATTCTCATCGAATAGTGTGTTGAAGAAGATGATGTTGGCATCCGAGATAGGAGAATGGTGCGGTACTAGAGCAGCCTCTCCCAAATAACGAGAGTTGCTGTCCAGATCCAGCATCTCCTTCAAGGAATCGTATCCCTTCTCGGCTTGGAAATCTACAACGCGTCCATTCTCAAACGTAAGGCTGAAGTTTTCGATCAGATTCCCTTGATAGCTAAGCGGCTTCGTGCTTCGGACCGTTCCGTTCGTGCCCTCTTTGTGCGGTGCGGTGTACACCTCTTCGGTTGGCACGTTCGGGTTGAAAGTATTGCCCTGCTCATTCTTGGAAATACCGCCGTTCCATAGATGATTACTTGGAAGCCCGATGAAGAGATCCGTTCCCGGAGCCCGATAGTGAAGCTTCTTGTACTGCTTCGCGTTCAAATAAGCACGTTTGGAGAGCAAAGTGTTGTTATGCTCCTCCCATGCTTTTACCGGATCATCCTGCTTGACGCGAACGGCAAGGAAGATCGCTTCCCACAACGCTTCGACAGCTGCTTGCGTATCCAGTTCAGGGAATACCAGCTTAGCCCAGTTGTCCGAAGGCGCTGCCACGATGGACCAGGATATTCTTTTTGAGGATATGTAATTCCTCCACGTTGCGAGAGCGGCCGAGGAGACGCGTGAGTAATCCGCAATCCGCTTAGGATCGATTCCTTTCAGCAGTTCGGGATCGTCGGATTTGATCATCAAATAGGCTCCGCCTTGCTCTGCCAATTCGTTCATCGCTTGCACCCGCCAGGCCGGGTATTGCTCGAACGCTTCGTCAGGCGCGAGGCTGTAGGTCAATCTTGATATGTGCTCGTCCCGCCAATCGACGTGAACCTCCTTCGCACCCACTTCATAGGCGCGCTTGACGATAAGGCGCACGAGCTCCGGAATATGGATAGGGGCATTGATCCACAGATCCTGTCCGGGCTGAATATGAACGGCCGTTCTAACGATGAGATCGGCGTATTTTTCTAAATCTTCCACTTTAGGCATGTTTGATTCCTCCTGTTCTAGGATGAGTGTAACACTTTAGGAGGGAAGATCAAAGTGCAAATGACAGCGATGTTTTTCCAAGGAATGACGTTCCGTTAGCCAGGTTTCCCAACAGAGGCTTTTCGTCACGGCTGATTAACAACGCGCCGGAATTTCAAATACGAAACGACTCTCCATGGAATGACATAGCCGAATGCGACCGTCATGAACAGCGCCATTACATCTTGTGGAGCCATGTCGGAAAGCTCCTGACGAAGAATGATCCGAACGATTACAATACCCAGAAAAGCAACGACAAACCCCCAGTTTTTCTTCGCATAAATAAGCTTATCTTCTCTCACTTCATAATTCGTTGTCCAAATCAGCGGAAGAGAGAATAGAATGCCAATTGTTAATGCTGCGCCCCAAGCCCAAGCCGGTTCATGTACTTCCGGGCTAAGCAGCAGGAATACGCCGGGGAGCATAAATAATAAAGGCGTCAATAGACGGATTCCGCTGCCCCTTATAGGACGGTACATGCTTCTCGTTCTTCTCCACAATACCAAAGCTGCTATAGCTGCGATCATCACATAAAAAGAGTTTCCGTTCATCTTACAATCCTCCTGATCAATCTGATGCTCTAATCATAACGGATGCAGCGGGTCTATTCGTAGTGACATTGGTCATTTGATCGAGATGTATAAAGTCATTTTGTGCGATCTATAAGGTGAAACTCCGGAATCGTGAGCGCGGGCTCATAACCGATTAGCTTCACTCAGCGCTATTACTTCATATTGCAATTCCTCATATGGTAGAAAAAAAATATTATGCTAAATTATTCATCATTTTCTTTACATATTCAGGAATCGCAGTAGCTATTGAATACGCCATTTTGATATGATACGAATGTATCATTGTTTAGTAGATTAAAGGAGCCGACTGTGCATGAAAGTTACAATATATGATGTGGCGCAAAAAGCTGGAGTATCGATAGCTACGGTATCCAAGGTTATTAATGAGACTGGCCGCATAAGCGATAAAACGAGGAAAAAAGTGCTGAAGGTGATGGATGATCTCAAGTACCAGCCTAGCATGGTCGCTTCTGCGCTGTCAGGCAAGAGCACTTATACGATTGGCTTGACGCTTCCGGATCTGGCCAACCCGTATTTCGCTGAGATGGCGCGAGCTATTGAGGATCGTGGAAGACAGCATGGCTTTAATGTTTTTATATGCAGCACTGATAATAATGCGGGCAAAGAGGAAGAGTACTTTCAGCTTTTTATGAAAAAACGGGTGGATGGCATTATTATGGTTTCTCGCGTAAAGCATGATGCCATATTGAAGAAAATATTGAATCAAAAGCTGCCGCTCGTTATGGTTGCGCGCGAAATGACTACAATGCCTGTCACTTCAGTTATGGTAGATGATTATTTGGGCGGCTATCTGGCAGGAAGCCATCTGGCCAAGCTTGGTCATCGTCAGGTATATGTGTTAGCGGAGAACCTGCATGACATGGGAAGCAAAGAGAGGATTAGAGGCTGCAAGGAAGCTTTGCTGGAGCATGGCGTTGAACTGGAAGAGCATATGTGTATTGATGCGGGCTACACGCTAGACAGCGGAAGAGAAGCAATGAAGAGTCTACTGCAGGGCCAAGTCAATCTTTCTGCCGTTTTTGCGTGCAATGATATATTGGCTATAAGCGCGATTCAAGCGGCTCGCGAGCTTGGCAAGAGCTTGCCAGAGGAGTTGTCGGTGGTAGGCTTCGATAACACAATTATCGCGACGATCGTTGATCCTCCGCTAACGACGATTGCTCAGCCTATTCAGGAAATCGGCGAGCGCTCGGTTGATTTGCTGATCGAGCAAATTCAAACGAAAGAAAATGTTAGGCAGCGTGTCATTCTCATGCCGGACATTGTGGTTCGAGGCTCTACTGCGCCTGTTAACGAAATAAATACTTAGCCCAAAAGTGCATCGCATGGATCCGTGCGATGCGCTTTTTTTAATTCTAAGGTTAAAAGGGAATTATCTGCGTCTATTATTGACAATGAATAGCAGGCAGGTATAATTCGTATTAGGGGTAAGCGCTTAATCAAATTATAAAAAATTATTATATCATTTTTGTTAAATGATCATGAATAAATGGCTATTTGAATAGAAATGTTCAAGAAATGAGTTAGGGATAACGCTTAACAAAGAGGTGGGAAAATGTCTGTAACGATTCGACTAACGATGGCACAAGCTTTGGTCAAATTTTTAGATCGGCAGTATGTAATTAGAGATGGCGAGGAGTCTAAGTTTTTTGCTGGCGTGATGGGTATTTTCGGTCATGGCAATGTAACGGGGATTGGTCAGGCCTTAGAGCAGGGCGGTCATGATCTGACGCTCATTCAGGGCAAGAATGAACAAGGGATGGCGCATGCGGCGATTGCTTTTGCCAAGCAGAGGAATCGCCTGGCGTCTTATGCCTGCACCTCCTCGATTGGCCCAGGGGCGCTTAATATGGTTACGGCTGCCGGTGTGGCGACAGTCAACCGTATTCCGCTGCTATTGCTGCCGGGCGACAATTTTGCTTCAAGAATGCCAGACCCTGTGCTGCAGCAGCTAGAGAATGGAATGGATTATACATTATCCGCTGCCGACGCTTTTAAGCCGGTAAGTAAATATTGGGATCGCGTTCATCGGCCTGATCAGTTGATGGTTTCTTTATTGCAGGCGATGAGAGTGCTGACTGATCCGGCTGAAACTGGGGCGGTTACGATCGCATTGCCGCAGGATGTGCAGTGCGAAGCATACGATTATCCGGAAGCCTTCTTTTGTAAGCGCGTCCATCTGATAGACCGCCAGCCTCCCAGCGAAAATTCGATTGCACAGGCAGTTTCGCGGATTGCTGCATCCAAACGTCCGCTTATGATTGTCGGCGGCGGTATTCATTATGCCGATGCGCTTGATGAGATGCTGCAGTTATGCGAGATGTTTCATGTTCCTGTGGCAGAGACGCAGGCTGGCAAGAGCGCGATGAAATGGGATCATCCCTTGTCGCTAGGCGGAGTAGGGGCAACAGGCACTGCGGCAGCTAATAAGGCTGCGGCTGAGGCGGATCTTATTATTGCTGTTGGGACGCGTCTGTCTGATTTTACGACAAGCTCGAAAACAGCCTTTAAGCATCCGGATGTATCATTTATCAATATTAATATATCATCGCTGGACACCCATAAGACCCAAGGTGTGCATATGAAGGCAGATGCCAAGCTGTCTCTAGCGAGATTGGTAGAGGAGCTGAGAGAGCTAGATTATCGCTCCAGCTACGGTATTGAGCTTCATGAAACGAAGCAGGCGTGGAATGCGGAGGTAGACCGCATCACGCATCTCGAGCGCGGGGATGGTCTAGTGCAAACGACGGTGCTTGGCGCGATCAATGAATGGATTGATCCGGATGCCGTTGTCGTATGCGCGGCAGGCAGCATGCCTGGAGATCTGCATCGTATATGGCGTACGGTTAAACCTAAAACCTATCATATGGAATACGGTTTTTCATGCATGGGCTACGAGGTTAGCGGCGCGTTCGGCGTAAAGCTTGCCGAGCAGGATCGCGAAGTCTATGCGCTGGTTGGCGACGGCAGCTATCTCATGCTGCACTCCGAGCTAATAACCAGCTTGCAGGAGCGTCAAAAAATAACGGTGCTGCTGTTGGATAACCATGGCTATCAATGCATTCATAACCTGCAGCGCGAGCAAGGCGGGGTGAGCTTTGGCAATGAATTCAGATATCGGGGTGAGAATGGCCGTCTTGAGGGCGATTATTTGAGCATAGATTATGCGAAGCATGCTGAAAGTATGGGGGCGAATGCCTTCAGAGCGTCTTCCATCGAGGAGTTGAAGCTAGCTTTAGCACAGGCGAAAAGCAGTGATAGATCCTGTCTTATTGCAATATCCGTGCTACCTGGGACGAATACTGGCGGCTATGATTCTTGGTGGCAGGTAGGCGTTTCTGAAGTATCTAAGCAGCCTTCTGTCGAACAGGCGTATGCTGCTTATAAGGCTAGTATGGAAAATATGAGGCCGTTGTCTTTTTGATGCGGTAGGAGTAAAAGCAGGTTGAATTAAAGGCATTTGCCACAGATTAACTTGTCTATGAAGTGGATAATCACATGAAAAGGAGCCTGAACATGGCATTCAAATATGGAGTTTCAGCGATCAATTGGTCGAACGAGGATATTTTGGAGTTTGGCGATCATTATACTGCGGATGATATACTCGGACAAATGTCTGCGCTTGGGTTTAAAGGAACGGAATACAGCCGTAAATTTCCATCCTCGCCTGCCGATTTGAAGGGAATGATGGCGCAGTACGGAATGGAGCTGACGTCTCAGTGGAATTCGGTTCACTTCAGTGAGCCTTCGCGGATAGAGGAGGAGCTGCAGGCTTTCTACAAGCGGGTCGATTTTTTGCATGAGATGGGCTGCAAGCATGTGGTCACTTGCGATTGCGGCAATGCTATTGAGGATTTGGAAGCGAATAAGGTGGAGATCGCTCCGTTAACGGAGAAGCAATGGGAATCGCTGGCGGCCGGGCTGAATCAAGCGGGGGCGTATTGCAGTAGTAAAAGCATGAAGCTGGTATACCACTTCCATGGTGAGACCGTTATTGAAACGGAAGAACAAATTGATCGGCTTATGGCGTCCACTAATCCGGAGTATGTTCATATGCTGTTCGACACGGGACATGCGTACTATGGAGGAGCTGATCCGCTCCAGCTGCTCCAGAAGCATATTTCGCGCGTAGCCTATGTGCATTTGAAGGATATTCGTGAGGAGGAGCTGCAAAAGCTGCGTCATTCAGGGCTTCGCTTTAGAGTGGGCGTGCGCGCCGGGGTGTTCACTGTGCCGGGAGATGGCTGTATCGCATTCCAGCCGATTCTTCAGCTGCTGAAGGATTCCGGTTATGACGGCTGGATTATTATCGAGGCGGAACAAGATCCGGAGAAGGCGAATCCAAAGGAATATGCGCAAAAGGCGATCGCCTACTTGCGAAGCATCATTATGATGGAATAGCTGAAATCAAACTATATATAAGAAAAGGCTGCCGATCGCTCGGCAGCCTTTGTTCATATGCTTGCAGTACAACGGTTCAGCCTGTTTATAATTCGGCCTTGATCCCATTGATCAGACTATCGAACGCTCTCCGCAATGAGATTGAGATATTGCAGCTCTTCAGGCGACAAGCTGATGTTCGCGGTCTGCATATTAACCAGCAGCTCTTCGAGGCGATGCGCAGCTACAATGGCGCCTGTTGGGAATGGCTGATGCAGCACATAGGCGAGCGCGATTTGAGATACGTGGCATTGATGCAGCTCAGCCAGCTCCTTGGCGCGTTTTAGCTTCTCCCAGTTGTCTTTGTTATAAAAGACTTCCGCGATTTCTTCGTTGGTAATAACATCTGGTTTATATATGCCCGACATAAAGCCCCCCGCTAGGGAAGACCAGGAGAAGACAGGCAGCTGCGTCGCTGTGTGCCAAGCATGAATGCTGTCATTAACAGACACAGCTCCCGGCCAACGCGGCTTATTGGTTCTAGCCAGACTAATATTAATGCTGCTGAAGGAAAAACCTTCCAATCCGTTCTCCTTGGCGTATCGGTTGGCTTCCTCTATACGCTCCAAACTCCAATTGGACGCTCCGATTTTTACGATGTTTCCCGCTTTGATGTAATGATTTAAGGTGTTAATGATGCCGGAGGCCGGGACATTGGGATCGTCGCGGTGCAGTGCGTAGTAATCGATGGTATCGGTCTGCAGGCGCGCCAGGCTGCCCTCAAGGTCATATTTAAGATCATCAGCCAAGAGGCGGCTTCTGCCGTCATAAGGATGAGCGCCCTTTGTAAGAATACGGATGCTGCCTCGAGCATCAAATTCTTTTAGCCAATTTCCGATGGCGGTTTCGCTTAGGCCGCTGCCGTAGTTTTCAGCGGTATCGATCATCGAGCCTCCTAGAGAAATAAAGCTGTTTAGAAACTCGTTCACCTGAGCTTGAATAGCCGGAGCAAAAAAATCAGTGCCCAGAATGATTCTGGATTGCGGTGTCGGGAACAAGGCCATACGTATCCTCCTAAGGTTAAGTGCTTAACCAAAATATATATTCAACAATTTTCATTATAGTATCGGCATAGGTCATTTTGGAAGAAAAATATTATTTTCAAGGAAAAATATATTAAAAACAGAAAAGAAAACACTTTCATTATTCGAAAAGTTCCAGTATAATCTGATTAAGCGCTTACCCAAAACGCTATAAAAAGTAAGGTAGTACATCTAGCAAGACCTTTGTTTGAACGTAATGGCGAGGGCTGACAAGAACGCAGAAGCTCACGATTGATAAGGATCATGAGCGGATTATGGATGCCTGGTCACGGGGAATAAGGAGGATGAGTGCATGTTATGCTTTGATCAGACGAAACCGCTCGATATGATTGCAATTGGCCGGCTTTGCATCGATTTGAATGCGAATGAGATCAATCGACCGATGGAGGACTCGTCCACCTTTACGAAATATGTAGGCGGCTCGCCTGCCAATATTGCCATTGCAGGGGCGAAGCTGGGTCTGAAGACAGGCTTTATCGGAAAAATATCCAATGATCAGCACGGCAGGTTCATTCACCGCTATCTAGAGCAGAAGGGGATCGATACCAGCCATATTGTTGTGGATCGGACTGGCGCAGTGACCGGCCTAGCCTTTACGGAAATTAAATCACCAAGCGACTGCAGCATCTTGATGTATCGCGATCATGTGGCGGATTTACTGCTCCATCCATCTGAAATTGATGAAGGCTATATTGCTTCCGCCAAGTCTCTGCTCATCTCCGGAACCGCGCTCGCTCAGAGCCCCTCCCGTGAGGCGGTTATTAAGGCGCTGGCACTTGCAAAGCGCAATAGCGTTCCGGTTATCTTCGATATTGACTATCGTCCATATACGTGGAGTTCCAGGGAAGAAGCAGGGATTTACGCCAGTATTGTCGCGGAGAAGAGCGATGTCATTTTTGGCGGAAGAGACGAGTTTCTGCTCATGGAATATATGATCAATCGGCCTAATGCCAGTGACAGCGAGATCGCGGATCGCTGGCTGCAGCATACGGCAAAGCTGGTGCTGATCAAGCACGGCGGCGACGGCTCCATTGCCTATTTGGCGGATGGCAGCCAGTATGCGGGTTCTATTTATCCAACCGATGTTGTAAAAACCTTCGGCGCGGGCGATTCGTTCGCGGGCGCATTTCTATACGGCTTGATGCAGGGAAAAGTGATATCTGTCTGTCAGAATATGGGAGCTGCGGCGGCTTCGATTGTTGTTGCCAGCCATAGCTGCTCCGATGCGATGCCGACGCTTGAGCAAATCGAGGGGGTTATTGCTGCCGGATCACGCCAGGGTTAGACGCAGGTACAAGGAAGGGAAGAAGGGAAGAAGGGAAGATTGCAATAATGGTGAAGCATATCCAGAACTATATCAATGGCCAGTGGGTCAGCTCCTTATCGAATCGAACGGAAGAGGTTCCTAATCCTGCCACTGGAGAAGTGATTGCGGTCGTGCCGCATTCTGCCAAGGCGGAAGTGCAGGAGGCAATAGCTGCAGCGAAGGCTGCATTTGGCAATTGGAAGGCTACTTCGGTACCGCGCCGTTCTAAAATTTTGTTCAAATATCAGCAGTTGCTTGTTGAGCATTGGGATGAGCTGGCGAAGCTGATTACGATGGAAAATGGAAAAAGCTACAGTGAGGCTTATGGTGAAGTGCAGCGCGGCATCGAATGTGTGGAATTTGCCGCCGGCGCGCCTACCTTGATGATGGGCAATGTGCTTCCTGATATCGCGACCGGTCTTGAATCGGCGATGTATCGTTATCCGATTGGTGTTGTAGGCGGCATTACGCCATTTAACTTCCCTATGATGGTACCGTGCTGGATGTTCCCGCTGGCGATTGCTTGCGGCAATACGTTTGTATTAAAGCCTTCTGAGCGTACGCCGATACTTGCTTCCCGCTTAGCAGAGCTGTTCGAGGAGGCTGGGCTGCCGAAGGGCGTGCTTAATATTGTGAACGGATCGCATGATGTCGTAAATGAACTGCTGGAGAATGAAGGGGTCGGCGCGATTTCGTTCGTCGGCTCGCAACCTGTCGCAGAATATATATACAAGACGGCCGCTCAGCATGGCAAGCGCGTTCAGGCGCTCGCAGGAGCGAAAAATCATTCGATCGTTATGCCGGATGCGGATATGGATTTGACAGTGAAGGAAATTATAAATGCGTCGTTTGGCTCAGCCGGCGAAAGATGTATGGCAACCTCGGTTGTCGTCGCGGTCGGCGATGTGGCAGATCGGCTGATTCAGCGTTTGGTAGATGCCGCGAAAGCGCTGACGATCGGGGATGGCGCTAAACAGGATGTATTTCTTGGTCCTGTTATTCGCGAAAGCCATAAGCAGCGGACATTAGACTTTATTGAGGAGGCTAAACAGGAGGGCGCAGTTCCTTTGCTGGAGCGTAAAGATGAAGCGGACGCGCTTAGCGAAGGATATTTTGTAGGCCCGACTATCTTCGATCATGTGACCACGGAGATGAACATTTGGAAGAGCGAGGTGTTTGCGCCGGTACTGTCAATTGTGCGCGTTCAAACGCTGGATGAGGCTGTTCAACTTGCAAATGAATCGGAATTCGCTAACGGCGGCGTGATCTATACAGACAGCGCAAAGCATATTCGCTATTATCGTGAACATATTGATGCTGGCATGCTGGGGGTTAATGTGGGAGTTCCAGCTCCGATGGCGTTTTTCCCGTTCTCAGGATACAAAAAATCATTCTATGGCGATCTGCACGCTAATGGCAAGGATGGGGTCGAATTCTATACGAGAAAGAAAATGATGGTTGCCCGATATTGATCATGAGTATGGACGGAGGATCGAAGTCCGGGCATGGACATTGATTCTCTCCTGCCGGGAGATGATTAGGAAGGTATGATGTCAGATATTTGGTTTATATCCAATACGGAATTGTTATGCAGACTTATACTCTCAGTAACGCTCGGAGGGCTTGTTGGCATCGAGCGGGAGTGGAATAATCATGCAGCCGGCTTTCGGACACATATATTAGTTTGCTTAGGCTCAACAATGATCATGCTGTTGTCGATCTATGGCTTTAGCGCTTTCGTTAACGAAGTAAATGTTCGTATGGACCCGGCGCGTCTGGCAGCGCAAGTGATAAGCGGCGTTGGCTTTTTGGGAGCAGGCGCGATTCTTCGGAAAGGCTCGGTTATTAGCGGATTGACGACTGCAGCCTCTATATGGGTAGTCGCGGCGATCGGGCTATGTGTAGGAGCGGGATATAGGTTTGCCGCTATTGTAGGCACGGTGCTGGTGCTCATTAGCTTAGTCGTATTCCATAAGGTGGAAAAACTCTATTTGTCGAAACGGCATGGACAATTATTAGAGATTTTGCTGGATCAAAGCAAATTGAGTGTTGGCGGATTGGTTCAAGTGTTTGAGACAGCGAAGGTAAACATTAAGCGTCTTACGTTGATGCGGGATATGGAGAAAGAGGGAGAGCGGTCCACAATAGTGCAGGTCCAATTAGAGCTTTCACGGAACACATCTAAAGATGCATTGCTTTCGTTGCTGGATGTGCTGGAGTCGCCTGGTATTGTGCGTATGGAAGGATTAAATTTACTTCGACATCATCGACGCAGCAGCAAGAAAGAGAGGCGTCGAAATGAAAAAAGTCCTGCAGAAAAAAAGGGAAAAGCTTAACCGAGTAATTGAAATATTAACGTTTATAAACCCTCGATATATAGTATTAAAATTAAGTAAAGCGCTTAACTTTTTGTTGTGTTACCAAAAATCATCAGATATAATAGGGCTATCATTAAACCGGTTTAATGAAAGGTGGTAAGCGTTGATTGGTCAATATATCTGATGTGGCACGGGCTGCCAATGTGTCAAAAGCAACTGTGTCAAACGTGTTTAGCAAGAAACGTCCGATAGGTCCAGAAGTTACAGAAAGAGTATTGGCGATCGCTAAAGAGCTGGGCTACTATCCCAATCATGTGGCTGTAAGTCTCTCGTTGAAAAAAACGATGGTGATTGGCTTGAAAATGCCTATTTCCAGTGATGGAGAAATGCCGGTATTCAATACGAAGATGATTTCGGGCGTCATGCAGGAATGCTCAAAACGAGGCTATCGATTGCTTATTGATACTTTGCCGGAACAGGACGATCCTACCAAGTCCACGGCAGATCCGGTAGATGGGGTCATTCTTCTCAATCCTAGAGCCAATGATGTGAGGGTGGAGCGCTATTCACAAATGAATATCCCGCTCGTCGTTGTCGGAAAGCCTAATGAGCAGAAGTACACGCCTTATTATGTTGACAATGACAATATGCTCATGATGGAGCAGCTTGGAAAATACTTAATTAGTTTGGGACATAAAAGCATACTGTTTCTAAACTCCTCGAAGGAAATGACCGTATCCCAGGATCGGATGGAAGGACTGAACGAAGCGTTTAGACATGAAGGCTTGAGCTTTGAACAGGAATATGAGCTGCATTATGAACGGGCAAAGTTTCGGACTTTAAGCGAGTATGGCTATCGTTCCGTGCTCGACACTTTCGAGCAGTTAGATTATACAGCCGTCATTGCTGATACCGATTATGTTGCAATTGGAGCCATTAGAGCCGCCAGGGAGCTGGGTTTGAAATTACCGGAGCAGCTATCGATTGTAGCCTTAAATAATGATTCTACACTTGCACAGGAGGTTACCCCAGGCTTAACAAGCGTAGAGCTGTATCCTGATAGGCTTGGAAGGCAAGCGGCCGCCTTTTTATTCGACATCATGGAGCGAGTCTCCAGCAAACCGAAAATGATAATAGACTCCAAGCTGATCATTCGAGAATCAGCGGCCAGGGCTCAGCCAAAATGATCCTATGTCCGGCAACGATGTAAGCGCTTTATTAAGGGGTTGTAAATCATTGAAGGAGGTGGTTGTACCAAGGGCAGTGTTGAGGTGTTGCAAAGAGTGGATAAAGAAATTCATCAATATCATTCAGGAGGTCTAATATGAGAAAACAGCTTGGCTTGATTATTTCTGTAATTCTAACGATTTCACTGATTATGACAGGTTGCGGGACTAACAGTAATACGCCGTCGTCAACGAATTCTGCTTCACCATCAGGCAACTCTGACAAAGGTACAACTACGAATGAAAAGCGCGAATTGAAAATCATGTCAGGTGTTGTTGGCGGTAAGACACCTGAAGAAAACGAGCTTTTCGAAAAAGAAATCGAACGTTTGACTGGCATAAAAGTATCGATTAATAAGCCTGCATCTGATTTTGATCAAAAGCTGCTTGCGGCTATCGGTTCAGGGGAGAAGTATGATCTGCTTCAAATTACGAAAGCCCAAATGAACACTTTTATTAACCAAGGCATTCTGACGCCGCTGAATGATAAAATTAAGGGCTCGTCCGTATTGTCGGATGATTCCGTAATTCCATCCGGCGAATGGACGCAGGTAACGAATGCTGATGGTCAAATTTATGGCGTCTTCACGAAGTATCAAGGCGGTACAATGCCGACGATTCGTAAGGACTGGCTGGATAAATTACAGCTGGCTGTGCCGGTTACGCTCGATGACTACTACAATGTGCTTAAAGCATTCAAGGAACAGGATCCAGACGGCAATGGTAAACCGGATACCTACGGCCTAACGACTGCGGGTATGTATGAATTGCAAGGCTTCTTCAGCGCAGCGGGCCTTAAACAGCGCTACGTGATTGACGCAAACGGCAAACGCGATATTCCATATTCAACAGATGCTGCGATTCCTGTCTATGATTTTTTAAATCGTCTTTATGATGAAGGCATCTTGGATCCTAACTTTGCGACAAATGATTCGGGCAAAATGCGCGATCTGTTCTTAACCGACCGCGTGGGCATGGTCACGTATTGGGATGCTTGGATCGGCATGTTCAACAACATTCGTCAGACAGAGGATCCAAATACGGAATTTGAAGCAATGGGATTGCCGGGCGTTGCAGACGCAAACGGAAATCATATGCTTCGTCGCGGGGATCCAGACGTATGGGTTATTCCAATTAATGCTGCGAATCCAGAATTGGCCTTTGAATTTATCGAATGGTGGCATACTGAACCGGGTCTGATTCTTGGCAGCCTTGGTATCCTCGATAATGACTATACAGTAGCTGACGGCAAATACACGTTGACTGAGGTAGGTACAGAGCACAGCTCCGATCATGGTGTTCCTGGCTGGTACAACAAAAATGTCGAGCATCCGTTCGGACTGCTTCCTGGCGTACAGCATGCCCGCGATTTGGTTCTGAAGTACGCAGAGCTTGAAGAAACGCCAACGAATTGGGCGGATGCAGAAAAGATTATTAACGAATATTCCTTCAAAGCCATTATGGGCAATATGCCTGCAGCAGATGCAGTTAAGAACATGCGCGAGGAATTAAAGAAAAATAATTTGATTGACTAGTTTATTAGTCAAGAGGGAGTAAAGCAGTTTTACTCCCTCTTATCTATAAAGGTGGTGTCTGCTCTGAAAACGATCATGAAGTATAAAACCATATATATGATGATGCTGCCGATCATCCTATTCTTCTTAGTCTTCTCTTATTATCCTCTCGTAAAGGGCTTGATCATTAGTTTTCAGGATTACAAATTGATCGGCGACAGACCGTTCATCGGATTTGATAATTACAGCTTCGTCCTTAACGACTCCAACTTCTGGAAAGTATTTTGGAATACGATTTTCATCGGCGGCGGGACGCTGCTATTTCAATTTGTCATGCCGATTTTGCTGGCGCTGTCTTTGAATGAGGTATTCTCAACCGGCTTTAAAAAATTTACGCAAATGGCCGTATATATTCCCCATTTGTTCTCTTGGGTTGTCGTCGGCGGCATGTGGATTCTGCTGCTGTCGCCTGATACGGGGATTGTAAATCAAATACTGATGGCCTTTGGGATGGAAAAGCCGATTACATTCCTGGCGTCACAGGACAAAGCCCCTTGGGTTATCATTTTCGCATCCACATGGAAGGAAATGGGCTATACCTGTATTTTGTATCTGGCTGCTGTCGTAGGGATCAATCCCTCCTTGTATGAAGCGGCAAAAATTGATGGGGCCAATCGTTGGCATCAAGTGCGTTATGTTACGCTTCCGCAGCTGGTCTCTACAATGAAGGTTGTATTTATGCTGAATATACTAAGCGTTCTTCGTTTATTCGATCCTGTCTTTGTGCTTCGTAACGGCGCAAATGCGAGTACGGTAGATGTCATTATGATGTATACCTATCAGAAGGGAATTATGGAATTTAGTGTGGCGAAAGCGACTGCAGCAGGATTTATTGTGGTTATATCTACTCTATTACTAACGCTTATTGTGCGTAAAGTTACTAATTATGATGAGGGGTGATCGTAGCGTGAAACGAAATGGATATACAAGCTGGCAAAGTCGAGTGTTTGATGTCATTAATACGATCTTTCTTCTGACTTTATTAGTAACGATGCTTGTTCCTTTAATTAATACGGCAGCGCTGGCGTTTTCGAGTAATTTCGCTTCGATGCAGCCGGGCATTGTATTGTGGCCGAAGCAATTTAGCATAGAGGGCTTTACTACGGTCTGGAATCGAATGGAGCTGTACCGCCCGTTTTTGAACAATATTATTGTGACTGTAGTCGGCACATTAGGTCATGTTATTTTGAGCTCGATGGCTGGTTACGTATTGATCCAGAAGGGTTTGCCAGGTAAAAAGCTTATGCTGACGGCAATTATGGTAACGATGATGGTGCCGAGTGAAGCGATGATGATTCCTCTGTATATCGTGAATAAGGAGCTTCATTTAATCAATACCTTATATTCTTTGATCTTATCGGGATTTGTTTCGGGATTTAGCGTGCTGCTAATGCGCAATTTCTTTTTAAGCGTGCCTTATGAAATGAGCGAATCTGCAAAAATTGACGGAGCAGGGGATTTTCGAATCTTTGCTACGATGTATATGCCGCTTGCCAAGGCAGGTCTGGCAACGGTCACATTGTTTGAATTTGTCAGCAGATGGAATCAGTTTCTTCCTGCCGTTTTATATATTAATGACCAAAAGAAATATACGCTCCAAGTTGCCTTGAAATCATTAATTGTCGATACGGATGTAACCTCGAGCAATTTTCTTATTACGACCAATGTTCGTATGGCGGGCATTGTAATTGCTCTTATTCCATTATTAATCATTTATCCATACGTGCAAAAGTATTTTGTGAAAGGCATATTCTTGGGCGCAAATAAAGAGTAGCGCATGGAATGGAGGCTGTCGACATGACCCTATTTAATCGCAAGCAAGCTGCAAATACTCAAGTGATTTCGAGAAGGATTGAGCCTTCCGAGCAAAGCACCTATGTGGAGATTCCTTTTGAAATGCCGGAGCTTGTGGAGGATATTACGGTTGAATTGAATGTAGAGAGCTTCGGAGAAGGCCAAACCGTCATTGATCTGGGCATTCGCGATGCTTATCAGCTTCGCGGATGGAGCGGCGGCGCTCGTGCTTCGTTTCGCTTAGGGATTGAGAAAGCAACGCCTGGCTATATTCCCGGCAAGATTGAAGCCGGCGATTGGGCCATCGTGCATAATGCCTATAAAGTTCCGTCAGGCGGCTGCGTCGTTACGGTGACGGTCCAGTTTCATTACAAAACCTATCGCTGGCTGATCGGAGATTTGCATACGCATACCATTCATAGTGATGGGACCTATACGCTGGAAGAAGCTGCTGACATTATGGAGAGCCTTGGCTGTGATTTCATTGCGATGACGGATCATAATACGTACAGCCAAAACTTGGCCTATCCGCGCAACAGAGCGCTTGTAATGATTCCCGGAACCGAATTTACAACGAATTTTGGTCATAGCAATTTTCTGGGCGTCGTTCAGCCAATGGATGATTTTCGTGTAAAAACGGCGGAGGATGTGCGCCAGAAGCTGCTGACGGCAAGAGAACGCGGCGCGAAAATTGTGC
>Ga0180215_1003042_pt1 | contig 16241 bp, 11 predicted proteins | sample eDN3rd37CBELigBY_FD_128871 | JGI IMG/M metagenome (GOLD analysis project Ga0180215, IMG submission 128871) | Enriched backyard soil microbial communities from Emeryville, California, USA - eDNA 3rd pass 37_C BE-Lig BY (version 2) (version 2) | ecosystem: Environmental > Terrestrial > Soil >...
CGAACGGGCCGACCGGCACATTCAGGACGAGAGCACGATGCCTCAACAGGACCTCATCCAGGCGGACCTAGCATTCCTGCGCAGCCTCCGCCAAGACCTCCATGCGCATCCGGAACTGGGTTTCGAGGAGGAGCGGACGAGCGGTATCGTGGCCTCCCTTCTGGAAGAGGCCGGTCTTCGCGTGCATCGGGGCCTGGGGAAGACAGGCGTCGTCGGCACCCTGCAGGTCGGCAACGGCACGCGCACCATCGGCCTTCGCGCGGACATGGATGCGCTCGCCATGCCGGAGCAGGCGGAGCGGCCCTACAAATCGAAGTTCGCCGGAAAGATGCATGCCTGCGGCCATGACGGACACACGACGCTGCTGCTCGGAGCCGCCCGCCACTTGGCAAGAACCCGCAATTTTTCGGGAACGGTTCACTTCATCTTCCAGCCGGCCGAGGAAGGGCGCGGCGGCGCCAAGAAGATGGTCGAGGATGGCCTCTTCGAGCTGTTTCCCTGCGACGCGGTCTATGGCCTGCACAACATGCCGGGGCTGGGAATCGACGAAATGGCTGTGACGGCCGGCCCACAGCTCGCCTCGTCAGATACATGGCTCGTGACGTTCAAGGGCGTCGGCACCCATGGAGCCAAGCCGCATCTCGGCAAGGACCCGATCACCGCGAGCGGACATTTTCTCTCCGCGCTCCAGACCATCGTAGGGCGGGTGGTCAATCCGCTGCAACCCGCCGTGGTGAGCGCCTGCTCAATTCAGGCCGGCGATCCGCGGGCGCTCAATGTCATTCCGGACATCGTGGAGATCGGCGGAACGGCGCGGGCCTATTCCGCGGAAGTGCGCGATCAGCTCGAAATTGAAATCGAACGTCTGGCCCGGGGCGTCGCCGCGATGTTCGACATCGAGACTTCATATGAATTCCGCCGCCGCATCCCGCCGGTCATCAACCACCCGGACGCGACGACCCGCGCCCTGAGGGCCGCACAGGCCGTCTGCGGCTCAAAGGTCGTGACGGATTTCGAGCCCTCCACGGCAGGCGACGACTTCGCTTTCTTCAGCGAGGCCGCGCCGGGCGCCTATGTGTGGCTCGGCAACGGACCTGCCATCGACGGGGCGCTGCACCACAACACAGCCTATGACTTCAACGACGATGCTATCCCGACCGGCGTCGCCTTCTGGGTTGCGCTCGTGGAGCAGGAACTCACTGCCTGAGGCTTACCGTCCTCTGGCCTGGAGAGGCTCCGGCTCAACGGCTTCGGCCTCGACCCAGCCACGGCGGTTCTTTCTCTGCTTTTGCGGCTTCTTGCTCCTGTCGCGGCGTGACTTCTCGTCGGGCTTGCGACGATTCGAAACTGAAGTGGCGATGAGCTTTTCCTCGATCTTCGCGTTGAGGCTTGCCCGCAGATCGACCACGGCGTCCACATCTAGGAAGACGTCGGGAAAGCGCTGAGCCAGCCAGAGCCAGCTGGTGGCGATCTTGACCCGTGCCTCCAGCTTCACGAGATCCGCGTTCACACCGAAATCCGGCGCCTGAACCCGTCCGTCGCGGGCATGCTGCCGCGCCCAATCGAGCAGGAGTTCGACAGCCAGCCGCTCCCGCCCGTCGACCGGCGCCATGGAATAGGACAGGCGGTCGAGGATCGGCATGTCGACCGTATCGAGAAGGAACGCCAGCTCGATCATCTCGTCCATGTCGGCCATGCGCAGATCCGGATGGCCGGCGACGAGCGTCTCGTACAGGTGGCGAAGAACGCGGCCGAGCCGATCGGTTTGCAGCACTTCGCTTGCCGACAGCACTGTCTCCTGGTTCGGACGGACATAAGCCTTGCCTCGCAGCTTCGTGGCATCGCCGCTCAGCGCGTTGCTGATGACCGCTTGGATCTTCGCATAGGCGCCGACGCCCTGCAGGGCCGTCACGAGACCCTCGTCATGATGGCCGAAGCGCCCTGCCCGGCCGGCAATCTGCTTGATCTCCATGGCATTGAGCTGACGCTCTTGCACACCGTCAAACTTGCGCAGGGTCGAGAACACGACCCGCCTGAGCGGCCCGATGTTCAAGCCCATGCCGATGGCATCTGTCGCAACGAGGATTTCAGCCTCGCCATTGCGGAAGCGCGCCGCCTCCGCACGGCGGACTTCGGGCCCCAACGCGCCATACACGGTCGCAACCGTACGGCCGGCGGCAACCAGTCGGGAGCGCAGGGTGTGCACGTCACGGCGGGTGAAAGCTACGACGGCGTCGCCGCGCGATAGCTGGGTGAGGTTGGCCGACTCGCTCTCCACGCGCAGCTTGCCCTTGCGCTTGAGGATCTTCACCTCCAGAGGTTCGCCGGTCATGGCGAGCAGATGCTCCACGAGAGGGATCGCCTCCGGCGCGCCCGTCAGGACCACGAGTTTGGCAGGAGCGCCGATCATGGCCTGAGTCCAGGCCCAGCCGCGGCTCGGATCGTCCAGCATCTGGACCTCATCGATCACGCAGACATCGACGACGCGGTGCAGATCGAGAGTTTCGATCGTGCGGGCGATATGAGTTGCCCCCTCCGGCAGGACGCGCTCTTCGCCCGTGATCATGCCCGCCTGGAGCCCCTCCTCGAGCATGCGTTCATAATGTTCGAGAGCAAGCAGACGAAGAGGCGAGAGAATCTCGGCGGTCTCGGCTTCTCGCGCCAGCTTCAGGGCTTCGTAGGTCTTGCCCGAGTTGGTCGGCCCGGCCAGGAACAGGAAACGACGGTTCAGGGAACGGGCGACGGGAAAAATCGCGGCATAGCGCTCATAGCCGGATGCTTCGCGGATCTGTGCCTCGCGCAGGTGCCGGAGCCGTCTGGCGGCAGCCTTCGACCGGTAATCGTCGAGCTTTTGCCGGAGCTTGCGTCCTGCGCCCTCCGGGCCGCCCTTTTCTGAGGCCTGGATCCGGTTGAGCCTTTCCATCGACGAGCGGATGCCGTCGAGAATGGCCTGGCGTTCGTTTTGATCGTCATATGCGTCGAGATAGGTCGCGAGATCATCCCGCCAGCCTGCCAGTTCCTGCTCACATGCTTCAAAGGTTGCATCGCGCAGCTCGATGATTCTGGCTTCGAGAACCTCCGATGCCGCGACAAGCGCGGCGCGCTCCGCGCGCGCGGGCGACAGCACGAGGGCGGCCACTTCGAGAGGTTCGGGCAAGCTGAATTCGATGGCGACGTCGATGGGGGGGCTATCGGGCAGGACCTGCATCGGCTTGGTGAAAACCACCCGATAACCCGCGAAGACACGCTCCGGCTTCCCCCGCGCGTTCTCGGTCCTGCGCATGTCCTCGACAACATAAAGGCCCGTCCTGCGGCGGACGGGCATAATGATTCCGTTCCGACGTCGCTGAGCGACATTGTCGAGAGGCTGACGATCGTCGTCGCCACCTCGGCGCCCGCGCGAAGGGCGCTGGAGGGGCTCGCTACCCTGCTCCCGCCATGCCGGCACCTGGGCCGCCAGCTGCGCGATCACGTCCGGGTCGAACAGCGGAGCTTCGACGGCACGCCCGCGCTTGTGAAGCGTCTGGCGCTCGGCGACCGGGATCAGCCCGGCTTCGATCCAGCGCTCGCACTCGGCGGCGCTGGCAAGGAGGAGCCCCGGCAGGTGATTGAGGCTGACGAGATTCTTGGATTTCTTGGACATTCATATTTCCGGTCGGCTGGGCGCATGTCGCTGCCTCGGCCTCGTTCGTTCATAAGTTCGCCGGCCGCCCCAGCCTGGACCAGGGGTAAACGGGCAGAAGGCTCAGATGTTTTTCGGGATCGCTCTCAGACGCGGAGCCCAGCTCATTTAGAATTGGGTCGGGTCCGCAAGGATCAGGCTTAAGGCATTGATCCGCTGGCTCTTTCCTTCAACCCTATGTGACCATGGCAGAGTGCAATATCAAGGGATCCCTGGCTATGGGTCGTCCTTTCCCGCCACGAATTATCCCCTGCCGAATGAGATAACGCGTCAGGCGCTCCCGGCGTCGACAAGCGTTTTCCTGAGAAAGGCGAGTCCCAATGTCGTAAGGAAAGCCGCCTGCTCCTTGTTGGCGGCCCCGTGCCCGCCGTCATCGGGCTCGTAGAAGAGGACCGGTTGCTCCATCGCTTCGAGCTTGGCCGCCATTTTGCGGGCGTGGCCGGGATGGACGCGGTCGTCACGCCTCGAGGTGACGAGCAGAACGGGAGGATAGATCCGCCCCTCCTCCAGGTTATCGTAGGCCGACAAGCCAGAAAGATAGGCCCAATCCTCGGGCCGGTCGGGATCCCCGTACTCCGCAACCCAGCTGGGCCCGGCCAGCAATCTCGTATAGCGGCGCATGTCGAGAAGCGGCACGGTGCACCAGATGGCCCCGAAAAGCTCGGGGTAGCGGGTCAGCATGTTGCCCACGAGCAGGCCCCCATTCGAGCCGCCATAGGCCGCAAGCTGCTTCTCCGTGGTGACACCACGCCTCGCAAGGTCACGGGCGACGGCCGCGAAATCGTCATGGGACAGCCGCTTGCCCTCGCGCATCCCCGCCTTGTGCCAGGCGGCCCCGAACTCACCGCCGCCGCGAATATTGGCCACGACCCAGACATTGCCGTGCTCCAGCCAGGTCTTGCCGATGCCGCCGAGATAGCCGGGGGTCATGGAGACCGAGAAACCCCCATAGCCGTAAAGCACCGTCGGGCGCGGGCCGTCCTGTGCTTTCGGGCCGATCTGGTAATAGGGGATGCGTTCACCATCGACCGAGACCGCCTCGTGCCGGGTCACCTCCAGGCCGGAAGCGTCGAAGGCCGCGGGTGTCTCCTTGAGAACCTCGATCCGCTTGTCCTCGGTCACGAGGGCCAGCTTCGTCGGCTCGATGAAGCTCGAGATTGACAGGAGGAATTCGTCCGTGCGCTCGAGCTGGCTCGCGTCGAGCGCCATGGCATGGACCGCTGCCGTATCCGGCAGCCCTGCCAGACGCTCCAGCTGCCAGGTGTCGCCCGGCGTGCCGAGCCAGATCTGGCTTGCCAGATTGTCGAGCACGGTCAGAACCAGTCGGGACTTGGTCCACCAGAAGCCGGAGAGCACCCGTCGCGGTCCCGGCTCGAACAGCACCTCGAAATTCCGTTCGCCATCCATGAAGCGGGAGAAGCTGATCGCCAGCAGCGCATCGGCTGGGTACGTACGCTCAGGCAAGGCCCAGTCGCTCTTGAGCTTCACGACCAGCCAGTCCTTCTCCACATCGAAACGGGCGTCGAGCGGAAGGTCGATGAGCAGAGGATCGCCGTCTTCCCGTGCGAGATAGCTGATCCCTTCCTCGAAGGTGATCTGGCGCCGATAGAAGATGCGCTCGTAACCCGGCTCCAGGTCCACGGAGGCCGAGATGTAGATGTCGTTGAACTCGCCCTGGAAGAGCACCGGTGCCTGCCGGAAGTCCGAACCGCGCCGCCACAGACGGACCGTGCGCGGATAACCCGAGGCCGTGGCTGCGTTCTCGCCGAGGGTAGTCGAGACGAGAAGCTGCTCCCTGTCGAGCCAGGCCGCCCCGCCCTTGGCTTCGGGAAGGGCAAAGCCATTCTCGACGAAGCGTTTTTCCACAAGGTCGAATTCCCGGATCTCGACCGCATCGGCCCCACCGCGGGACAGGCTGACTAGGCCGAAGCGCTGCTCCGGCTGGAGCGTCCCGCAGCCCTTCCAGACCCAGTCCTCGCCTTCCACCCGCGCCAGCGCATCGATGTCGAGCACCGTTTCCCAGGACGGTTCGGGTTTGCGGTATTCCTCCATGGAGGTGCGTCGCCACAGGCCACGCACATGCGTCACATCCTGCCAGAAATTGTAGAGCTGGCCACGCCGTCTCGTAATGAAGGGAATGTTGTCCGGCCGCGTCGAGATTTCGTAGAGCGTCCGCTTGTCGGCCTCGAAGGCAGCGTCGCACAGCGCAGCTTTCGTGATTTCGTTGTGGGCACGCACCCAGGCGAGCGCCTCCTCGCCTTCCACATCCTCCAGCCAGAGATAGGGGTCGGATCGCTCCTGCATGCGGTCGGCCATAACTGTGAGTTCCGTTCGGTCTGGTGGTGACGGGTGGGCGAGAATCGGCTGGAACCATTATTGGTCAGCCCGAGCCATGGGCAACACTTGGCCCAGAACCGAACGCATCACCATCCGTTGACGATAAGCCAAAACGAAGGGGGCTATCATGGATCCATTCGTCTCCGCGCTCGAAGAGCTGGCGGACGCCCTGATGTCCGGCGAGGATCCGGAGCAGGTCTTGCCGGAAATCGCGGACGAGCATGGCCTTCCGGTCCAGGCCCTGAGAAACCGCGCCTTGCGGGCGCTCGGGCCTCTCGACACCTATCAGCAGCGTCAGGCGGAGCTGAAGAAGGAACGGGAGCAGACGGCGAGACGCCGCGATCCGGTCTTTGCGGGAGCGTCGTTCCTGGCCGCCGTCGCGAGCCTCAGCCCGAAGCTTTCCGCCGAAGAGCGCCAGGCCGAGATTCAGCGCTTGGCGGAGGAGTACGACGTCGATCCCGCCGCTCACAAGGAGGCCATCGAGCGGCTGCGCAAGCGCTGATCCTTGGCATTTCCGCCAGCGCCCGACCTTCCAGGCTAAACCTCCTTCGCGGGCGCGGATTCAGGCACGACCGGCGCGGGTCCCTTGTCGGCCGGCCTCCGCTCCCGTGTCACCAGGCGGAAGAACAGTGGCACGAAGAAAATGGCGAGGAAGGTCGCGGCCAGCATGCCGCCGATGACGCCCGTGCCCACCGAGTGGCGGCTCGCGGAGCCAGCGCCTGTCGAGATCGCGAGCGGCACCACCCCGAGGATGAAGGCGAGAGAGGTCATGACGATCGGCCGGAAGCGCAGGCGCGCCGCCTCCAGGGCTGCATCGTGGACGCTCTCCCCCGCTCTGTGGCGCTCGGCTGCGAACTCGACGATCAGGATCGCGTTCTTGGCCGCCAATCCGATGAGGGTGACAAGCCCGACCTGGAAATAGATGTCGTTCTCGATCCCGCGCAGCCAGATGGCGAGGATGGCACCGAAGACGGCGAACGGCACGGCCGTGATGACGGCGAGCGGCAGAGACCAGCGCTCATACTGCGCCGCGAGGATCAGGAACACCATCACGAGGCCCAGGAGGAATCCCTGCGACCCTGTCCCGGCCGATTGCAGTTCCTGATAGGCCGATCCCGTCCAGCCGATGGAATAGTCGGAGGACAGGTTCTGCGATACAACCTGCTCTATCGCGGCGATCGCCTGCCCCGAGGAGTAGCCCGGAGCCGGGTTGCCCTGAATCTTCGCCGCAGGAAAGACGTTGAACCGATCCACCACATCGGGACCGACGATGCGGGAGGTGGAGAGGAGGACATTGAGGGGAACCATGGTGCCCTTGTCGGAACGGACAAAGACGTGCTGCAGGTCGTTGGGGCTCATCCGGAACTCGGGCTCCGATGAGAGGCTTACCCGGTAGGTCCGTCCGAACAGACTGAAATCGTTCACGTACAAGCTGCCGAATGTGCTCTGCATCGTGTCGAAGATGGCCGTGATCGGAACGCCGAGCGCCTTTGCCTTGTCGCGGTCCACATCGATCCGGTATTGCGGCACGTTCGTGTTGAAGGTCGTGGAGACGCCTGAAAGCTCGGGCCGCTCCCTGGCCGCCTGCACCACCTGCTGCGCCGCCTGGGAAAGGCTGTCGAGCGATCCGCCTGACCGGTCCTGGAGATAGAACTCGAATCCGCCAGTCGTGCTCATGCCCGTGATGGGAGGCGGGTTGAAGCCGAAGACGACCCCGTCACGGAAGTTCACGTTGAGGGCCGCGAAAGCCGGCGCGAGGTTGCGCGCATCGAGCCGTGGGTCCGTTCGCTCAGACCAATCGGTGAGTGTCACGAAGGACACGCCGGAATTGGTCTTCTGCGCGCCGGACAGGAGATCGAACCCGGCAATCGTCACCACGTCGGCGACGGCGGGATTGCGCGTCAGCTCCTCGCTCACCTTCGCGGTGATGTCGAGGGTACGGTCGAGGGAGGCTGCCGGCGGAAGGGCCGTGACGACGAAGACGCTTCCCAGATCCTCGGCCGGCACGAGCCCGCCCGGCACCCGCTCGAACAGCCACCACGTCACCCCGAGCATCCCGCCGATGAGCAGAAGAGCGACCATGGCATGGCGCAGAAAGAAGGCTGTCCCCGAGGTGAAGGTGCGCATGACCCGGTCGAAGCCGCGATTGAAGACGCGGAACGGCAGCCAGGGCTCGCTGTGCCCCTCCTTGAGGAGGAGCGCGCATAAGGCGGGCGTCAGGGTGAGCGCCACGATGCCGGAGATCACCACCGAGACCGCGATGGTCACGGCAAACTGCCGATAGAGCTCACCCGCCAGGCCGCCGAGGAAGGATACGGGGATGAACACCGCGCAGAGCACGAGCACGACGGCGATGACGGGGCCGCTCACCTCCTGCATGGCCTGGATGGCGGCCTCGCGTGGCGGCTTGTGCTCCGTCGACATGATGCGCTCGACATTCTCCAGCACGATGATGGCATCGTCGACCACGATGCCGATGGCGAGGATGAGCCCGAAGAGCGTCAGGAGGTTGATCGAGAATCCGAGAGCATACATTCCCGCAAACGTGCCGATGATGGAGACCGGCACCGCGAGCAGCGGGATCAGGGTCGCGCGCCAGTTCTGGAGGAAGAGGAAGACCACGATCACCACGAGCACGATGGCCTCGATGAAGGTCTTGACGACCTCGTCGATGGACACCTCGATGAATTTCGTCGTGTTATAGGGAACGTCGTAACGCAACCCGTCGGGAAACCGCTGGGCCAATCGGCTCATCGCCGCATCGACGGCGCCCGAAACATTCAGGGCATTGGCGCCGGGTTGCAGATAGATCCCGATCGGCACCGTGGGCGCGCCGTTCAGGGTCGCCACGGTCGAATAGTTCAGAGAACCGAGTTCGACCCGCGCGACATCCTTCAGCCGCAGCGCGCCGCCGTTCTCGTCCGAGCGCAGGACGATCTGCTCGAATTCGCGGGGATCGGCGAAGCGACCCTGCGTCGTGACCGAATAAGTGAATGCCTGCCGGCTCGGGGTCGGCTCCTCCGCAAAACGCCCGGCCGCGAATTGCGCGTTCTGGTCCCGAACGGCGGCGGCTACGTCGCCGGGCGTGAGGTTGTACTGAGCAACCTTGTCGGGCCGAAGCCAGATGCGCATGGAATAGTCGGACGCTCCGAAGAGCGACGCATCGCCGACGCCGGGGGTGCGCCGCAGCTCGTCGATGATGTTGATGAGCGCATAATTAGAGATGAAGATCGTGTCGTAACGCCGATCCGGCGAGGACAGGGCGACGATCTGGAGGATCGAGGACGACCGCTTGGTCACCGTCACGCCCTGCCGCCGCACCTCTTCGGGCAGAACGGCCATGGCGCGCTGAACGCGATTGTTGACGTTGATGGTGGCCTGGTCGGCATCCGTCCCGGTCTGGAAGTAGACCGACAGGCTCATGGTTCCGGAGCCTGTGGAGGTCGACTGCATGTAGATCATGTTCTCGACCCCGTTGACCTGCTGCTCCAGGGGAGCAGCGACGGTTTCCGCGATCGTCTCCGCGCTCGCTCCCGGATAGGTCGCCGAAACCACCACCTGAGGCGGAACGATTTCGGGATATTGCGCGACCGGCAGCACCCGCATGGCGATCAGGCCGACGAGCACGATGGTGATGGAAAGGACCGACGCGAAGATCGGGCGGTCGATGAAGAACTTCGAGATCATGGCTGCGCCCCAGGTGCCGGTACGCTGGCATCCATCGGCACCGGCTTGACGGGCTGGCCCGGCCGAACGCGGATCACGCCATCCACGACAACCCTGTCACCACCCTTCAGCCCCTCGCGCACAACCCAGCCCTGCGCGAGTTCAGGTCCCAGGCGGATCGGGCGAGCCTGAGCGACATCGTTCTCGCCGAGAACATAGACCAGAGGTCCCTGCGGACCTTGGCTCACGGCCTGCTGCGGCACGACGATCGCGTCTGGCAAGGTGATGCCGATGAGGCGCACCCTGACGAATTGGCCCGGCAGGAGCAGACCGTCAGGATTCGGAAAGACAGCCCGCGCCTGGATCGTCCCCGTCTGCAGGTCGACCCGCTGGGCGGCCGTATCGATCCTGCCGGTATGCGGGTACTTTCCCCGAAGGGTATATTGCAGTTCGACGATCAGGTCCTTCTCGTCAATCGGCTTTGCTCGCCGCTCGTTCAGGGCGCGAAAAGCCCGCCCCTCCTCATCGGTGAAGGAGAAGTTCACATAGGCCGGATCGATCTGGGAGATGGTGGTCAGAAGCGTCTGCTGAGCCTGAATGAGTGCCCCGACCGGCGGCGACTCCAGCGCGGTGATGCCCGTGCCTGGCGCCGTCACGGTCGTGTAACTGAGATTCAGCTTAGCGTTCTGGACCTCCGCTTCGGCCAACTGCACGCCCGCCCGGGCCTGATCCCGCTGTGAACGGACCTCATCCAGCTGCGCCTCCGTGGAGACGCCCCGTCGGACGAGCTGTTCGATCCGGGTGAAATTCTCCTCAGCCTGGCGCAGGGCGGCCTGGGTCTGCGTCAGTTGCGCCTCCGCCCGGGTCACCGCCACCTCGAAGGTCGCCGGATCGATCTGGAAGAGCACCTGATCCTGCGTGACCCGCGCTCCCTCCTCGAACTCGCGCTTGAGCAGGAGACCGCCGACGCGTGGACGCACCTCGATATCGCGAAAGCCCGACACACGGCCGGCATATTCCACCGGAAAGGGCACTTCGGCAGGCTGAACCACCATGATTCCGACCTGAGGGGGCGGCAGGGTTGCCGCCGCCTGTTGTACCGGGGCCTCTCGCGGAGCACGGACCACAAAGAAATAATAAAGGCCCGCAGCGAGGACCAAGGCTGCTACGACAACCAGGAGGATGCGCTTGGCCACCATGCCCTCCAGACACTCTTTGGCGAACGATCGGTCGAAGGAGCAGGCCTTCCTCGGCGCATTGCGGGCGACCAGCCGATCCCCACGCTATCGTATGAACACCTTGGCCATGCGCCAGTTCCGTAGACGCCGGACCAGCCACCAGCCGACCTGCGACACTTTAACGTGTGTTAACAAATTCTTTCTCTGTGTCGGGTTTCTGACAGACGAAAAGCTCCGCTCCGGTATCATCCGCTCCAAATACAGAATGAACATTTCATAGGGGGCACAATCATGGCCATCCGCACGCCGTCCCTCTCTTCCGAGAGCCTGGGACTGCGCCGGACCATGGAGTGCTTGATGAAGAGCAAGAAAAGAAAGACCACTTTTTCTGAGACCCGTCGAACGGCCAAGCTTGAGCGTGAACTCAAGGCGATTGAAGCTCAGATCGTACTTCTGGAAAAGGATACGCGCCTGGATCTCGCCGTGCAGGACCACTTTGTCCTGTGGCGACGGCCGAACCTTTTCGCCCCCTGGCCTCTAGGCCTTCAGCATTAGGCTGTTTCCATCCCCTACCATGTCGAAGCGCATGCCCTCCGGGCATGCGCACATCATGTTTGAACCTTGAGACAAATAATGACCACGCGAAAATTGAACCAGACGCCCCCCGACCGTGCGCGCGATCTCTTCGAGAAACTTCTCGCTACGTCCGACAACGCCATCAAAACCCGAGAGCGTCTGTTCGCGGAGCTGCAGGAGGAGTTGAATCTGCTAGCCGTTCTTCAGGAGCAACACCTCCTGCCGATCCTTCGACGGCACGGAATGAACGATCTCGCTCAGCAGACCCTCGCCGATCAGGAAGAAACCACAGTGCTCCTGACGGAGCTGGAACGCATGCCGAAGAGCGATGCTGCGTTTCTCGCGAAGGTGGCCGAGCTGAGGCGGGTGTTCCAGCAGCATATCCGCGACGACAGGAAGGAACTTCTCCCGGCCGTGCTCAAGGTTCTGAGCGACGACGAAGCGGAAGCGGTCATCGAGAAAGTGGAGGATGAAATGGCAGCCATCGACGAAACGAAGCGCACCGAAGCACGCCGCGCCCGCGAGCAGGCCGACACGGTCCAGCGTGTAACCGACGACCTTGCCGAAACTGTGCGGACGGGAACGGAGAGTGCTCAGAACATCGCTCAGTCGATGCAGAAGGTCGTGGAGAACAGCTTCGGAGTCTTTTCTGAGTTGGCTCGCCGCTCGACGGATCAGGCAATGCAGATCTTCGCCCGTCCTTACGGAGAGGCTCGCGGACTTACGGAGCAAGCTTCGGAGAATGCCAGGACCGTGGCTCAATCCAACACGGCCCTCGCACAGGGCCTTCAGGATGTATCACGGGAATGGCTCGCCCTAAGCCAGAAGCGCCTGCAGACGAATCTCGACGGGCTGAACGCCCTCACCCGCTGCCAGTCCATAAGCGACGTCATGACGGTTCAAAGCTCTCTCATCCGTGACAATCTGGAGCAGACCGTCGACAACAGCCGGCGCATGGCAGAACTCACGATGCAGCTCGCGAGCGAGGCGACCCGCACCGTAACGGTCGGCGCGAAGCAATTCGCCGAACGCGCCGGCCGAGCTGCCTGATCCCGGCAGTCGCAGCGTCCTGGCCTCCGGCCAGGGCCGCTCGTGACAGGCGGTACAATGAATGGGTCAGCGCGGCTTCCCGGAACGGTTCAGGGTGATCGTCCAGCGGTGCGGCCAGAAAGCCAGGACCGCTACGACGAGCGTGAGGAGAAGCAGGGCCACCATCATCTGGGCCACTCCGAAGATCGGTGCATCCTTGGCAACGAACCAGCCTGTGACGACGCCGGCCGCAATCATCAATATCCGAACGATCCAGCTGATCATGAGCGCCTCCACGTCCTCCGCGCATCACTCGAAGCCTAGCGACAGGTTAGCCGCAGGATGGGACAATCATTATGGCAGTAATCGCAAACTATGTTTGAGCGGGATCAATGTACCTGGGGCCAAGCCGTTGCATGCTCATGACCAGGATCGAGGCCCTGGGGCAACCCTGTAACGCCAAGCTGCCCCATCCTGACCAAAGTCGTGCTCATAACTTCGGTTAACAGCTCGAAGACAGCTCACGCTGCAAGAATCCCTTGGAGGAAGCCATGGCCACAGAATTCGAGCGTCCCCATCTTCAAACGGTTCCGAACAGGGAAACGTTTTACTCCCCGGACATTCTCCCGCTCCTCCAGACGACCCTGGCCGATCTGGCAGACCTTGATTCCGATTATGAAAAGAACCTCGAAGCCATCAGGCACAGCGACGCGGATGAAGGTCGCAAGCGGGAGTTGATCGCACGGCTTTGGCTCCAGCACCGTGAACGACGCGCTCCCTACATTCATGAACTCACGGTTCTGAAGGAACGGATCGAGGCGACATTCACCTGAGCCGGTCGACGGTTCTCCTCTCACCAAGCACTCAATTCTTCCGGGCTTGGCCGCCGTCGGGAGGCTTGTCCCTCGTCCGCAACGCCGACCATGATGTGAACGAAATTGGAAGGGAACCTTTGATCAAGCGCAACGCGCAAAACACTGGCACCTTCCAACATGGGATGAACCGCGATCCTCGCGTGAAGGGCCAGGATCTGGGAGGTTGAAATGCCAGCTCGAACATCCTCCACCTCCGACAGGAAAGTCTCCTCCAAGACTCAACCCGTGATGCTGCCCGCCCTGGCGATCCCTTCCACGCCGGCGACCATTCAGATTTCAGAGAGAGCGTTTTCGCCAGAACTCTGGGACGACGCCTCTCTCCATCAACTCCGCGACGCCCTCGACCATATCACCCATGCGGGTCTTGCTCGCCTCACGGCCGGCCTGTCACCGGCCGCGATTGCCGGTGCGTTCACGGATTGGGCCGTCCATCTCGCCATCTCTCCGGGAAAGCAGGTGGAACTCGCCGCGAAAGGCGGGCGCGCATGGGCGCAATTGGCTCAGTTCGCCACCCGCTATGCGATCGATGGCGGGGCCTGTGAACCGTGCATAGAGCCGCCTCCTCAGGACCGCCGTTTCGCGGAAAAGGAATGGTCGCGGTGGCCATTCAACCTCATCCAACAGAGCTTCCTGCTACAGCAGCAATGGTGGCACGACGCCATGACCGACGTCGATGGCGTGACGAGGCAGCATCAGGCCGTCGCCGAGTTCGTCACGCGCCAGATTCTCGACATGGCCTCGCCGTCGAACTTCATCGCAACGAATCCCGTCGTCCAGCGGCGGATCATCGAAACGGGCGGGCAGAACCTCGTCCAAGGCCTCCGGAACTTCCTGGATGATTGGGAGCGCATCGTCCGCGCGAAGCCCCCGGCCGGCACGGAGTCCTTTCAGCCGGGCCGCGATGTTGCGGTCACTCCCGGCAAGGTGATCTTCCGCAACAGGCTCATCGAGCTCATCCAGTACAATCCGACGACCGAGAAGGTCCGGCCCGAGCCGATCCTCATCGTGCCCGCCTGGATCATGAAGTACTACATCCTGGATCTTTCGTCGGAAAATTCGCTGGTCCGCTACCTCACCGCCCAGGGTTTCACGGTGTTCATCATCTCCTGGAAGAATCCGACGGCGGAAGACCGGGATCTCGGCCTCGACGACTACCGGAAACTCGGAATCATGGCGGCTCTGGACGCGGTGAATGCCATCGTGCCGGATCGGAAGGTCCATGCGGTCGGCTACTGCCTCGGCGGCACGCTCCTCTCGGTCGCCGCAGCCGCCATGGCGCGCGATGGCGACAAGCGCTTGGCGACCCTATCGCTCCTGGCCGCCCAGGCGGATTTCCGCGAAGCCGGGGAACTCACTCTGTTCATCAATGAGAGCCAGCTCAACTTCCTCGAGGACCTGATGCGAAGCCAGGGCTATCTCGACACGCGGCAGATGGCCGGCGCCTTCCAGCTTCTGCGCTCGAACGACCTGATCTGGTCGCGGCTCATCCGGCACTACCTGATGGGCGAACGCACGCCCCTGAACGACCTCATGGCCTGGAACGCCGATGCGACGCGCATGCCCTATCGCATGCATGCGGAGTACCTGCGGCAGCTCTTTCTCAACAATGATCTGGCCGAAGGACGCTTCCAGGTCGACGACCGCCCCATCGCCGTCAGCGACATTCGCGTCCCGATTTTCGCAGTCGGCACGGAGCGGGATCACGTGGCGCCGTGGCGCTCCGCATTCAAGATCCATCTGCTCGCCGACACGGATGTGACATTCCTTCTCACGACCGGAGGTCACAACGCCGGCATCGTGGCCGGTCCGGGCCGTGCTGGGGGAAGCTACCAAGTCCTGACGCGGTCCGCCGCCGGCCAGTATCTGGATCCTGACACCTGGCTCAAGATCGCGCCTCGTTTCGAAGGCTCCTGGTGGCCGGAATGGACGCGGTGGCTGGCGTCGCATTCGGGCGAGTTCACGGATTCGCCTCCCTTGGGCAATCCGGCGCAGGGCTACCCAGCTCTCTGCGACGCGCCCGGCACCTATGTGCTGCAAGCCTGAGAAATGGCGACTCCGGTAGGGCTCGAACCTACGACCTGCCGCTTAGAAGGCGGCTGCTCTATCCAGCTGAGCTACGGAGCCATCCGGCCGAGGGCCCTGGCCTAGTGGGTCCAGGGGCCGACGCGGTTGAACTTGAAATTGTCGGAATAGGAAATCGTCCGCCGCTTGACCTCATGCGGCTCCTCGACCCGGTAGGCGATGCCCTCGCGCTCGGCATAGGCGATGGCCTCTTCCTTCGTGTCGAACCAGAGGCGGAGCTGCTGGCGCGTGTCGCCGGAGCTCGTCCAGCCCATCAGGGGCTCGATCTCGCGGGGCTTGTCCTGCTCGAAAACGAGAAGCCATTGCTTGGTCCGGGCCATACCGGACTGCATTGCGGACTTGGCGGGCTTGTAGATCCGTGCAGGCATTGGTTTTGGACTCTCTCCGAGACTCATCTGGTGAAGATGGTCGGGGCGGCAGGATTTGAACCCGCGACCCTCTGCTCCCAAAGCAGATGCGCTACCAGGCTGCGCTACACCCCGACATTCCTCAACAGCTTGGTTTCTCTATCGATTTGAGAACACCTAGGCAAGCCCTCGGTTTCGCCGGAAAGGTTGAAAAGGGCGACGGGAATCCTTTACAGGTCAGGAAAGGCTGTCCTGGGGTTCCGGTCCTGTTCCGAAACAGGGTCCCTCCCGATCAGATCATGATAAAAAGGCCGCTGCGAGCAGCGGCCTTCGTTGGAATATCGTCTCAGGCTTCGATTCGAAAGCCTACCGTATCGCGCGGCCCTTCGGGTCCGATGGTCTACGCAGCCTTGACGCCCTGAAGGAAGGTGGAGACCTCGCGGTTGAGGTCCTCGGAATGACGGGCGAG
>Ga0180215_1003044_pt1 | contig 16234 bp, 15 predicted proteins | sample eDN3rd37CBELigBY_FD_128871 | JGI IMG/M metagenome (GOLD analysis project Ga0180215, IMG submission 128871) | Enriched backyard soil microbial communities from Emeryville, California, USA - eDNA 3rd pass 37_C BE-Lig BY (version 2) (version 2) | ecosystem: Environmental > Terrestrial > Soil >...
CGAGCCCCTCGGCTGACGAGGCCCTGCGATCCATTTTTTACTGGAGGAATAATCATGACTGATACGGTCCCGGCGCTCCTTGGCGTCAACGAGGAACAGGCGCGGCGCGAGGAGGAACTGGTCCAGCGGGTGCTGGACTCGTTCGAAGGCACGCCCAATCCGCGCCTGAAGCAGCTGGTGCAGTCCCTGACCCGCCACCTGCACGCGTTCCTGCGGGAAGTCCGCCTCACCGAAGAGGAATGGAACAGCGCGATCCGGTTCCTGACCGAGGCCGGCCACATTACGGGGGAGACGCGCCAGGAATTCGTGCTGCTCTCGGACGTGTTCGGCGCGTCGATGCAGATGATTTCGATGAACAATCCGGCCAATGGAAATGCCACCGAGGCCACGGTGCTCGGGCCGTTCTTCGTAGAAGACGCGCCGGAGATCCGGATGGGCGAGGACATGTCCTTCGGCGCCCCGGGGGAGCCGCTCTGGGTGACCGGAAGCGTGGTCGACGTCTTCGGGCAGCCGGTCGCAGGAGCCCGGGTCGAGGTCTGGGAGGCCGACGAGGACGGCTTCTACGACGCCCAGTACGGCGACGATCGCGTAGCAGGCCGGGCACACTTCATCGTGCCCGAGGACGGAGAATTCCGGTTCTGGGGACTGACCCCGACGCCGTACCCGATTCCGCACGACGGCCCCGTCGGCAAGCTCCTCGAGGCTGTCGGGCGGTCGCCGATGCGGGCCAGCCACCTGCACTTCATGGTGGAGGCGCCCGGCTACCGGACTCTCATCACCCACATCTTCGTGAAGGGCGATGAGCTGCTCACCTCGGATGCGGTGTTCGGTGTCCAGGAGTCCCTGATCAAGGACTTCACCCAGCACGCGGCGGGCACCCCGGCACCTGACGGACGGCAGCTGCCGGCGGATGCGACGTGGTCCGATGTCCGCTTCGACATCGTGCTGGCACCGGGTGAGACCACGGGGCACCGGCTGACCATGAAGTAGCCTCCACCGGACGGGCCGGAGCAGAGGCCCGGAGGCACCGAAAAGGCCGCTGGCGCAGCGGCCGCCGGGGAGGAGGGCATCCGCCGTCAGGCGGATGCCCTCCTCCCTTTCTGCTTGTCCGGAGGCAATCACTCTGCGGGACGGATGGCCAGGACCTGCGGGAGTCCGCCCGGCCCGCAGCGCTGGCCAGGACCCGGTGCCGGTATGTCCGGCAAACGGCGAGGCCGGTCTTGGCTGTTTTCACCGCCAAGACCGGCCTCGACTTCGCGCGGTCACCCGCTGGAGCTTGCTAGCCGCGCAGGCCCGACTCCACGTAGCGTTCCCAGTCGCGCTGGTTGGGGCCGGCCAGCGCCGCAGTCACCTCGGCGGCGGCCTGCTGCAGGGCGGCGGCCAATTCGCGCACCTGCGCATCCGTGCTGACCTGCTGCATTGAGCGCAGCCGGAGCACCAGCCCGGAATTGGTCGGGGTGCCGATGGTGGGATCGAAGACCGGTACGGAGATCGAGGTGACGCGCACATCGGCACCATCGGATGGCAGGGCGACGCCGAACAGGTCGGAACTCGCGGCAATCATCCCGCTCACGGCGCGGTCGCGGGCCGGAGTAAGCTGCCCGAGCGAATACTCGTGCAGGGCCTCCGCGAGCTTCGCGCACATGTCCTCGCCGCCCCCGGGGACCACCTGGAGTGCATAGCCCTGCTCCCGCACGGCGGCCAGCCGTGCACGGTACTTCTCGATGACGGCAGGGTCGGGCGGGAAGATGCGGGCCAGCCACTTGTCCGCGTACTCCTCGTGCCAGGCCACCGCGGCTTCACCGAGCGGGGGGAGGAGCGGAATGCGCGTGCCCAGCCGCGAGGGGCTCTGCACTGAAGCGCCACGGGCCGCAGCGCCGATGGTCTGGTCGCGGTCGCTGATCTGGGCGAGGGCCACGGCTTCGCAGTCGAAGTGCTCGGCAAGGCGGGAGAGCTGGGGGTGGGCAACCTCGGCGGCACGTACGGCAGCGATCAATCCTGCGTCCACGTACGCGGTCCCGCCGCGGGGGGCGAATCCACCGTATCCGCCCTGGAAGAACACCAGGGGATTCACCGGACGCTTGACCTCTACGGCCCCCACCTCGCAGAGCACAATGAAGTGGTCTCCCGCGTCGATTTCCTCGATGCGGCTGCAGTGGATGTAGGCAACAGCGTTCTCGATCTGGGGGACACCTTGGTCCGACGTTGTCCAGTCGACCTTGTCGAACTTGTCGGGGTCCCGCTGTGAGAGCGTCCGCGTCTCGGCGGTCTGGTCGTGCGCGAATACGTTGATGCAGAACACCGGCGACTCGCGCAGCGCCGCGTAGGTTCCGGACCCCTTGGTGGGCATGAACATGACCAACGCAGGCTCGAGCGATACCGAGCTGAACGTGCCGACGACCATGGCAAGCGGTTCGCCCTGGGGGCTCACGCCGGTGACCGCGACGACGCCCGTCGGGTAGTGTCCGAGCACATCCCGGAAGAGTCGTGAATCGACTGCCGGGGCCAGTATTTGTTCGGTCGTCGTGTCACTCATGGCGCACTCCTTGTCGCGTCTCTGCAAACTGTCTTTTATATCTTATAGAGTCTGTGACTCGTCGGCAATGAACTGTCCACGCGGAGCTCGAGGGAAGGGCCCAGAGCGGGACTAAAACGGGATTGATCGGCTAGGCGAAGCCCGGGTGGTGCGCCGCCGCTGCCTGCCGGCGTCCTTGCGCTGCCTGGGCAGCGGGCGGCCAGGTCCGTGCGGCGGCCGGAGGGCCGCCGCCGACCGTGGTTCCCTTTGCGGCCGGCGGTGTGCCGGTCAGCTTGAAGCGGGAGTGTTTCCGGGACGCATTCCGGCCAGGAGGATTGAAACCAGCTGCGGAACAAGGTTGGGGGCGGCGGCGTGGATCGCCGGGGGCTGGGGCCTGGTGATCATGCCAATCGCGAGGAGCAGTTCCAATGCGCCAAGGTCGGAACGTACCAGCCCGGCGGACTGCGCGGCATCCTGCAGCTGCTCCAGGCCGCGGAGTGTTACCAGCTGGGCATCCTTCACGGACTCTGACAGTTCGCCTGCGAGGAAGTCGGACAAGGCGGCGGTGAGCGCGCCCAAATTCAGCTCCACCAATCGATGCACGTAACCCCGCCACGCGGCTTCCGGCTCCGACGTGAACGTGTCCAAGGCCCCGGCTGCAGCCTGGCGCACATCCTCCAGGATGGCCAGGGCGACCGCGTCCGCCAGTTCCGCCCTGGAAGCGAAATTGCGGTAGAGGGTGGCCACCCCTACGCCGGCAGCCTCGGCAACGCTCTCGAGCGCGACGCCGCTTCCGTGCGCGGCAAACATTTCGCGCGCCGTTTGGATGATGATTTGTCGACGCTTGGCAGCATCGGAACGCATGATTCCTCGATTCCCGTGCCCACGGTGTTGCGCCGTTCCGGCGCCAACTTGACACCCCCAGCATAAAAGGAGGATTATCTTCCACTGTAAGCGGAGGAATTTCCTCCGCTTACAGGGTAGGCGACCAAAGGATGAAATGTTGACTCACACCAGCACCCCAACCCCGGCCGTGGTGAATGGCGCACCCGGGCACGGTGCCACCCGCCGCAAGCCGAACCCGGTGGCCAAGCTGGTGGGCATGGCGTTCGGCCTGGGGGTGATCCTGGTGCTGCTGCTGATGGTCTTCATCATGCCGTCGCTCAAGAGCGGGGCCCACGACTTGCCCCTGGGGATCGCGGGGGCACCCGCCGTCGTCGCGGATTTTGAGCAAACGCTCGGTGCCGCCGTCCCGGGGGCCTTCGACCCGCAGCGGTTTGACTCGGCGGAGGGCCTGGAAGCGGCCATCCGTGACCGCGAAGTCGCCGGCGGGTTCGTCCTGGCGGATTCCGGTATCCACGCAATGGTGGCCAGCGCCGGCTCGACAGCCATTTCCGGGACCATCACCGCCACGGCCAACGCCCTCGGGCAAGCGACCGGCGCCGAGGTAACCGTCGAAGACATCGTTCCGCTGCCGGCCGCGGACCCGACCGGAATCGGCATCGGCGGGTTGGCCTTCCCGCTCGTGTTCGGCGGTATCGTTCCGGCGGTGGCATTCCTGAAGGTCTTTCCGCGCAGCCGGGCCTGGAAGCTGGCGGGCATCCTGGCCTTCGCCACGGTGGGCGGCCTGGCCGTTGCCGCCATCCTCCGCTTCGCCTTCGGCAGCATTGAAAGTTTCTGGCCGGTGGCGGCCTCCATCGCCCTGGGCATCGCGGCCCTGGCCATTCCCCTCGCCGGCCTCCAAGAAGCGTTTGGCGGCAAGGGATTCACCATCGGGGCCATGTGCATGATGTTCCTGGGCAACCCCTTTGCGGGAATCTCCACCACCGCCGCCTGGCTTCCCGCCGGACTTGGCACCTTCGGTCAAATGCTCCCGCCCGGAGCGGCCGGGACCCTGGTCCGTTCCGCCGCCTACTTCAATGGGGCCGGCGGGCTCACCGCCGCGCTGACCCTCGCGGTGTGGGTCATTGCGGGCCTCGTCCTGCACGCCGTCGGCAGGCGGCGCTCCGGTGCCCGTGCCCTGGCGGTTTCCGCGGCGGGCGCCGTGGACCACTAGCGTTACCTGTTCGCGGGCATCTTCGTACACTGGGGTCCATGACTTCCCGCATCAGCGAACTGGTCCTCGATTGCACTGATCCTGAACGCCTCGCCCGGTTCTGGAGCGAGGTGCTGGGCTACGTCGAACTCGGCAGGGAAGAGGGGGCGATCGAGATCGGCCCGCCCGAGGCAGGGTTCGGCGGCCTGCAGCCCACCATCATCCTCAGCCCCAGCAGCGACCCCCGGACCGGAAAGCTCCGCCTGCATATCGACGTCAACCCCGTGGACCGGGACCAGGACGCCGAGCTGGAGCGGCTGCTCGCGCTCGGCGCCCGACCTGCCGATGTCGGGCAGGCCGGCGACGAGCAATGGCACGTCCTGGCCGATCCGGAGGGCAACGAGTTCTGCCTCCTGCGCAAGCGGCTGGAGCCCTGATCCAAAGCAGTGCCGGTGCGGTGCCAAGGCGGTAATTGACGAAGTAGACAAAATTGTCGACAATATAGCAAACGAGGGGGGCCGGGCTCCTCCAGGACGGCCGGCCCGCCCCGCTTCCATGCCGTCCGCCGGAAAGGACTGTTCCGTGGCCGATTCCACAGCCTTCGACGTCGCGCACCTGGGCAGTGTCGAAGTGTATACGCCCGAGTTCGAGAAGAGCCTGTGGTTCTTCCGCGACCTGCTGGCCATGCGCGTGGTGGCGGAGGAGGGCCGCTCGGTATATCTGCGCACCTGGGATGAGTACGAGCTCTACACGATTAAGCTCACCGCCAGGGACACGGCGGGTGTCGGGCGCACCTTGGTGCGGGCCGCCAGCCCGGAGGCGCTGGAGCGGCGCGTGCAGGCCATCAAGGAGACCGGGCTGGGCATCGGCTGGGCCGACGGCGAGGTCGGCACGGGACCCACCTACCTGTTCAACGATCCTGACGGCCATGAGCTGGGCATCTACTATGAGACCGAACGCTACGCCGCCACCGGCGACGACCGGCCGGCGCTGAAAAACCAGGCCTCGGCGTTCCCCGGCCGCGGCGTCAACGCCCGCCGCCTCGACCACATCAACTTCCTGGCCAAGGATATCGAGGCCAACGGCGAGTTCCTCGCACAGGCCCTCGGGATGCGCGAGAGCGAGCGGATCCGCCTGGACAACGGCAAGTTCGCCGCCTGGTGGTTCCACTTCAGCCTTAAGTCCTACGACATCGTCTACTCCGACGACTGGACCAGGCACGGCAACCGCCTGCACCACATCGCGTTCGCCCCCGACACGCGCGAGGATATTCTCAAGGCTGCCGACATCTTCCTCGAGAACGGCATCCACATCGAGTCGGGCCCGCACAAGCACGCCATCAACCAGACATTCTTCCTGTACGTGTGGGAACCCGGCGGGAACCGGATCGAATTCGCCAATGCCGGCGCCCGCCTGCTGCTGGACCCCGACCAGCCGGTCGTGGAGTGGAGCGAGGCCGAGCGCAGGAAGGGCCAGGCCTGGGGCATGAAAACGATCGAGACGTTCCACACCCACGGCACGCCGCTCGTCTAGGAGTCTTCCTCCCGGAGCCGGCGCGGCCGGGCATCCTGGGCATCAGTGCGGACCGTTGCGGGTACGCAACCAATGGGTCACACTGGGCTGAGAGCCTTCGGCGTGAGGAGAGACCATGAAGGCACTGACGGTAACCCCCGGCGAGAAGGACTCCCTCCGGCTGCGCGACATCCCCGAACCTCCACCCGGCCGGGGCTCCATCCTGGTCGAGGCGCTGTCCGTGGGCCTGTGCGGCACCGACAAGGAGATCGTGGACGCCCGCTACGGTCAGGCGCCGCCGGGCCAGGACTACCTGGTGCTGGGGCATGAAAACCTCGGCCGCGTCCGGGAGGCCGCGCAGGATTCGGGGCTGTCCGAGGGGGATCTGGTGGTGGGCATCGTGCGCCGGCCCGATCCGGTGCCGTGCAAGGCATGTGCTGCCGGTGAATGGGATATGTGCCGGAACAACCAGTACACCGAGCATGGGATCAAGGGGCTGGACGGGTTCGCCCGCCAACTCTGGCGCGCCGGCCCGGAGGCCATGGTGCGGCTCGAGCCCGGCCTGGCCGAGGTCGGCGTGCTGCTGGAACCGACCACCATCGTGGCCAAGGCGTGGGAGCAGATTGACCGGATCGCGCAGCGGGCCTTCTTCGAGCCCCGTCTGGCAGCGGTCACCGGTGCCGGGCCGGTGGGGCTCCTCGCGGCCCTGCTCGGCGTCCAGCGCGGGCTGCAAGTGCACGTCTTCGACATCGTCACGGACGGCCCGAAGCCGGACCTGGTCCGCAGCCTCGGCGCCGACTACCACAGCGAACCGCTGCCGGATTCGGGCCTCAAGGCGGACATCCTCGTTGAATGCACCGGGGTCCCCGAGGTCGTGCTGGATGTGCTCAGCTGCCGGGCGCTGGATGCCATTACCTGCCTGACCGGCGTCTCCGGCGTCGGCCAGGAGATGGACGTGGATGTCGGCGCCATGAACCGCAGGGCCGTGCTGCGCAACGAGGTGGTCTTCGGCAGCGTCAATGCCAACCGCCGCCACTACGATGCGGCGGCCGGCGCGCTCGCGGCCGCCGACCAGGACTGGCTGCGCCGCCTGATCACCCGGCGGGTTCCGCTGGACGGTTTTGCCGATGCCTTTACGCCGCGCCGGGATGACGTCAAAGTGGTCCTGGACATCCAGCCAGCCGGTACCGGTGAAGGGGGCCGGGGGTGAGCATGGACAACAGCCCGCAGGAAGCCGCGGCGGAGCGCAAGCTTCCCTCCGGCCGGCAGTACGAAATCCGGTCCGGCCGCCAGTCCGCCGTACTGACGGAAGTAGGCGGGGCGCTGCGGGAGTACCGGGTGGACGGCCGGACGCTGCTTGACGGCTACGGCGAGGACGAGATGTGCAGCGGGGCCCGCGGGCAGTCCCTCATTCCCTGGCCGAACCGGATCCGCGCCGGCCGTTACGCATGGGACGGCCGGCAGCTGCAGCTGGATCTGAGCGAACCGGAGAAGGGCGGGGCCATCCACGGCCTGACCCGCTGGGCAAACTGGGACGTGCTCGAACACGCTGCGGACAAGGTCTCCTTCGCCTGCACGCTGCATGCCTGCCAGGGCTGGCCCTGGGTGTTGGACTGCCGGCTGGACTACCGCCTGGACGAGGGCGGGCTCGAGGTCAGGACCACCGCCGTGAACCGCAGCGGCACGCCCTGCCCGTACGGTACCGGAGCGCACCCCTACCTCAGCACCGGCGCCCCGGTGATCGACGCCTGCCTCGCCCAGGTTCCCGGCCGGACCTACCTGCCGGTTGACGAGGCAGGCATCCCCACCGGCAGGGAACCGGTGGAGGGCACCGGCTACGACCTGCGCAGCCTGACCGAACTCGGCGGCCGGCAGATCGACGTCGCCTATACCGACCTGGCCCGGGACGCCGGCGGCCGGGCCCGCGTCAGGCTGCTGCGGCCGGACCGTTCCGCCGGCGCCGAACTGTGGGTGGATGAGGCGTACCCGTACCTGGAAATCTTCACCGGGGACACCCTGCCCGAGCCGGAACGGCGCCGGACCGGGCTGGGGGTGGAGCCGATGACCTGCGCCCCGAACGCGTTCAATTCCAGGGAAGGCCTGGTTGTCCTCCAGCCCGGCCAGACCCATACTGCCGCCTGGGGTGTCAGCCCGTACCCGGGGCGGTAAGTGCCGGGCGGGGCCTGCGCACAACCATTGCGTATACGCAATTGCTGCGGTTATATGGATGTATGGGCTGCGGCCACACCGGCCATCGGTGTATTCAGATCCCGGATCCGAGCGTAAAGCGCCCGTCGGCGGTGCCTTGGCCGCCGGCGGCCGCGGCGAAGGCCTCCATGGCCGCGGCCAGCGCCGGCCGACGCCCGGCCGGCACATGTGCAATCACGTCCGCAATGGCCTGGCGCCGGTGCTCGAGCACCGTGCCGACCAGGTCCTCGCCCTTCGCGGTCAGCTCCAGCCGGACATACCGCCGGTCGGCCGGATCCTCGCGGCGCGCGACCAGCCCGGCAGCCACCAGTCGGTCGCAGGTGCGGGTGGCGTTGGAGGGGTGGACGCCCAGTTCGGCGGCCACGCCGCCGAGGTTCTGGGCGCCGCGGGAGTGGATCAGGACCAGCACCCGCAGCTGCGGGCTGGTCACTACGTCCTCCACCTCCGCGACGGAGCGGGCCGCCACCCGCAGCAGCACGTTGGCGGCTCCCATAACGGCTTCCACTTCGCGGTCGAAGGCTCCGGACGAAGCTTCGGGTGCGGTCGAAGTATTCATACCTACAGTTTCCCCTCCCGGTTGCCGTCCGGCAAAGATTGCGGTTGCGCACCCAATGGACGGACGGGCCGATGGCGAAGGAGCACCGCGATGACCAGGCTGCCAGGCCGATCCCGCACCGAAACACTGCAACCGCTGCAAACCCTGCACGGCATCGACAGGATGGTCCGCAACGTGCGGACGGGCCGGTTCGAGCGGTCGCTGTCCGGATTGACGGCGGCCGGTGCCCTGGTCACGGCCGCGGAAATCTACCTGGAGCATGACCGGGCCAGCTTCGGCAACAAATGGATGTGGGTTCCGGTGGCTCTCGGGCCGGTGGGGGCGGCCGCCGGCGTGGCGGGCGTGTTCAGCCGGCGGATGGCCAAAACCGCCCTGCCGCTGGCCAGCGCGGCCATCGTGGCCAACGGCCTGCAGGGCACGTGGCTGCATCTGCGCGGCATCCGGCAGAAGCCCGGCGGCCTGTCCAACCTGCGCTACAACCTGGAAATGGGCCCGCCGCTGTTCGCCCCGCTGCTGGTCACCCTCGTCGGGGGCATGGGCCTGCTGGCCGCGGTGCTGAGGCGGGAGCGGTGAACACGCTGCCGCTGGAACCTGCCGACGGCGGCGGGCGCTTCCCGGGTTTCAGCACCTTGGCCCAGGCCCGGCACTGGGACCCGGCCACCGCCGCGGTGGTGATGGCCCGGCTCGGGCGGCCCCCGGACATCCGTTTCTTCACCCCGGCCGAGGAGGCGGTGGCCCGGGCCCTGTTCGACCAGCTGCTGGACCAGCACGAGGAACCGCGGGTGCCGGTGGTGAACCTGGTCGATGCCCGGCTGGCCGAAGCGGAGACGGACGGCTGGCATTACGAGGACATGCCGCGCGACAGTGCGGCCTGGAAGGCCTCGCTGGCCGCCCTGGACCAGGAGGCGCGCTCCCGCTGGGACCGCGGGTTTGCCCGGCTGGGCCCGGTCTGGCAGGTCAGGGTGCTGCAGGAAATCCAGGACCTGCACCACCAGTCCTGGCGCGGCTTTCCCGCCGACCGGCTGTGGAGTCTGTGGATCCGGTACGCCTGCACCGCGTTCTATTCGCATCCCTGGGCGTGGGACGAGATCGGCTTCGCCGGCCCGGCCTACCCGCGCGGCTACAAGAACCTGGGCCTGGACCGGCTCGAACCCTTCGAGGTGCGTGACGTGAGCCCCGGCGCGGATCCGGCCCGCGGAGGTGCCGGATGAGCGGGGTCCGCGGCCGCAACGCCTCGGCCTGGCTGCTGCCCGCCGGCCCGGGAGTGCACGAGCAGCTGCGCCGGAACATGCGCCGTTACGCCGACGACGACGAAGTGGACATCGTCATCGTCGGCTGCGGGGCGGGCGGGGCCACCCTGCTGCAGCGGCTGGCCCGGGCCGGCTGGCGGGCGGTGGCGCTGGACGCCGGCCCGTTCTGGGACCCGGAAAACGACTGGGTCAGCGACGAGGCAGGTTCGCACCACCTGTACTGGACCGAGCCCCGGGTGATTGCCGGCACCGACCCGGTGCCGCTGGGCTCGAACAACTCCGGCCGGGGCGTGGGCGGGTCGATGGTCCACTATGCCGGGTACACACCGCGGTTCCACCCCAGCGATTTCTGCACCTGCAGCACCGACGGAGTCGGCGCCGACTGGCCGCTGGACTACGCCGACCTGCGGCCGTTCTACCAGGACCTCGAAGCGGAACTGCCGGTTGCCGGCGAATACTGGCCCTGGGGCGAGCCGCACGGCTACCCGCACCGGCCGCACCCGGTGTCAGGCAACGGGGAGCTGTTCCTGCGCGGGGCCCGGGCCTGCGGCATCACCGCCAAGGTGGGTCCGGTGGCGATCGCCAACGGACGCTTCGGCAACCGGCCGCACTGCATCTACCGGGGCTTCTGCCTGCAGGGCTGCAAGGTCAACGCCAAAGCCTCCCCGCTGATCACCCATGTCCCCGATGCGCTGGCCCACGGCGCCGAGATCCGGGCCGAATCCATGGCGGCCCGGATCGGGTACGACGGACACACCGGCCGGGCCACCGGCGTGGAGTACCTCCGCGGCGGCCTGCGGCACTTCCAGCGGGCCCGGATGGTCGCCGTGGCCGGCTACTCGATCGAGACCCCACGCCTGCTGCTGAACTCGGCCTCGCAGCGCTTTCCGGACGGGATGTGCAACGACTTCGACTTGGTCGGGCGGTACCTGATGGTCCAGGGCGCGCCGCAGACCGCCGGCCGGTTCGACGCCGAGGTCCGGATGTGGAAGGCGCCCCCGCCGGAGGTGAGCACCGAGGACTTCTACGAGACGGACCCGGCCAAACCGTACAAGCGCGGGTACTCCATCCAGTGCGTCTCCCCGCTGCCGATTACCTGGGCCGAGCACGTGGCCGCGCAGGGGCATTGGGGCGCGGACCTGCGCCGGTACATGAGCGACTACGTGCACTGGGCCTGCCTGGGCGCCCTGTGCGAATTCCTGCCCCTGGCGGAGAACCGGGTGACGCTGGCGGAGGAAACGGACCGCCACGGCCTGCCGGTGGCCAGGTTCAGCTACAGCCAGTGCGGCAACGACCGGCAGCTGATGTCTGCAGCCCGGGACGTCATGGAACGGATCCTGGCCGCGGCCGGCGCGGCCGAGGTAATCACGATCAACCGCTACGCCCACCTGGTCGGCGGGGCGCGGATGGCCGCCGGCGAGCGCTCCGGCGTCGTCGATGGGAACTGCCGCGCCTTCGCGGTGCCCAACCTGCTGATCACCGACGGCAGCGTCCTGCCCACCCAGGGCAGTGCCAACCCGGCACTGACGATCATGGCGCTGGCCGCCCGGACCGCGGCCGGGCTTATCCGGGGCGCCCGCACGGGCCTGGTTCCAACTGCGAAGGAGTCTTGAGATGGCAACACAGACAGTGGCCGACTACCTGCTGTCCCGCCTGCGTCAGTGGGAGGTGGAGAAGGTCTTCGCCTTTCCCGGCGACGGCATCAACGGCATCCTGGCCGCCTTCGGCCGGGCCGGCAACGAACCGAAATTCGTCCAGGCCCGGCATGAGGAAATGGCGGCCTTCGAAGCCGTCGGCTACGCGAAGTTCACCGGCCGGGTGGGCATCTGCATGGCCACCTCGGGCCCCGGGGCGATCCACCTGCTCAACGGGCTCTACGACGCCAAGCTGGACCACGTTCCGGTGGTGGCCGTCGTCGGCCAGACCGCGCGCAGCGCGATGGGCGGGTCCTACCAGCAGGAAGTGGACCTGCTGACCCTGTTCAAGGATGTGGCCTCGGACTACGTCCAGATGGTCACCGTGCCCGAACAGCTGCCCAACGTGATCGACCGGGCCATCCGCATCGCCGCAGCCCAGCGCGCCCCGACCGCCGTCATCATCCCCGGCGACGTCCAGGAACTGGACTATGCCGCCCCCATCCACGCATTCAAGATGGTGCCCTCCAGCCTTGGTACCTGCTGGCCGCAGGTGCAGCCCGGCGACGACGCAGTCCGCGGCGCCGCCCGGCTGCTCAACGAGGGGGCCAAGGTGGCCATGCTGATCGGCCAGGGGGCGCGCGGTGCCGCCGCCGAGGTCCGGCAGGTGGCCGACCTGCTCGGGGCCGGGGTGGCCAAGGCCCTGCTGGGCAAGGACGCGCTGCCCGACGACCTGCCCTACGTGACCGGCTCGATCGGCCTGCTGGGCACCCGGCCCAGCTATGAAATGATGCGCGACTGCGACACCCTGCTCACCATCGGCTCCAGCTTCCCCTATACGCAGTTCATGCCCGAGCCCGGCCAGGCCCGGGCGGTGCAGATCGACGTGGATCCGAAGATGATCGGGCTGCGCTATCCCTACGAATTCAACATTGTGGCCGACGCCGCCAGCGCCCTGCGGGCCCTGATCCCGCACCTGGAGCGCAAGCAGGAGCGGTCCTGGCAGGAAGGCCTGGTGTCCAAGGTCAGCCGCTGGTGGGAGACCATGCACGAGGAAGCGATGGTGGCGGCGGAGCCGGTGAACCCGCTGCGCCTGTTCGCCGAGCTCTCCGACCGGCTGCCTGCCGATGCGCTCCTCACCGCCGATTCAGGTTCCTCGGCCAACTGGTACGCCCGGCAGCTGAAGTTCCGCGAGGGCGTGCGCGGCTCGCTCTCGGGCAACCTGGCCACCATGGGTCCGGGTGTTCCCTACGCCATCGGGGCCAAGTTCGGCCATCCGGACCGCCCGGTCATCGCCTTTGCCGGGGACGGGGCGATGCAGATGAACGGGCTGGCCGAGCTGATCACCATCAAGCACTACTGGTCCGAGTGGGCCGACCCGCGCCTGGTCGTCGCGATCCTGCACAATAACGACCTGAACCAGGTGACTTGGGAGATGCGCGCGATGGGCGGAGTGCCGGCCTTCCGCGAATCCCAGGCGCTGCCCGACGTCGACTACGCCGGGTTCGCCTCCAGCCTGGGCCTGGAGGGCATCACGGTGGAGAACCCCGACGACATCGGCCCGGCCTGGGAGAAGGCCCTCGGCGCGGACCGGCCCGCGGTGCTGGACGTCCGCACGGACCCGGACATTCCGCCCATCCCGCCGCACGCCACGCTGGAACAGGCCGTCAACACGGCCAAGGCGCTGGCCGAAGGCGACGAGAGCGCCTGGGGCGTGATCAAGGAAGGGATCAAGACCAAGGTCCAGGAATTCCTGCCGCACCGGGAAGGCTGAGCGGTGGCAGCGCCGGAGGCCGCCGTGACGGGCCTGGAGGCAGCGGCCTACACCATACCTACCGACGGCCCGGAAGCCGACGGGACGTTCGCCTGGGACGCCACCACGCTGGTGCTCGTCCAGGTCCGGGCCGGCGGGCAGACCGGGACGGGCTGGACCTACGCGCCGGCCGCCTGCGCCGCGCTGGTGGCGGACCTGCTCGGGCCCGCCGTCACCGGCACCGGGGCCCTCGACATCCCGGCGGCGGCCGCGGCCATGGCAGCGGCGGTGCGCAACACCGGCAGTACCGGCCTGGCCGCCTACGCCGTTTCCGCCGTGGACTGCGCCCTGTGGGACCTGAAGGCGCGCCTGCTCGGCCTGCCGCTGCACCGGCTCCTCGGCGCGGTCCGGGAGCAGGTACCGGTGTACGGCAGCGGCGGATTCACCACCTACACCGAACAGCAGCTGTGCGGCCAGCTCGAAGGCTGGGCGCACGGCCAGTGCATTCCCCGGGTCAAGATCAAGATCGGCCAGGACTGCGGCACCAACGAGGCCCGGGACCTGGCCCGGATCCGTCAGGCCCGCGGCGCCGCCGGCCCCGCGACCGAGCTGTTCGTGGACGCGAACGGTGCCTACACCGCCAAGCAGGCCGTCCGGGTGCTGCGCGCGGCGGCAGAGCAGCAGGTGAGCTGGTTCGAGGAACCGGTCTCCAGCGACCATCTGGCCGGGCTCCGCACCGTCCGGGACGCGGTCGACGCCGACGTGGCCGCCGGCGAATACGGCACCGGCCTGTTCTACTTCCAGCGGATGTGCGCCGCCGGCGCGGTGGACTGCCTCCAGGCCGACGTCAGCCGGTGCGGGGGAATCAGCGAATGGCTGCGCATTGCCGCCGTCGCCGCCGCCCACGGGCTGGAAGTCTCCGGCCACTGCGCCCCGCACCTGAGCGTCGCCGCCGCGGCCGCCACGCCGAATTTCCGCCACCTGGAATGGTTCCACGACCACGTCCGGATCGAAAACCTGTTCTTCGACGGCACCCTCGACCCGCAGGGCGGATCCCTGCGCCCCGCGGACCGGCCCGGCAACGGCCTGGTCCTGCGCGGCCGGGCTGCCGAACCGTACCTCGTCGGCCGGGCCCGGACCGGGCCATGAAAGGAGCCCGCCATGGTGGAAACCGACCCGATGGGACGGCGCAACGTACAGCGCCAGCTGGCCATCTTCGACGTGGCCCGGCGCGCCCGCGGCAAAAGCATGCCCGAAATCCGGCAGATGCTCCGCGAAGCCTTCGCCAGCCGCCGGCTGCCGGCCCCGCCGGGCAGCTGGCTGGACGCGGCGGCCGCGGAAGCCTACTACGGCGAACCCTACATCGTGGACCTGCCGGCGGCGGTGGCCGCGGACACTGCGGAGGACGCCCCCGATCCGCAGGTGCAGCAGACCCTGGCCAAACGCCGCCGGCTCCGCCGGGCCGAAGGCCTGCCCGCGGGCAACGACAGCGGCGCCGGGGCGGCTAGGGCCGGCGGCGGCCGCGGTGCGCCCGGGCCCGCCAGCACCCGGGCCCGGCGCCTCGGTGCCGGTGCCGTTCCGGCCGCAGCCAGGAGCCTGGCCGCCGGTGCCGTGGTCCTGGCCGTGGCCGCCGCGGTGGTCCTGGCGGTACATGCCCGCCGGGCCGGCGGGCCGCAGGCGTAGCGCGGGCCCGGGCAACCCAGGCAGCGGCGGACGAGCAGGAAGGACAAGCGATGGCGAAGATCGATGACTACGCCATGATCGGAGACCTCCACACCGCGGCAATGGTCGGGCGCAGCGGGTCCATCGACTGGCTGTGCCTGCCGGACTTCGGCTCCCCGGCATGCTTTGCCGCGCTGCTGGACACCCCCGAGGCCGGACGCTGGCTGCTCTCGCCCGCCGGCGCCGGCGACTGCACCCGGCGCCGTTACCGGCCCGGCACCCTGATCCTGGATACCGAATGGGATACCGAGGCCGGAAGCGTCCGGGTTACCGACTTCATGCCCGTGCGCGATGACGCCGCCGACATCGTGCGTATCGTCGAGGGGCTCAACGGCGCCGTGCCGATGTACGGGGACCTGTGCCTGCGCTTCGACTACGGCCGCATCGTGCCCTGGGTCCGGCGCAACGACCACGGCCTGAGCGCCGTCGCCGGCCCCGACTCGGCCTACCTGGCCACCGCCGCCCCGCTGGAAGGCCGCGACCTGCATACGGTCAGCGAATTCACCATCCGGGCCGGCGAACGCGTGCCCTTCGTCCTCCGCTGGGCACCCAGCCACCGGCCCGCCCCGGATCTGACCGACCCCGACCGGGCCCTGCCGGCCACGCAGGAGTTCTGGCGGCAGTGGATTTCCCGCAGCGAGGCGGAGGGGAAATACAAGGAAGCTGTCGAGCGGTCCCTGATCACGCTCAAGGCGCTGACCTTCGCCCCCACCGGCGGGATCGTCGCCGCCGCCACGACCTCCCTGCCCGAAGACCCCGGCGGATGCCGCAACTGGGACTACCGCTTCTGCTGGCTGCGCGATGCGACCCTGACGCTGCAGTCCCTGCTCGCCTCCGGCTATACCGAGGAGGCCGCCGCCTGGCGCGAGTGGCTGCTGCGCGCCGTGGCCGGGGACCCGTCCCAGCTGCAGATCATGTACGGCATCGCGGGCGAGCATCGCCTGACCGAGTGGGAGGTGCCCTGGCTGCCGGGCTACGAAAATTCGCGCCCCGTGCGCATCGGCAATGCCGCCTTCTGCCAATTGCAGCTCGATGTCTATGGCGAGGTC
>Ga0180215_1003045_pt1 | contig 16233 bp, 12 predicted proteins | sample eDN3rd37CBELigBY_FD_128871 | JGI IMG/M metagenome (GOLD analysis project Ga0180215, IMG submission 128871) | Enriched backyard soil microbial communities from Emeryville, California, USA - eDNA 3rd pass 37_C BE-Lig BY (version 2) (version 2) | ecosystem: Environmental > Terrestrial > Soil >...
CCACCGACGGCAGGCCGGACTCCGCCGTGGGGTCCTCGACGCGCAGCTCCTGGAGCCAGCACGTCGCGGCGTCCGTGTAGGAGAGCACCCGCAGGTGGTCGTCGACGACGAGCACGCCCGGGGCGTCCGGGCCCGCGGCGGCGCCGCAGCGCGCGGCCGCGGCGCGCAGGCCGCCGGCCACGTCGCGCGCGGCGGCCGCGGCGAACGCCACCTCCTCGCGCGTGAACTCCGCGCGGTCGCGCAGCAGGCAGGCCGTGCCCCAGCAGCGGCCGTCGACGGTGAAGGCCAGCCGCAGCTCGGCGCCGATGCCGCGCGGCGCATACATGCGCCGGTAGCGCGGCGAGCGCTCGAGCTCGCCGCCCGTCGCCTCCGCCAGCGTGCCCGCGACGCGGCCGCGGGCGAGCATGTCGCGGAAGTTCAGCGGGTCGCCCGCCAGCAGCTCGCTCTCGAAGAACTCCGGGACCGACTCGGCCGGCAGCCCGGTGACGAGCCCGCCCGTCCACAGCAGCGTGTCCGGGTCGGTCGGGCAGAAGCCGGCGGCGTCGAACGGCAGCGCGCGCGCGAACGCGGGCACCACGCGGCGCAGCAGCTCGCGCGCGTCGTGGCCGGCGACGGCCTCCGCGGCGATCTGGGCGCGGGCGGGATGGGATGGCTTGGGCACGCGCCATCCGAGGGTGAACCGCGACCGCGCACGCGGCATCGGGAAGCGTCCCTGATCCTGTCCCTGATCCTCAGGTCCGCAGGACGTCGGGGAGCTGGCGGCGCGAGCTGAGGTCGAGCTTGCGGAAGACGCGCGCGAGGTGCGTCTCGACCGTCTTCTCGGACACGAACAGGGTCTGCGCGATCTCGCGGTTGGTCTGCCCCGCGCCGGCCAGCTCGGCCACGCGCCGCTCGGCCGGCGTGAGGCCGCTGAGCCCGTGGCCGGCCGTGAGCGCCGGCCGCGCGCCCGCCGCCCGCAGCTCGTGGCGCGCGAGCTTCGCCAGCCGGGTCGCGCCGACCCGCTCGGACAGCGCGTGGGCGCGGGTGAGCGCGTCGCGGGCGCCGCGGCGGTCACCGCCGCGGCGCAGCTCGCCGCCGAGGTCGACCAGCGCCCGCGCCTGCTCGAGCGGGATGTCCGCGAGCGTCTCCGCCGCCGCCTCGAGGCCGGCCGCGCGCTCGGCCGCCGGGCCGACGAGCGCGACCGCGCGCTCGGCGATGCCGATGCTGCGCGCCAGCGGGCCGGCGGCGCGGGCCAGCTCGAGCTCCTCGCGCGCGAGCGCCAGCGCCTCGTCCTCGCGCCCGAGCGCGTGCAGCGAGAGCGCCGCGCCCGAGCGCCACCACACGATCGACGGCGTGTTGGAAGCCCAGCCCGGCTCGTCGCGGTCGCAGGCCTCGAAGGCGCGCAGCGCCTGCGCGTGCTCGCCGGCCGCCTGGTGCAGCGTCCCGCGCGCGAGCAGGATCTGGGTGTAGGGCAGGATGTCCGGGTCGCGCGTGTAGGGCGTGTCCTCGAGGATCGCCTGCAGCGTCGCGGGCGGGCGCTCGCGCTCGATCCCGGCCAGCACGGCCGCGGCCGTCCCGGCGTCGGCCATCATCTCCGCGCCGTGGGCCTCGGGCAGCAGCTCGATGCCGGTGACGGCGTCGGCCTCGGCCAGCGCGACGTGCCCGGAGCGGTAGCGGACCAGCGCGCGCAGCAGCGTGACGGAGGCCACCGTGCCGCGGGCGCCGGCGCGGCGGCCGGCGTCGAGCATGCGGCCGAGCAGCGCCTCGGCGGCGTTGAACTCCTCCGCGCCCATCAGGGCGACGGCCAGGCAGAAGCGCACGCTGCGGGCGGCCGCGTCCGGCCAGTCGGGCAGCGGCGCGGCGAGCGCGCGCAGCCCGCGGTCGGCGGCGGTCCGGCCGTCGTTGTGGTCCATGATCGCCAGCCCGGCCAGCCCGGACAGCGCCACGAACTCCTCGCGCGTGGCCGCGGGCGTGCCCGGGTCGCTGAGGCGGCCGATCCACGGCAGCAGGCGGCGGCGGGCCGGCACGCTGACGTGCGCGGCGGAGATCAGCGCCGCGGTCAGGCGCCGGCCGCCCGGGCTGTCGGCGCCGAGGCGGCCGATCGCGGGCTCCACGACGTCGGCGGCGAGGTCGGGGCGGCCGGAGAACTGCCGCAGCTCGGCCAGCGTCTCGGCGGCGGTGACCAGCACGTCGGGCTCGGGCTCGAGCGCCAGGCACGCCTCCAGGTGCTCGGCGGCGTCGGCGAGCCCGGCGCGGGCGGCGGCGCGGCCGAGCGCGAGCAGGACGGCCGCACGCTCGTCGTCGGGCGGCGGCTCGGCCAGCGCACGGCGCAGCTGCTCGGCGGCCGCCAGCGGGTCCCCGAGCGCCTCCGCGCGCGCCGCGGCCGCGCGCAGGGCCCGCACGGCCTCGGCGTCGCCGCGCGGCGGCGCCTGCAGCAGGTGGGCGGCGACCACGTCCGGCGCCGCGCCGCGCGCGGCCGTGAAGCGCGCCGCCTCGGCGTGGCCCTCGCCGCGCTCGACCGCGGTCAGGCTGCGGTACACGGACTGGCGCACGATCGGGTGCACGAAGCGCAGACCCTCCTCGGCGCCCGCCACCCCGGCCGCCTCCAGCACGCGCGCCGCCTCCAGCGCGTCCGGCTCCTCGAGCCCCGCGAACGCGGCGGCCGTGCGCACGTCGACGCCGTCGCCGAGGATCGCCAGCGCCCGCGCGAGGTCGACCGCGGCCGGCGCGAGCCGCTGCAGGCGCAGGCCGATCGTGGTCGCGATCCCGGCCGGGCCGAGCGAGCGCACGCGCTCGACGGCGCTCCCGCGCGGCGCCAGGCCCTCGGCCGCGATCGCGGTCAGCAGCTCGCGCAGCAGGAACGGGTTGCCGCCCGTGGCCTCGTGGCAGGCGAGCACGAACGCCTCGTCCGGCGGCTCGTCGCCCTCCAGCAGCCGCGCCACCGCGGCCTCGCTGAGCGGCGGCGGGCGCAGCTGCAGCGCCTCGGGGTCGGTCAGCAACGCGCCGACCGCCGGGTCGGCGGTCGGGTCGTCCGCGGGCCGCGTGCCGACGAGCAGGACCGCGGGCAGTTCGGCGATCCGGGTGGCGAGGAACGTGAGGAAGCGCAGCGACGCCTCGTCCGCCCAGTGCGCGTCGTCGACGGAGAGCAGCAGCGGCTCGCGCGCCGCCAGGTTGGCCACCAGCCAGTGCAGGCCGTGCAGGCGCGAGAACAGCGTGTCCTCGTCGTCGGGCGCGCCCGAGCCCGGCTCGAACAGCGGCGCCGCCAGCGCGGCGGCGCCCTCGAACAGCGCGTCATCGGGCTCGGCGCGCAGCAGCGGCTCGAACAGCTGCCGGACGGCGCCGAACGGGAACGAGCGCTCGAGCTCCGAGCAGCGCGCGCTCAGGACGCGCAGGCCCTGCGCCTTCGCCGACGCCCGCCCGGCGGCGAGCAGCCGCGACTTGCCGATCCCGCCCGGGCCCGCGACCACCACGAGCCGGCCGCTGCCCTCACCCGCGTCCCGTGCCGCCGCTTGGAGCGCATCGATCTCCGCCTCTCGCTCCAGCAGCCGGTCCTGCACGTGTCGGGCAAGGATAGGGCCACGTCAGCCGAGCTCCTGGGCCAGCCCGACGATGATCCCCTCCGGCCCGCGCACGAAGCACAGCCGGTAGCTGTCCTCGTACTGGGCGATCCCGTCCAGCAGCTCGCCGCCGTGGCGGCGCAGGCGCTCGACGGTGTCGTCGATGTCGTCGACGGTGAACATGATCCGGCGGATCCCGAGCGCGTTCGAGGGCGCGTCCTCGGGCTCGATCCGGATCGCCGGCGGCGAGAGGTAGCGCGACAGCTCGACGCGCCCGTGGCCGTCGGGCGTGGCCAGCATCGCGATCTCCGTCCGGACGCCCTTCAGGCCGACGGTCGTGTCCACCGCCGGCCCTTCGATCTGCGTCTGGCCGACCATCTCCATGCCGAGCTCGAGGAAGAACGCCTTGGCCGCCTCGAGGTCCTCGACCACGATCAGCACGTTGTCCATCCGCTTGAGCGCCATCGTCTGCCTCCTGGGTGTGTGGGCCGCGCCCGTCGCGGCCCTTCACCTAGGAGCGGAGCCGGTCTGGAGTTCTCGACATCGTCCTACGGATTGGTCGTGGAGAGCGTGAAGGTGACCGTCGTGCTGTAGTCGCCCGTGCGCAGCCCTTCCTCGGCGCCGATCGCCTGCTTGAACGTGATCGTCACCGCCTCGTTGGACGCGGGCGCGGTCCAGGACGACTTCGAGAGCGCCACCTGCAGCGGCTGCGCGAGCGAGAACGCGCCGTTGCGCAGGCGGCCGGGCTCGGCGTACGACAGCGCGGCGCTGCCGGCCGTGGAGACCACGTTCGCGGTCGTGGTCGCCTCGTACTCGCGGGCGACGCCGGGCGTGAACGCGCCGAAGCCGGCCGGCCCGTCGAGCGACAGCGCCAGCGTCCCTGGCACCGCGCCGGTCACGTCGGTCTGCTCGTCGTCGACGGTCGACCCCTCGCCGGCGGCGAGGATCGCGGCGCGCTCGGCCGCGTCGATGACGCCGGCCTCGAGCAGTTCGTCGGCGAGGCCGGTCAGGTGCTCCAGGAACGCGTCGTGGCTCGGCCACGGCTGCGACTCGAGCACGTGGTCGTTGATGGTGCAGGTGCCGCCGAGCGTGCGGTTCGGGACGCCGCTGTCGTTGCCGCCGATCGTGACCGTCGCGCGCTCGTCGGGGTCGGGGCAGATGCCGAGCGCGAGCCGGCCGCCGACCACGGGCAGCCGCAGCGAGCTCGCGGCGAGGTCGAAGCTGAGCTCGGTCCCGGGCTGCGGGCGCACCGTGAACAGGCGGTCGCTGGAGAACACCATCAGCGCGAGCCGCTGGCCGGGCTGCAGCACCTTGTCCGTCGGCTGCAGGTCGAACGTGACGTCGACGAGCTCGCCCGGGACGAGCGGCGCGCCGCCGCTGATCCCGCCGCGGTTCTGCGGGTCCGCCCAGCCGCGGGTGATCACGTGCGACGTGTTGATGGTGCCCGACGTGCAGGTGAGGTTCGGCGTGAACGGCAGCGCGACCAGCCAGACCGAGAGGTTCGCGGCGGGCTTGCCGGCCGCCATCCGCAGCGTGATCCGGGGCGTGCCCGAGAGGTGCAGCGGCGCGCTCAGCTCGGGCGTCGCGTACAGCAGCCGCTGCGGGCCGCCGTTGACGAAGTTGCCGGGCTGGCAGGAGACGTCGTCCACCAGCGTCTCGGTACCCGCGACCGGGCGCGTGAGCGGGGTCAGCCCGCCCGTCGCGTCGCCGCCGGGCTGGGGCCGGAAGTCGACCGGCTTGGCGGCCGGGTTCGGAAAGTCCTCGTACGGCGTCGGGTTCGCGGCCGAGCAGGTGATGCTCACGACCGCGCCGTCGGCGACGCGCTGGCCCGCGCCGGTGGCCACGGCGGAGTCGAGCACGACCGTGGTCGCGTCGGGGATCGCGAGGATCGCGCGCGTGGTGTTGGTGACGGTCCCGGACGCGGTGGTCTGCGGGATCGTGAGCGTCATCCCGACCTGCAGCCGGCCGGCGTCGGCGACGGTCAGCGTCGCCGTGTCCGACTGGTCGCCGGTGACGGTGGCCGTGCGCGGCGGGCAGGCCGCGGCCTCGCGCGTCACCCACGCCTTCGGGTCGTGCTCGACCCCGTTCTGGACGCCGTAGAGGAAGCGCGTGAACCAGCGGTTGCGCAGGCCGAGCGGCGGCGCGCCGCCATGGCCGCCCTGGTGGTAGTACTGCTGCAGCGGCACCTTGCCCTTGAGCGCGGTGGCGATCCGCACGCTGTGCTCGGGCACGACGTTCCAGTCGTTGAACGCGTGCGCCATCAGCGTCGCCGCCTTGACCTGCTCGAGCTGGTGGAGGTAGTCGCGGCCGCGCCAGAAGTCGTTGTAGTCGCCGGTCACGCGGTCCTGGTGGACCTTCATCTCGCCCTCGCGGACGGTGTCGATGCAGTACTGGCGCCGCGCGGGGTCGCCGCTGTTGATGTAGTCGAACAGGAAGTCGATGTCCTCGCCGACCCAGCCGCCGGGGTTCCGCACCAGCCCGTTGGAGCGGTAGTAGTGGTAGTAGGACGTGTTCGGGGCGATCGGGATGATCGCCTCCAGCCCGTCGACGCCGGTCGTCGCGGCGGCCAGCGGCAGCGTGCCGTTGTAGGAGGTCCCGGTCATGCCGACCTTGCCCGTGGACCAGTGCGCGGTGACCTCGACGTCGCCGTCGGGGGTCGTGTAGCCCTTCGCGCGGCCGTTGAGCCAGTCGACCACGGCCTTGGGCGCGAGCGACTCGTTCGCCGCGCCCACCGTCGGGCAGCCCTGCGAGAGCCCGGTGCCCGGCGACTCGGAGTGCACGACCGCGAAGCCGCGCGGCACCCACGTGTTGACCTCGCTGTTGGAGATCGAGGTGCGGTTCGGGTTGAACGCGATCGGCGGCGGCGAGGTCCGCGGCGGCGGAAGGGTGCCGAGCTCGTGGTTGACGTCCCAGAAGTACTGCGCGCCCGTGGAGGCGGTGCCCGCGTAGTACGGGCTCGTCTCGTAGATCACCGGCACCTTCAGGCCCTCGGTCTCGGTCTGGGCGGGGCGCGTGACGTCGACGTGGACGCGGTCGCGCTTGCCGTCGCCGTCGGAGTCGAACTCGGTCTCGACCCACAGCCGGTGGCGGATCCACTCGCTGGAGACGTTGAAGGCAGGGACGACCTGCGCCTGGCCGTTGACGAACACGGGCTGCGTCTGCGCGGACGCCGTCGCGGCGAGCACGCCCGACCCCAGCAGCGCGGCCATCAAGACAACCTTCCTCGTCCGACCCATCGCGCCCCTCCTCGGCTCGTGAACCCCTCAGGGCGGGACGGTACGCCGCCGGGCGCGCGGGCTCATCCGACCGTTGTCGGAAATCTCACGGCATGTACGTCTGCACCGCGCCGGGGAGCGTGCTCCAGTCGGCGTACCAGGCGTCGAAGAGCTCGAGCTGGCGCTGGGCGAAGCCCTTCTGGCTGGGCGTGAGCTCGTCCGTCTCGTTGAAGTGCAGCTCGTACTCGGTCTCGCCGCGCAGCACCAGCAGGTACTTGAAGAACAGGACCAGGTCCGGGCCGACGTCGAAGCTCGCGAGCACGCTCATCGCCTGCTCGAGCTCCTGCGCGCGCCGGCGCGCCTCCGCCTCGCCGCGGGCGGCGGCCAGGCAGAGGTTGGTCAGGTGCAGCACCTCGCGCGGGAGCACGTTGCCGATCCCGGTGATCGCGCCGCAGGCGCCGCAGTTGACGTAGCCGTGGTAGACGGTCGTGTCGACGCCGATCGTGAGCTTGACGCCGTCGCCCGCGCTGGCGATGTGCTCGGCGGCGTAGCTGAGGTCCTCGGGGCCGCCGAACTCCTTGAAGCCCACGAGGTTCGGGTGCTGCTCGCGCAGCGCGAAGAACAGGTCGGCGCGGGTCGCGAAGCCGTAGTAGGGGCTGTTGTAGATGACCGCCTCGAGGTCGGGCGCCGCGGCCAAAATCGCGCTGAAGTGCGCCTTCTGCGCCGCCGCGACCGAACCGCGTGAGAGCACGCGCGGGATCGCCATCAGGCCCTTCGCGCCGACCTGTTGCGCGTGCTCGGCCAGCCTGACCGCGCTGCGGGTGTTGATCGCGCCCGTCCCCACGACCACGGGCACGCCGGCCTCCACCAGGCGCTCGACGCCCTCCATGCGCTGCTCGTCGGTCAGCAGCGGCCAGTCGCCCATCGAACCCGCGTAGATCATCCCGGTCATGCCGTGCTCGAGCAGCTGCCGGGCCTTGCGCACGAGCGCGTCGAAGTCCGGCGTGCGGTCGGGCGTGCACGGCGTCATCAGCGCCGGGAGCGTGCCGTTGAAGATCGAAGCGGTCATGGGTCCTCGCGGGTCTCGTTGACCCGAGAACGGTAGCTGCCGGTCGGCGGCACACGCGGTCGGTCCTCGACGTCCACCGGGAGCGCGATCTGGGAGACCAGCGCGTGGACGCCGGCGTGCAGCCCGCCGCTGCGCAGCGCCGACGGCAGGATGCCGTGCCCGAGCTCGTCGGCCGGTGGTCAGCCGGCACGGCGGCGCATCAGCTCCTCGACCGCGCTCGGCAGCGTCGTCTCGAAGTCGATCAGCTTCGCCCACGTCGGCGTCACGACGATCCGGACCATGGCGTCGTAGAGCTCGCGGACCCCGACCTCCCACTCGGCGCGCTGCTGGGGCGTCATCTCGAGGGCGCCGTTCATCTGCATGTACTCGTCCGGGATGCCGTCGACGACGTCGAGCTCGGCCCGGCCGCGGATGAGCAGGATCTTCGGCGGGTGGACCTCGGTGTCGATCGTCAGCGCGACCGCCGGGTTCCGGCGCAGGCCCGCGAGCTTGGGCGCGTTGGTCGCGGTGCACATGACGAGCTCGGTGCCGTTGAAGGTGAAGCCGATCGGCACGCAGCGCGGCGTGCCGTCCTTGGCGACGTAGGCCAGGCGGGCGAGGTCGCGGTCCAGCAGCTCCCGGCTGAGCGGGCGGTTCAGGATCTCGGTGATCTCGGCGGGCTGCACGATGCTCTCCTTGGGTCGGGTTCACCTGGTGAGCGGAGCCGATTGCCCGTTCTCGACATCCAGTTCGGCGAGGTCCCGCTCCGTGAGGGTCAGGCGGGCGCCCTCGGCGTTCTCGCGCAGGTGCCGGGCGGAGGCGGTGCCGGGGATCAGGAGGACGTTTCCCGACCGCTGCAGGAGCCAGGCGAGCGCGACCGCGCGCGGCGTGGCGCCGTGGCGGGCGGCCACCGCGTCGAGCGCGCCGCTCTGCAGCGGGCTGAAGCCGCCGAGCGGGAAGAACGGGACGTAGGCGATGCCCCGGCCCGCGAGCGTGTCGATCAGCTCGTCGTCGCCGCGGTGGGCGAGGTTGTAGAGGTTCTGCACGGCGACGATCGGCGCGATCGCCTGCGCTTCGGCCACCTGCTCGGCGGTCGCGTTGCTCACGCTCAGGTGACGGATCAGGCCCTGCTGCTGGAGCTCGGCGAGCGTCTCGAACGCGCGCGCGAGCGAGCCGGGCCTGGGGCCCTGCGCGTCGCCGAGCCGGAGGTAGACGACGTCGAGCACGTCGAGGCCGAGGTGGTCGAGGTTGGCGTGCACGGCGCGCCGCAGCTGCTCCGGCTCGCGCGCCGGCGGCCAGCCGCCGTGCTCGTCGCGGAGCGCGCCGACCTTGGTGGCGATGACCAGCTCGCCGGGGTACGGGAACAGTGCTTCTCGGATCAGCCGGTTGGTGATCTCCGGCCCGTAGGCGTCGGCGGTGTCGATGTGCGTGATGCCGAGGTCGATCGCCGCGCGCAGGGTGGCGAGCGCGCCGGCGCGGTCGGCGGGCGGGCCCAGCACGCCGGGGCCGGCGAGCTGCATCGCGCCGTAGCCGAAGCGGGTGACGGGCCGGTCGCCCAGCGTCCAGGCGCCGCCCGGGAGGTGAGTGGTCGTGCTCATGGCCTTCACCGTGCGACGGGTCCGGGCGCCCCTCAAGGGCCCTGTCGCGGGTGGGAGTGACAGGGGCAGGAACGGGCCGAGCTCGCGTTCTAGGCTGGGCAGGCATGCAGGACGACAACCGGCTCGGTGCATTCCTGCGGGCCCGCCGGGAGGCGGTGCGGCCGGAGGCGCACGGGCTGCCCGTGCACGGCGTGCGGCGGGTGCCGGGGCTGCGCCGCGAGGAGGTGGCGATGCTGGCCGGCGTCAGCGTGAACTACTACCTGCGGCTCGAGCAGGGGCGCGACCGCAACCCCTCGCCGCAGGTCCTGGACGCGCTCGCCCGCGTGCTGCTGCTCGACGACACCGCGACGCGCTACCTGCACGAGCTCGCACGGCCCCGGCCGGCGCGCCGCCGGCGGGCGCGGCGCGAGACCGTGCCCGCCTCGACGCTGCAGCTCCTGGAGACGATCGGGCTGCCGGCGTTCGTGGCCGGCCGGTCGCTCGACGTGCTCGCCGCCAACCCGCTGGCGACCGCGCTCGCGCCCAACCTCCGCGTGGGGGAGAACCGGCTGCGGTCGCTGTTCCTCGACCCGGTCGAGCAGGCGCGGCACCCGGACTGGAGGCAGACCGTCCGCCACTGCGTGGCCGCGTTCCGCCAGCGGCTGGGCGCCGACATCGACCCGCGCGACGCGCAGCTCGTCGGCGAGCTCTCGCTGGCCAGCGAGGAGTTCCGGCGGATCTGGGCCGGGCACGACGTCAAGCCCGTGCGTGACGAGACGGTCCGCGTCGACCACCCGCAGGTCGGTCCGATGACGCTCGGGGTCTCCAAGCTCGAGATCGACGGGACCGACGGGATGATGCTGATCGTCTATCACGCCGCGCCCGGCTCGCCGGACGCCGAGCGGCTCGCGCTGCTCGGTTCGTTGACGGCGAGCGCCGATCCGGTGGCGGTCAGCGGCTGAAGCGCATCCGCAGCTCGGTGCCGCCGCCCTTGGGCTCGCGGTGGTCGAACTGGTCCGCGAGCCGGCGGATCAGCGGCAGCCCGAGCCCGAGCCCGGGTGAATCCTGGCGCGGCGCCATCCCGGTGCCGTCGTCGCGCACGAAGATCTCGACGTGCCGCGCGTCGACGCTGACCCGCACGTCGACCGTCCCCGGCTCGGTGCGATCGCGGAACGCGTGCAGGACGGCGTTCGTCACTGCCTCGGAGACCGCGAGTTGCAGGTCGGACAGGTTCGGCTCGACGATGCCGTTGCCGGCGAGGAAGTCCAGCGCCGACTGACGGACGAAGGCCACGTTCTCCGCGCGCGCGGCGATCGTCCATGAAGCGTTCGGCACGCTCGCATCATTCCCCGCGTAGCCGGACCGTAAGCCGGGGTATCGTTGGTCCCGATGGGCGATCACGAGGAACTCGACGAGGCCGATCGCCGCGCCGACGCCCGCGACTGCGCCGCCGAGGGGCGCGACCGCGAAGCCGCCGGGCGCGACGTGCGCGCCGCGATCCGCGACGCGCTGGACGAGGACCAGTCCGAGGTCGGCCGCTCGAAGCGCCGGCCCGCGGCCGACGACCGCTGGGCGGCCGGCGAGGACCGCCGGGAGGCGGGCACCGACCGTCGCGCCGCCGAGCAGGACCGCAAGCAGCGGCGCGACGAGCGCGCGGAGCGCGAGAGCTCGGACGAGCCGTAGCGCCCGCGGGACACGCTAGCCGTCGCAGCCGTCGGTGGGCGGGTCGGAGCAGGGGGCCAGATCCCACGAGGCCGTCACGGCGTCGGCGTTGGGGCTCGTCGCGTCGGTGACGCCGGCGGCGCGCAGGCGGAAACCGGGCTCGGCGGCGCGCGGCGCGGTGTCGAGATGGGCCTGCAGCGCGCCGAGGAAGTCGGCCTCGGGTTGGTCGCAGCCCACCCAGTGCAGCGTGACGCCTTCGACCTCGACGTCGATCAGCAGCGTGTAGGTGACCGCTCCGTCGGCGGCGCGGGTCACTTCGAGCGCGCCGGCGGTCCAGCCGCGGCCGCCGCCCGTGCCCTCGAAGCCACAGCCGTCGCCCATGTGGTTGAAGACGCTCGGCAGGTCGTAGGCCGTCATGTCGTAGGTCGCGGTGACCGAGCCGTCGGGGTTCGGCGTCACGTCCTGCAGGTCGTAGGCGACCGTGCCGGCGAACGTCGCCTTCCAGCCCACGGCGGTCTGCGTCGACGACACGGGGCCCCGGAGGCGCCACGGGAACGCCGGGCGTTCGCCGTCGGCCGACCACCCGTGCTCGGCGCGCCCGGCCGTCGAGGTGGCGATCACGCTCGCCGCGACCGTCGTCTTCCAGGCGTCCGGCTCGCCGGCGGTGGCCGAGAACAGCGCCGGCGCCCCGGGCGCGCTGGTCGCCCGGGTGGCCTGGAAGCGGCCGCGCCCGACCCCCACGACCGCGAACTGGCCCGCGGCGGCATCGTCCCCGCCCGCCGTGACGACGCGGCCCTGGACCTGGAGCGTGGCGCCGGGGTCGAGGCGAGCGCCCGGACCCGGGTCGAACGCGATGCGGGCGCAGCGGTTCGGGAGCTCGTACCAGCCCGGCTCGCCGTCCAGCAGGCGGTCACGGGCGCCGTCGGCGAGGCTCGCGGCGTTGTCGAGCAGGCCGCGGTTGCGCGCCGCTGCGCGTGCGAGCTCGCGCTCCGCGGCGCGTTCCCGGGCCGCGCCGGCGCCCGCGATCCGCACGCGCGCGCTCGCGCTCGGCGTGCCCGCGAGCGTCGCGTGGCCCTCGCGCCCGGCGGTCCAAGGGGCCCGCACCGTGAACTCGTTCTGCCGGCCGCGCGCGTAATCCCCCAGCTTGATCGTGAAGTCGCCGTCGACGCGGTGCAGGCGCGCGTCGGCGCCGACCTGGCCGCGCGCCCGCACGGTGACCGTGACCCGCGTCGTGGCGCTCTCGAGCACGCGCCGGCCCTTACTGACGATCCAGGTCCCGCCCATCGTCAGCGACTGGTCGGCGGTGATGACGCCGTCCGCGCTCGGGCAGCCCACCGGCGCCGTGCTCGCCGCGAGCCCTTCGACGATCGGGCGGTAGGTCGCGGTGAAGCCGCGGCGGTCCTTGGCCGACAGCTCGAGGTCCAGCTCGTCGGGGGACTTCACGGTCGCGCCGGCGGTGATGGTCGTGCCGTCCCTCGTGGTCACGGTGGGCCCGGTGACCCGCTCGACTACGGGTGCGCGCGCGGCACGGGCGCGGCCGCGCGAACCGGTCAGCGCCCGCGCGCTCCCCGCGAGCTTCGGGACGGCGCGGCGCAGCCGCCGCGGCATGCGCCGCGACGCTTTGGCGGCGCTGCGCACCCACTCGCCCGCGAGGGCCCCCGCGGCGTTGCCGGCGGCCGGTTTGGGCGCCGGGGCGCACTCGGTGCGGCCGGCGAGCTTCCACTGGATCGCGCCGCGGCCGCAGGGCTTCGCGGAGGCGGCGGGAGCAAGCGCCGCGAACGCGACGAGGACGATCAACAGGGCACGGGTCATGTCCGGAGCGTCGCGCCCCGCGCCTGCCGTCACCATCGGGGAATCCCCTAGCCAGACCCCCCATGGGCGCTCCCGGCGAGCTCGGCGCGCGAGCGCACGCCCAGCTTCGCGTAGATCCGCGAGAGGTGGTGCTCGACGGTCTTCTCCGACAGGAAGAGCGCGCGGGCGACCTCCTTGTTCGAGCGCCCCTGGATGACCAGGTCGGCGACCTCGCGCTCGCGCGCCGTCAGCGCGTCCAGCCCCCCGCCCTGGCGCGTGGCCGCGAGCCGGCCGCCCGCGCGCCGGACCTCCCGCGCAGCCGCGCCGCGCAGCGCCTCGGCGCCGTGCAGGGCCGCCTCGGCCGCGACCCGCCGCAGCTCCTCCTGCCCGCGCGTGCGCTCGCCCGCGGCCAGCAGCGCGCGCCCGGCGACCAGGCGCGTCTCCAGCTCCTCGCGCGGGAGCGAGGCGCGGCGTGCCTCCTCGGCGGCGGCGAGCGCCGCCGCCGCCGCGCCGGCCGGATCGCCGTCGGCGAGCAGCAGCTCGGCGCGGCCGCGCGCGGCGCGCGCGGCGCTGGCCGGCAGCCGCAACCGCGCCGCATAGGCCGCCGTTTCCTCCACCCACCGGCGGGCGTCCGCGGCGCGGCCCGCGGCCAGCGACGACCGCACCATCGCCGGCACGAGCGCCGTCACGCGCGTCGGGTCGCCATCGAGCTCGCGCAGTACGCGCTCGGGGTCCTCGCCGAAGCGGGCGATGACGTTGAACGCGCGGTTGACGCGCGCGGGGAAGCTCGGCTCCAGCCGGGCGTACAGCGCGTCGCTCTCACCCGCCGCGCGCGCGGCCTCGGCGGGCTCTCCGCGCAGCGCGAGCACCTGCCCGCGCTGGCAGAGCGCGAACGCCAGCTGCTCGTCCAGGCCCTCGAGCCGCGCCGCTTCCTCGCCCGCCTCGACGTGCTCGAGCGCCTCGTCGAGCTCGAGCATCGCCAGCGCGGAGCTCGACGCCACGAGCCGCAGCTGCAGCGCCAGGTGGCCCTGACGGCGGCCGGCCGCGAGCCGCACGCCGCGGCGCAGGATCGCCAGCGCCGCGGCGGGTCGCTCGGCCTGGCCGAGCACGCCCCCGACCGCCCAGGCCGCCTCGAGCTGCTGCGCGAGCGCGGCATCGTCGACGCCGGCCAGCCGCCGCCGGGCCTGTTCGAGCAGCTCGTGCCCGGGGTCGCCGGACCAGCGGCGGCCGAGCGCCTGCATCGCCTCGACCTGCGCCCGCTCGGCCTCCGACGCGCCTGCGCCGAGCTCGCTCGCGGCGCGGTCGGCCCACTCCAGGACCGCGGGAGCGTCGACCTGGAAGAACGCGACCGATGACAGCGACAGCAGCAACAGCGGACGCTGGGCGGGCGGCGCGTCGGCGAGGGCGGCGAGCAGGCTCGAGCGCGCGTCCTCGTAGGCGCCGAGGAACAGCGCGGTCAGCGCCGATGCGCGCACGAGCTCGATCCGCCGAGCGACCCGGTCGGCGGGCAGGAGCCCGACCGCCTCCTTCAGCGCCGCCCGGCTCTGCGCCAGCCGCCCGGCGGCCGTCAGCGCACCGGCCATCGCGGCGAGCAGGTCCGCGCGCCGGTCGTCGCCATGCGGCAGCAGGCGCAAGGCCGCGGCGTACCGGTGCGCCGCGGCCGCGGGAGCGGTGCCCGTCGCGAGGTCGCCGGCCTGGCGCAGCAGTGCGATCGACGGCTCGTCGCCCGGGCGCGCGAACTGCTCCACGTGGTAGGCACGCTGCGCGGGGTCCGCGCCGCGCCCGGCAAGCGCCGCGGCGGCGCGCTCGTGCGCCGCGAGGCGCCAGCCCGGCGGCGTCGCGTCGTAGATCGCGCGGCGCACGAGCGGGTGACGGAAACGGAACCGCGCGCCGTCGGCGCGGACCAGGTCGGCGGCGACGAGCGCGTCGAGCGCCGGCAGCGCCGAGTCCCGCTCCAGCCCCGCGGCCGCCGCCGCGAGGTCGGCGTCGAACGGCTCCCCGGCGACGGCCGCGCCCTGGGTGAGCGCGCGCGACGGCGCGGGCAGCCGCGCGACCTCCTGCTGGACGACGGCCAGCACGGAGGTCGGCACGACGTCGACGGCTTCGAGCCGCGCGAGTTCGCGCAGGAACAGCGGGTTGCCGCCCGCCTCGCGGACCATCCGGTCCCGCAGCCGCCGGTCCAGGCCCGGCGGCAGCAGGGTGCAGGCGGCGTCCTCGGCCAGCGGCGCGGGCAGCAGCTCCTCCCACCCGGGGGCCGCACGCGCGGCGTCGATCAGGCGGGGCGCCGGGTCGACCGGCCGCAGCGCGAACAGCAGCAGGTGCGGGACGCGCGGCGTGCGGCGGAGCAGGTGCAGCAGCAGCTCCACGGAGGCGGCGTCGGCCCAGTGCACGTCGTCGAACGCGAGCACGAACGGGCGCTCGCGGCCGATCAGCTCCAGCAGCGCGCGCAGTGCCCGGTGGTAACGAAAGCGCTCGGCGGGGCCCGGTGCCGCGACGGCCGCCGCGGACCCCACCGACGGCAGCACGGCGGCGAGCTCGTCCCCGGCCGCCGCGGTGCGCGCTGCGCTCATCGTCGCGACGTGGTCGTCGAGCGCGTCGATCGCCAGGTTGAACGGGACGTCGTGCTCGTGCTCGGCAGCCCGGCCGGCGAGCACGAGCAGCCGCAGCTGCGCGGCCTGGTCGAAGGCCGCGTCGAGCAGCGCGGTCTTGCCGATGCCCGCCTCCCCGATGACCGCGAGCGTGCGCCGGCCCCCGGCGCGCACGTCGGCCAGCGCGCGCCCGAGCGCGTCGAGCTCGCGATCCCGGCCGACCAGCTCCACGCGCGCAGCCTATGGCCTGAAGCGCGCCAGGAACGCGCGTTGCAGCCGCGGCGGCAGCACGGGCAGGTAGAAGTGCTCGTCCGGGTAGCGGGCGGCGAGCGCGGCGAGCTCACGCAGCGACGGCTCGTCGGACAGCTCGAGGAAATAGTCCGCCACCCGCAAGGGCGGCGTGAACTCGGCCGTGAAGCGCGCCCGCTCGCCGGCCACGCGGAAGGTGTGCGCGCGGCCCGCGGGCACGACGATCTCCTGGCCGGCGCCCACGAGCCGCGAGCCGCGCAGGCCCGTCCAGACGCGCAGCGCGCCGTCATGGACGATGAAGCGCTCCTGCTGGTGCAGGTGCCGGTGCAGCGGGCCGCCGCTTGCGCCCCGGCGCGCGTCGACCTCGATGCGGAACGCCGCCTCGCTGAGCTCGAGCAGGGTCGCGGTCCTGAACCGGCTGTGGAACACGCTTCCGGGGGCGTAGTCCGCGGCCTTGGGCCGCGGCGCGGTGGTGGTGTCGAGCATGGCCGCAGCTTGCAGGCCGTGCGGCGCCCGGGGTATCGGGGAAACCCTGGGCCAGACCCCCTAGGCTGCGCAGGCCATGAA
>Ga0180215_1003046_pt1 | contig 16233 bp, 12 predicted proteins | sample eDN3rd37CBELigBY_FD_128871 | JGI IMG/M metagenome (GOLD analysis project Ga0180215, IMG submission 128871) | Enriched backyard soil microbial communities from Emeryville, California, USA - eDNA 3rd pass 37_C BE-Lig BY (version 2) (version 2) | ecosystem: Environmental > Terrestrial > Soil >...
CGCCACGTGGGAGGCGCGGTCCGCCGCGGTGACGCCGAACGCCTCGAGGTGCCAGCCCACCAGGTTCGCCAGCGAGCCGTGCTCCACCATCACCCCCTTCGGAGCCCCCGTGCTCCCCGACGTATACACCACGTACGCCAGGGCCCCGGGGCCCACCCGGTGCGCCGGGCGCGGCGAGGGGGGGCCGTCGATCGCTTCGAGATCCGAGTCGACGCACACCAGCCGCAGGCCGAAGGGCTCGAGCCGCGAGCGATGAGCGGCCTTGGTGATCAGGATCCGGATCGACGAATCCTCCAGCAGCACGCGCAGCCGCTCGGCCGGGTGCTCCGGGTCGAGCGGAACGAACGCGGCCCCGGCTTTCAGGATGGCGAGGATCCCGACCACCAGCTCCGCCGATCGCTCCATCCGGATCCCGACCAGCTCTTCGCGGCGCACCCCGATGCCGAGGAGGTGGTCCCGCAACCGGTCCGACCGGTCGTTCAGCTCGGCGTAGGTGAGCGACCTGGCCCCGGACACGATTGCCGGGGCGTCCGGCGTCCGGCGGGCCTGCGCCTCGAAGAGCTGGTGCACCAGGGTCCCGGGACCGGGCCCCGGCGTTCGCTGGACCGGCCCGGAGACCGCGCTCCCCGGGTCGGGGCCGAGCAGCGTTAGGTCCGCGACCCGGGCGCCGGGATCGGCCACGACCCGCTCCAGCAGCCGCAGGTACTGCGTGAGAACGGACTCGGCCGAGGAGTCGGTCATCCAGCGCGTGTCGTAAAGCAGCTCGAAGCGGAGCTCCTCCCCGCCGAATCCCGCGAAGGTCAGCGGGACGCTCGGCTGACGGTGGATCGTCACCTCGCGATCGCTCCAGGGGCCGCCCTTCCGCCGCAGCGCCGCACCGATCTCGCCGTTCTCGAACACCACGACGGTGTCGAACAAGGGCGTGTCCGCTGCGAGCCCCGACCAGCGCTGGATCGCGCTCAGAGGAGTGTGCTCCACCGGGCGGACGGACACGTGGCGGGAGCGCACTTCCTTCATCCAGGCGACGATCGGCAGGTCGTCCGGCACCCGCAGGCGCACCGGAAGGGTGTTGATGAGCAGGCCGACGATGGCGTTCGCCTCGGGGATCCCCGAATGACGACAGGCGCGCGTGCTCCCGAAGAGGACGTCGGTGCAGCCGCTGTAGCGGCTCATGATCACCGCCCACACCCCTTCGACCAGCGTGTACGGCGTGAGTTCGTGCTGCGCCGCCAGCCGCTTCAGCGCCGCCGTCAGCTCCCGGCCGGCCACGATCCACCGCCGTCCCCGGCCGCGCCGCGCCGCGTCCCAGGATGCGCCGGGAAGGGGCGTCGGTCTCTCGAAACCGCTCAGCTCCCGGCGCCAGAACGCCTCCGCCGCCTCGACCGGCTGGCGCTCCAACCAGTCGATGTGCATGCGCGACGGAGGTGGAGCGGCCGAGGGGGCCTCGCCGCGCTCCTGGCCGCCGTCGTACCGGTCGAAGACCTCCTCGATGACGAGGCGGGCCGAGCGGCCGTCCAGGAGGAGGTGGGGATAGGTCCACACGAGCCGGCCCTCGTCTGGAGCGAGCCGGAGGAAGGCGAACCTCATGAGCGGTGGGCGCTCCAGGTCGAAGGGCGCCGCGCGATCGCGCCGAAGGTACTCGGCCAGCACGGCCTCCCCCTCCGCGGCGCCCGACGGCGCGCAGTCGTGCACGGGGATCGCGATCTGCGGCGCGCGCCACACCTTCTGGACGGGATCCGGCCGCCCCCGCCAGCGGAACGAGGTGCGAAGCCCGGGATGCCGCTCGAGCGTCCGTTGCCAGGAGGCCCGCAGGCGGTCGATGTCGATGGCCTCGCGGAGCGTGAAGACCGTCTGCTGGACGTCGTCCCCGTCCCGCGCGCCCGCGACGTACGCCGCCAGCATCCCGCGCTGCAGCGGTCCGAGGCCGTAGCGGTCCACCGGCTCGCCCGGGGCATGCGGCGGGGCGTGCTCCGCGACACCACTGGATTCCATGACGCTCGCTCCTGTCGTTGGCTCACCGCCACGAAGCGGTGGCCGGGCGGGAGGGTTCATCGGTGCGAAGGGACGGATCCCCGTCGCCCGGGATCGCCCCGGGCGAGGGATCCGCGATTATCTGACGGAGCCAGATCCACGACATCAGCGAGGTGAGCGCGTCCTCCCCCGCGTCGTGCGCCTTCGGGGGCGTGCCGCGCAGGCTCAGCACGCGCAGCTCCGGGATCCTCCTCGCCATGCGCTTCCACGTGGCGAACGGCGGACGCTCGCCCAGGTAGGGCTTGGCGGCCGCCAGCGAGTACACGACGGCGTTCAGCTCAACCGAGTGGTGGTGGAGCATGGCGCTGAAGCCCGGGAGCGTCTTCCGGACGAAGGGTAGGTCGAAGTCCGATACCGCCCATCCGACCGGGACGAGAGTGCCCGCCTCCACTCCCCTGCTCCTCAGCCATGCCACCAGGCGCCGGTCCACCTCGCCCGCGTCCGGGCCGATCGGCACGTCCTCCCGGGCGATCCCGATCGCCGCCAGCGCCTCCGGGTCGTACTCGAAGTCCGGCCAGCCGATCCGGGCGGCGAAGACGTCCTCCTCGGAGAGGGCGACGCCGATCTGGATGAGCTGATGCCGGGCCACGTCCGACCCCGTCATCTCGCCGTCCAGGCCCGCGAAGGTGACCCGGTCCGACCCCGGACCGAGCGGGTCACAGAGCTGCACGGATCACCTCGGCGACGGAGCGCTGCAGCTCGAGGGGCGTCGGGTCCAGGTCACCCACGCGGAAGTTCTTCTGGGGGTTGCTGGACTCGTAGCGCGGCACCACGTGGACGTGGTAGTGAGCCACCGTCTGGCCCGACTTTACCCCGTTGTTCTGGAAGACGCTCACCCCGGACGCCGCCAGCCCGCGCACCGCCGCCCCCGCGAGCCGCTTCGCCAGCCGGTACACGCTCGCGATCTCCTCGTCCTCGATGTCCAGGATCGTCTCCCGGTGGGTCCGCGGAACGACCAGCATCGCTCCTCGCTCGTACTGCTTCTCGTTGACGAAGGCCACGCAGAGCTGATTCTCTGCGACGACCACGTACTCGTCCTCGCCGGCGAGGAAGCGGCAGAACGGGCAGGACGCCTCGGGCGGGGTATTGATCGGCATGGGTCTGGGTCACTCCCGCGGGATCAGGGTGACGGAAGGGACGGGACGGGCCGCCCCGGCGGCGGCCGAGCTCGGGCGCAGCGACCCCTCTGGACCCCGGAGGGCGGCGGCCTCCCCGAGCCAGAGCGCGCCGACGGCGTCGCTCGGCATCCGCCAGTCGCCGCGCGGCGAGAGGGCGACCGGACCCACCTTGGGCCCGTCCGGCATGGCCGAACGCTTGTACTGGCTGGCGAAGAAGCGCCAGTAGAAGTGGTAGAGCCATCCGGCGATCTCGTCCGGGCGGTACGAGCCGTCGAACGCGACGCACGCGAGGGCGAACACCTTGCGCGGCCCGAAGGCGTGCCGGACCACGTGGAAAAGGAAGAAGTCGTGCAGCTCGTACGGGCCCCAGATGCGCTCCGTGATCTGGCTCGGCGAGTCCCCGTCTCCGCGCGGAAGCAGCTCCGGGCTCATCGGGGTCGCGCAGATGTCGCGCAGGACCGACGACGTCTCCCCGGAGTAGAGCCGCTCCGCCGCCCACTGCACGATCGCCCGCACCAGCGTCTTGGGGACCCCGGCGTTGACGTGGTACATCGACATCTGATCCGCGTTGAACGAGCAGTCCCCGAGCGCGAGCTCGGAGAGATCCGCCGTGCCGACGTTGAAGCCGCCGACCTGCTGCGCGACGTCCATCAGGATCTGGGTGCGCTCCCGCGCCTGAGCGTTCTGGAAGGTGACGTCTAGGGTCCCCTCGTCGTGGTCGATGTCCCTGAAATGCTGGGACACGGCGGCCTCGATCGGGATCGTGCGGAGGGTGACCCCCAGCGACCGGGCGAGCGCGTCCGCATTGCCACGCGTGCGCGAGGTGGTGCCGAACCCGGGCATCGTGACGGCGACGATCCCCTGACGCGGCAGCTCCAGCAGGTCGAACGCCCGGACGGCCACCAGCAGCGCGAGAGCCGAGTCGACGCCGCCCGATACGCCGAGGGTGACGTGGCGGCCCCCGACCCGCTTCCGGCTCACGTGGCGCAGGCGCTTCGCGAGGGCGGTCGCCTGGATCGTCAGCGTCTCCAAGAAGTGGGCCTCCCGATCCTCCGCGGCCAGGGGGACGAAGGGGGTCCGGGTGAGATCGGAGCGGATCAGGTACGGCCCCCCGCGAGGCGCGGCCTCCGGGAGAGAGAGGTCGATCCGGCGGAAGCGCTGGGAGCGGGGCGCGGTGGAATAGCTGCTGCTCTTCAGGCGCGCTCCCGCCAGGTGCTCGAAATCCAGATCGACGGCGATCACCTGCGTGGTGAACTCGAAGCGGCGCGTCTCGGCGAGCAGGCGGCCGTTCTCCGCGGCCAGCGAGTGGCCGCCGTAGAGAAGGTCCGTGCTCGACTCGCCGGGGCCCGCCCCGGCGAAGACGTAAGCGGCCAGGCAACGCGCCGACTGCTGCTTCGCGAGCTCCCTGCGGTAGGCGGCCTTCCCGACGAGCTCGTTGCTGGCCGAGAGGTTCAGCAGGAGGGTGGCCCCTCCCAGGGCCATCTGCGAGCTCGGCGGGTCGACGGCCCACAGGTCCTCGCAGATCTCCACCCCGATCACGCACCCCGGGGCCTCCCGGATCGGGAAGAGCAGGTCGCGTCCGCACGGGACCGGGGCCCCTCCCAGAGTCACGTGGTCCGCCGTCAGCCGGTCGGCCGAGGTGAACCAGCGCGACTCGTAGAACTCGTTGGTGTTCGGCAGGAAGGTCTTCGGCACGACGCCGGCGATGCCCCCCGCCGCGGCCACCGCCGCGCACGAGAACAGGCGGCCGTCGATAGCGACCGGGAGGCCCACGACCGCGGCGATCCCGAGCTCGGCGCTCGCGGCGGCGACGCGCAGGAGGGCGTCTCGCGCGGCGTCGATCAGGGTGCTCTGGTAGAAGAGGTCGCCGCACGAATAGCCGGTGATGCTGAGCTCCGGGAACAGGATCAATCGGCACCCTGCCGCGGCGGAGTCCGCCATCGTCCGGATGATCTCGGCCGTGTTGAATTCGACGTCCGCGACCCGCAACTCGGGGGATGCGGCCGCGACGCGCAGGAGGCCGAGCTCCGAATGCGCGGGAAGCGCGTCCCCGCCTCCGACACCCTGATCCTCTCCCCTGCCGGGCGTCATGCGTGACAAATCCATTGCTCTCCCAGGAGGCTCGCGTTCCTTCAGCATCGTTCTTCGGGCGGAGAGGATTGGAAGGGAACCGGCCGCGGTCCGACCCGCACCGCCCGCCCGCCCGCTAGTGCACGACCAGGACGTCCTCGACGGCCTTCCGGGCCGAGTGTGTGACGCGGAACTCGCCGCTGAGGTGTCCCACGGCGATCATCATCACCACGGCCTCCGAGTCGGGGACTCCCAGCGCCCCGCGAAGAGCCCGCTCCCCCTCGCCGCTCATGCTGCAGTTCAGCATGCAGGTCCCCAGACCGAGGGAGTGCAGCGCGAAGACCAGCGACATGCAGAACAACCCGCCGTCGATCCAGCCCTGGTTGCGCTCGCCGTTCACGGAGAAGCTCTCGAGATCGGCGCTGACCAGGAGGAGGGTGTCGACCTCGTGGCCGAAGCCGCGGTTCCCGTTCTGGAAGCTGAGCGCCCGGGAGACCTGTTCCCGCCCGTGGAAGAGGTGCACGCGCCAGCCCTGCCGGTTGCAGACCGAGGGGGTGAAGAGGGCCGTCTCGACCGCCCTCTCGACCAGGGCCGGCGCGACCGGCTCCGGCGCGAAGTGGCGGATGCTGAACCGGTGCCGGGCGAAGGCGTCGAAGTCGATCCGCGCGTGCCGCAGGACCTCCTCGCGCCGGAGCTCGCGGACCCCCCCCTCGTCGCCCATCCGCCCCTCGGGGAAGCCGAGGGCGGCGAGGAACTCCGGAAGGTCCGACGCGGCCAGGTCCTGCCGCCGGTTGAAGTCCTCGTACGCGCAGAGCGTCCTCGCCGCGATGGCGGCCGTCCGATCGCGACCGAACCGTGCGACGTAGTCGGCGAGATGGGTCCTCAACCGGGCCACGGCGGGAGGCCCGAACCCCGGTCGCGGCTCCGGAAGCGACAGGCCCTTCTCGATCGAGTGGGCGGCCTTGGTCAGGCGCGCGGCAGCGGCGTTCGGGGTCGCCCCCCGGACGAACACGCCCCCGAAGCGGAGGTGGCGCCTCATGTCGTACCAGAACGAGCGGGCGACGCCCGGCACCGCGCGGAGGACGGGATCGAGCCAAACCGCCCTCCGGGTAGGCGTCCCCCCGCCGCCCGCGTAGGGTACCGCCGCGCGGGGCGCCTGGTCCCCGGGAGGGGGCCGCCGGGAGGTCGCTAGGGACGGCGGCCCGGCGACCGGCGAGCCGTCAGGGCTGGACGGGCTCAAGGATCCCCCCCCTGTAGAGGCTGGCGGCCCGCAGGTGCTCGTCGTCGGTGCGCACCGGCAGGCTCCCGCGGTGAAGGTGACGGTAGGGGGTGGCCGCGAACCTGGGGACCAGCTCGACGATGAAGTCGGCGTACGCCTGGTTCGCCGCTCGACCCGTGTCCCACCACACGCTGAGACCGTCGGGCTCGAGGACGGACTCGATCCGCCGGCACAACCGCACGATCAGCAGGATCAGGTCTTCCCGCTCGGCCTCCGACAGGAGCAGGAAGGTGGACACCGGACGCCGCGGAACGATGATCATCGCTCCGAATCCGCGGCTCTGCGGGTGCACGAGAGCCGAGAAACGCGGCGTCTCCTCCAGCACCGCCCCGAACTCCGCCGCCGGCAGCCGCTCGGGCGGGACATCGATGGTCCTCAGGCTCGGCGACCCGGTGCGATCGGATTCGAGGCACCGGCCGATCCGGCGGGCCATCGCGCGCCGCTCGTCGAGCGGGATCGTGGGGAGCGCCTCGGCCGGAGCGAACAAGTAGGGCCGCCCGTCGTAGCGCGGCTGCACCTGGACGTGGAGATGCGCCTGCGACTGCCCGACCAGGACGCCGGCGGAACAGAAGGTGTGGAAGCCGTTCGGCCGCATGGCGCGATACACGGCGTTCATCGACCGGAAGACCAGGTGCACGAGGTCGACGGCCTGCGCCTCCGACAACCGCGAGACGGTCTCCACGTGCGCCCGGGGGGAGACGAGCATGGCACCCGCCCCCGGGGTGCGCTCGCAGTCGGACACCTCGGCGATCGCGCTCCCGCTCTCGAGAAGCGGGACGAATTCGAGCCGCGAGGCGAAGCACTCGCAGAAGCAGCACGGGTATCGATCCGGCATCGTGTAGGGCATCGAGGTCGATCGGTCTGGCCCTGGGTGACACGACCGCACCGCTGCGGTCGGATTCTCGGGACGGCTGCGCCGCGCCGGCGGGCTACGGCGCGCTCGCGGCGAGCAGGGGGGAGGCGGCCGGCAGGGGCTCGTACCTGAACCCCTCGCCGTCCCCGCAGATTCCCGGATAGCGCTGGTTGAGCATCGCCGCGACGCGTGCGGTGAGGGTCCCCACCCTCCCCTCGTCCTCCCCCGTCCAGCTCTCCCGGGAGTACGGCTCGATGGAGCGGAGGCGGGAGGCGGGGCCCCCGGTAGCCAGCGTGGGTCGGGGTTCCACCGTGGCGTGACTCCGGGCGAGCACGCGCAGGTCCAGCTCCCCGGCCGGGACGCCCTTCGCGGCCAGCGCGCTCCGGAGGTACTCCACCGCCCGAGCCGGCGCGTGGCAGAGCGCGTCGTAGCTGAAGGGGATCACCCGTTCGGCCGGAAGGAGCGCGCTCCGCTCGTAGAGGTCCGACCAGAGGAGGGCCCGCTCCCGGTCCGTCGGGCCCGCCCAGAGCCACCCGTCCGCGTATGACCGCCGCAGGCTCTGGACGACCCCCGGGTAGTTCCGCACGTTCAGGATGAACACGGCCTCGGGGTAGCGGTCCGCGAGGAAGTCGACGATGCGGAGGTTCCAGGGTGTCGCGTCGCAGAAGTACCGCTGGCCGGTCCTCGCCGAGACCCGGTCGACGAACCGGACCGCGTGCTCCACCAGGGAGGCGAGATATTCGTCCCGAACGGGGGTGGGAACCCGCCGGAAGGCGGTCCTCGCGCTGTGCTCGGCGAAGTAGAGCGCCGAGATCTCTTCCAGGTTCGCGACGTCCGGGTGGCTCCCCAGGAGCTCGCCCAGGAGGGTGGTTCCCGAGCGGGGAGAGCCGAGCACGAAGAGGGGAATCGCGGCCTTCCCCCTCGCCTGGCCGGCCCGGCGGGCGGGGGGGATGCGCGGGACGCGGCTGCGCGCGGCGAAGCGCGCGACATTCGCCGCGAGATGCCCGAGGTAGGGCTCCTCGGGGAGGAACCCCAGGTGCGAGGGTCCGGAGCGTCCCTCGAGCTCGCACAGCGCGCCCATGAGCGCGGTCTCGTCGCTCAGGCGGGCCGGCGCGGCGGCGGCGAGGCAGCGGATCACTTCGTCGGCCGCGCGCTCGCGGCAGGCGCTGTAGCTCTCCACGTCGCCGTCGACGAAGACGTGCCGGTGGAGCATCGTCCCGGCGAGGAAGCGCAGACGCGCCCCGTCCGCGATGTCGCCGGTCGATCCCGCGTCCCGGCGACCGAGCCTCGGCCGGTTGCCCTCCCACAACCCGTCGCCGCCGCAGGCCCTCCTCAGGAACCGGAGAGGCACGACGAGGGTGCTCTCCTGAACGGAACCCGAACGGTACGGCATGCCGAACCGCTGGTGGAGTCCCTGGATCAGGCGAGCGAACTCGGCACGACACGCGCCGTCGGGGTGTTCGGCGACCAGCATCGCGTTGAGGTCCGATCCCTCGTGGACGACGCCGTATGCGTAGGACCCGTAGACGAGGATGAAGTAGGGGCCCCACTCCCCGGATCGTTCCTCGGCGAACGCGCGCAGCTCGGCCTTGAAGACCGACAGCCTCCGGCGGGCCTCGCCCGCGTCCAGTCGATTCGGGTTCATCGTCAGCTCGGCTCGGGGATCGATTCGGCTCGCGCGGCGCCGCCCTCAGGCCCCGGGGAGCGGCGCCACCGGGATCGCGGGCGCGGGGACGTCCGGGGGAGCGAGCCGGTTCGCCCGTTCACACGGGTCCTCACGGAGGTCGTACGCCTCCACGACGTCCGAGTCGAGGTGGGAGATGACCTTGAACCGGTTCTCGTAGCGGACGCTCTTCTTGTCGCGAATCCAGCCGAACTGGCCGGTGCTCGCCACCATCTCCCGCGGGTAGAGCGTCTCGCTGTAGGCGGGACGGTGCCGGCAGGGCGCCCTCCCCATGACGACGTCCGCGAGGGACTCTCCGTCCATGCCGTGCCGCTCGCCGACGCCGAGGAGGTCCAGCACCGTCGGCGCCAGGTCGACGAGGCGGACCTGTTCCGAGACGGTGCGCGGCCCCAGCGAGGGGTGGCTGAAGATCAGCGGCACCATGATCGTCGCGTCGTATAGGAGACACCCGTGGCCGTTCTCCTCCGGGTGCCCGAGGGCGTCTCCCGCGTGATCGTTCGCATAGCTCCCTCCCAGGTCCTCCCCGTGGTCTCCGAAGAGAACGATCAGGGTGTCCTCCACGGCTCCGGTCGCTTCGAGCTCGTCGAGCACCTGCCCGAAGGAGGCGTCCAGGAAGGCGATCTCGGCCTCGTACTCGTTCTGCACCGCGACCCCGGGGACCGCCGCGGGCGGCGAGTAGGGCCAGTGCGCATCGAAGAAGTGGATGAACGACAGGCGCCGGGGCGCGGGGTCGCGGAGGAGGCCCATGCCGCGGTCCGCCACTAGGGGGGCGCGCTTGAGCGCCTGCCCTCTCAACTTGACGTCGACGAGGGTCAGCGGATCGGAGCCGTCCGGCAGACGCGGGATCTCGTCGTCCCACCGGTCGAACCCGCGCCCGATCTCGTACCACCGGTTCAGCCCCGGGCAGGAGACGACTCCGCCGCTCCGGAAGCCGTGGGGGCGGAGCCGCTCGGCCAGGGTCGCGCACCCCGGGGCGAGGGACTCGCGGAAGAGGTGCCGGATGCCGTGGTGGTAGGGCTGCAGCCCGGTCATGACCGACGCGTGGCTGATCGGCGTCAGGGGCGCCGACGCGACGCAGTTCTCGAAGGTCACCCCGCGCCGGCGGAGTCGCTCGAGGGTGGGGAAGCCCCGCGACAGGGCGACGTCCGCGCGGACCGAGTCGTAGGAGACGAGGAGGAGATTCCGGATGCGCATGACCTCTCCGTTCTAGAAGGTGAGCTCCCACTGGGCGAGAGCGAGGCTTCCGGTCCCTCCGATCCCGACGGGTCTGTACTGGGCGCCGGGGCGCTTGTGCAGGTAGTTGACCCTGAGCGAGTGGGACGCCCTGAGGCGCGCCCGGAATCCCACCGTCGTCGTGTAGACCGCCTGCTCCCGCACGCCCCGCTCGGCTTCGTACCGGCTCTCGCGGGCCAGGACCTCCAGCCCTTCCAGGGGAGTGAGGCCGGCCGCGACGTACCACCCCCGCGGGTCGCGCTCGGGGACCGGCTGGGGCAGCCGCGTCGATCCCTCGTAGTCGCCCGCGAGGTACTCGCCGAAGATCCGTCCGCTCGCCCGGCCGATCCGCAGCGGCACCATCGCGTCGACGCCCAGGATCCGCTCGGAGAGGTCCTCCCGGAGCGGACCTCCCGGGGCTTCGGCGCTCATCCAGGAGCTGCCGGTGAAGAACGAGGCGCCGAGCTGGACCGGGCCGACTCCTCCTCCGACGATCCGTGGGGCGACCCAGGCCCGGGCGAGAACGTCCTTCCGCCCGTTGACGTCGGCCGAGTTGAGCCCCGTCCCGTTGTGCACGAACACGGCGTAGCCCAGCGGGGTGCGATCTCCCGGTGCCCTCTCGCCCCAGATCTTGACCCCCGAGTCGTACGCGTACATGCCGTTCCGCCCCAGCGGGAGGTAGAAGGCGTCCACCGCCTCCGAGCGGAGCACGAAGTGGATCTGAGGGAGCAGCATCGACCCCTCCAGACCGAGTCGGAAGTAGTCCTGCCCCGCGCTCACCCGGAGGAGCGGGTGCGCCCGATAGGTGATCAGCGCGTCCACCAGCGAGACTCCGATCCGGGAGTTCGGCGCACGCGGCGCGAGCTGCCCCACCTCCGAGAGGAGGAAGTAGGAGACGCGGTTCCCGACGCTGCCGCGGATGCCCACGCGGGTGCGCGCCATGCTGAACGAGCCTGACAGGCTGTCCGCGGTCGGCGTCGGCTGGGTCCACCAGAACTGCGCGAAGCCGAAGATCTGCGGGGTATCGTCCGCGGTCGGCGCCTGTGCGGAGAGCGAGGCGGACTGGAGGAGAACCGCGGCCAGGCGCCCGGCGGCCTCCGGCGATGCGATGCGGCGAACGGTATGCGGCTCCTGCGGTTGAGGGGAACGGGCGACCACCTGCGCGCGAGAGGCGCGCCCTACACGCGGTATCCCAGCGCGTTGAGCCGCACACGGATGTCCTCCGTCAGGGGAAGCGCCGCGCCCTCTGTCCGGTGAAGGCGCCGATATTCGCCGAGGGATGCGAGGAGCTGCGCCTCGGCCTCCGGGTTCCGGAACGCCCGCGGGACCCCCTCCTCGTCGAACCGCTCGAGGACCGTGACCGGAGGGCACGCCTCGAGGCCGGAGATCCCGCCGTGCTCCGCGTAGCGGTGGTAGCGCCGGGTGAGCTTCAGGTCCGACTCGTACACCGCTTCCTGGTACAGCACGTGCCGGAGCCGCCCCGCCTTCCGCCCGCGGTTCAGGAGTCGCTCCTGATAGCGGACGAATTCCTGGGTGTCGCTAGTGTAGGCCTGCGCGAAGGCCGTGCGCTCCGGGTACGGGTCGCCGCCCCGCACGGTCGACAGGAGCGACGCGCCGTCCAAGCTGGCGCGCCCGAGGTTGACCCCGAGCGCCTCCATGATGGTGGCGCCCACGTCGATGGAGCGGATCCGCCTCGCGTGCGTTCCCGGCCGAACGTCGCCGCCGAAGAAGACGACGGGGACGCGGAGCACTCCCTCGCTCAGGGTGTTGTGGTGCCCGTAGGAGAGCTCGTCGTACTCCTCGCCGTGGTCTCCGAACAGCACGAGCAGGAAGCGCCGACCGCTGAGCTGGTCGAGGAGCCGCTCCAGGAACGGCGCGAAGCGCGTGCGGATGAAATGGGAGATCCCTTCCAGGTAAAGGGAGAAGAGGAAGTTGTAGTCCCCCTTCGAGTAGTAGTGCTGGACCACGCGCTTGTAGCGCAGCAGCAGCCGAAGATCCTCCGCGTCGCGGTACGTCTCCACGAGGCGGTCCGCGGGGTTCCCCGCGAGGAGCGGCAACCCGTCTTCCAGGGTGGCGAGCTTCGCCTCGTAGTCGGCGCCTCCGTAGTGCCGGTTGTGGAACCCGTACGGGACGTGGATCCCTCCGAAGTGCGCGAAGGAGACGGTGGGTCCCGGGGACCGGAGGGCCTTCAGGAAGGCCTCGTCGTCCTCGATGATGTATTCGTCGACCCCGCGGTCGAAGCCGAGGAAGGGACCGAGGATCAACGGGAAGTCCGTCTTGAAGACGGTACGGAACCCGACCCCGCGGGCGTGGCTGAAGAGCGTGGGCGCCGCGAGCTTGCGGTTGAAGAACTCGAAGACGCCGTGCCGGGGGGGCCACCGACCGGTGAAGTAGGAGGCGTGCGAGGCGGAGGTGTACGGCGCGGCGCTGATGCAGTCCGGAAAGAACGCACCATCCCGCGCGAGCCGGTCGACCGGCTCGGTGTTCGGGCGATGCGACACCGAATACTTGTGCGGCCAGAGCTTGGACAGCGCGGGTCCCAGCGCGTCACTGCGCAGCGTGTCCAGCGAGATCAGGACGACGTGGTCGTAGAGGGCGTTCATGACGGGGCGACCTCGGCTCTCAGGCGGCGGAGGAGGTTCGTGAAGCTGGAGGATTCGCGGATCGCGAGCGATCGGTCGCCGTCCAGGTCGACGGAGATGCGGGTGGCCCGACGCGCGGGCGATCCGCTGAGGACGAAGACGTGCTCCGAGATGAACGCCGCCTCCTCGAGATCGTGGGTGACCCAGAGCATGGTGATCCCCGCGTCCCGCACGAGGCGTCGCATCATGATCTGGAGGTCCTCGCGAAGGCCGGGATCGAGTCCCGTGAGCGGCTCGTCGACGAGGAGGAGCCGCGGCCGCGCCACCACCGCCCGGGCGAGCGCGACCCGCCGCTGCATGCCGCCGCTCAGCTCCCGGGGAAAGCGGTGGCGGTAGGGATCGAGACCCACGCGGGCCAGGGCCTCCCGGGCGCGCGTCCTCCGTTCCTCCCGCCCGACGCCCAGGCAGCGCAGGCCGAACTCGACGTTCTTCTGCGCCGTCGCCCAGGGAAAGAGGCTGAACTCCTGGAAGAGCACGAGGCGATCGGGCGACGGCCCGAGCACCGGCGATCCCGCGACACGGATGCTTCCGCTCTCAGGGCGGAGGAAGCCCGCGACCGCGTGGATAAGCGTCGTCTTTCCACACCCGGAGGGACCCACGACGCAACCGACCGTGCCCGCCGGAAGCCGCAGGTCGATGCCGTCCAGCACCAAGTCCGCGTCCTTCCGGTAGCGGACTCGGAGCGAAGCCACCTCGACCAGGTCGGCACGGGGAGTCATTCGGCCCTCCGGGACGCGGGCGGAGTGAATCACGGCGACGCCTCGCCCGTGGCCCCCGTGGCGGGAACGTCGGCTCGCGAGGCCAGGCGCGCGAGGGCCGTGTTGCTCCCGAACCCGATCACTCCGATGGCGATCATCCCGCCGAGGATCCCCTCGAAGTCGAGCATGATCCGGTCGAGCTGGATCGCGTAGCCCAGGCCGGACCGCGCCGCGATCATCTCCGCGGCGATGACGCTCGCCCAGCCAACGCCCACCGCGATGCGGAGCCCGGCCAGGAGGGGGGCGCGGATCGCGGGGAGGAGCACCTCCGTGGCGAGCACGAGGGGAGCGGCTCCGAAGTTCCGGGCCACCCGGAGGTAGATGGGCGGGATCGCCCTGAGCCCGGCGTACGTCGCGGTGAACATCGGGAAGAACGCCGCGATCGCCACGATGAAGACGGCCGCTCCGTCGCCGACGCCGAACCAGAGGACGGCGAGGGGGATCCAGGCGATGGGCGGGATCGGTCGCAACAGCTCGAGGACCGTGACCAGGGCGGACCCGGCGCGGAAGGCCGGCGCGAGGAGGAAGGCGAGCGGGATGGCGAACAGTGCGGCCACGGCGAGGCCGTGCAGCACCCGCAGGAGGCTCGAGGCCACGTGCGCCACGAGGTCCCCCGACACCAGGGCCGCCCCGATCCAGCGAAGGACCGCCGCCGGCGGGGGGAGCACGGCGCTCGCCGCAACGGAGGCCGCGAGCTGCCACGCTCCCAGCAGCACCGCGAGCGCGAGGACCACGTCCAGAGCTCGCCGCATCCTAGCTCGCCGGGGCGCTGGCGAACCCATCGCGCTGCAGGAGAGAGCGCGCACGCCGGAGCGGGCCGGGCTCGAACGCACCCCGCATGTCGACCCGCGAGGGCACCATCCCCCGCGCATGGATGAACGCCGCCGCCTCCTCCAGGACGCGGAAGTCCTCCGGCGTCAGGTCGAGCGTGATCTCCTCCGGAGACCGTGCCGCCACGTTCGGCTCGACGGAAGCGGCGATCCGGAGCACTTCGTGATCGAGCGTGAGCCTGGCCCCCTCGGCGAACCAGGCGTTCGCGTGCTCCGGGTTCTGGCTGTAGTACCAGTACGCCTCGTGAAGCGCCTTGAGGAAGCGGGCGGCGGCCTCGGGATGCTCCGCCAGGAAGCGGCGGTTCGCCAGGACGAGGGAGACGACGTTTCCATGCGCGAGGATCCTCGCCTGGCCGCGGACCTCGAACAGCGCGGGAGTCGGATCGAAGCCCACCAGCGCATCGATGTCACCCCAATCGGCGTCCGAGCCGGAGGCGACGATCGGTCCGTGCTCGTAGATGTCCAGGTTCAGCGCCTGCACCCCGGAGTCGGGATTCACTCCCGCCTCCGCCAGGACCTCCAGGGCGAACCGGTGGGCGGCCGCGCCGAAGGGGATTCCGATCCGCAGCCCGCGCAGGTCCGAGACGCGGTGGACGCGGGAGCGGGGTGGGACGTAGATCGCCACGCGGTTGTACATGAGCCGCCCGATGATCGCCCAGCTCGTGTCGCGCGCGATCAGCGTCGCGGCGGGCTGGTCGGCCGTCAGCAGCACATCGACCTCCCCGGCCAGCGCCGCCTCGTTGAGAGGGGCTCCGTAGGAGAAACCGCTGAACGTGACATCCAGCCCGTTCCGGCTCGCCAGGTCGGTGTGCTTGAGGATCTGCACGAGCTGACCCTGCGTCGCCCAGGGCACCTGCCAGCCGAGGCGGAGCCGGTCGGCTTCCGCGGGAGCCGGCCCGTCGCCGCACCCTCCCAGGAGGGTCCCGGAGAGCACGAGGAGCGCGGTCGTGACACGAGATCCCGTACGCATGGTTCGCCTGGTCCTGGGTACGAGGGGGTACCGGGCGGGAGCCGCAAGGACCGGCTCTACCGGCGGTCACAACGGGATGTGCTGCGAGAATGACTGCTTACGGTCAAAAAGAAACGGCGGGCGCGAGCCCAGTCAAAATCTGTGGCGGCAAAATGCTGCTCACAAGGGCGATAAATACGCTGCGGCCCGGGCCGATTGAGCCGCGCCGGGTTTTTCCGGAGGGCTCAGGACGTGAGTGCCGGCACGAGACTCTGAGTCTCCTGACGGCGGTAGAATGCCTCCTCGAACTCCACCGGCGGAACCTACCCGAGTGGCTCCAGGAGGCGGTGGTGATTGAACCACCAGACCCACTCAAGGGTGGCGAATTCCACGTCTTCCAGCCCGCGCAGGGGCCGCGGCGGTGGATCACCTTCGTCTTGAACCCGGATCCTGCAAGTGAGGGGCGAACCGGTTGATTCCGCCGGGTGCGCCCCCCTCGTGGGCGAGTGAAGAGCCGGCGGAGCCGGGTCCGAGGGGACTCCGAAGCTCCTCCTGACCGCTCGGCCGGCGGAATTTTCGCCGCAGGGCACACCCTCACCACCACCGCGACGCTCCCGTCCGGTCTTCCTCGCCCGCAGGGCTGCACGAACGACTCAGGCCGGCAGCGGCGGCCCGGTCCCCACCCGGCGCAGCGCCCGCAGCAGCTCTCGGCGCAGCGGCTCGGCCCGCTGGAGCTGCACGTACTGCTTGCGGGCGTGCGTGGTAAGCTTCGCCGGCAGGCGGAAGAGCCAGGCCCGCAGGCGCTTC
>Ga0180215_1003052_pt1 | contig 16207 bp, 15 predicted proteins | sample eDN3rd37CBELigBY_FD_128871 | JGI IMG/M metagenome (GOLD analysis project Ga0180215, IMG submission 128871) | Enriched backyard soil microbial communities from Emeryville, California, USA - eDNA 3rd pass 37_C BE-Lig BY (version 2) (version 2) | ecosystem: Environmental > Terrestrial > Soil >...
TACTGGAATAGGCAAACAAACGCTTGATATTCCGCTGTCTTAACGCAATCAGGTTCCCAATGATCATCGTGGCGCCGGCCAGGAAGGCTATGTAATCCTGGAGAGCAAGAATCATCGGCAGCCCCTGAGCCTCACCGGATGGTGCATTCGCAAAGATTGAGAACAGGATGCGGATTATAATGATGAACCCGGCTGTTTTGGAAACTACACTTAAAAAAGCTGTTACAGGTGTTGGTGCGCCCTGGTACACATCAGGCGCCCACATATGGAACGGTGCTGCTGCCAACTTGAAGGATAGCCCCACCACAATCATAAAGAACGCAAGGCCAAGCAGGTAAATATGCTGCTCGTTATAGATGGATGGCAAAAATCCTGCCATTTCCTTTAAGTTCGTAGTTCCAGTTAAACCGTATACATAACTCATTCCAAACAAAGTGATCGCTGTGGCGATACTGCCATTTATTACATATTTCATGGCAGATTCATTTGAATGCAGATTTCTTTTTCTCATGCCTGCCAGAATATAAGACGAGATGGAAAGAAGCTCAAGTCCCACAAACAGGGTGATTAAGTCTCCGCTTGAAGACATGATCATCGCTCCAAGCAATGCAGCCATGAATAGATAGAAAAATTCCCCCCTGAACTCTTCCAATCCTTCATTTGGCTCATAGCCAATGGCAATCAGCAGTACCATTGCCGATCCGATCAAAAGCAGCAGCTTAAAAGCTTTTGCAAATGAATCAAGCCTGAATGTATCAAGCAAAATGGATTCCGGGCCGTGTCCGATAAGGCCAAGTAAAGAAACAAGTGCTGCCAGAATTCCGGCAAAGCCGACCCAGCCGAGAATTTTACGGCTTTGTGATTTCGGCATAAACAAATCCATTAGTGAAAGAGCGGTCGCAACACCAAGGATGATGAACTCCGGCGTCATAATGCCCCATTCATATGATAATAATGTTTCGAGATCCATCCTTCATCACCCTCCTATCCCCAGCATGATCGTTTCAAGTGTTGATGTCAGCGGTTCGCTCAGTACACTCGGATAAACACCAATCAGGACAATTAAGCCGACTAATACCAGGACAGGCACAAACTCAAACTTCCTCATATCCGTTACGCCGGCAAAATCTCTAAGCGCTTTGCCGTATGTGATGCCCAGTACCGCGCGAAGCAGGTAAACAGCTGTCATAATGATTCCGATCGCACCGACTGCGGCAAGAATCGGCATTTCTTTAAACAGGCCAAGGAAGGCCATAAATTCACTTACAAACCCTGACATGCCAGGCAGGCCAAGTGAGGCCATAGCCCCTGTAAGCAGGAAGCCTGCTGTAAGCGGCATCCCTTTTGCCAAACCTCCGAGATTTTGAATATTGGATGTTTGAACGCGTTCATAGAAAACACCAACAAGGAAGAATAAAAGTGCTGCGATTAAACCGTGGGAAACAACCTGGAAAATCGCCCCCTGGATTCCTGCCTCATTTAATGCGCCTAACCCGATTAAAACGATTCCCATGTGGGAAATAGAGGAGTAGGCAAGCACCATTTTAAAATCGGTCTGAACAAATGCCAGAAATGCTCCATACAGTAAATTCACGACTCCGAGCACAGCCAGCCATACAGCAATACTTTGGAATTGCTCAGGAAATATTCCCATACCAAAGCGGATTAAACCGAAAGCACCAATTTTCAAAAGCACTCCGGCATGCAGCATGACGATTGATGGCGGAGCTTGTACGTGCACCCTTACCATCCAGCTGTGCAGCGGGAATATAGGAAGCTTCACTCCAAACGCAATTAAAAGCGCAATCAGCATGCCCATTTTCATATTTTCAGAGATTGGCGCAACTAGCTGCGGATTATCCGCGTTCATTGCGGCCATCAAAGCATCAATATTAGCTGTGCCAGTACGGGCAAACAGCACCATAATGACAATCAGCAGCACAGCAGATCCGAGACCGTTATAGATCAGGAAGCTGTAAGCGGCATTTTCCTTTTCAAAGTAACCCCATTTCCCGATCAGGAAGAAGGTCGGAATCAAGGTTATTTCAAAGAAAATAAAGAAAAGAATCAGGTTTTCAGCCGCAAATACACCAAGCATGCCGACTTCAAGCAGCAGGAACAGCATGAAGTAGCCCTTCCATTCTTTTTTAATATGAATAGAAGCAATAGCTGCCAGTGTAGAAAGCACAGCAGTGAGCACAACCATGATTAATGAAAATCCATCCAGCCCCAGTTCATAATCAATGGAAAAAAGGTTGCCCAGCTGGCCGGAATCTCCAAACTGAATCCAGCTGACTTTTTCATTCAGCTGTTCCAGACTTGCACCTGCCCGGTATTGAAAATAGGCTATCAGAGCCAATATCAGTGCCGGAATGGTAGCCAAAAATCCTACGGTCTTGATCAATGTTTCCTGTGTTTTCGGCAGGAATGATAATACTAAAATACCAAGGAGCGGGGAGAAAACTAAAATGGATAGAAAATACGCTAAGTTCATTTTAAGTACCCCCCCGTAAACGCATAGATGACAACTAAAATAGCAAGCCCGACAAACGCTGCTGTTCCGTATGTCTGAATCTGGCCATTTTGAAATTTAGAACCCAGTCTTCCGAGTGCAGACGTGATTCCAGTAACGCTCTTCACGAGTCCTTCAACCAGGAACACTTCCAGGAATCGCAGAAATGAGCTAATGAATTTCGCACCATTCACCACTGTCAGCGAATAGAATTCATCAATATAGTATTTATTGTACAGAACGTTGTATGAAAGCGGCATTCTGCTTGTAAGCCAGTCACGGGCAAGCGAACGTTTGCCGTACATTAGCCAGGCAAGGAAAATTCCAAGCAGGGATACAGCAGTGGCGACAATCATTATCCATGCAGGTCCCTCAATATGGCCATGGCCCAGAGCATGGTTATCTTCCACGAGCCAATCACCAAGAAACGTACCAAACCATGGCGTATTCACATATCCAGCCACTACAGCCAGCACTCCTAGGACCACCATTGGCAGCGTCATTACACTAGGCGACTCGTGAACATTTTTCATATCGGTTCTTGCTTCACCAGCGAAAACCATAAAAAACAGACGGAACATATAAAATGCCGTAAAGAACGCAGCAATCACCGCTAGCCAGAACAGTACTGTATTCCCATGCGCCCAGGCAGCAATTAAAATCTCATCTTTACTGAAGAACCCTGAAAATAATGGAACCCCGCTGATCGCCAGTGTCCCAATCAGGAATAGAGGGCCAGTCACGCGCAGCTTTTTCCATAATCCGCCCATATGTTCAATATTCTGTGTATGAACCGCGTGGATGACACTTCCGGCTGCAAGAAACAGCAAGGCCTTGAAAAAGGCATGTGTCATTAAATGGAATACACCGGCTACATATCCGGCAGAACCGAGCGCCAGCATCATATAGCCAAGCTGGCTGACGGTTGAATAAGCGAGCACCCGCTTTATATCCTTTTGGACCAGGCCGATGCTTGCCGCAAAAATGGCTGTGAATGCCCCAATTACAGCAACAGTCATCAGTGCTGTTTCACTTGCTGTAAACAGCGGGAACAGCGCTGCCACTAAATACACACCTGCCGCTACCATTGTCGCAGCATGGATTAATGCGGAGACCGGCGTCGGTCCTTCCATTGCGTCCGGAAGCCAGGTATGCAGCGGGAATTGGCCCGATTTACCGACAGCCCCTACAAAGATAAGAATGGCTGTTAACGTAATCATTGTGCCAGAAATGGCACCAGCTTCAACAGCTGCAAAAATTTCATCATACTCAAAGCTGCCAGCCTGCCAGAATAATAGAATCATTCCGATCAAAAGGCCGACGTCCCCAATACGGGTCATGATAAATGCTTTTTTAGCCGCAGCCTTTGCTTCCTCTTTGTAAAAATAGAAACCGATCAGCAGGAAGGAACCAAGTCCGACAAGTTCCCAGAAGAAGTACGTCTGAAGCAGATTAGGCGAGATGACAAGGCCCAGCATGGCAAATGTAAATAACCCTAAATAAGCATAGAAAACAGGGAAGCGGTCATCACCCTGCATATACCCTTTCGAATACGTATGTACCAGGAAACTGACAAGTGATACAATTACCAGCATCAATGCATTTAACTGATTAACTTCAAAACCCGCTGTTAACTGAACATCCCCTATAGTCAGCCAAACGCCTTCTGCTTTAAAAGTTGGTGCCGAAAACCGGTCAAATAGCACCAATATTGAATAGACAAGCGATGCCAGGGTAAACAGAATTCCTATATAAGCACTCGCTTCTTTTAGCCGTTTGCCGAATAAAATAAGGAACAAAAACGATAAAAGCGGGAAAAGCGGTATGATCCATGCATTCTCCATCATTATCACAATCCCCTTTTTGAACACACCCTAATGCTTGGCGTGTCAGATTGGGACCTTTTTTCAGGTCCATAAAGGCGGCGCCATATATGGCAGCCTTCACTACTCTCTATTCTCAGCCAGTCCGGCTGCATTTCCACAGTCTCTTTAGTGCTTCATAGCATCCATTTCATCAATATTAACACTCTTTTTATTACGGTACAGGGCAATTAATATCGCCAGGCCAACTGCTGCTTCTGCTGCTGCAACAGTGATTGTAAACAAAGCAAATATCTGGCCTGTTATGGATGGCATAATGCCGTATTTGCTGAATGCCACCAGATTGATATTGACCGCATTCAGCATCAGTTCGATTGAAATCAGGACAATCACGGTATTGCGCTTTGTCAAGGCACCATACAGCCCGATGCAGAAAAGAATTAAAGCCAATGCCAGGTAGGCTTGAACGGGAACTGTACTCATTCCTTTTCCGCCTCCTTTTCATCATCTCTCTTAGCCAAAACAATTGAACCAATTAAAGCGACCAATAATAGGACAGATGTTACTTCAAATGGAATTATGAATTTTGAGTAAAGCTCAATTCCGATTTGCTCTGTATTATTGACATGAAGGTCATTCGGTGCTGACGGCAAATCGAGGTTATAAATCCCGATGTACACCGCGAAAGCAAAGCCAAGCACACCCAGGAATAATAACAGCTTTCGAAAGCGTCCTGTTTTCGGCTCGCTTGTATCGTTATGGCGTGTCAGCATGATTCCGAACAGCATGATGATGGTAATGGCACCGGAGTAAATTAAGATCTGAACGGCAGCCAGGAATTCAGCTGAAAGCAGCACATAAATTCCGGCAATGCTTACAAATGTAAATACCAGAGCGACAACCATATGCACGACTTTGGTAAGGTTTAATAAAAGCACGCCGCCGATGACCGCAACTAAAGCTAGAAACATAAACGCTAAAAACTCACCTGAAAACGTCATGCTTTATTCACCTTCCGTATATTTTCATCATTTTCATCAAGCCATTCAAGATTTTTAAACAGCTCATCCCGGCTATATTCCGCCAGTTCAAAATTATTGGTCATGATAATCGCTTCGGTTGGGCAGACTTCTGTGCACAAGTCGCAAAGGATGCAAATTTCGAAATTGATGTCATAGGTATCAATGATTTTTCCCTTTTTGGCAGGGTCCGGATGCTTTTTGCCTGTCAGCTGGATACAATCGGTTGGACAAATATTTGCACACTGATTGCACACGATGCACTTTTCAGGATAAAACTTTTGAATTCCCCTGAACCTGTCCGGAAGCGGAAGCGGTTCATTCGGATAGTCATAGGTTACCTTTTTGCGAGTCAGGTTTTTTAGGGTATACGATAATCCTTTCGCTAAACCAAGCATGTTTTTTCACCCCTTGTTAAGAAATGCATACGGCGCCCGCTTATCGGCGACAAGCATAAGACGAGCCGGCTAGAAGGTTGTTTTTTAACCTTTTGGACGGATTGGCTTAGACCCGAGAGCCGATGGCGCCTGGAGCTGGACAATTTTAGAAATGCGGAAGCGCCTTGCCCACCCCCGACAAGCACAAGACGAGCCCTGCAAGAAGGTGTTCTTTCCTTCTGAAAGGGATTGGCTAGTCTTTCGTCCCTAGGAGCCGCAACTAGACAAGCTTGTGACCTCGAGGGGGTAGGCCGCTCCTAAAAGCTAACGCTTTTTAGTCCCGCGATGACGATGCTGTCGAATCGTTCCTTGTGGAGCTAGACAGTTCACAAAACTTTATGAGGCCGGTCTTCAATTAAAATATATTCAGCCATTCTTTCAGCAAAGCTGTTAAGAAGATATTCGCAAGCGCTACGGGCAGCAGAACCTTCCAGCCAAATTCCATGAGCTGGTCTGCACGAAGGCGCGGGAATGTGACACGAAACCAAACCAAGATAAAGATTACAGCCGTGAATTTAAGTGCAAACCAAACGGCACCCGGAATGAATTCCAGGAATGGAAGCGGCAGCCACCCGCCAAGGAATAATACGGTTGTCAACGAAGCCATTGCAAAGAAATATACATATTCCGCAAGCATGAAGAACGCCCAGCGGAAGCCGGAATATTCAACATGGAAACCTGCGACCAGCTCTGATTCAGCTTCAGGCAAGTCAAATGGAACACGGTTCAGCTCAGCTGTCGAAGCAATCAGGAATACGATGAAAGCAATTGGCTGCCAAATGATGAACCAGCCATTCTTTTGCGCTTCCACGATCTCATTGAGGTTTAAGCTGCCTGTTAAAAGGATAATGCCTAATACAGACATAACGAGCGGGATCTCATAAGAAATCATCTGGGCCGCAGCACGCATCCCCCCAAGCAGGGCATATTTATTATTGGAAGCCCAAGCTCCGGTGACAATACCGACTGTTGTCAGTCCGGAAATGGCTATGTAATACAGCAGTCCAACTCCAATATCAGCAAACTGAAGTTTATCTGTAAAAGGAATCGTTGCCAGCACCATAAATGCCGGTGCAAACGCAATGACCGGTGCAAGAATGAACAGCGGCCTGTCTGCAAGTTTAGGAATGGTGTCTTCTTTTAATAAAAGCTTTAATACATCAGCAACGGTCTGAAGCAGCCCCCAGCGTCCTCCGACCTGATTCGGGCCATGGCGCAGCTGCATAAACCCCATGACTTTACGTTCTGCCAGGATGGCATAAGTAACAAACCCCAAAACGACTAATAGCAAAACGGTGGCAAGCAAGAAGAAAATACCGAAATTCAGCAGACCTGCTTCGGAATAAAGAAGTTCTTCTACCATTAACCGTCCACCTCCCCAAGGACAATATCAATTGCCCCTAAAATAGCAATCAAGTTCGCAATGTTTTCGCCTTCAAGCAGTTTAGGGAGAATTTGAAGATTATAGAATGATGGCCTTCGGAATTTTAAGCGATATGGCTCCTTCTTTCCATCACTCGCGATATAGCAGCCGATTTCCCCCCGCGGAGATTCGATTCTTACAAACGCTTCCCCTTTTGGCGCTTTGATGATTTTCGGAACTTTTGCCAGTATTTCGCCTTCTGAAGGGAATTGTTCCACTGCCTGTTCAAGGATCTTTAATGATTCTTCAATTTCCTTCATGCGCACATGATACCTGGCCCACGCATCCCCGCCGTCCTGAACGGCAACATCGAAATCGAAGCGGTCATAGATGGAATACGGCTCATCTTTCCGGAGATCCCATTTCACGCCTGTGCAGCGAAGATTTGCACCGCTCAGGGAGTAGTTTAAAGCATCCTCTTTCGTATACTTTCCTACCCCTTTGACACGGTTCATGAAAATTTCATTTCCTGTTACAAGCTGATGATAGCCTTTCAGCTGTTCACGCATATAGGGAACAAACTCTCTTACTTTTTCAATCCAGCCTTCAGGAGCATCCCATTTTACACCGCCGACACGCATATAGTTAAACGTTAAGCGGCCCCCGGATATTTCATTCAGCATATTGATGATCATTTCACGTTCTCTGAATGCATACAGGAATGGGCTTGTCGCTCCAATATCCAGCAAATAGGTACCCCACCATACGAGATGGCTGGCAATCCGGCCAAGTTCCATGGTAATTATCCGAAGATATTCGGCCCGATCCGGAATTTTAAGATCCATCATCGTTTCAACGGCATGCACAAGGATATAGTTATTCGTCATGGCGGCAAGATAATCCATTCTGTCTGTATAAGGAATAATTTGCGTATACTGCAGGTTTTCAGCCAATTTCTCCGTTCCGCGGTGCAGATAGCCGATGACCGGTTTCGCCTCTTTGATGATCTCACCGTCAATTTTCAGAACAAGGCGGAAAACACCGTGCGTACTTGGATGCTGAGGTCCAACATTCAAAAGCATTTCTTCGGTTCGCAGCATTGGTTACACCTCCACATCGTACGGTTCATAGTCTTTGCGCAGCGGATGCCCAATCCAGTCTTCCCCAAGCATAATCCGATATAAATTAGGGTGGCCCTTGAACTGAATGCCCAGCAAATCATACGTTTCACATTCCGGCCAATCCGCTCCAGCCCATAACGGCTGCAGAGAATCAATTTCCGGCTTATCGCGGTCAATTTTAACCTTAAGGGCTACAGATTGGCGCTTTTTGTATGAGTATAAATGAGCATACACTTCCATATGCGTCTCAAAATCAGTGCCATGAAGCTCTGATAGGTAATCAAAACCAAGTTGTTCATTATATTTCAGGAATTCTGCCAATTTAAAATATGATTCAGCCTTGGCAACTAAAGTAGGCACATCCTTGGAAAGATCATTAATATAGTACTCTTCAAGAACGTCAGCACCAAGATTCTCTTCAATTACCTTTACATATTTATCAAGATAAGGCTGATTAACGGATGGCGCTTTTTCTGCAGCCGGTTCAGTGTCTGCCTTGCTTCCGGCAGCTTTTGCCTTTGCGGCAGCTGCGGCGGCGGCCTTTGCCTTTGCGGCTGCGATTGCCTTGGCCTTTTCATCATCAGCTGATCCGCCAGCTTTGCCTGCCGCAGCTAATTTTGCTTTTGCTGCAGCGGCGGCTTTCGCCTTTGCGGCTGCAATAGCCTTTGCTTTCTCGTCATCCCCGCCAGCTTGTTTTGCTTGAGCAGCGGCTTTCGCCTTAGCTGCTGCGGCGGCCTTTGCTTTTGCGGCGGCGGCGGCTTTTTGCTTGGCAATGTCCATATCTTCTGCTGGGGATTCTTCCTTCGCTTCCCCCTGCTCTTTCGCCTTCACTTTAGCCAGTGCTGCAGCCTTCGCCTTCGCAGCGGCAGCGGCTTTTTGCTTGGCCAGATCCATGTCTTCTGCTGGGGATTCTTCCTTCGCTTCACCCTGCTCTTTCGCCTTCATTTTAGCCAGTGCTGCAGCCTTTGCCTTCGCAGCTGCGGCGGCTTTTTGCTTGGCCAGATCCATGTCTTCTGCTGGGGTTTCTTCTTTCGCTTCACCCTGCTCTTTCGCCTTCATTTTAGCCAGTGCTTCGGCCTTTGCCTTCGCAGCGGCAGCAGCTTTTTGCTTGGCCAGATCCATGTCTTCTGCTGGGGATTCTTCTTTCGCTTCCCCCTGTTCTTTCGCTTTCATCTTTGCTAGGGCAGCAGCCTTTGCCTTCGCAGCTGCGGCGGCTTTTTGCTTAGCCAGATCCATGTCTTCTGCAGGTGTTTCTTCCTTCGCTTCACCCTGCTCTTTCGCCTTCATTTTAGCCAGAGCTGCAGCCTTCGCTTTAGCTGCTGCTTCTTTTTTCAGCTGTTCAAGATCCTTTTCTCCGCTCATAGGTTAGATCACCTTCTTCCCAGTCTTAGCCTCATAACGGATTTTTTCCTTTAGCTTATTAATTCCATAAATCAATGCTGCCGGGTTCGGCGGGCATCCTGGTATGTATACATCAACAGGGACAATCTGGTCGACCCCTTTTACAACTGAATAAGATTTAACATATGGCCCTCCCGCTGTTGCACAGGAGCCCATTGCAATCACCCATTTTGGTTCAGGCATTTGATCGTAAAGACGGCGGACGATTGGCGCCATTTTCTTTGTTACTGTACCTGAAACAATCATGACATCAGACTGGCGGGGAGATGTACGGAAAAAAGATCCGAAACGGTCCAAATCGTAATGCGATGAACCAACACCCATCATTTCAATGGCACAACAAGCAAGCCCGAAGGTCATTGGCCACAATGAATTACTCCGCGCCCACGCTTTAATCTGTTCCAAAGTTGCCATAAACACATTTCGCTGCAGTTCTTCCATTTCTTCTGGTGAAATATTATCCAACTTTAAATCCATTTCAGCACCTTCTTTTTCCATGCATAAACAAGTCCAATTACTAGCATAAATACAAAAATCAGCATCTCAATCAATGCAAAAATACCAAGTTTCTCATAGGCCACAGCCCAAGGATACAAAAATACCGTCTCTACATCAAAAATGACAAACATCAGGGCAAAAATATAATAGCGGACATTGAACTGCACCCTCGAATCATGGAATGGCTCAATCCCGCTCTCATATGTGGTATACTTCGTATCATATGGCTTATAGGGCCGCAAAAGCTTTCCCAAAAACAAAGCCACCACAGGCAGTAAAACTCCCAGGCACAAAAACACAAAAACTATCAAATAGTTATTCTGATATAAATTCCAAAGCTCCATGCCTATCCCCTCCAATGCTGAAAATTTTCACAACATTTAAACATGTAACCGTAACCATTATACACCCTACTCCCCCATGTGTCGACACAACCTCAGACTATTATTGGAAATTCTATCTAGGCCTCAAATCGGATCGCCGGAAGAGAATTTCCATACGCACTTCCCAGCTGGTTTAACACCTTCTCCAGATTATATGAGCTTGCCCCCAGTCAATATCCATTAAAATCTTCATTTATATTTATCTACCATTAAAAATTAAACCCCCTGCTTTGTCAGTGAGATATTTAACACCTTAAAAGAGTTTTTTATTTTAAGCCTGAGTTTTTTGCATTCATTGCTCCTTAAGTTTATCGGCCACTTTTCCAATTTATCGGTCAGTTTCTGTTCTATCAATATACAGCACCGACATATCGGAAAATAAATCACATACAAAAGTTTCTATTTAAACCATCTTAAGGATTAAATGTATCAAATATGACCATTTCTGATGCTTTTTGTTCATCTATTATGAACATTATTATGTTTTGCCGTTTCTTCGTTAATTTCTTGAAATGTGCGTAATTAAATTATAACTCCCCTGTTCTTTTTCTCTGAATTTTCTGTGCTAGCATAGAAATTGTCAACCAAGCTATTAGGAGGCTTTAATATGAAAAAATATTTTTATTATCTGCTCGCAGCTTTAACCATCTGGAGTACAGCAGGTGCGAGCGCATATGCAGAAGAAGTAACTGTAAACAAAGGGGATACCCTTTGGTCCATAGCACAAAAACATGAAGTGACCGTTCAGGATATTAAAAACTGGAATGGACTAGCCGGGGATTTGATTCATCCAAATGATAAACTCGATGTTTCACCTGAAGAAATCTACATAGTAAAATCCGGTGATACACTATGGAATATTGCCAAAACATACGGTATTACAGTACATAACCTCAAAAAATGGAATCAGCTAAACTCAGACGTTATTAAACCCGGTTTAGAGCTTATCATCTATAAAAATGGCTCTGCGAAGGAAATAAAATCTAAAACAGTTGTAAAAGCCGCTAACACAGGACAGCCTGCAGCTGAAGCAGGCAAAAACCTGACTGTCACGGCAACTGCCTATACAGCCAGCTGTGAAGGATGCATCGGCATTACTAAAACAGGAGTAAATCTTATTGATAACCCGGATGCAAAAGTTATTGCGGTGGATCCGGACGTAATTCCTTTGGGTTCTAAAGTATTTGTAGAAGGATACGGGTATGCTACTGCCGAGGATATTGGCGGAGGAATTAAGGGAAATGAAATTGATGTGTTTATTCCTGCCACACCAGATGCCATGCAATGGGGAAGAAAAGAGGTAAAAGTTACGATTCTGAATTAATTGCAATTAACGAAGAGGTCTCTCACACAGGGACCTCTTAATTGTGCTATTCATAATAATGGCTACTTTTTAACCAGGTATGTTTCAGACACCCGGCAAAAGGCTTTTAATAGATTTTGCATACATTTTATCCGAATCGCTTCGTCAAATAAAAATACATTGAAAATCTCCGCTTCAAGCATGATGAATATTTTCATGGTTGCATCACCCTTATTGCTTATATGATTATTTGTAAAATAGCTGATTAATTCTCTTTCATAGTATTCTATCGTTCCAAATAATACAGTCGACAAGGATCTCACCCCCTGGTTTTCTTAAACCTTGTCTTTCTAAGCCATGTTGATAATATAAGACTCTATTCCCCGGGTTTCAACAGAATCTGACACATTTAACAAAATAGTTAAATTAGTTAAAAAGGCCATTTGTTTTTAATATAAATGTCACACGGCTGTTTCCCATGAAATTATATTTTGTGATAAAGTTATCTCAAGAGCTTAAATTAGGAGAAATTCATATGACTAAAAACAACTGCCCAGTTATTCAAAAATTCGATGAGCTCGTTAAAAAAAGCAATGAGCTAAAAAAAGAACTAGACGTCACTCCTTTTGAAGATAAACAAAAGTTCATGAGCCTTCTCAAAAAGCTTATGACCGTGCATAAAAACCTGGATCAGTTAACCCTATATGACCAGACAAAGTATTAAAATAATACAAGGACAGGCCTATGCCTGTCCTTTCTTATGTATAAAACCCGGATTGCGGCTATTAGCCACTCACCCACCAACATATCAACCATCAATTCCATTCGATTAAGTTCACCTAAAAACAGGCTGCCCTCTAAAAGGCAGCCTGTTTTTTATTAATAGCGTCTTCTTCGGTTTCTAAGGAACGCCGGGGTATCAAGTGACTCTTCTTGCGGGTCAGCCTGCACCCGGTAATCTTCCTGAACCGGTTCCCTTTGTTCTCTAACCGGCCGGCGATTGCTTGGTTCTTCTGCATACTGATATGTATGGGCATAGTCTCTCTCTGCTGATGGTTTTGAACTAGGTTTGGCACGTAATTCCTCTTGCTCGTTAAAGCCAGTCGCAATAACCGTAACAAGTATTTCTTCCTTTAGGGAATCATTGATGACCGAGCCAAAAATCATATTCACTTCCTCGTCTGAAGCGGAGGCGACGATATCTGCAGCCTCTTGCACTTCATATAAGCTGATATTAGCACCGCCTGTAATATTCATGATGACGCCGCGGGCTCCATTAATGGAAGTTTCTAATAAAGGACTTGATATTGCTTTACGGGCTGCTTCAGCCGCACGGTCTTCCCCTGTGGCAATTCCAATCCCCATCAAGGCTGTTCCTTTATGGGACATAACTGTTTTAACATCGGCAAAATCGAGATTGATTAAACCAGGAACGGCAATCAAATCAGAAATACCCTGAACACCCTGGCGGAGGACATTATCCGCTTCCATAAACGCTTCAAGCATAGGTGTTTTCTTATCAATAATCTCTAATAAGCGATCATTTGGAATAATAATTAGCGTATCGACTGCTTTTTTCATTGCCTCAATGCCTGCATCTGCATTGGCTGCACGCTTGCGGCCCTCGAACTTGAAGGGGCGGGTTACCACACCAATTGTCAGAGCGCCTACTTCACGGGCAATGCGTGCAATGGCAGGAGCAGCACCAGTTCCAGTTCCGCCGCCCATTCCGGCAGTAACGAATACCATGTCAGCACCCTTCAATACTTCACGAAGCTGGCTTTCACTTTCTCCAGCCGCCTTCCTGCCTACATCAGGATTTGCCCCTGCCCCCAGGCCCCTCGTTAAGGTGGCACCGATTTGCATGGTTACTTCTGCCTTTGATTGATTTAGAGCTTGTCCATCTGTATTAACAGCAATAAACTCTACTCCCTCAACTCCATGTTCAATCATCCTGTTTACAGCGTTGTTTCCCCCGCCTCCGACACCGATGACTTTGATCGTAGCATATTGGTCTATATTTGTATCAAACTCCAGCATTGCGGCTCCTCCTTTAATTCAAATAGACTTGCATGATTGCTTTAAAAAAGAGAGTAACCCTTTAAAGGTTTACTCTCTTCTATTGTAAAGGCCTATATGAAAGAATTCGAGTGATTTATCTATTTTTTGGGGCAATTTTCTTAAAATTCCGGTGGTAAATATTACTATAAAAAAACACCCCCAGCTTAGCCAGGGGTGCTGATGTTTTTATTAGAACTTTCTTTCCGAAACTTCGATCCGATTGATTGCACGCTGAAGTGCAAGCTCTGCACGGCGAAAATCAATGTTTTCACGCTTCTGCTCATTCAGGCGCTGTTCAGCACGCTGTTTCGCACGAACGGCACGCTCTACATCAATTTCTTCTGCCTGCTCAGCAGATTGCGCTAATATCGTTACCTGCTCCGGACGAACTTCCAGGAATCCGCCGCTGACTGCGACGAAATCAGTTTTTCCGCCGTTTTTTAAACGAACGGCTCCAATTTGTAACGGTGCAACCATTGGAATGTGTCCAGGTAAAATTCCAAGCTCACCGCTTTGAGCTTTTGTGCTTACCATTTCCACATCTGATTCATACACCGGGCCATCGGGAGTAACAACACTGACTTTAATCGTCTTCATTTTTTACCCTCCTGGTCCAGAATTAGACCTCTACGCCCATTTTCTTAGCACTCTCGATAACTTCTTCGATTCGGCCGACAAGTCGGAATGCATCTTCTGGCAGGTGGTCATACTTTCCTTCAAGAATATCTTTGAAACCTTTAACAGTTTCTTTAACCGGTACGTATGAACCTGGCTGGCCAGTAAACTGCTCAGCAACGTGGAAGTTTTGTGATAAGAAGAACTGGATACGGCGTGCACGTGCTACGACTAGCTTATCTTCATCAGAAAGCTCGTCCATACCAAGAATCGCAATGATATCCTGAAGTTCTCTGTAACGCTGTAATGTCTGCTGCACCTGGCGTGCAACTGAGTAGTGCTCTTCGCCAACAATTTCCGGTGACAATGCACGGGAAGTGGAAGCGAGCGGATCCACCGCTGGGTAGATACCCATCTCAGAAAGCTTACGCTCAAGGTTAGTTGTTGCATCTAAGTGGGCGAAAGTTGTAGCCGGAGCCGGATCCGTATAGTCATCGGCTGGTACGTAAATCGCCTGGATGGAAGTAACAGAACCTACGTTAGTAGATGTGATACGTTCCTGTAATTTACCCATTTCAGTTGCAAGTGTCGGCTGGTAACCAACGGCAGATGGCATACGGCCTAATAGGGCAGATACCTCTGAACCTGCCTGTGTGAAACGGAAGATGTTATCCATGAAGAAAAGAACGTCCTGTCCCTGGTCATCACGGAAGAATTCTGCCATTGTCAAACCTGTCAGGGCAACACGCATACGCGCTCCTGGCGGCTCGTTCATCTGACCGAATACCATCGCTGTTTTCTTGATAACGCCTGAATCTGTCATTTCATGATAAAGGTCATTACCTTCACGAGTACGCTCACCTACACCGGCAAATACGGAAATACCGCCGTGCTCCTGAGCGATGTTATTGATCAATTCCTGGATTAATACGGTTTTACCTACACCGGCACCACCGAACAGACCGATCTTACCACCTTTAATGTATGGAGCAAGAAGGTCTACTACCTTAATTCCAGTTTCAAGAATTTCTACTTCAGTAGAAAGCTGCTCAAACTTAGGAGCCTCTCTGTGGATAGAATCACGACGGGCATCTGCAGGGATTGCAGGATCTAAGTCGATTGATTCACCAAGTACGTTGAATACACGTCCAAGTGTTACATCACCTACTGGTACAGAGATTGAAGCACCCGTGTCAACAACTTCACTTCCGCGCTGTAAGCCGTCAGTAGAAGACATTGCAATGGTACGGACTGTATCATCACCTAAATGAAGGGCAACTTCAAGGGTTAAGTTGATGTCAACTTCAGATTCGTTACGCGCAGGATTTGTAACAGTCAATGCATTATAGATCTCAGGAAGCTGGCCGCTTTCGAACTTTACGTCAACAACCGGACCCATAACTTGAAGAACGCGTCCTTTGTTCATCTTTTTCCCTCCGTTCGTTTTACATAATGGAGAGCAGGCAACAACTCACCTGCTAACTCCGCTTTTCGTTTGTCTAGCTCTGGCGCCTAGCCCCTCGAGTCATAAGCCATTTCCTTCCTGAAGGATAGAACACCTTCCTGCAGGGCTCGTCTTATGCTTTTAGGGGCTGATCGTAGGCGCTTCTGCTTTTCTTTATTATTCTAACGCGGCTGCTCCGCCGACGATTTCGGTAATTTCCTGCGTGA
>Ga0180215_1003053_pt1 | contig 16203 bp, 15 predicted proteins | sample eDN3rd37CBELigBY_FD_128871 | JGI IMG/M metagenome (GOLD analysis project Ga0180215, IMG submission 128871) | Enriched backyard soil microbial communities from Emeryville, California, USA - eDNA 3rd pass 37_C BE-Lig BY (version 2) (version 2) | ecosystem: Environmental > Terrestrial > Soil >...
CCAGGCCGAACTCGGACAGCGCGTGGGGGTGACGCAGCGCTCGATCAACCGGCTGGAGCAGGCCGGAGTCGACGTGCGGCGCTCGACCGCGGTGGCGATCGAGAGCGTGCTGCGGGACGAAGGGATTTCGTTCGAGATGGTGCCGTCCGGCGGTTTCCGGATCTTGGTGCAGCCGCTGCGCAAGCGCATCGACCGCTGATCGTCGCCGCTGCCGGCTAATCAGGCGCTGACACACGCCTTCCTGCGGTCGATCTCGCTCTCGTCGATGAAATCACGGACCGCTGCAAACACCGCACGAAACATCTCCGGCGTGAGCACCCCGGTATTCGTGTTGTAACGCGAGCAGTGGTAGCTATCGAACAGTTCGACACGTCCGATCGCGCAGCGCGCGCCATGAGCGAATTTTGCCGACGACTTGCGCGCCCCGAGCGCCGTCACCGTCGCGTCATGGGCGATCCGGCCGAGTGCGACGATCGCCCGCAGCTCGGTCATCTCGGCGATCGTCGCCTCCAGAAACGAACGGCAGGTCAGGATCTCCGCAGGCGTCGGCTTGTTCTCGGGCGGGACACAGCGCACCGCATTGGTCACGCGCGCATCGACGAGTTCGATCGTATCATCCACCCGCGCGTCGAACTGCCCGCGGGCAAAGCCGAACTCGGCGAGCGTCCGGTAGAAAAGATCGCCTGCATAATCTCCGGTAAAGGGCCGTCCCGTTCGATTGGCGCCCTGCAGGCCGGGCGCAAGGCCGACAATCAGCAGCCGCGCTGCCGGCGGTCCGAACGAGCCGACCGGCGCGTTGAACCAGCCCGGTTCGCGCTCCCGCCATAGCGTACGGAACGCGACCAGCCGCGGACAGCGCGGGCAATCGCGCCCGGGTTTGCCGCTGTCCCGAATGAAGGCCGGATTCTCAGTCCTCGAAGTCGTCGCCATCGGGGCCGATATTGGCGCGTTGCGTCGGCCGCTGCAAAAACTGCGGGGTGTGCTGGCGCGGTCCGTGTGGATCGCGCGCCGGGCGCTCGGTCGGATCGCGGCCGATCTTGCTTTGCAGGGTGACGATGTCGATGAATTCGTCGGCCTGCCGGCGCAACTCGTCGGCCACCATCGGCGGCTGCGACGACATGGTGGAGACGACCGTCACCCGGACGCCGCGCCGCTGCATCGCCTCGATCAGGCTGCGGAAGTCGCCGTCGCCTGAGAACAGCACCATGTGGTCGATATGGCCGGCCAGTTCCATGGCATCGACCGCGAGTTCGATGTCCATGTTGCCCTTGACCTTGCGGCGGCCGGTCTGGTCGACGAATTCCTTGGTCGCCTTGGTGACGACCGTGTAGCCGTTATAGTCGAGCCAGTCGATCAGCGGACGAATGGATGAATATTCCTGATCCTCGATGACCGCGGTGTAATAAAAAGCGCGCAGCAGATATCCGCGCGATTGAAATTCGCGCAGCAGACGCTTGTAATCAATATCGAAGCCCAAGGATTTTGCGGTCGCATAAAGATTGGCGCCGTCAATGAAAAGCGCTGTCTTTTCGAGATTCGATCCCATCGGGAGGTCTTTTCCTTCTTGTCTTGCCGGCAAATCATGCCGGAACGGCTTAAAGTCTAGTGACGCCGGCTTTTTCGCTCATCGCGGTCGTACGATGCGTAGCGGGTTAACGGTTCAGCCCGGCCGGTCGGTCCGCAAACCACAAGAACTGCGCTGAATTGCACAAAATTTGATGCACTCAATTCCAGAAATGGCAGTCTCGGCCACGGAAAGCGAAAGGTGGGCCGGTTGGTTCCTCGCGGTCGTTAACAGAGGTTGGGCGAAACGGCCAAGGGGAAATCACCGATCGCAGCAGCGTAATTTAATTCTTGCGATTTTGACGGTCTGCGGCTACCAACGCGCGTAAATCCCCGTCGAAATCCCGCTTGAGGAGTGACAAGCCGATGGCCCGTGTCACCGTTGAAGACTGTATTGACAAGGTCGAGAACCGCTTCGAACTCGTGCTTCTCGCCAGTCACCGCGCCCGCATGGTGTCCTCCGGCGCCCCGATCACCGTCGACCGCGACAACGACAAGAATCCGGTGGTTGCGCTGCGCGAGATTGCCGAGACGACCATCTCGCCGGGCGACCTGAAGGAAGACCTGATTCACTCGCTGCAGAAGTATGTCGAGGTCGACGAGCCTGAGCCCGAGGCGCCGCTGATCGGTACGTCCGGTTCGGTTGACGCCGACGACACCGACGTCGCCATGGAACACATGAGCGAGGAAGAGTTGCTGAAGGGGCTCGAAGGGCTGACCCCGCCCGAGGCGCAGCCGGAAGAAGAGGAATAGGATCGGCGCGCATTGCGAACCGTACCATCAGGGCCCGGCATCATGCCGGGCCCTTTTTTGTTTCGTAACCCTGCCGACTAATCTTGCAGGTGCGACGAAGCGCCGTGATATGATTTTGTAAGGTCGGCCCCCCGTCGGCCGGAGCAAACGATGGTGCAGTCGAACCCACAATTGCCCCGGATGCAGAACCAGTCGCGGACCCGCGCGCCGCTCGAACTGGCCGCGGTAGCGTTGCCGGCCGGCATTGCCGAAAAGCCGAAACACGCCGCCAAGCCGCAGATGATGCGGCAATACGAACTGGTCGAGCGGGTGCGGCGCTACAACCCGGACACCGACGAGGCGCTGCTCAACCGCGCCTATGTCTATGCCATGAAGGCGCATGGCGAACAGAAGCGGGCCTCCGGGGATCCGTATTTCTCGCATCCGTTGGAAGTGGCCGCGATCCTGACGGACCTGAAGCTTGACGACGCGACCATCGCCGCCGCGCTTTTGCACGACACCATCGAGGACACGCCGGCAACGCGCGCCGAGATCGACGAACTGTTCGGCCAGGAGATCGGCGCCCTGGTGGAGGGACTGACCAAGCTGAAGAAGCTCGACCTCGTCACCAAGGAAGCCAAGCAGGCCGAGAATCTGCGCAAGCTGCTGCTCGCGATCGCCGACGACGTGCGCGTGCTGCTGGTCAAGCTCGCCGACCGATTGCACAACATGCGCACCCTGCATCACGTCCCGGTCGCGACGCGCCGCCGGATGGCGGAGGAAACGCTCGACATCTATGCGCCGCTCGCCGGCCGCATGGGCATGCAGGAAATGCGCGACGAGCTCGAAGACCTGTCATTCCGCGAACTTTATCCGGACGCCTATCAGGTCATCACCGAGCGGCTGCTCACGCTCGGTCTTCGCAACAAGGACCTTATCATCGATATTGAGCAGCAGCTGATGCGCAAGCTTGCCGATCGCGGCATTGCGGCGACGGTGAGAGGACGGCAGAAGCGCGCCTATTCGATCTGGCGCAAGATGGAGCGCAAGTCGGTCGGCTTTGAGCAATTGTCCGACATTTTCGCGTTCCGCCTGATCGTGAACACGGTCGCCGAATGCTACCAGGCGGTCGGCGTCGTCCACACCACCTGGCCGGTCGTGCCGGGCCGGTTCAAGGATTATATCTCGACGCCCAAGCAGAATGACTATCGCTCGATCCACACCACCGTGATCGGTCCCGGCAAGCAGCGCGTGGAATTGCAGGTGCGCACCCAGGAGATGCACGAGATCGCCGAATACGGTATCGCGGCGCATGCGCTCTATAAGGATGCAAGCATCTCTCCGTCGGAAATGCTGTCGCGCGAGTCGAACGCCTATGCCTGGCTGCGGCGGACCATCGAGCTCTTGTCGGAAGGTTCGAATCCAGAGGAATTCCTCGAACACACCAAGCTCGAACTGTTTCACGACCAGGTGTTCTGCTTCAGTCCCAAGGGCAAGCTGATCGCCCTGCCACGTCATGCCACGCCGATCGATTTCGCCTATGCCGTGCATACCGACGTCGGCAACATGGCGGTCGGCGCCAAGATCAACGGCAAGATCGCGCCGCTCGCCTCCGAGCTGCAGAACGGCGACGAGGTCGAGATCATGACGTCGAAGGCGCAGAAGGCGCCGCCCGCGGCCTGGGAATCGATCGTCGTGACCGGAAAGGCTCGTGCGGCCATCCGGCGCGCCACGCGCGTGGCGGTCCGCGATCAGTATGCGGGGCTCGGACGGCGCATCGTCGAGCGGCTGTTTCAGCGCGCCAAGATGGATTATTCCGACGAGAAGCTGCAGGGCGCGCTGCCGCGGCTTGCGCGTTCCTCGATCGAGGAAGTCATGGCCGCGGTTGGACGCGGCGAGATGAAGGCGTCCGATGTCGCGCGCGCCATGTATCCGGACTATCTCGAGGAACGCGCCGTGCTTGCCGCGCCGAAAGGCGACGGGACCTGGTTCGGGCTGCGGCGCGCGAAAGCGGTGAAGGCGAAGGTTCCGGCGGCTGAGGCGCCCGGCGCGATCCCGGTGCGCGGCATCAACAGCGATCTGCCGGTGCGGTTCGCGCCCAATGGCGGTGCGGTTCCCGGCGATCGCATTGTCGGTATTCTCTCGCCGGGCGAGGGAATCACCATCTATCCGATCCAGTCGCCGTCGCTGCAGGAATTCGAGGACCGGCTCGAGCACTGGCTGGATCTGCGCTGGGATGTCGACGAGCGCGAGCCGCAGCGCTTTCCAGCCCGGATCGTGGTGGAATCGGTCAACGAGCCCGGCACGCTCGCCCAGCTTGCTCAGGTCATCGCCGAAAATGACGGCAATATCGACAACATCAACATGGCCCGGCAGTCCCCCGATTTCACCACCCTGACCATCGATCTGGAGGTCTATGACCTCAAGCACCTGACCGCGATCATCGCGCAATTGCGCGCCAAGCCGGTGGTCGCGCGCGTCGCGCGCGTGAATGGGTGAGGGCGGCGCAAGGTGGGGGAGGTCCGGCATCTGCGGCTTGGCGTGAACATCGATCACGTCGCCACCATCAGAAACGCGCGCGGCGGCCGGCATCCCGACCCGGTGCGTGCGGCCAGGCTCGCCGTCGCCGCCGGAGCCGATGGCATCACCGCGCATCTGCGGGAGGACCGCCGGCACATCCGCGACGACGACATGGCCCGGCTGAAGGCCGAGATCGACAAGCCGCTGAATTTCGAAATGGCGGCGACCGATGACATGGTCGCCATCGCCTTGCGGACGCTGCCGCACGCGGCCTGTCTGGTCCCGGAACGGCGCGCGGAGCGGACCACGGAGGGCGGACTCGACGTCGCCGGTCAGCGCGGTCTCGTCGAACGGGCGGTCTCAACGCTCGGCGGCGCCGGCATCCGCGTATCTTTGTTCATCGCCTCCGATCGCGCGCAGGTCGAGGCCGCGCATGCGGTCGGCGCGCCGGTAATCGAGCTTCATACCGGGGCCTGGTGCGATGCTCTCGGCGACGGCGAAACTGACGCCGCGGCGCGCGAATTCGAGCGTATCCGTATGGCCGCGGCGCTTGCGAAAACCCTGGGTCTCGAGGTTCACGCAGGTCACGGGCTCGATTATGCGAGCGCCGAGGCGATCGCAGCCTTGCCGGAAATCGCCGAACTCAATATCGGCCATTTCCTCATCGGGGAGGCGGTCTTTGTCGGATTGGAGCATGCGATCCGGACCATGCGTGAGGCGATGGATCGCGGGCGGCGCAATGTGAGTCGCGTGGAGCGGATTTGACATTCGCCGCCCACCGCGCCGCGCGCTCGCAAGGCGAGTGTCACATCCAAAGCCCCACGAGATTGCAATACTTGCTAAGGGGGCTTTGATGCTAACATTCGCAAGCGAGCCGCCGAGAAGGGATGCCAATGTGAGCATCGGACCACGCGCATGATCCTGGGACTGGGCTCCGATCTGGTCGACATCCGGCGTATCGAAAAGGTGTTGGAACGACACGGCGACCGCTTCATCCAGCGCGTATTCACGCCGGTCGAGGTCGCCAAGGCAGAGCGCCGCGCGACCCGCATCGACACTTATGCCAAACGGTTTGCGGCCAAGGAGGCATGTTCCAAGGCGCTCGGCACCGGGTTCCGCCAGGGGGTGTTCTTCCGCGACATGGGCGTCGTGAACCTGCCGTCCGGGCGGCCAACCATGGCGCTCACCGGGGGCGCTCTGAAGCGGCTGAACGAAATCACCCCGAAAGGCTATGATGCGCGGATCGACATCAGCCTGACCGACGAATATCCGCTCGCGCAAGCGATCGTGATTATTTCGGCGGTGCCGGCGAGCTCACAGGCCGAATCGATTGTGTGAGTGATTTCAGCCGGATAGCGGCGGCTCGCCGGTTCGTTGCGAAGCGCCTGATGAGCCGCTACAACGGCGCGCCAGCGCGTCATCTTTCCCGGACATGAGGCTAATGAGCGTGACCAACACCAAGCGCAAGGAAAGCGGATTCGGCGAGACCGTCCGCGTTATCGTACATGCGCTGATCATCGCGCTCGTGATCCGCACCTTTCTGTTCCAGCCCTTCAACATTCCCTCGGGCTCGATGAAGGAAACCCTCCTGGTCGGCGACTACCTGTTCGTGTCGAAATTCTCCTACGGCTATTCCTCCTATTCGTTTCCGTTTTCGCCGCCCTTGTTCTCGGGACGGATCTTCGGCTCGCAGCCCGATCGCGGCGATGTCGCGGTGTTCCGCCTGCCCAAGGATGACTCCACCGACTATATCAAGCGGGTGATCGGCCTGCCGGGCGACCGGATCCAGATGAAACAGGGGCTGCTTATCATCAACGGCGAGCCGGTGAAGCGCGAGCGCATCGACGATTATATCGAGACCGAAGAAGGCGACCGCGCGATCCGCGTGAAGCGCTGGCGCGAGACCCTGCCGAACGGCGTGACCTATACGACGCTCGATCTGCAGGACAATGGATTCTACGACAACACGCAGGAATATGTCGTGCCGGCCGGCCATTACTTCATGATGGGCGACAATCGCGACAACTCGACCGACAGCCGCGTGCTGAGCCAGGTGGGGTATGTGCCGTTCAGCCATCTGATCGGCCGTGCGCAGATCATCTTCTTCTCGGTCGCCGAGGGTGAGCGAGCCTGGCAGGTGTGGCGCTGGCCCTGGTCGGTCCGATGGAACCGGATCTTCAAGATCGTGCGATGAATCGGGCAGCCGACAGTGCAGCGACCGGGACCGATGCGCGCAAACCGCGCAGTCCGCGCGCGGTAAAGCGCAAGGTCGCCGGACCGGCCGTGGATGCGCCAGCCGGCAAGGCCGAGCGCAAGGCGGAGGCTGCGCGGCCGCAACCCGAGAAGAAGCGTAAGCCTCAGCGCGCCTCCGCGCTCGAAACCACGATCGGCTACAAATTCCGCGACAAGGCGCTGCTGGAACGGGCGCTCACGCACATTTCCGCCCTGAAGGGGCAGGGCCGCACCGGCAGCTATCAGCGTCTTGAATTCCTTGGCGATCATGTGCTCGGGCTTGCGGTCTCCGAAATGCTGTTCGCCGCCTTCCCCAAGGCGGAAGAGGGCGAACTGTCGCGCCGGCTGGCCGATCTGGTGCGGCGCGAATCCTGCGCCGACGTGGCGCGAGCCATTGATCTCGGCGCCTCGCTTCGCCTCGGTCCCTCGGAAATCCGCTCGGGAGGCCGCTCGCGGATCGCGATCCTTGCCGATGTCTGCGAGTCGCTGATCGGTGCGGTGTTTCTCGATGGCGGATACAAGGCCGCGAAAGCGCTGGTCGAGCGCTACTGGGCGGACCGCATGCGCAAGCCGGTGCGTCCGTTGCGCGATCCCAAGACCGTGCTGCAGGAATGGGCGCAGGCGCGCGGCCTGCCGACGCCGTCCTATCGCGAGGTGGAGCGAACCGGTCCGCATCACGACCCGGTATTCCGGGTTTCCGTGGTTCTGCCCGAACGCCAGCCGGCCGAGGGCCGTGGTCGCTCCAAACGTGCGGCCGAACAGGCTGCCGCGGCGGCGATGCTGGAGCGTGAAGGGGTAGGCGCGGATGGCTGACGACACACCCCCCGCTGATGCGACTCGCCCCGCCGATGCGACTCGCTGCGGCTTCATCGCGCTGATCGGCGCGCCCAATGCCGGCAAATCGACGCTCATCAATGCCCTGGTGCGCAGCAAGATATCGATCGTCAGTCACAAGGTGCAGACCACCCGCATGCCGGTCCGCGGCATCGTGACCGAGGGCGCTGCGCAACTGATCTTCGTCGACACACCGGGCATTTTCGCCCCCAAGCGACGGCTGGACCGGGCCATGGTGACGAGCGCCTGGGCCGGTGCGCAGGATGCTGACCTCGTCGGCCTTCTGATTGACGCGCGCAAGGGCCTCGACGAGGAAGCCGAAGCAATTGTCGCAAGGCTCGCCGCCGCGCCGCGCCGCAAATTCCTCGTGCTCAACAAGGTCGATGTGACGGACAAGCCGGCCTTGCTTGCGCTCGCGACTGCGCTGAACGAACGCGTGACCTTCGCGTCGACGTTCATGGTGTCGGCACTGACCGGCGACGGTGTCGACGACATGCGGACATGGCTTGCGGCGGAAGTGCCTCCCGGCCCCTGGCTTTATCCGGAAGACCAGATGTCGGACGCCCCGCTGCGCCAGCTCGCCGCCGAGATCACGCGCGAGAAGATGTTCCACCGCCTGCACCAGGAGTTGCCGTATCAGTCGACGGTCGAGACCGAGAGCTGGACGCAGCAGAAGGACGGTTCGGTCCGCATCGAACAGACGATTTATGTCGAGCGCGACAGCCAGAAGAAGATCGTGATCGGCAAGGGCGGTCAGACGCTGAAGGCGATCGGCGCCGAGGCCCGCAAGGAGATTTCCGGCATCGTCGAGGCGCCGGTTCACCTCTTTCTGTTCGTCAAGGTCCGCGAGGGGTGGGGCGATGACCCGGCGCGCTATCGCGAGATGGGCCTCGACTTTCCCAAAGACGGCTAACATGCACCGCGCCGGACTCCCGCCGTCGCGGGAATGAGCGGACAATAACGGTCCGGTTGCGGATGCCATGAAGATCGCGACCTTCAACATCAACAACGTCAACCGGCGCCTTCCCAACCTCCTGCAGTGGTTGAAGCGTGCGAAGCCGGACATTGTCGGCCTGCAGGAATTGAAATGCACCGACGGGGATTTCCCCGCGGCGGCGCTGCGCAAGGCAGGTTACGACGCCGTCTGGCGGGGTCAGAAAAGCTGGAACGGCGTGGCCATCCTGTCGCGCCGGGGCGAGCCGGTGGTGACGCGGCTTGCGTTGCCGGGGGACCGCAACGATACGCAAAGCCGCTACATCGAAGCTGCCGTCGACGGTATCCTGATCGGCTGCCTGTATCTACCGAACGGCAATCCCCAGCCCGGCCCCAAGTTCGATTACAAGCTGAAGTGGCTCAGGCGATTATCCGCTCATGCCCGCAAGCTCTTGAATGCGCAGGTCCCGGTCGCTCTGATCGGCGATTACAATGTGGCCCCGACGGACATCGACATCTATCCGACCCGGTCCTGGGACAATGATGCGCTGATCCAGCCGCAAAGCCGGGCGGCTTATGCGCGGCTGGTGAAGCAGGGCTGGACTGATGCCATTCGCGAGACTCATCCGGATCAGCGCATCTATACATTCTGGGACTACAAGCGGAACCGCTGGCCTCGCGATGCCGGCCTGCGTCTCGACCACGTGCTGCTCAGTCCGGCGCTGGCAAAGCGGCTGACGTCGGCCGGCGTCGATCGCGCCGAGCGCGGGCGTGAGGGCGCCAGCGATCACGCGCCGGCATGGTGCGAATTGAAGTAACGCCCTCCCGTAGCCCGGATGAGCGAAGCGACATCCGGGATGGTCCTCCGGGGGTTCGCTTCGCTCAACCCGGGCTACGGCCTCGACATTCCGCATGCGATGGCTCATCTCTTCCTCATGCAATGGAGCGACGACGGATTCGTCCTCGGCATCAGGCGGCATGGCGAGGCGAATGCCATTCTCGAACTGATGACCCGCGCGCACGGGCGTCATCTCGGCCTGGTGCGGGGCGGGGCGGGGAGCCGGATGCGGCCGGTGCTGCAGCCCGCCAATGCGGTGCGGGCACATTGGCGCGCCCGCCTTGACGATCACCTCGGCACTTTTACGGTCGAGCCGATTGCGCTGCGGGCCGGCACGCTGTTTTCCGACTCGCATGCCGTCTTTGCGGTGACACATCTCGCGGCGCTGGCGCGGCTCCTGCCTGAGCGCGATCCGCATGAGATCGTGTTCGACAGCCTGGAAACGATCGTCTCGCATCTGCATGATCCCGCGCTCAGCGCCGCCCTGATCGTGCGGTTCGAGTTGCTGATGCTGTCGGAGCTTGGCTTTGGTCTCGACTTGGAGACCTGTGCGGCGACCGGATCGTCCTCCGACCTCGTTTATGTGTCGCCGAAATCGGGCCGGGCCGTCTCCCGCATTGCCGGCGAGCCATGGCGCGACCGGTTGCTGTTGCTGCCGGATTTTGTGATCGGCGACGTGGGGTCTGTCGATGCGAAAGATATCGCGGATGGGTTCGCGCTGACTGCGTTCTTTCTGGCGCGCTATGTGCTTGAGCCGCGCGGGCTCGCGCTTTCGGATGCGCGCGCTCACTTCATCGCCGCCGTTCGGCGCAGACTGCCGGACGCCGCATAGGCGTCTAAAAAAGAGCCGATCCTTGCGGACCGGCTCCGTTGCCGTAACGCATTCCGCCGATCAGCGGCAGACGCGCTCGCGCCAGCAGTGATAGCCATAGGGGCCATAGCCGCAGCGCCGCACATAGTAGCAATAGGGTTTGTAACGATAGCCGTAGCCCCCGTAATACTGGACGGGTGTCACCAGACCGCCGACATTCAGCGTCGCACTTGAACCGGGCGCACTCACCGGAGCCCCAATGGCGGCTCCGGCTGCAAGGCTCAGCCCCGCTGCGACGAGCAGGGCAGTGGTGAAGGTCTTCATGCTTGGATCTCCGTTCTATCGACGACAGACGCAGCGGGAACGCTGCGCATTGATCCGGCAGCGAGTGCTGCCGACTGCGTGATCCCCGCCCGGACGTTGTCGGGGCGGGGCTAGAAACCACCCTGCCGCGACACAATCTGAGGTCGCAGCCGCGCTACGTAAGTACCACAAAATTTAAGGGGTAGTCGCAACTTTTGATGTAATATCCAATAAATCGTCCGTGAATAATCCTTTGCCCTCAGAAATTCGGCCTGGCTGGCCCGCTTTCTCTTCCCTTGTTCACCGGGGTGAGGCGAGTTACCGAACGCCATGGCCACACGACTGATTCCTCCACCGGACAAGGACGTCCAGGAAATCGCGCTGCGTGATGCGCTTGAGGAGCGCTATCTCGCCTATGCGCTCTCGACGATTATGAACCGTGCGCTGCCCGATGCGCGCGACGGGCTCAAGCCGGTGCACCGCCGCATCCTCTACGGCATGCGGTTGCTTCGTCTCGATCCGGGCTCCACACCAAAGAAATCCGCCAAGATCGTCGGCGACGTGATGGGTAATTTCCATCCGCACGGCGACCAGGCGATCTACGATGCGCTGGTGCGGCTCGCGCAGGATTTTGCCGCGCGCTACCCGCTGATCGACGGGCAGGGCAATTTCGGCAATATCGATGGCGATAACGCCGCGGCCTATCGCTACACCGAAGCGCGGATGACCGAGGTCGCCCGGCTGCTGCTTGAGGGCATCGACGAGAACGCGGTCGACTTCCGCCCGAACTATGACGGGCTCACCCAAGAGCCGGTGGTGCTGCCGGGTGCGTTTCCAAATCTGCTCGCCAACGGGTCGCAGGGCATTGCGGTTGGCATGGCGACGTCGATCCCGCCGCACAACGCAGCCGAACTTTGCGACGCGGCGCTGTTCCTGATCGACAATCCGAATGCGCGAAGCAAGACACTGCTGAAATACGTGCCGGGTCCGGACTTCCCGACCGGCGGCGTCGTGGTCGATTCAAGGGAGGCGATCGCCGAAGCCTATACCACCGGCCGCGGCTCGTTTCGCGTGCGGGCGCGCTGGACCAAGGAAGAGACCGGCCGCGGCGGCTATCAGATCGTCGTCACGCAGATCCCCTATCTCGTGCAGAAGTCGCGCCTGATCGAGCGCATTGCTGAACTGCTCAACGAGCGAAAGCTGCCTCTGGTCGCCGATATCCGCGATGAGTCCGCAGCCGACATTCGCATCGTGATCGAGCCGAAATCGCGGAGCGTCGATCCGGTCCTGCTGATGGAATCGCTGTTCAAGGTGAGCGAACTGGAAAGCCGCATCCCTCTGAACATGAACGTGCTGGTCAAGAATGGCCGCGTCCCGCGGGTCATCGGTCTTGCCGAGGCGCTGCGCGAATGGCTGGATCATCGCCGTGATGTGCTGGTACGCCGGAGCCAGCATCGGGTCGATGCGATCGAGCACCGTCTCGACGTGCTCGGCGGCTATCTGGTCGCCTATCTGAACCTCGACAAGGTCATCAAGATCATCCGCACCGAGGATGAGCCCAAGCCCGTCCTGATCCGGACCTTCACGCTGACCGACGTCCAGGCCGACGCCATCCTCAATATGCGACTGCGCAACCTGCGCAAGCTCGAGGAGATGGAAATCCGGCGCGAGGACAAGAACCTGCGCGACGAATTGAAGAAGCTGAAGGCGCTGCTGAAGTCCGAGGCCGAGCAGTGGAAAGCGGTCGCGGGAGAGATCCGCAAGGTCCGCGAGACGTTCGGCCCGAAGACCGAAATCGGCAAGCGCCGCACGACGTTCGGCGAGGTCCGCGATGTGGAGCAGGAGCTCGCCGAGATTCTGGTCGAGCGCGAGCCCGTCACGGTGGTCGTGTCGGAAAGGGGGTGGGTTCGCGCGCTGCGCGGCCATGTCGCCGATTTGTCGACCGTGTCGTTCAAGGCGGACGACGCGCTGCAATTCCACTTCCACGCTGAGACCACGTCGAAATGCGTGTTCTTCGCCTCGAACGGCAAGTTCTACACCATCGATGCCGCGAAGCTGCCGGGCGGGCGCGGGCATGGTGAGCCGGTGCGGCTGTTCATCGATCTCGAACAGGACGCCACCATCGTCGCCGCGTTCAAGTATCAGGGCGGCCGCAAATTCCTGCTGGCTTCGGCGGAGGGCAAGGGCTTTGTGGTGCCGGAAGACGAGTGTCTCGCCAATACCCGCAAGGGCAAGCAGGTGCTCAACGTCAAGGCGCCCGACAGGGCGGTGGCCATCGCGCTGGTCGAAGGTGATCTCGTCGCAGCGATCGGCGAGAACCGCAAGATGATCGTGTTCCCGATCAATCAGGTGCCGGAGATGACGCGCGGCGCCGGCGTGCGTCTGCAGCGCTACAAGGACGGCTCGCTCAGTGATATCATGACCTTCGAGTCGAAGGGCGACGGCATGAACTGGTTCGACTCCGCGGGCCGCGCACAGATGACGTCGCTGAAGGATCTTGCGGCCTGGCGCGGCAATCGGGGCGACGCCGGCCGCGTCAGGCCCGACCGCTTTCCGAAGAACAACCGGTTCGGCAAGAGCATCGGCTAGGTTCGGCCGCAACCGCCTTCGATGGCGTCAGTGCTCGTTCGCGCGAGCGCTGCGTCGAAAACAGCAGCGCACTCAACTGTCGGTTTAGCAGTACTCTCGCCGCGTGGCGGTTCCAGCATGATCTTTTTCGAGGGAATCCGGACTAACGCCCGTCCTCGTCCTTTGTTCCCTGAATTGGGTGCAGATCTCCTCAGGGCGTTCAGCGCAGCTGAGGCACCTATATTGTGCGCAAGTCATGCAACGCACAGAAGGGAGACAAGTATGTCGAGACGCGACGACGCGGCCAGAAGCAGCGCGGTTCATTCCACCACCGGCGCGGGCGCACCGGCGCCGAGCGACCGCAACTCGCTCACCATTGGCCCGGACGGACCGGTTCTCCTGCATGACGTGCATTTCCTCGAGCAGATGGCGCATTTCAACCGCGAGAAGGTGATCGAGCGCCAGCCTCACGCCAAGGGTTCGGGCGCGTTCGGCGTGTTCGAAACCACCGAAGACGTGTCGCAATATACAAAGGCAGCGCTGTTTCAGAAGGGCGCGGTGACGGACATGCTGGCGCGGTTCTCGACCGTGGCCGGCGAACAGGGCAGCCCCGATACCTGGCGCGACGTGCGCGGCTTTTCGCTGAAGTTCTACACGAGCGAAGGCAATTACGACCTCGTCGGCAACAATACGCCGATCTTCTTCGTGCGCGATCCGATGAAATTTCCGCATTTCATTCGCAGCCAGAAGCGATTGCCGGACTCGGGTTTGCGCGACAATCACATGCAATGGGACTTCTGGACCAACAATCCGGAATCGGCTCATCAGGTCACCTATCTGATGGGCGTGCGAGGCCTGCCGCGCAGCTGGCGGCATATGAATGGGTATGGCTCCCACACCTATATGTGGGTGAACGCCAAGGGCCAGCGGTTCTGGGTCAAGTATCACTTCCACACCCAGCAAGGGATGAAGTTCTTCACCAACGAGGAGGCGGCCGCCGTGGCCGGTTCCGACGCCGACTACCATCGGCGCGATCTGTTCGAGGCGATCGCCCGCGGCGAGCATCCGAGCTGGATCCTGTCGGTCCAGGTCATGCCCTATGAGGATGCCAAGACGTATCGGATCAATCCGTTCGACCTCACCAAGGTGTGGCCGCATGCCGATTATCCGCTGATCCGGGTCGGGCGAATGACGCTCAATCGCAATCCCGAAAACTTCTTTGCGCAGATCGAGCAGGCGGCGTTCTCGCCGGGCAATACGGTGCCGGGTATCGGGCTGTCGCCGGACAAGATGCTGCTCGGCCGCGCCTTTGCCTATAACGACGCGCAGCGCAACCGGATCGGTGCGAACTTCCATCAGCTGCCGGTCAACCAGCCCAAGGTGCCGGTCCAGACCTACATGTTCGACGGGCCGATGGCTTATCATCATAGCGGCAACGCGCCGACCTATGCGCCGAATAGCGGCGGACGGCCGTGGGCGGACGCAACGGGTGTCATGCCGGAAGGCTGGGAAGCCGACGGCCAGATGGTGCGCAGCGCCTATACGCTGCGCGCGGATGACGACGATTTCAGTCAGCCCGGCACTCTGGTGCGCAAGGTGTTTGACGACGACCAGCGCGACAAGCTGGTCGAACAGGTCGCCGGCAGCCTGCTCGGCGGCGTTCGCGAGCCGGTGCTCAGCCGCGCATTTGAATACTGGAAGAACATCGACCCGGGCGTTGGACAGCGCATCGAGGACAAGGTGCGCAGCGGCCGCGCGAAGCAGCCGGCGCAAGGGATGGGCGAGGGATCGGAATCCGAAAAGCGCAAGCGCAGCGTCGCGCCGGCGTAACGGCCCTGTCCGCAGCGTTCGGCATCGCTCTGCTTAGCGAGCCGATATCACGTCAGGTGGCGGTGCCGCGAAGACATTCACATCTCCGCGCGCACCCAGCCCTGCGACATCAGCCGCTCCTGCGGCAGGAAGCGGCTCTTGTAGTCCATCTTGCGCGAGCCGCGCACCCAATAGCCGAGATAGACGTAGGGCAGTCCCATCTGCTTGGCCCGCTCGATATGATCGAGGATCATCAGCGAGCCGAGCGAACGCGTCTCGTAATCCGGGTCGAAGAACGAATAGACCATCGACAGGCCGTCGCTGAGGAGGTCGGTGAGCGCGACCGCGATCAGCGTGCCGGCGCGGCGCGCGGCCGGCTGTTCCGGCGGCAGCCGGTACTCCACCATGCGGGTCTCGACATGAGAATCCTCGACCATCATCGCGTAGTCGAGCACGGTCATGTCGGCCATGCCGCCGTCGCGATGCCGCTCGTCGAGATAGGCGCGGAAGATCGAATACTGCTCCGAACTCGGCACCGCCGCGCGCATCTCGCCGCGTACATCGGCATTGCGCTGTGCGATCCGCTTCATCGAGCGGCTCGGAATGAAATCTTCCGCCACCACCCGCACCGACACACAGGCACGGCAGGCCTCGCAGGCCGGGCGATAGGCGATCGACTGGCTCCGCCGGAAGCCGCCATGGGTCAGCAGGTCGTTCAGCCCCGGCGCCCGCTCGCCCACCAGATGCGTGAACACCTTGCGCTCTTCCTTGCCGGCCAGGTAGGGGCACGGCGAGGGCGCGGTCAGGTAGAATTGCGGCGTATCGCGCGAATGCTGGGTCACGGTCCGGCCCGTCGTTTCCGAAGCCGACTCTGACCCGGAGCGGCGGCTTTCGTCAAACGGTCGTGGCCCGATTGTGGCATTCGCATCCCTGTCCGGCAGGCATCCTTGCGAATGTCACAATCAAAGGACCACCAGCAAGTCATGGATTCCAATGCAGCTTTGGATCCGACATTGGCTTCGCGCGCCCGCGGCCTGGTGGTTAGCGAATGGCAAATCCG
>Ga0180215_1003055_pt1 | contig 16199 bp, 16 predicted proteins | sample eDN3rd37CBELigBY_FD_128871 | JGI IMG/M metagenome (GOLD analysis project Ga0180215, IMG submission 128871) | Enriched backyard soil microbial communities from Emeryville, California, USA - eDNA 3rd pass 37_C BE-Lig BY (version 2) (version 2) | ecosystem: Environmental > Terrestrial > Soil >...
CGGACGATCATCGCGTCGCTGGCCTTGCGCTTGCGGGTGCGGCCCTCGGGCTTGCCCCACGGCGAGACCGGGTGGCGACCGCCGGAGGTCTTGCCCTCACCACCACCGTGCGGGTGGTCCACCGGGTTCATGACGACACCACGCACGGTCGGGCGGACGCCCTTCCAGCGCATGCGGCCGGCCTTACCCCAGTTGATGTTCGCCTGCTCGGCGTTGCCGACCTCGCCGATGGTGGCGCGGCAGCGGGCATCCACGTTGCGGATTTCGCCAGACGGCATGCGCAGCTGGGCGTACACGCCCTCCTTCGCGACCAGGCGGACGGATGCTCCCGCAGAGCGGGCGATCTTGGCGCCACCGCCCGGCTTCAGTTCGATCGCGTGGATCACGGTACCGACCGGGATGTTCTTCAGGGGAAGGTTGTTGCCCGGCTTGATGTCGGCCGACGGGCCCGACTCCACGATGTCGCCCTGCTTCAGCTTGTCTGGCGCGATGATGTACCGCTTGGTGCCGTCGACGAAGTGCAGCAGCGCGATGCGTGCGGTGCGGTTCGGGTCGTACTCGATGTGTGCGACCTTGGCGTTCACGCCGTCCTTGTCATTGCGACGGAAGTCGATGACACGGTACTGGCGCTTGTGCCCACCACCGATGTGGCGGGTCGTGATGCGTCCGGAGTTGTTGCGGCCACCCGTCTTGGGCAGGGGACGCAGCAGGGACTTCTCCGGGGTCGAGCGGGTGATCTCGGCGAAGTCCGCCACAGACGAACCGCGACGACCGGGAGTCGTTGGCTTGTACTTACGAATTGACATGATTTATCCCTAACGCTCCCTAGCCGACAGCCGTGAAGATGTCGATGGAACCGGACTTGAGCGTGACGATGGCGCGCTTGGTGTTCTTGCGCTTGCCGATGCCGAACCTGGTGCGGCGGGTCTTGCCCTGCTTGTTGAGCGTGTTGATCGATGCGACCTTCACTCCGAAGATCTTCTCGATGGCGAGCTTGATCTCGGTCTTGTCTGCGCGGGGGTCCACCTCGAAGGTGTACTTGCCCTGGTCGATCAGGCCGTAGCTCTTCTCAGAGACGACCGGCGCCAGAATGATGTCGCGCGGGTCTTTGTAGCTTGCGGCGCTCATGCGCTGACCTCTACTTTCTTGTCGGCCTTGGGAGCAACAAACGCATCGAACGCACCCTTGGTGAAGACGATGTCGTCGCTGACGAGCACGTCATACGCGTTGAGTTGGTCGTACGGCAGCACGTGAACGGTCGGGATGTTGCGAACGCTCTTGTAGCCGAGCTCGTCGTTGCGCTCCAGCACCACGAGCACGTGCTTGCTGGATGCGATGTCGTTCAGCAGGTTGACGACCGCCTTGGTCGAGGGGACCTCCCCCACCGCGAGCGAGTCGACGACGTGGATGCGTCCGCCGCGGGCGCGGTCGGAGAGAGCACCGCGGAGGGCTGCAGCGATCATCTTCTTGGGGGTGCGCTGCGCGTAGTCGCGCGGCACCGGTCCGTGAACGATGCCACCGCCGCGCATCTGGGGCGCGCGGATCGAACCCTGGCGGGCGCGACCGGTTCCCTTCTGCTTGAACGGCTTGCGGCCGGAGCCGGAAACCTCGCCGAAGCCCTTGGTCTTGTGCGTGCCCTGACGAGCAGCAGCGCGCTGGGCGACGACGACCTGGTGGATGAGAGGAACGTTGGTCTGAACGTCGAAGGTCTCAGCGGGAAGCTCGACCGTGCCGACCTTCTTGCCCTTCGCGTCGATGACGTCAAGTTCGGTAGCCATGCTTAGGCTCCCTTCACTGCGTTGCGAACGAAAACGAGACGGCCGCGGGCACCCGGAACAGCTCCCTTGACCAGCATGAGGCCCTTCTCAGCGTCGACCGCGTGCACGGTGAGACCGCGCACAGAGACCCGGTCACCACCCATGCGTCCGGCCATCTTCTTGCCCTTGAACACGCGACCCGGAGTGGCGGATGCGCCGATCGATCCGGGCTTGCGGTGGTTGCGGTGCGCACCGTGCGACGCCGAGACACCGGCGAAGTTGTGGCGCTTCATCGCTCCGGCGAAACCCTTGCCCTTGCTCGTGCCAACGACGTCGACCTTCTGGCCGGCCTCGAAAGTGTCGACCGTGAGCTCCTGGCCGAGCGCGTACTCTGCGGCATCCGCAGTGCGCACCTCGGTCAGGTGGCGGCGAGGCGTGACGCCCGCCTTGTCGAAGTGTCCGGTGGCCGGCTTGTTGACCTTGCGCGGGTCGATCTGGCCGTAGGCGATCTGGATCGCGCTGTAGCCGTCGACCTCGGGCGTGCGAACCTGCGTGACGACGTTCGGAGAGATCTGGATGACGGTGACCGGGATGAGCTTGTTGTTTGCATCCCAGACCTGGGTCATACCGAGCTTGGTGCCCAGCAGCCCCTTACGGGTCGTAGTTGTAGACATGGGATTCCTTAGAGCTTGATCTCGATGTTGACGTCAGCCGGCAGGTCGAGGCGCATCAGCGAGTCGACAGCCTTCGGCGTCGGGTCGACGATGTCGATCAGACGCTTGTGGGTGCGCTTCTCGAAGTGCTCGCGGCTGTCCTTGTACTTGTGAGGAGAGCGGATCACGACGACCACGTTCTTCTCAGTGGGAAGGGGTACCGGACCTACAACGGTCGCACCCGCGCGGGTCACCGTGTCGACGATCTTTCGCGCCGAGCTGTCGATGACCTCGTGGTCATACGACTTAAGTCGAATGCGGATCTTTTGTCCCGCCATGTCTGACTCTCTCTCTTTAGTACCGAATGCATCCATCGATGCACGCTGCGAAACACTTCTGCTGTCGCACCACTGTTTTGATGTCAATCGCCGGACTCGCATCCAGCGCCGTACCTACCGCCTCGCGAGGGTCGGAACTCTCGCCGGACACACGTGTAGCCACGTGAATCTGAAGGTGATTGGTTAAGCTTCGCTCTGCTACCCGCGGCCTAGGTGATGCTCGTGGAGCGTCGAACCTATGCACTGCCTGGCAGTGATTCCGCCCGCACGAAATTCGCACAGCGGAAATGTTGAACTAGAAGAGTCTGACACACTGTTGGCGATGCTGCAACCCGGGCGTGTCGCGCATCGGCGTGTCGCGCCTGTAGCTCGGAAGCCTGCCGCTGAAGGGCGCCTCGTGGGGGTTCCTGGCTCCTGTGAAGGCCCACAACGCGCCCCTCACGGCGTGGGGCGGTCAGGAGTAGAGCAGGGCGCGGAGCTCGGACTCCGCAGAGGCCGTGCGGGCCGGGTCGATCGTCGTGCCCGAGCGGTAGAGGTCGACGACGCGCGGGTCCACATAGCTTGAGCGCGCGATGGCTGGGGTGTTGCCGAGGGCCTCCGCCGCGTCGCGCATCGCAGCAGCCACTGCCCGGGTTCGACCCGTCTTCGTGCCCTCCGGTCCCCACTTGGCGAGGCTGATGGCCGCCGCTGCGGTGCCCGCAAGCGTGCGGAAGTCCTTCGCCGTGAAGTCGCCTCCCGTGCGCTCCCTCACGTAGTCGTTGATGTCTCCGGGGCGCAGCGGATGCCACCGGCCGGCATCGTCGCGGAAGGCCAGCAGGCGTGCGCGCGGCCCACGCCGCTTGAGACCGCGCACCACGCTGGCCAGGTCTGGGTCTGTGATCGCAGACGACCATTCCTGGCCGCTCTTGCTCGGAAACTCCAGGATCACGGTGTCTCCAGACACCGTTGCGTGCGAGCAGCGCAGCGTGCTGAGGCCGAAGCTCCCGTTCGCCTCCGCGTACTGCTCCGAACCGACGCGCAGGTTTGCGGTGTCGAGCATCCGGAACGCCGCAGCAAGGGCACGGGTCTTTGTCGGCTCACCCTCGCGCAGGTGGATCGTCACCTGTCGCCGTGCCGCGGGCAGTGACTCTGCGAGCGAGAGTGCGCGGTCATACTTGACCCGGTCCTTCTGCTGGCGCCAGGTGGGGTGATACAGGTACTGTCGCCGCCCCGCAGCATCGATGCCGGTCGCCTGGATGTGGCCGTTCGGGTAAGGGCAGATCCAGACATGCGTCCATGCCGGAGGGATCGCGAGGGCGGCGATCCGTTCCCTCAGCTCGGGGTCGTCCACGGTGCGCCCGGTCTGGTCACGGTAGCTGAAACCTCGGCCCGACCTCACTCGGCGCACCCCCTGTGCGGAGAGGTCGCTGCGTCTCAGTCTGGGCATGACCCCAGTCAAACCCCGCCCTGGGCCGTTCGGAAGACGACGAAGGGGCCGAACCTTTCGGCCCGACCCCTTCGCTCCGACGGTCGTGACGACCAGCGGAAAGAGTTACTACTGCAGAACCTTGACGACCTTGCCGGCGCCAACCGTGCGGCCACCCTCACGGATGGCGAAGCCGAGGCCCTCTTCCATGGCGATCGGCTGGATCAGCTCGACCGACATCTCCGTGGTGTCGCCGGGCATGACCATCTCGGTGCCCTCAGGCAGCGTGATGACGCCGGTGACGTCGGTGGTGCGGAAGTAGAACTGCGGACGGTAGTTCGCGTAGAACGGGTTGTGACGGCCACCCTCATCCTTCGACAGGATGTAGGCGGTGCCCTCGAACTTCGTGTGCGGGGTAACCGAACCCGGCTTCACGACGACCTGGCCACGCTCGACGTCCTCGCGCTTGGTGCCGCGGAGCAGCAGACCACAGTTCTCGCCGGCCCATGCCTCGTCGAGCTGCTTGTGGAACATCTCGATACCGGTGACCGTGGTCTTCTGCGTCGGGCGGATGCCGACGATCTCGACCTCGGAGTTGATGGCGAGGGTTCCACGCTCGGCGCGGCCCGTGACGACGGTTCCACGACCGGTGATCGTGAAGACGTCTTCGATCGGCATCAGGAACGGCTTGTCCTTGTCGCGAACCGGGTCAGGGATGTTGTCGTCGACGGCCTGCATGAGGTCGAGAACGCTCTGAACCCACTTCTCGTCGCCTTCCAGAGCCTTGAGGCCGGAGACGCGGATGACCGGTGCGTTGTCGCCGTCGAAGTCCTGGCTGGAGAGCAGCTCGCGAACCTCGAGCTCGACGAGCTCCAGGATCTCCTCGTCGTCAACCATGTCGGACTTGTTGAGGGCAACGAGCAGGTAGGGAACGCCAACCTGCTTGGCCAGCAGCACGTGCTCACGGGTCTGAGCCATCGGGCCGTCGGTAGCAGCAACCACGAGGATCGCGCCATCCATCTGGGCAGCACCGGTGATCATGTTCTTGATGTAGTCGGCGTGACCCGGGGCGTCAACGTGAGCGTAGTGACGCTTGGGGGTCTCGTACTCGACGTGCGAGATGTTGATCGTGATGCCACGCTGGCGCTCTTCCGGCGCCGAGTCGATGGTGCTGAAGTCACGCTGCACGTTGGTGGCCGACGGGTACTTGTCTGCGAGCACCTTGGAGATGGCCGCCGTCAGCGTGGTCTTTCCGTGGTCAACGTGACCGATGGTTCCGATGTTTACGTGCGGCTTCGACCGCTCGAACTTGGCCTTAGCCACAGTGGTCCTCCTCAGGACGATCGTTTAGTGCATCCGATGGTAACCGGATGCTCTTTGGTTGGAGTGTGTATTTATGTTACGGGATACAGCGAAAGCGTTAATACCGCGGCAGCACCGAGGTATTACTCGCCCTTGTTCTTCTGAATGATCTCGTCGGCAACAGCCTTCGGGACTTCGGAATAGCTGTCGAACGACATCGAGTACACGGCACGGCCGGAGGTCTTCGACCTCAGGTCACCCACGTAGCCGAACATCTCTGACAGCGGCACATTGGCCCGGATGACCTTGACACCGGTCGCGTCTTCCATCGACTGGATCTGGCCACGGCGGGAGTTCAGGTCGCCGATCACGTCGCCCATGTACTCTTCGGGCGTGCGCACCTCGACGGCCATCAGCGGTTCGAGGAGCACCGGGTTCGCCTTGCGAGCGGCCTCCTTGAACGCCATCGAGCCTGCGAGCTTGAACGCCATCTCCGACGAGTCGACGTCGTGCGCCGCACCGTCGAGCAGGATGGCCTTGACGCCAACCATCGGGTAGCCGGCGAGCACACCGACAGCCATGGCGGACTGCATGCCCTGGTCGACGGACGGGATGTATTCGCGCGGAACGCGACCACCGGTGACCCTCGACTCGAACTCGTAGATGTTGTCGCCTTCGACCTCGAGCGGCTCGATCGAGATCTGCACCTTCGCGAACTGACCGGATCCACCGGTCTGCTTCTTGTGCGTGTAGTCGAGCTTGTCGACCGTACGGCGGATGGTCTCGCGGTAGGCGACCTGGGGCTTGCCCACGTTCGCCTCGACATTGAACTCGCGCTTCATGCGGTCGACGAGGATGTCGAGGTGCAGCTCGCCCATGCCCTTGATGACCGTCTGGCCGGTGTCCTGGTTCTGCTCGGTGCGGAAGGTCGGGTCCTCTTCGGCCAGCTTCTGGATGGCTGTTCCCAGCTTCTCCTGGTCGGCCTTGGTCTTGGGCTCGATCGCCACCTCGATGACGGGCTCGGGGAAGGTCATCGACTCGAGCACCACCTGGTTGTTTGGGTCACTCAGGGTGTCACCGGTCGTGGTGTCCTTGAGGCCGATGACCGCGTAGATGTGACCGGCGGTCACGCTGTCGACCGGGTTCTCCTTGTTGGCGTGCATCTGGAAGATCTTCCCGATGCGCTCCTTCTTCTGCTTGGTGGAGTTGGCGACAGCCGAACCACTCTCGAGCGAACCGGAGTACACGCGGATGTAGGTGAGCCGGCCGAAGAACGGGTGAACGGCGACCTTGAACGCGAGGGCAGCGAACGGCTCCTTCGCGTCGGGGTGGCGCTCGATGACCTTGCTCTCGTCGCGCGGGTCGCGGGCGTCGATCGCACCGACGTCGAGCGGGTTGGGCAGGTAGTCGACGACAGCATCCAGCATCGGCTGAACGCCACGGTTCTTGAACGCCGAACCGCACAGCACCGGGTAGATCTCGCTGCTCACGGTGAGCTTGCGGATTGCCTTCTTGATCTCGGGAACCGTGATCTCTTCGCCACCGAAGTACTTCTCCATCAGGGCGTCGTCGGTTTCGGCCACAACCTCGAGCAGGGCGTTGCGGTACTCCGCCGCCTTCTCCTTGAGGTCTTCGGGGATTTCCTCGATCTCGTACTTGGCGCCCATCTGCACGTCACCCTTCGAGTCGCCGCGCCACGTGAGCGCGCGCATCTCGACCAGGTCGACGACGCCTTCGAAGTTCGACTCCTCGCCGATCGGCAGCTGCAGCACGAGCGGCCGGGCTCCGAGGCGGTTGATGATGGTGTCGACGGTGAAGTAGAAGTTCGCACCCAGCTTGTCCATCTTGTTGACGAAGCAGATGCGCGGAACGTTGTACTTGTCGGCCTGGCGCCAGACGGTCTCGGACTGGGGCTCAACGCCCTCCTTGCCGTCGAACACTGCGACGGCACCGTCGAGAACGCGGAGCGAGCGCTCCACCTCGACGGTGAAGTCGACGTGACCGGGGGTGTCGATGATGTTGATCTGGTTCTTGTTCCAGAAACAGGTCACAGCGGCAGACGTGATCGTGATGCCACGTTCCTGCTCCTGCTCCATCCAGTCGGTCGTTGCCGCACCGTCGTGGGTTTCACCGATCTTGTGGTTGACGCCCGTGTAGAACAGGATGCGCTCAGTGGTCGTTGTCTTTCCGGCATCAATGTGCGCCATGATGCCGATGTTGCGGACCTTGTTCAGGTCGGTGAGCACTTCCTGTGCCACGTGGGTCCTCCGAAGTTTGGGTTTGGTGTGTTTGCTGTGGGTTGAGTAAGCGCTCGCGCCGTACGAAACCTGGTTTCGATACGGCCCTGGCGGGCCTACTCAACCCACAGGGAAAAGCTGATTACCAGCGGTAGTGTGCGAATGCCTTGTTGGCGTCTGCCATCTTGTGCGTGTCTTCGCGACGCTTGACTGCGGCGCCCAGACCGTTGGATGCGTCGAGGATTTCGTTGGTGAGACGCTCCGTCATGGTCTTCTCGCGACGGCCCTTGGCGTAGGTGGTGAGCCAGCGAAGCGCCAGGGTGTTGGCACGGTGCGGCTTGACCTCGACAGGCACCTGGTAGGTGGAGCCACCGACGCGGCGCGACCGAACCTCAAGGGTCGGGCGAACATTGTCGAGAGCCTTCTTCAGGGTGACGACGGCGTCCTGGCCGTTCTTCGCGGCGACGGCCTCGAGTGCGTCGTAGACGATGCGCTCGGCGAGGGCCTTCTTGCCGTCGAGCAGGATCTTGTTGACGAGCTGGCTGACGATGGGTGCGCCGTATACCGGGTCGCTGACGACGGGGCGCTTGGGTGCTGGTCCCTTGCGTGGCATTACTTCTTCTCCATCTTCGCGCCGTAGCGGCTGCGAGCCTGCTTGCGGTTCTTGACGGCCTGGGTGTCGAGTGCGCCACGGACGATCTTGTAGCGCACACCGGGGAGGTCCTTCACACGACCGCCGCGGACGAGCACCATCGAGTGCTCCTGCAGGTTGTGGCCTTCACCGGGAATGTATGCGGTGACCTCGGTGCCGTTGGAGAGCTTGACACGAGCGACCTTGCGAAGCGCCGAGTTCGGCTTCTTCGGGGTGGTGGTGTACACACGCGTGCACACGCCGCGCTGCTGTGGGTTGGCCTTGAGGGCGGGCGCCTTGGTGGTGATCACCTTGGGGCTGCGTCCCTTGCGGACCAACTGCTGAATAGTTGGCACTACTAGTTACTCCTTGAATTGACTGCACGGTGACAGTTACTGCTGCATTTGACGTCTTGCGGTTTCCCGGTCGAGCGCCTGTGGACCCACCAACAGCACAGAAGGATTCTGAGTTGGTCTGGTGGGTATGCCGTGGGGGTCCTGGAAGGTGAGAACCTTGCAGTTCGAATGCTCAGCCTTGCGGCCGTGCGTTCAGACCCAATTCCGGTTGGTGCCGATTACGCGCTATCACTCGTGATTTTGGGCACAGCGTGATTGCACAACAAAGCGCACACCCGAAAATACTATCCGCTGCGGGAGGAGCGGTCAATTCCCACTGCACGGACGGCCGATTCTTCGAATCGTCCGTAACCGGCAGCGCGGGCCCAGGCTCTAGGCGAAACCGATCGGCTGGCTGTCGAGTTCGCGCTCGTAGGCGGCCCTCGCCTCCAGATTCCGCTCGGTGACCTTTCGCCCTCTGGATGCGACCGCCGCCCCGAACCAGATGGTTACCTCCCTCGCCAGCACTGCCGCGACGATGAGCGCGGGGCTGGTGGCGAGGCTCACGAAGCCGGCGGCCGCGGCATCCGGTGTCATGCCGAACACGTTCGCCATGAGCAGGATGACCCCGATGGAGCCGAAGTACACGGCCAGCGCCACGAGGAAGCTGCCGAGCACGTAGGCCCACCAGGTGGCGCGATTTGAGATGAGCACCAACAGCACGAATGCCACGAAGAAGACGGCAAGCGGCACGATGAAGGCGGTGCTGCTGACGAATCCGACAATACGGTCAACCATCTCGCCCGGGAACATGGCGTTCAGCACAAGGGCCATAACTCCCACGAAGAGCAGGGCGAAGACGATGAGACCCAGGAATGCGAACAGGATGCCGTAGCCTCGGTTCCCCTTCTTCTTCGGCGGGGTCGGCGGGGTGACGTACACGGTCTGCACGACGGGGGCCGCGGGAGGAGCGATCGTCTGCTCACCCGTGGGCCGTGACTCCTCGACGTGCTCCTCGTAGCCGACGGTCTCTGGGATGGCATCGCTCGCGAGAGGCGCCTCTGCGGGTGCGACGACCTGCTCTGTCTGCGCCTGCTGCACCGCGGCCGGCGTAGCCTCGGCCGGCGGCTCAGGCTCGACCAGCTCGACAGGCTCATCCTCGATGGGTTCCTCCTGCACTGGCTCTTCCGGCACCAGTTCGGCTTCTACCGGCTCGGCGAAAGCGGGCTCGGTCGTGACTGGCTCAGGCTGAGTTGGCGCAGCCGGGGTGGGCTCGAACTGGGTGGGCTCGGCCGGGGAGCCTGGCTCAGCCGGAGCGTGGTCGTTGTTGTTGCTGGGCGGGGGCGTATTCGTCACGATGAGCTCCTCACAGGCTGGACCGTCGTCGGTCGCAGGCACCACTGTACCAAGGTGCCCCGTTCGGGCCAGGGGGGCGATGGTTCACGCCCGTGCCTGAAATCAGCCAGCAGCTGCCGTTGTCGCTTCGGCCTGCTGTTGCGCGGCCGCCAACTGGTCAAGGAAGACGAACGCTTGCCCCGTGATCGCATATTCGACCTCGGCAGATTGAACCGCTGACCCCTTGGACAAGCTCAAGCCATGAACCAGAATCAGGCGTTCGGCCTTCTGCAGATTCTTGACGAAAGCCATGGCTTGCCCGTAAGTTCCCGTGACGTTGATCCCGATGGGTATTGCGAGGAAGTTCTCTTCGTTCACACTCGACAGCGCTGCGACGAGCTCGGAGTCTTCCTGCTCAACCTCGGAAGGTACGAAACGCACCGGGTCAGAGGTAGTCAGCTGAGTGATGGTTACTCCGGCGTTCGCACCCAACGTGCTGATCTCGTTGATAAGCGTAGAAAGATCGGCCGTATCTGGCACCGCTTTGTGCAGAACATCCAGCTCGCCCTTCAGCTCATCGATCCGCTCTGCCTGCTGCTTCAGCGACGCCAGCTTGGCCTCGTGAATCAGGTTCTGTGATTCGACCGTGCTTCGGTCTGAATTGGCCTTCTCGGCTTCTTCAAGCTTCGGTGAGATTCCGACGAACCAGGTGCCTGCAACGACCGCCACGATCACGACGATGGAGGCCAGAGTCCACATACGGGTGGTGTTCATGGTCACTCCCCTCCCTCAGTCGACTCGTCATCTGCCGGCGCTGTCTCATCACGGGCGGTATCCGGACCCTCAGCCTCCGTTGAGACAGCGTCAGCTCCCTCGCCCTCCGGTTCCTCGACTGCCTCAAAGAAGCGCCGTTCGAGCACGTCGGTGTTCACCGCAAGTGTGAAGTCAGCGGAGTACGTTCCGTCATCGTCATCGCGCGAGATGGGAGTGACCCATGCACCCGCATACCCGTCGAGAATTTCGAGGTTCTTCAAGGCGTTCTTGGCGGCAGCGATGCTTGGGAATGATGCGACAAATCGCACTGTCGCGACACTTGCTCCCCTCAGGGGGTTATCCGGGATGGAGACCGCCTCGTTGAACGTGGGTGCTTCGACGGAATACTTGGTGATGGTTGCGCCAGCTGGAAGCGAGGCTACGAGACGAGCCATATAGGTCGCCCACATGATCTCATTAGCTGAACCCACCAAGCGAGCGTTGGCTGAGGCGGCGAGCTGGCCGGTGATCATGCGCACCTCGTTGTATTCACCCTGCTCCTGGATGAGGGCCTGCGTGCGCTCCTGGGCAGCGGAAAGTTCGCCTTGAGCCTGTCCCGCAAGCGTCGCAGAGAAGACAAAGCCTGCGGCGCACGCGGCTACCACGATGAGCACGAGGGCGGTCATCGAACGGCGGGTACGCTTGGCTTCCTTGCTGGCCTTCACCTCTGGGGGGAGGAAGTCGATTCTCGGCTCGCCACCGATGACCAGGCCGGTGGCGTCTGCCTTCCTGCCGCTCATGCTTTGCTCCCGAGTGCCAGGCCCAGCGCCACCGTCATGGCACCGCGCTTTCCTGCCGCCTGCTTGTCAGCGCCACGCGTGACCTTCACGGTGTCGAAACCGTCATCCGACGAGACCGGCAGTCTGGTGATCTCACCGAGTGCAGCCTCGAAGCCCGGCAGTTTCGAACCCCCGCCTGTGAGCATGATGCGGCTGATGACTTCGTTCTGACGAGCGTTCACGTAGTAGTTGAGCGTGTTCCGGAGGCCGTTGAGCAGTTGTCCAGTCGCTTCGTGGATGACTTCGACTGCAGGCCTGTGCTCTGGGGCAACGCCCACTGTGATGATTCCGAGCGCCCGTTTTGCCTGTTCTGCGACACCCGTCGTCATGTCGAGCCGGGATACGAGCGCCTTGGTGATCTCATCCCCACCGGCAGGGATGATGCGCACGAACTGGGGAACACCATCTGTCGCGATGATCACGTTGGTCGTGGTCGCACCGATGTCGATCAGCGCCACGGTTCCGCTCGAACTGTGCCCACGCATGTGTACACGCGTAAGAGCGAAGGGAATGAGGTCGACCTCTACCGGGTTCAGACCAGCCACCTGGGTTGCAGTAACGTTCGCCATCACCGCCTCTTTGACAGCGGCGACGAGGAGACCGTTGACCACGGGCCCACTCTCCGACTTGCCTTCGGAGACGGGGTAGAAGTCGAGGATGGCGTCGGCCACGGGCACCGGAAGCATGTCTTGCACCTGGAATGGCAGCGACTCGCGAATCTGCTTCATGGGCATCTTCGGAACCGTCAGGTCACGGGCGAGAACCCTCTGGTTTCCCATGCCCAGCACGACATCTTTGCTCTTGAAGCCGCCGTCGACCCACAGGCGCTTGAGCGTGGATGCGACGGTGTGCACCTCAAGCACGTCGCCGCTGCGCGCAGCGCCCTCCGGCATCGGCACTTCGTGGAAGCGCACGACTGTCGGGTTCTTGCCCGCAGCATCCATCACTTCCACAGCGCGTATGGAGTCGTTGCCAATGTCGACGCCGACTATCCCCTTGGCCACGTGCGTACCCTCTTCCCCCGAATTTCAGACACTCGCCGTTACCCCAGTCCAAACAATGACAGATATCCGGCGAATATGCTGTCCCCCAAAAATATCCCGACCCAGGCCCCCGCCAGCATCCAGGGACCGAACGGGATTCCGCTCTTGCGTCCCGCCCGGCGAAACGCCAGGAGGATGATTGAGAATACCCCACCGAGCACGAATGCCGCGAACGCTCCTACGAGCAATTCGCCCCAGCCCAGCCAGGCGAGGAAAAGTCCGAGCACTCCCGCCAGCTTGACATCGCCGAAGCCCATGCCGCCCGGATACGCGATCGCCATGAGGAAGTAAGCGACGTACATGGCGACCATGCCGATACCCGCACGAATCAGGCTCTCGAAATCGCTCGAGGCTATGCTCGCCGAGCCCAGAAGCACGATGCCAACGACGTATGCGGGAAGCACGATCTTGTTGGGGAGCGTGTGCGAGTCGAGGTCGATGAGCGCAAGCGCCACCGAGATTGCGGCGAGGTACAGGAACGCCGCCAGTGCGAGAACGGTCACGACCGTGATTCCAGCGCTCCCTACGGCCCACCAGGCCACACCCGCAAAGAACAGCCCGGTAGCCAGTTCGACGAGGGGATACCGTGCGGAGATCGGCTGACCGCAGTCACGGCACCGACCCCGCAAGACCAGCCAGGAGGCCACAGGGATGTTGTCGTACCAACGGATCGGATGCCCACAGGTCGGGCAGGCGCTGCCCGGACGGCTCAGGGACCGACCCTGGGGAAGGCGCCACACCACCACGTTAAGGAATGAGCCGATCACCAGGCCGAGTAGGCCCGAGAATACGACGACGAAAATGTCGATGGTGGTCATGCTGCAGCTGGCTCGTTCATGTAGTGCCTAGCCCTGGATCTCTTTGAAGTCACCGAACTCGGCGTCATTCGCTGTCGATGGTGCGTTCCACTTCTGTGCTGTGGAGCCTGTGCACGCGGTGACGGTGATCTTCGACCAGTTGCCGTCGAGTGTGTCTGTCGCGTCAGCCGTCAGGCACCGACCACGGTAGTCAGTGAATACGTAGCTCGACGCGTAGTCTGATGCCTTCTGAACGCGGGTCCACTTCTGGTGGGCGTTCGATGCGTTGCACGCCTTGAAGCGGGGGTAGGCCCCCCACCCGTCGCCGTCCTGAGGTGCCTGCAGGCATCGACGGTCGGTCGGCTTGTCGAGGTACTGCACGACGATCTGCTGGTCGGCGAGAGAGGTCTGCCCCACGGGTGGCTCCGAGTAGTACCACTTGTGGTTCCACTTCAGATACGTCTGCCCGGTGGTGGGGTCTTGCTTGCACGGATACGCAATCATGTACGTGGCGTCGATGTTCTCTCCCGTCACGTCGAGGCAGCGACCGAACTCCTTGTAGTTGACAATCTGGTTGGTGGCCTTACCTGCGGCACCAGCGCCGGCTGCCGCAGTCGGGGCGAAGCCGCCATTGCAACTGTCGTCAACCGTGAGTCGCGCATCCGCACTCCTCAAACACGTGTTACTCACGCCGTTGGAGATCGGGTTCTTCTGGCCGCGCCAACTGTGGTCACCGGTCCAGCTCCAGAGCTGGGTATAGCGAGTGCTGTTCGTCAGACATTTCTGCAGGCGGGCGTCCCTGACGCTGGAGCTCGTGGGGTTCGGGTCGGTGATGCAGAGTTCATCGCCTCCCCCGACCGTCGAACTGGCGAGCTTGATCTGGTAGGTAGTGTCGTAGATCCAGGACTGCACGTCGTCTTTCGCTGTGTTTGCGCACTGAGCGGCCGGCACGAAGCGGATGCGCGAGTTCGCACTGGTTCCTTCCGCCTCCAGACACTTGGTCTTGTCGAAGTTGAAGATGCGGCCGCCTGGAATGTTGATGTTGGTCACGCGGAACTGGTACGTAGCTGCGACCTTGCGGTTGCCTTCGGCATCGTCGACGCCTGCCCGCGATGGTGCCTGCCCCTCCGATGTCACCACGACGTAGCGGGGCTGTTCCGACGGCCCGGAACCGGGCACACAGGTGATCTCGCCAGCGCCCACCGTGGCGGGGTCGTCCTCGTAGTACTTGAACGACACCGAGTACTTGACGTCGGCGTTCTCTCCGTCCACCGAGCCTGTCAGCACAGTGCACGGCAGCTTGCTGCGGTCGCCGAAACCGGGAGTCAAAGGATCGTCGGATGCGGCGGAACGCATGATCGCGAGACCCGCCTGCAGACCTGCTTGGGACGCGTTGACGGTCCTGGTGCTCTTGGTCGCTCCGTAGGACGCATTGAGTTGCGTGAGTATGGTGCTCAAGAGCACGAGAGAGAGTCCACCGAGCAAGAACATGAACAGGATGGTGCTCATGAGAGCCACCCCGTTCTCCGCGCGATCAGTCCGCACGTTTCGTGCAAGGTAGTAACGAAGGCGTCCGATTCCGTGGGTCATGGGCGATCTCCTGTCGCAAGACATACCGGCGTATCGCTGGCGCCGTCGCCGTTGCTGTCAACATTGCTGGGCGAGGTTCCCGAACTGTTCCGAGCTACAAAGGTGGACGTCACATCAGCTTTTGCCTCGTAGGCCGGGCTCCCCGCGTTGAGAGTAAGCACAAATTGCTGCTTGGCCGAGCCACCTGGCGTCGCAGGGATCAGCTCGAAGGGATAGGACGGGTCAGGAACGCTCGGTGCCGTCGCGGTGTTGAGTTTGGTCGACCAGCTTCCCGGCGTCGAACCGACAGTGTCATGCCACTGACGTGTCTGAATTTGGCCGGTTGTCGGCACGAAGCGCCATTGGTAGCAGGTGGTAATACCGCTTGGTGCGCTCGCCGCGGGAAGTCGGTATTCGATGTAGCGGGCACCGGAAGCGCCATCTCCAGGGAAATTGATGGCGTCTGCGTAGCGCACTTGCCGATCAATGTTCTGGAACACTATGAGCGACTTGCTGGACGCCTCCGAAGTCGACTGCACCTGCTCTGTGCCACGAATCAGAGTGACGATCGAGGTGAGGAACAGAGCGATGAATACCGAGAACAGACCCATGGCCACGAGTAGCTCGATAAGGGTGAAGCCGGAATCACCTCCGCGATCCACCCGAGCCCTTACCCGATGAACGACGCTCATGTCGTCTTCCATTCAAGGTTATTGTTGGTCGGCTCGACCAGCGTTGAGACCTCGTAGAAGCACGAGCCGTCCTCACACGTCTTGCCTGCTGTCCAACTGACGATGACGATGACGCGGTACAGCAGCGCACCGCCGGCAACTGACTTCGTGCACTCTCCACCCGTGAGAGCGAGTCGACACGAACCGATATAGGTCTCAACGTCGTAGAGAGTGCCCAATCGATTGATGGTCTGAGAAAGAGGAATGGACGGCGTGCTTGACGGCCCGGCGGTACTGCTCCACTGCGGAGTGGTCACACTAAGCCCGCTTACACCGGCACCCGCAGCCCATTGCGCTTCTACCGCAGCCTTCGAACGGCCGTCGATGAGACCGGTGGGGTCCCAGGCCACTACAGACTCCATGGTCTCGTTGGCGATGGTGATGCCGATGTCCCGGCGCTGCTGGTCGGTGGTGGCGTGGGTGCTGGACAGGTACAGGGCCAGGCTGAGAGTCGTGAGCATGCCGAGGATGACG
>Ga0180215_1003057_pt1 | contig 16189 bp, 17 predicted proteins | sample eDN3rd37CBELigBY_FD_128871 | JGI IMG/M metagenome (GOLD analysis project Ga0180215, IMG submission 128871) | Enriched backyard soil microbial communities from Emeryville, California, USA - eDNA 3rd pass 37_C BE-Lig BY (version 2) (version 2) | ecosystem: Environmental > Terrestrial > Soil >...
AAATAAAATAAAATAAAAAAAAGGGATACCTAAAAAGGATCCCTTTTTTAGTTTAAGCCGCTGCATTAAAAAAGTCTTTCCATTTAATTACGACTACTTTTTCACGAAGTACAACAATTAACATGGATAAAGCGATTAATATCATGATGGCAATTTGTGGCGTGAAATGCTGAAAAAACTGGCCGAAAACAGTATAGAAAACAACTACAGGAATATTGGTAAAGAAAGAACTAATAGCATATTCACTGAAGGTTTTCTTTCGCTCCATTAAACAGAAACAGAGGAGCTGAAAGTGCATAAACGGAATGAGTTTTAAAATCGCAATTTGACCAGATGTAAAATTCGAATATTGCCCAAACCACTTCCGCTTAATATTTTGGAGCTTTTCATAGATAGCTGGAAATCCTTTCAATATGAAATACAGAAAATAGCTAGATAATGTTAAACCAATCAAAGAAAAAAGCGTACCAAATACTGTACCAAAAAGTAAACCACCTGCTAAACAAACAACAACAACTGGAATAAATAGAAATTGTCTCAAGGCGTGGAAAGCAATAAAGGCAATTGGAGCAAAAATACCGCTCATTTCTAGAAATGACATAACAAACGAGGCTTTATCATCCATTGGTATCCCTCCATGCAACTCTTGATGTCTCCTAAAAAAATAAGAGGCTCGTGAACTATCATTTACTTCATATGTATACAATTCATGCTAAATATATTCTTTTAGTTTTATAGAATTTACTTTAACAATATTTGATATACATATGCATAAATAGCAATTTGTAGAATAGCAAATAGTGGAAAACCAATTTTAAAAGAGAGGTGTTTTGTTTTATGATGGAAGAAAATCATGCCTAAAAAACTTCCAACAGCCCCGCCAAAGATCGCAACCATCCATAAATATGATTCTTTAATTCTCCATTGCTTCTGTCTAGCTCTTTTTTTATCTATTCCCATCAACAAAAATCCTATTAAATTTATTCCAATTAAAACGGCATAAAATATCCACTCTTTCGGCATGCGAAATCCTCCTTAAAAGGAAAAAGCCACCCTTTAAAAAGGATGACTTTCGTTTATTGTATTTCTACTATTTGTTTAATTGAGCTTTAGCAGTATTTGCTAATTCAGCGAAAGCAGCTGCATCAGAAATTGCTAAGTCAGCAAGCATTTTACGGTTAACTTCGATACCTGCTAATTTTAAACCATGCATTAAACGGCTGTAAGAAAGTCCGTTTAAGCGAGCTGCTGCATTAATACGTGTAATCCATAATTTACGGAATTCACGTTTCCGTTGACGACGGTCACGGTATGCGTACATTAATGATTTCATTACTTGTTGATTTGCTACTTTATATAAACGGTGTTTTGAACCATAATAACCTTTTGCTAATTTAAGTACTCTTTTACGACGTTTGCGCGTAACAGTACCACCTTTTACACGTGCCATATTTAGTCCCTCCTAAGTTTCTAAAAAATGATTAAATCATTTGTTGAATTCGTTTGTAGTCTCCAGAAGATACAAGTGTACCTTTACGTAATTTACGTTTTTGTTTTTGAGTTTTGTTTGCAAACATATGGCTTCTATATGCATGAGAACGTTTTAATTTACCAGTTCCTGTCTTTTTAAAACGTTTTGCGGAACCTCTGTGAGTTTTCATTTTAGGCATAGGTATTCCTCCTCAATTATTTATCCGTTTTTGGGGCTAAAACTAAAAACATGCTGCGACCTTCCATTTTAGGTTTAGATTCGACTACTGCAACATCAGAACACTCTTCTGCCAAACGATCAAGAACTTTTTGACCGATTTCTTTATGAGTAATCGCACGACCTTTAAAACGAAGTGATGCTTTCACTTTGTCGCCTTTTTCTAAAAATTTACGGGCATTTCGTAATTTTGTATTAAAGTCATGTTCATCAATAGTCGGACTAAATCTGACCTCTTTGATGCTGATAACTTTTTGGTTTTTGCGAGCCTCTTTTTCTTTCTTTTGTTGCTCAAAGCGAAACTTACCATAATCCATTATACGTGCAACGGGAGGTTTAGCATTTGGAGCAACTAATACAAGATCTAAATTGCGTTTTGTAGCAATTTCTAACGCTTCTTGTTTTGACTTAATGCCCAATTGTTCGCCATTTGCATCAATTACACGAACCTCACGAGCGCGAATGCCCTCGTTTACCAACATATCTTTGCTAATATTAAAACACCTCCAAGGGAATTTGTTGAATACAACGTTTGATATATCAAGATCCTTCATCACCATTTTTCACAAAAAAAGTGCGGGTTCAACACCCGCACAATATCATTACATGGAACGACTCCATATAAGTTTGTCATGTTAGACCTGTTAACAGCAAAAGCGTCTTTCAGGTGAGAAGCGGGTGCCTCTTCTTGTTTACAAACACGTATTCAATTCACTTTTAATAATATAGCATAGTCTAGATATGATGTCAAGCATTCATTACAAATCAAAACAACATAGAATAGTTTATCAGAAAACATTCTGATTGACAATATCTTTTTTTATATCCATTATGCTTTTCTTGCTTCTTCTTTAATTTGAGTTAAGAAGTTTTCAAAGGAGACGGTTTCAGACTTTTGCTCTCCATATTTACGGACATTCACTGCCCGATCTTCTACTTCTTTATCCCCAACGACAAGCATATAAGGGATCTTTTGAATTTGGGCTTCGCGAATCTTATATCCGATTTTTTCATCACGAGCATCGAGTTCTACACGAATTCCTGCTTTCTTCAATTCATCCTGTACATATTTTGCATAATCAAAATGAACGGATGGAGAAACAGGAATTACTTGAACTTGAACTGGTGCTAACCAAGTAGGGAATGCACCTTTATACTCTTCAATCAAGTAAGCCACAAAGCGTTCCATTGTGGATACAACCCCACGGTGGATAACAACAGGACGATGTTGCTTTCCATCTTCCCCGATATAAGATAAATCAAAGCGTTCTGGAAGTAAGAAGTCAAGCTGCACTGTAGAAAGTGTCTCTTGTTTTCCAATTGCTGTTTTCACTTGAACATCTAATTTTGGACCGTAGAAAGCAGCTTCTCCTTCTGCTTCATAATAATTTAGTCCAAGATCATCCATTGCCTCTTTTAACATACTTTGCGCTTTATTCCACATTTCATCGTCATCGAAATATTTCTCAGTATCTTCAGGATCACGATAAGATAAGCGGAATTCATAATCCGTAATATTGAAGTCTTTGTATACTTCCATGATAAGCTCTACAACGCGTTTAAATTCGTCTTTTATTTGGTCAGGACGTACAAATATATGAGCATCATTTAATGTCATACCTCTAACACGCTGTAAACCTGATAAAGCACCACTCATTTCGAAACGATGCATTGTGCCAAGCTCTGCAATGCGAATAGGTAATTCACGGTAACTATGTGGCTGATTTTTATAAACCATCATATGGTGTGGGCAGTTCATTGGACGAAGTACTAATTCTTCTCCATCTCCCATGTCCATTGGTGGATACATATCTTCATGATAATGATCCCAGTGACCACTTGTTTTATACAAGTCCACATTAGCAAGCACTGGAGTATAAACGTGATCATATCCTAGACTGATTTCTTTATCAACGATATAGCGTTCAATTGTACGACGAATCGTTGCACCTTTTGGTAACCATAATGGTAAACCTTGACCAACTAACTGATTAATAGTAAATAATTCTAGTTCTTTACCGAGTTTGCGGTGATCCCTTTCTTTTGCTTCTTCACGCATACGGATAAATTCATCTAATTCTTCTTTCTTGAAGAATGCTGTACCATATATCCGTTGTAACATTTTATTATTGCTATCGCCTCTCCAGTAAGCTCCTGCAATACTTAATAGCTTAAATTCTTTAATTTTTCCTGTTGAAGGTACGTGTACTCCTCGGCATAAGTCAAAGAATTCACCTTGAGAATAAATGGTTACCGTTTCATTTTCAGGAATTGCTTCAATTAACTCAAGTTTATATTCATCACCAATTTCTTTGTACATTTGAATTGCTTCTTCTCTTGAAACAACTTTCCGCACAATTGGCAAGTTTTCATTAATAATTTTTTTCATTTCTTTTTCTATCTTAGGTAAATCTTCAGGTGTAATGGAAACTGGAGAGTCAATATCATAGTAAAAACCATTCTCAATGACAGGTCCTACTCCAAGTTTTACATCATTGAATAGTCTTTTTATTGCTTGAGCCATTAAGTGTGCAGTACTATGACGCATAATTTCTAAGCTGTCTTGATCTTTATCAGTTAAAATTTGAATTTCTCCATCTTGCTCAAGCGGAGTACTTAAATCAACGAAATCACCATTAAATTTACCTGCATAGGCTTTCTTTTTTAAGCCTGGACTAATTGATGCAGCGATTTCTTCAGTAGTAATTCCCTTTGGATATTCCTTTACATTTCCATCAGGGAAAGTAACTTTAATTAATTCTGCTCCCATTACTGATCCTCCTAGTAAGTTTTAATAAAAATTTTTGGCTCATATAGTGCATTCATTATTTTTTGAGCCAGAAAATAAAAAACACTCGTCCCTAAACTAGGGACGAGTGTAATAACCCGTGGTTCCACCCTGATTCTCGGCCAACATCAATATGATTGACCGACTCAAGACATGATAACGGAATAACCGTCAAGCCATTACTCGGCAAAACGCCTTTCACGACTGAAGTTTGAAGGTGGTAAGCATCTTATACGTGTTAGGAAGTTTCCACCAATCCTTCCCTCTCTAGAAACCGCCATAATTGCCCATGTCCTTCGCATTACTTTTTTCCATATATTTGGAAACCGATTCGAAGTGGTTTTCCAATTTTTTAATTATGTGAGTATTATATGGTTTTTAAAATTAAAATGCAAGGACTCTCCAGAAAATATTTACTGATTAGAAAGCGTTCCGGGAGACTATCTTTTTTCAAATTCTCGGATAGGTAAAACTGAAAGTCTTTCTTCGAAGATTCTTTTTAAAGTTTGAATGATACCTTGTTCCTCTTGATCAGTATATAAGAGGATTTTCTCTGGAGCGATTGAAATCAATGGGGCAATTGTTGTTGAATCCACATAAATCGGATGATGATTAATCAGTTTACGGTCAATTAATTTATTTAATTCCGACCTTTTAATCTCATGATTTTCTTCGTCAAAAAAAATAAACCCATCTTCATTGACTATTTGGATTACTTTCATGACTGGTGATCTCCCTCTTACAAAAGTGCGAAGATAATGAATAAACATTTGATATTCTTGTTCGAGCTTATATTCATCGATCGCTATTTCAATAACGGACATTAAGTTTTCTGTGAAAAAACGCATCCTAAATGTAATAAATGCATCAAATGAAAACGAGTTGCTTGAAGTTATGACATCCTGGATAGCTTGATCAAGCTTTTCCATATCACTTTGATAGTCAATTGGTGCATGAATGTCTGTTCTCTTTCCGTCTAAGATCGATAGTGCGATATCTATGATTTGCATTTGCTCCTCGCGATCTGAATAATAAAACTCGGATTGTAAAATATTCGTCCACCAATCAATTCTCTTTTTATTTAAAATCAGCTTTTTTATAGCCACATGTAAGATAGATTGTGCTGATTGTAGATTTGTTTCATCACCGTATTCAATGTGGAGACAATGGGGTTCCTTAAGTAATTGAAAATTTGCAGATTCATATTGTTTCAATTGTGTATATATAAATTCTGTCTCATCTTGATGGTGGAAAAAAATTTTAATCAAACCATATCCCCCCTATGAGGAACTCCTGTTTCCATATATATGGGGGGCTTGGCTATTTTAGAAGTAGAGGACTTCTTTTTTTTAACGACGTTTATTAGAACCGTCAATCAATAGCGGTTCAGCTAAATAGCGAATTCGCTCAATAATTCGACCAGCTTTTACTTTTTCTTCTTCACCACGTTGAGTATAGCTTAGATGATGCTCGAGTTCATTTAAATCAAAGTTGGAAGAGAAGAAGGTTGGTAATTTTTCTAACATCCTGAATTGTAAAATCGGACCTAAGATTTCATCTCTAACCCAACTAGATACCGTTTCCGCTCCAATATCATCAAACATTAAGATTGGTGCTTTTTTTAACATTTCGATCTTTTCATTAACTGTATTTTCATGGATCGATTGCTTCATTTCGCGAATGAGTTCTGGGACGTATACAATTATGGAAGAAATCTTTTTCGCTGCTAATTCATTGGCAATAGCTCCTAGCAAATATGTTTTCCCTGTCCCAAATGGGCCATAAAAATAGAATCCCTTTTGAAAATCACCTAATTCGTATTGTTCGATAAATTCTTCTGCTTTTTGAACAGCTTTCAGGCGGTTAGGTGTATCAATTGTTACTTCACTCATTGAAGCTTTCAAAATTTCTTTTGGAATATGAATACATTGAATTAAACTTTCTGCCCGTTTTCGTTCTAAGTCCAAAATTTTGGTTTTACAAGGAACATAATGGACATCGATTCCGTTACGATTCAAGACAAGTTCAGGCTCATATCCTGGAATAATGTTACGACATCCTTCCAATGATGCACAATGCTCACAATTTTTACTTTGATTAATAAATTCATAAAGCTTACCTAAGCTTCTATCAATCATCGAACTTGTAATTTGTCCTTCATTTTCTTTTAGAAATTGTTGGACTTCTTGATTCGATAAAATTTCGGCTTTCATTTCGTTATATAACTCTTGGAAACCCTTTTTCTCTGTTAGTTTTTTAATTGTATCTCCAATTCTTTCCATGATTTCACCCCCTATTTTTATATTTTTTCAGCCGTTCTTCCATTTTCCGTTTTTCTTCTTCAAAATTCGTCGCTTCCAAGTCAGCTAATGGCTTCTCTTCTGATTCATGATCACGATTTTCAAACCACTCAGGTACCTTCTCTGAACGTACTACTTTTCTTGTGATTGGTTTATTATTCTTTTTATTTTTTTGCCATTCTAAATATTTTCGGTGCTCGAGTTTTGCCAGTTCCATAGCTTCTACGACCGTTTTTATTTTTTTCCGTCCCCAATGGGAAGCAATGGTTTCAACAAAGGATTTTGAAAGTTTCATATCTGTTCGTAGCAAACAATATTGAATTAATACGTTTACTACACCTGGTGGAAGCTTTTGATTAATCATTAAGTTTTCGATTAATTGCAATTCTGATTGAACAGGTTCATTTCCTTGATTCATATCTTGTAGGAGTTGTCTTGGACTGACTGTTTCTAAATAACGGATCAATCTTTCTTCTTTCGTTTTAGGAACATCGATTTCCGACTGAAGAAGAGGAGACTGAACTTTATCCACTAATTTTGGTAATGAACTATAATGCTCAATCGTATACCAATCCCTAGCTGCTTTTCTCAATCGTTCTATATCAATTTGATTATCATTAGTTATTGAAGAAAGAATGATATTTTTCATCTGAATTGGGTCAATTTCATATAAAAAAGCTAATTTCAGTATTACTTCTCGAACTTCCTTTGTAATCGCACGCTTTGGAACAACTGCTTCATTTAATCCAGCTAAAAGGAGATCGAAATCAAATTGTTCTGGAATCACTTTTATTGGATTAACCTCTCCTTTTGAAGCAATTTTTAATGATTCTGTTTCTTCTTCCTGAATAGGTGTATACGGATAAGCAGCTTGTGAAGTAAATACTTCTTGAAAACTTTTCGTAATGTTTTGGAATTCGTTTCTTGGAATTACGGAATCTGTAAAAGATGCCTTTAAACGATTATAATATTCTCTTCCAACTTTTTGATACAAATAAATATTTAACAGACCATCTGAGAAAAACTGTTCGGCAGATAATGGAGGATTAAGAATATATAAAAACTGACGATTTTCTCCTTCTTTTTTTACAAATGTTTGTAACAAACCAATCGCTTCAAGTTTATTTCGTGCTTGATAGATTTCCATTAAATTTAAATTCAATAAATTCATAATAAAATAGTGAGAATAGGGCTCAGATTGAAGCTTGTTGGTTTCGATTTGTTGTTTTAATGTTAAATATAAACTAATGCAAACAGGTCCAATTAATGGTTGGTATAAAAAAGATAGTATCTTTTGATCCCCTTCATTAAATGGTCCATCAACCGAAACAATATATGAATCTCCAGGAATAATTTCTTTCCAATGTGGGTTCATAATAGATCCTCTTACTTTCATTAAATGATGCATTAATTATTATCTTTTTTTAGTAATTCCTTTAGTTCATCAATAAAAACATTGATATCTTTAAATTGTCGATATACTGAGGCGAATCGAACATAGGCAACTTCATCAATAGAAGCTAGCTTGTCCATTACCATTTCACCAATAACTTCACTACTAACCTCTGAATAACCATTATTTCTAAGGTCGCGTTCAATTTCAAGCGTAATCTTTTCTAAGTCATTTAATGAAACTGGGCGCTTCTCACAAGCTTTTAATAATCCTCGTAATATTTTTTCTCGGTTAAATTCTTCTCTCATACCTTCTTTTTTCACAACAATTAATGGCATTTCTTCCACTTTTTCAAAAGTTGTAAATCGGTAATTACAATCTTCACATTCTCTTCGTCTTCGAATCGACCGACCTTCATCAACTGGACGTGAATCGATTACCCGCGTTCCATTATATTGACATGCTGGACATTTCATTTTATCATCATCCTTTTAAATGTAGTTTACTCTTTCCTTGGTAATTTAGAATCAAGCTCTTTGTACATTTCTAAAATGACTTTCTTTAGGGAAGGATATAAACCAGTTAAAGAAAATTTCTCTGATGAAATCATAAAATCCACAGAGGTTTCAAATGGTCTTACTTGGATGATTGTAATGATTAAAAATGCATCTAATTTATTTTGTACTTGTACGCTAATTTCACCGTGTTCTTTAGACTGAGAGATTATAGCCATTTCATCCTTAGTATTAATCAAATCTAATACGGTATTATATACTTTTTCAAAGGAAGTTTTATAGTAATGACTTTTTAGACTTGAATCAAAGTGTTGGTCTCTTGTTTCACATTGTTTCATAAATCGAAGAAAAATACTCGGTTTCTTATTCATTTTTGATCCTCGCTATTATAGTTTTATAGTATTATCTTACTACAAAAATAGAAAATAAAAAAAGATGATGTTCGTAATCGACATCATCTTTATATTCGTCAAGTTAATTAGACGGTCTTGACAGTTGGTTTTTCAACCTTGACAGGACCCATTCCTCGTGGAAGCTCGATAGTTTCAATAGTTTTGGCATCCAAGCTATTTGCAATATATTCAGCTGCAATAGTTGGATCTAAATGTCCACAAGTGTAAACATCAATACTTGCATACCCATGTTCAGGAAAACTGTGAATCGTTAAATGTGACTCAGAAATAATAACTACTCCACTAACTCCTTGAGGTGCGAATTTGTGGAAAGCTACTTCTCTAATTTCTGCACCAGATTTTAACGCAGCATCAACAAAGATTCTTTCAATTTGCTCCATGTCATTCAGTTTGTTGCTATCGCAACCCCAAAGTTCTGAAATTACGTGTCGACCCATAGTATCCATATGAGTTCCCCCTTTACCAAATTTTTCGTGTACACAGAACTTCATGTACATTACAAATTTCATAACTACCACGGGGGAAAGTTAGTCCAAAGAGGTCCTAACCCTTTAAGTAGTCATGGCATTTCGCATAATAGTATACTTGGTTTTCCATTAAATTACAATAATGAATTGTAGAAATTTTCAATGTGGCTATTAGACACTTAATTTTAATTATATGCAAGCCATTTTAATAGATGTATAGACATATAAAAAGGCTGACAAATCAGCCTTTTAGTACGCATTACTTAGAATTTAAATTAACTTAACTGTAATTCAACTTTATTTTCTAATTGATTTGCAACATAGTTAACTAAATCAACCACACGGCAAGAGTAACCCCACTCATTATCATACCAAGCTAAAACTTTTACTTTTGTTCCATCAATAACCATAGTAGAAAGACCATCTACAATTGCTGAGCGTGGATTAGTATTAAAATCAGATGATACAAGCGGTTCAAATGTAATATCTAAAATACCTTTTAATTCATTTTGACTTGCATTTAAAAATGCTTGATTAATTTCTTCTTCTGTTACATCTAATTTTAAATCCACCACTAAATCAACTAATGATACATTTGGTGTCGGAACTCTTAATGCAATTCCATGAAGCTTACCTTGTAAATGAGGTAATACTTTAGAAATCGCTTTAGCTGCACCAGTTGTCGTTGGAATAATCGATTGTCCGCAAGCACGCGCACGCCTTAAATCTTTATGTGGATTATCTAAATTCTTTTGATCATTTGTATAGCTATGAACAGTTGTGATAAAGCCATTGACGACACCGAATTTTTCATCTAATACTTTAACAACAGGTGCTAAACAATTTGTCGTACATGATGCATTTGAAATAATGGAGTGATGTTCAATATCAAGTTCATGTTCATTAACACCAAATACGATTGTTACATCTTCATTTTTACCTGGCGCAGTTAAAACCACTTTTTTAGCGCCTGCTTTTAAGTGAAGTTCGGCTTTTTCTCTTGAATTAAATTTTCCTGTTGCTTCTATAACAATATCAATATTTAAATCTTTCCAAGGTAATTCTTCTGGATTACGGTTATTTAATAACATTACCTTTTTGCCATTAACTACTAAACTATCTTCTAAAGCTTCAACTTCACCAATAAATTTTCCGTGAATCGTATCATATTTAATTAAATGGGCAAGTGTTTCAGCTGGATAGCTGGCATTTATTGCAACAATGGAGAAATGATCCTCTAATATTGCTTTACGAAATACCATGCGTCCAATTCTCCCAAAACCATTAATTGCAACCCTTTTACTCATAATGAGCCCCCTTGTTCAAATGTGATATACGATATGTTGTTACACACTAATTAGTATAACATATTTTATGTAAAAGCGGTTCAAAAATGAATAAAATAATTGAATTTTTTATATCATAAATGGTTTATAGGATATCCCATTTTTTAAGAATTTTAACAAGTTGGGCATTTGTATGTTCTAAATCTCCACGATTATCAATAATCGCATCAGCAAGTCCTTTTTTTTCTTCAATTGGCATTTGAGCATTCATCCTTGCTCTAGCCTCTTCCATAGACAAGCCATTTCTTTTCATCAATCGTTCTAATTGCGTATCTTCATCAACATACACAATGATTACACGGTCAACCATATATGTAAGTTTACTTTCAAATAATAACGGAATATCGAGGAATACAACTTGTTCTCCACGCGAAAATGCCTTTTCTTGATCTTCTTTCATCTTTCTCCGAACAGCAGGGTGAACAATGGAGTTTAATAATTTTCTTTTCTCTTCATGATGAAATACAATACTTCCTAACTTCGCTCGGTCTATCTCTCCACTAGGTAATAAAATGTCTTGTCCAAAAGTTTCCACAATTTGCAAGTAGGCATCTTCACCAGGCAGAACCACTTCTCTAGAAGCAATGTCTGCATCAATTACTGTAAACCCAAGATTTCGCACCATATTTGTTACCGTACTTTTTCCTGTTGCGATTCCACCTGTGATACCAATTACTAATGCCATACATATCCCTCCACTTATAACTTCATATATCACATTCTATCATTGTCCTTGTACTGCGTGTAGTATGGCATATTGAGTCATTAAAATTTCCAAATACCGATACAAATTAATAAAAGGCCTGGTAGAAATGCAAGTGAGCGAATCCATTTTTGACCTACTAAAAATTTTCCTGTTTTAATTCCAAGAAAAGCAAATAATGAACTCATGAATCCAACAGAAATGGCAAGAATGATAGGTGAAAAACCAAGCATTGATGAGCCAATTCCTGCCCCAAATGCATCAAGTGATAAAGCTAATCCTAAAAAGACTGCTTCCCATCCATTAATAGTACCTGAATTGTCAAAATCAGCTTTAATCGGCTTTTTCAAAATTTGAATGACAACACCAATCGCTTTAATTTCAAACTTAACAAGGATCTCTTCTTTTTTGTCTACTTCACGATCATCATTCGCAATTAAATGATGTTCTTTCGATGTTTTAAAAAATTGAATAATAGCCCAAATTCCGAGCGAAATAAGAATAATTCCTCCAATCATATGAGTTGCTTCTACTGATAAAACAGATTGGAAAAATGTACCAAACAGAGAAGCACAATATAATACAAGCCCTGAGCAAAATGCAATAATTAAGATGGAATGAAAAGGAATGTTAATATTACGTAATCCATAAGTAAAACCAACATTAAAACTATCCATACTTACAGCTAGTGCTAAGAAAAATACTGGTAAAAAATCCATTAAAAAGCTCCTTTCATACATCATTAACCTATCGTATGAATGGAGCTTTTTTCATGTTCATTAGAATAACCTATACTATTTTAGCTTTTGACATTTTGGACAAAAATGAGTTCCTCTTTGAGAAACTTTAATCTTTTCAATGATCGTCCCACAGCGCTTACAAGGTTTTCCTTCCTGAGCATAAGCATTTAATTCTAACTGAAACATGCCAATTTGACCTTGTGAATTCACATAAGAGCGAATTGTACTACCGCCTTTTTCAACTGCCTCTGAAAGGGTTGCAATGATTTCTTGATGTAGACGTTTCACTTCAGACAAGCTTAATGAGTTAGCTTGTCGTATCGGATGAATTTTAGCACGGAATAGAGCCTCATCAACATAAATATTTCCTAGCCCAGTAACAACTTTTTGGTCTAATAAAGTCGCCTTAATATTTCGAGTTGTTCTCTTTAATGCTTGTTGTAAGTATGGAGTCGAAAACTGTTTTGAGAATGGTTCGGGACCTAATTGATTGAGTGGTTCGTTCGAAAACTCCTGACCGATTGGGAATACATGCATTGTCCCGAACTTTCTCACATCTCGATATCGCAATTCGGTACCATCAGTAAAAGTAAAGATGACATGAGTATGTTTATCAAACTTTACATCTTTTTCGTAAACCCCATATTTACCTTCCATTCGCAAATGGGAAATTAAACAATAATCATCTAAGTAAAATAAGATAAACTTCCCTTTTCGATCCATTCTATTGATGCTTTGCCCTTTTAGTAGGAGTTTAAACTCCTCAACATCGTCAGGCTTTTTTATAATTTTCGGCCAAAAAACCGTAATGTCTTGAATCATTTTTCCAACTACTAAATGTTCAAGAGTTCTCTTTATTGTTTCTACCTCTGGTAATTCTGGCATGGTAAAATCCTTTCTATCTTAAGCTCTATTTTGCATCAAACCATGTCGGCCCATAATTGTAATCCACTTTTAATGGTACTTTTAATTCAATCGCATTTTCCATACATTCTGGAACGATTTTCTTTAGAATTTCAATCTCCTCATTTGGCGCTTCGAAAATGAGCTCGTCATGTACTTGTAATAATAGACGCGTTTTTAAATTCTCTTTTTTCAAACGGTCTGCCATCATAATCATTGCTTTCTTAATGATATCAGCTGCACTTCCTTGAATTGGTGTATTCATAGCTGTTCGTTCAGCAAAGCTGCGAATATTAAAATTACGACTCGTAATTTCTGGAATGTATCGTCTACGATTTAATAAAGTGGATACATATCCATTTTGTTTGGCTTCTTGAACGATATCTGTCATAAATTGTTTAACTCCAGGATATGTTGCAAAATATCGTTCAATAAACTGAGCAGCTTCTTTTCTTGGAATATCTAAGTTTTGAGATAAACCATAATCACTAATTCCATAAACGATTCCAAAATTAACAGCTTTTGCTTGTCTACGCATATCGCTTGTTACTTCTTCTTCTGATACATGGAATACATCCATCGCGGTCTTTGTATGAATATCTAATCCTTGATTAAATGCCTCGATTAATCTTTCGTCTCCTGAAATATGAGCTAACACACGTAATTCAATTTGAGAATAATCAGCTGCAAAAATGACCCAATCTTTTTCTGAAGGAATAAACGCTTGTCTGATTTTTCTACCCTCTTCAAGTCGAATCGGTATGTTTTGTAAGTTCGGATCTTGTGAACTAAGACGACCCGTTTGTGTCAGTGCTTGATTAAAACGAGTATGAACTTTCTCCGTTTTTGGATCGACTACTTTTAACAATCCTTCAACATAAGTGGATTGAAGTTTTCCGAGCTGTCTATATTGCAGAATTTGATCAACAATTTCATGTTTTCCACGCAATTTCTCTAATACATCAGCTGAAGTGGAATGTCCTGTTTTTGTTTTCTTTAAGCTTGGCAATCCTAGTTTTTCGAATAAAATAACAGCTAATTGCTTTGGAGAATTAATATTAAATGTTTCGTTTGCTAGTTCATATATTCTTTTTTCAATTTGTTGAAGCTGGTTGGTAATTTCTTCTCCCATTTTTTTTAGACGATCAATATCAACTGTAATTCCTGTGCTTTCCATATCAGCAAGAATAAAAGAAAGCGGTAATTCTAAATCAAGATAAAGTTCGTACTGGTCATTCGCTTTTAGCTCGTCTAATATTTTTTCATGCAATTCATAAATAGCATGTGCTTTTCTTACGACATGCATGGCACGAGCCTCGTCCGTTAATACATTTCTTTTCGCACCTTTTCCATAATGAGCATCATCACTTAAAATATTTTGATAACCATGTGATTTTGCCACATCACTGAAATCTTGAATATTTTCAGATGGGTTTAAAATATAGGATGCAATTAGTAAATCAAATTCGATTCCTTTTAATTCAATGCCGTGCTTACGTAACGAAACAATGGAACGTTTGCCATCATATACAAGCTTTCTTTCATATTCATCTTCAAGCCATGACTTCAAAGTTGGTGATTGAAGTGCTACGTTTAGCGGAATATAGAAAGAACCTTTACTATTGGCAAGACTAAAGCCTAATATTGGTGCATGATTGTAGTTTTCTTCAATAATTTCAACATAAAATGCACTATTTGTCTCCAAAATTTCTTCATCTATACTTGTAACAAAAGTAAAGGGTAAGTCTTCTAACTGTACCTCACTAGCTGCCTGATTTTGGTTAGGCAATTTTTCTAAAATTGATTGAAACCCTAATTCTTTTAAAATGTGAATTAAAGACTCCTGGTTTGGTCCTTTATATGAGAGGTCATCTAAAGAAATCGTAACTGGTGCTTCTCTGAATATCGTTGCTAACTCTTTACTCATTAATGCCTGCTCTTTATACTCCGTTAAGTTTTCCTTAACTTTTTTCCCACTTACTTTATCAATCGATTGAATTAAATTCTCCACTGTAGAGAATTCTTTTAGTAGCTTAATAGCCGTTTTCTCACCAATCCCTGGCACACCAGGAATATTATCGCTCGCATCACCCATTAACCCTTTCATGTCGATGATTTGTGGAGCGGTTAATCCATATTTCTCTTCTATATAGGCTGGCGTATACTTTTCAATATCTGTTACACCTTTTTTCGTTACAAGAACAGTTGTCTTATTACTTGCTAATTGTGTTAAGTCGCGGTCCCCAGAAACTACTGTAACTATGTAACCTTTCTCTTCGGCTTCTTTTGATAATGTTCCAATTATGTCATCCGCTTCATAATTTTCAAGCTCATAATGCTTAATTCCGTAGGCACTTAATAACTCACGAATATAAGGAAATTGTTCTGATAATTCAGGTGGAGTTTTTTGTCTACCACCTTTATATTCTTGATATGTCGCATGTCGGAAAGTTGTTTTCCCTGCATCAAAAGCAACTAAAATATGGGTAGGCTTTTCTTCCTCTAAAATTTTATTCAGCATAAGGGTAAAACCATAAATGGCATTCGTATGGATTCCTTTATCATTATTTAATAAAGGTAAGGCAAAAAATGCTCGGTAGGCAATACTATTCCCATCAATTAAGACGACCTTTTTTTCCAATTTCATTCCTCCTATAAAAATCAATCAACCGAAATATGTATATTAAAGACAAACTCTATTCTTCATTCTTCTGATGAAAAAACCGTTATTTCCTTCTCCCTATTCTATCATGGAATCAAGGGAAAATGGAAATAACGGTTATTCGGTAATAGTTTACTTCAAGTATCCTTGTAATAATTTAGCATATGGTGAGTCTGAAGGAAGAATGATTACAGTCTCTTCATTAATTGTCTTTTTATAGGACTCTAATGTACGGAATAGATTATAGAATT
>Ga0180215_1003058_pt1 | contig 16177 bp, 13 predicted proteins | sample eDN3rd37CBELigBY_FD_128871 | JGI IMG/M metagenome (GOLD analysis project Ga0180215, IMG submission 128871) | Enriched backyard soil microbial communities from Emeryville, California, USA - eDNA 3rd pass 37_C BE-Lig BY (version 2) (version 2) | ecosystem: Environmental > Terrestrial > Soil >...
CCCTGTTCGACGTGCATTCGGCCGTCGCCCGCCACATGGCCGCGATCGGGCCGGAGGCGGCGCGGTTCTCGGAGACCTGGCGGGCGAAGCAGCTCGAATATTCCTGGGTGCTCTCGCTCGCCGAGCGCTATGAACCTTTCTGGACCCTGACCGAGAAGGCGCTCGATTACGCCTTCGACCGCTTTCCGGATGTCGACCGCTCGGTCAGGCCGCTCCTGCTGGAGGCCTATCGCAGTCTCGATGCCTATCCGGAGGTGCGTGAGACGCTGCGCGCCCTGAAGCGGCGCGGACTGACGACGGGCATCCTGTCGAACGGCGACCCGGCGATGCTGAACGCCGCCGTGGAATCGGCAGGCCTTAGCGACGATCTCGATGTCGTCCTGACGGTCGATGCGGCACAGGTCTTCAAGACAAGCGCGCGCACATACGAACTCGTGCTTCAAGCCTTGTCCATCACGGCGAACGAAATCGTCTTCGTGTCGTCCAACCGCTGGGACATCGCAGGCGCCGCCGCCTTCGGCTTCCATCCCGTCTGGGTGAACCGGCTCGGATTGCCGGACGAATATGCGGAGCTTGCCCCGCGCGCCGTGATCGGGGCGCTCGGGGAGCTCAGTTGAAACTTCGGGATGGCCCCCTCCCCGTCATGGCCGGGCTTGTCCCGGCCATCCCGATGCTGTGAAGCGCGACGCTTCTTGTATCGAGATCACCGGCACAAGGCCGGTGATGACGTGTGGAGTATCGAGCCTGAAACAACTCACTTCGCCAAAGCCGCCAGGATCCGCGCCCAGGAGCGCGTGCCTTTGTGGAAGCTCTTGAGGTCGTATTTCTCGTTCGGCGAATGGATGCGGTCGTCGTCGAGGCCGAAGCCGACGAACAGCGTGTCGAGGCCGAGCGTCCGCTTGAAGTCGCCGCCGACCGGGATCGAACCGCCCATGCCGATGACGATGGGATCCTTCTGCCATTCGTCGTGCAGTGCCGACTTCGCGGCCGTGATCGCCGGGAAGTCGTGCGGCAGGGCCAGGGCGCGCGAGCCCTTGTGCCGGATGAACTCCACCGAGCAATCGGCGGGAATGCGCTCGCGCACGAAGGCCTCGAAGTTCTCGGAGATCTTCGCCGGGTCCTGATCGCCCACGAGGCGGAAGGAGATCTTGGCGCGCGCCTCGGCGGCGATCACGGTCTTGGTGCCCTCGCCCGTATAGCCGCCGATGATGCCGTTCACGTCGCAGGTCGGGCGCGACTGGATCTGCTCGATGAGCATGCGCCCCTTCTCGCCGGCGGAATGCTTCAGCCCGACCTGGCCGAGGAATTCCTCCTCCGTGAGATTGAGGCTCCTCCACTGCTCGAGAACCTGCGTCGGCGTTTCCGGCACGCCCTCGTAGAAATCCTTGATCGTGATCCGGCCGTTGTCGTCGTGGATGGCCGCGATGATCTTCGACAGCACATGGATCGGATTGCGCGCCGCGCCGCCGAAGGAGCCGGAATGGAGATCGCGGTCCGCGCAGCGCACGATCACCTCCTCATAGACCATGCCGCGCAGGGAGGAGGTGATGGCGGGCGTATCCTGATCCCACATGCCGGTGTCGCAGACGAGGGCCACATCGGCCTTCAGCTCGTCCTTGTTGGCGACGATGAATTCCGGCAGGAACTTGGAGCCGTCCTCTTCCGCGCCCTCGATGAGGAACGTGATGGTGATCGGCAGCGAACCCGTCACGGCCTTCCAGGCGCGGCAGGCCTCGACGAAGGTCATCACCTGGCCCTTGTCGTCGGCGGAGCCGCGGGCGCTGATGGCCTTGCGGCCGTCGGGAAGCGTGATGACGCGCGGCTCGAAGGGCGGCCTCTCCCAGAGTTCGAGCGGATCGACCGGCTGCACGTCGTAATGGCCGTAGAAGAGCACGTGCAGCTTACCCTCGCCGCCGGCATGGCCGAGCACCACCGGGTGCCCGCCCGTCTCGCGCAAGGAGGCCTCGATGCCGATGCCCTTCAATTCATCGACGAGCCACTGCCCGGCGGTGCGGCAATGATCCTTGTAGGCCGGATCGGTGGAGATCGAGGGCACTTTCAGCCACTGGAACAGCCGCTCGAGGGAGGCGTCGAGATCGGAATCGATCCGCTGCAGGACTTGGTCGAGATGAGACATGGGGATTATCTGCCTTGTGGAAGGGTCGCACAAGACGTACCCCCATCCCCCCGGTCCTCGCAAGTACGAGCTTGCGCCTCAGAGCCAACTCATAAAGCGCTGATAACTCTCCTCCCCACCCATCTGAGGCCTGCCTGAGATGGGCATCCTCTTGCGCAAGTCGGGAACCCTCCTCCCCCTTGTGGGGAGGGAAATTACCTCTGCGCTTCACAACAAACGATCAGCCAAACTTTCACGGCGCGGGAGCCAGCAGCTTCGTCATGTAGACGCGCCGAAATCCCTTCTCGTCGCCCCGATGGGTCTCCACGAATCCGAGGCGCTCATAGAGAGCGATGTTCCCGGTCATGGCCTCGTTCGTGTAGAGACGGATGGCTTTGAACCCGCGCTCGCGGGCGGTCTTCTCCGCGAAGGCGATCAGCGCGCGCCCGTAGCCGCGCCCGTGCCGGTCCGGACGGACGGCGACGTTGTCGAGAAGCATGGCGCCATTGTCGGGCAGGAGCACGAGGAGCCCTGCCACCGCGCTCCCTTCGACGAGCACATGGACGCAGCCCTTCGCGATGAGGGCTGCATAATCGTCCAGCATCGGCCCGGGCCTTTGCCCGATGAGCGGGATATACGGCGCATAGGCGGCCTGGACGATCGCCTCGACGGAGGCGAGATCGTCAGGCCGTGCGGGGCGGATATTCGGCATCGTCGGCACCGGGCGCCGTGGCAGCGCGCTACCGCCTCAACAGGCCGCCCAGGGTCCCGCGCACGATGGCGCGGCCGATGGAGCCGCCCTGGCGGCCGCCGATGGTCTTGCCGATCTCGGCCGCGAGGTTGCCCACCGTCTGGTTGACGATGGTCCTCGTCACCTCGCGGGTCACCCGCTGCGTCACCGTCATCGAGCCCTTGCGCGCGCCGGTCGTTCCGAAAAGGCCGCCGATCATGTCGAGGATACCGCCGCCCCCTTCCGCCGCCTTGGCCTCTGCGGCGGCCTGCTCGGCGCGCTTGGCGAGCATCTCATAGGCGGATTCCGAATCGACAGGCTGGTCGTACTTGCCGCGCAGGGGGCTCGACGCGATGACCTGCTGACGCTCGCCGAGCTCGATCGGCCCGACCTGCGCCATGGGCGGCGCGATCAATGTGCGCTCCACCATGGAGGGCGCGCCCTTGCCTTCGAGGGTCGAGACCAAGGCCTCGCCGACGCCGAGTTCGGTGATGGCCTTTTCCGTGTCGAAGGCGGGATTCTGACGGAAGGTCTGCGCCGCCACGCGCACGGCCTTCTGCTCGCGCGGCGTATAGGCGCGAAGCGCGTGCTGCACCCGGTTGCCGAGCTGCGCCAGCACGGTTTCGGGAATATCGACGGGGTTCTGCGTGATGAAATAGACGCCGACGCCTTTCGAGCGGATGAGGCGCACCACGCGCTCCACCGTCTCGATCAGCGCCTTGGGCGCATCGTTGAAGAGAAGATGCGCCTCGTCAAAGAAGAAGACCATCTTGGGCTGATCGAGATCGCCCACTTCCGGCAGCTCCTCGAACAGCTCGGACATCAGCCACAGGAGGAAGGTGGCATAGAGGCGCGGGTTGCTCATGAGCTTGTCCGCCGCCAGAATGTTGACGACGCCACGCCCGTCGCGATCCGTGCGCATCAGATCCTTGATGTCGAGCGCCGGCTCGCCGAGGAACTCGTCACCCTGCTGGTTCTCGAGCACGAGAAGCTGGCGCTGGATCGTCCCGATGGTGGCCTTCGACACGTTGCCATAGGTGGTGGTGAGCTGGCTCGCATTGTCGGAGATGAGCTGCAGCAGAGCGCGCAGGTCCTTCAGGTCGAGCAGCAGCAATCCCTGCTCGTCGGCGACGCGGAAGGCGATGTTGAGCACGCCTTCCTGCGTGTCGTTGAGGTCGAGCAGACGCGAGAGCAGCAGCGGCCCCATCTCGGAAATGGTGGCCCGCACCCGATGGCCCTGCTCGCCGAACAGGTCCCAGAACACCACCGGGAACTTGTCCGGCCGGTATTCGATGCCGATTTCCGCGGCCCGCTTGACCAGGGGCTCCTTGCCGTTTCCGGGAGCCGCCATGCCGGAGAGATCGCCCTTGATGTCGGCGGCGAAGACCGGGACGCCCGCGTTGGAGAATCCTTCCGCCAGCACCTGGAGCGAGACGGTCTTGCCCGTGCCCGTGGCGCCCGTCACCAGCCCGTGGCGGTTGGCGAGCCGCAGATCCAGATATTCCGGCTTGCCGCTTTTACCGATAAAGATCTTCCCGTCTTCGAGCATCGTGTCACTCCAGAATCCAGAACATCGGACATGGAAGCGAATCCGCGCCTCCGGTCCGAGCCCCCTCAACAGCGCATCGTCGCCGACGGAGAACCGGATCCGCTCTGCGCCGGCGCGGCCCCTCAGGTCTACACGATGCGCCAAGGATCTTAGATGGCTTGTGGCGAGTTTCCACTCTCGGATTTCTTGATTTAATAGTTTAGTTGTGAACTATCGACCTCGTACCAGTCTCAGGAGAATCAGATGGAAGAACTCATTGCCCGCGTGACGCAGAAGACGGGCCTCGACCAGGCGACCGCCCGCAAGGCCATCGGCATCATCCTGGGCTACCTTCAGAAGGAAGGTCCCTCGAGCGAGGTCAACCAGCTGATCTCGGCCCTGCCGGGCGCCCAGGAAGCCATCGACGAATCCAAGAACGGCGGCGGCGGCCTCATGGGCATGGTGGGTTCCATGGGCGGCGGCGTGATGGCGCTCGGCGGCCAGCTCATGGGCGCAGGCGTCTCCATGGGCCAGATGCAGCCGCTCGGCAAGGAACTCTTCGCCTATGGCCGCGAGAAGGCCGGCGAGGACACGATGGGCGCCATCATGGGCTCGATCCCCGGCCTGTCGCAGTTCGTCTGAGCCGGTTCCACCGTCATCATGGGATGACTCATTCCCGTCATCACCGGCCTTGTGCCGGTGATCCCAACTGATTGAAGCGCCGCTTTTCCGGATTGAGATGGCCGGGACTGATCCCCGGATCAAGTCCGGGGACGGCCATGACGAGGAAGGAGATCACTCCCCGTCCTTTTATGCATTCCCACCCTCTCCTCGTCCCGGTATTGTCCGGCACAATCGATGCTCCCTCATCCGGACGAGAACACCCATGGACGATCTCTCCCTCGCCGCCGACTTCCCGCAAGCCACCCGCGAGCAATGGCTCAAGCTGGTCGAGGGCGTGCTGAAGGGTGCGGATTTCGACAAGAAGCTCGTCTCCCGCACCCATGACGGCATCGCGATCCAGCCGCTCTATCCGAAGGCGGAGGGTTCCGCGCCGGTGACGCGCGAGCGGCCCGGCCGCTGGCGGGTGTCGCAACGGGTCGACCATCCCGATCCGAAGTCAGCCAACGAACTTGCCCTGCTGGACCTCGAAGGCGGCGCCGATGCGCTGACGCTCGTGACCCGCAAGGCGCCCGCCGCGCGCGGCTTCGGCGTCGGGATCGACAGCCTCGACGATCTCGACAGGACCCTGTCCGGCGTGATGCTCGACCTCATCCATCTGCGCCTCGACGCGGGCGGGCATGGCCGCCAGATGGCGGCGCTGATCCTCGCCCTGGCCGAGCGGCGCGGCCACAAGCTCTCCGATCTCTCGATCGATCTCGGCCTCGACCCGATCGGGGCCATGGCGGCCCAGGGGCGCATGTCGGCCTCCTGGGACGCGATGGCGCAGCGCATGGGCGACACCCTCGGCCATCTGACGAAGCAGGGCTTTGCCGGCCGCGCCTTCCTGGCCGACGGGCGCGTCTATCACGAGGCGGGCGCCAGCGAGGCGCAGGAGCTCGCCGCCGTGCTGGCGACGGGCGTCGGCTATCTGCGCGGCCTCGAAGCGCAGGGCCATTCGCCGGATGCGGCGCGCCGGGCGCTCTCCTTCCTGCTCGTGGCCGATGCGGACGAGTTCCTCACCGTGGCGAAGCTGCGCGCAATGCGTCGCCTCTGGGCGCGGGTGGAGCAGGCCTGCGGCCTGGAGCCGAAGCCGATCCGCCTGCATGCGGAGACGGCCTGGCGCATGACCACGAGGCGCGATCCGTGGGTGAACATGCTGCGCACCACCATCGCGGCCTTCTCGGCCGGGATCGGCGGGGCGGATGCGATCACGGTCCTGCCCTTCACGGCCGCGCTCGGCCTGCCCGACGCCTTCGCCCGGCGCATTGCCCGCAACACGCAGCTGATCCTGCTCGATGAATCGAACCTTGCCCGCGTGGCCGATCCGGCCGCCGGGTCCGGCGGGTTCGAGGCTCTCACCGATGCCCTGTGCGAGAAGGCTTGGGGATTGTTCCAGGAGATCGAACGCGAGGGCGGCATCCTGGAGAGCCTCAAGGGCGACAGGCTCCAGGCGCGCATCGCAGCGGTCTGCGCTCAGCGCGAGAAGGCCGTCGCCACCCGCAAGGAGCCGATCACCGGCACGAGCGAGTTCCCGAATATCGGCGAGGCGGATGTGACGGTGCTGATGACCGCTCCGGACGCGCCGTCGTCCTCAGGCTCCGGCGCCGACACCTCTGCCCCTCCCCACAAGGCGAAAGAGGGGGCGGAGACCTCCTTCTCCGCCCTCGTCCAGATGGCGGCACAGGGCGCCACCCTTGCCCAGCTCGCCGGCACCGCGGCCGGCCCCTCGCCGGTCGCCATAGCTCCCCTGCCTTCCGTCCGGACGGCCGAGCCGTTCGAGCGGCTGCGGGATCGGGCCGATGCCCATCTGGCCAGGACCGGGGAACGGCCCAAGGTGTTTCTGGCCAATCTCGGCCCGCTCTCAGCCTTCACGGCGCGGGCAACCTTTGCCAAGAACTTCTTCGAGGCGGGCGGAATAGAAGCCGTCACGAATGACGGCTTCTCGGACAATGACAAGCTTCGGCAAGCTTATCTTGAAAGCAAAGCCAAGCTTTCCTGCATCTGCTCGACAGATGAAATTTACGAAAGACATGCAGAAGATGCCGCAGAAACCTTGCGGTCTGCCGGATCGTCCCTCATCTACCTCGCAGGACGGCCGGGAGAGCATGAAGAGCGACTGACCCGCGCCGGCATTACCACATTCATCTATGCCGGGTGCGACACCCTCAAGGTTCTGAGTCAGGCCCTCGACGAGGCCGGCGCTTAAGGCTTTGGGACGCTCCTCCCGGCGATCTCGGACCGAGAGGAGCGCGGTTTTGACCTTGACGAAGCACCTGGCTGTGGCCGTCGGCCTCGGCACAATTCTCGCCGGCAGCGCCATTGCGGCCCCGGCCAACCGCCACAACGGCACCTGGAGCGTGCGGATGGTGACGGATTCCGGCGTCTGCGACAGCACCTACACCTATTCCATCGCCATCGAGAACGGGAACGTGCGCTACCTGCTCCAGCCTGGCGATTCCCCGACCACCGTGTCGGGCCGGATCGGCCCCGACGGCGCGGTCGATCTCGATATCCGCCGCAGCATCGCCAAGGTGGACGCCAACGGCCGCCTCAACGGCAAGGCCGGATCGGGCACCTGGAGGCTCGGCATGCTCGGCTGCACCGGCCGCTGGACGGCGCAGAAGCGCTCCAGCGACATCTGATCCACCCAGCCTTCGCTGGTCTCCCGAAGCCGCCGCATCCTCGATGCGGCGGCTCTTTCGCGGCTCACGCAAAGCTGAAGGCAGGACAGGAACCTGCCGGAAAACCTCACGTTGGTTCAGCCCATTCCCGAAGTTTGGAGCGTTCCATGCGTGTGATCCCCTGGCTTGGCGCGACTGTCATGACGGCCCTCGTCCTTGCTCCTCACGCTCATGCACAAACGAACCGCTTCGACGGCAACTGGAGCGTGGAGGTGGTCACCGAGCAGGGCGCCTGCGACCGGGCCTACCGCTATGCGGTCGTCGACCAGAACGGCCGCGCCCGCTACGGCGGGCCGGAAAACTTCAACGTGAACGGCCAGGTCCGGCCGAACGGCTCCGTTTCCGCCAGCATCTCCCGCGGCCAGGACCGGGCCAACGTCTCCGGCCGCCTGTCGGGCAATACCGGCCGCGGCACGTGGTCGACCTCGGGCGGACGGGTCTGCTCGGGCTATTGGAACGCGGAGAAGCGGGGGTGACGTGAGGCTGGGCGCACCGTCTCCGACCATGCGCCGATAGCATCCCCGTGCCGGATGCCCTAGAATGAAGGCAATTCATATTGTTTCATCCGTCGAGGGCATCCGTTCCAAGGCCATGACCAGCATCCCGGATTTCTCAAGCGTCGCTTTTCATGACGCCCCCCTGGCGTCCTCCCCGCAGCCCGCCTCCGAGCCCTGGCTGACGCCGGAGGGGATTGCGGTCAAGGCCGCCTACGGGCCGGAGGATCGCAAGGGCCTCGACTTCCTCGACACCTATCCGGGCATCGCGCCTTACCTGCGCGGCCCCTACCCGACCATGTACGTGAACCAGCCCTGGACCGTGCGCCAGTACGCGGGCTTCTCCACGGCCGAGGATTCCAACGCCTTCTACCGCCGCAACCTCGCCGCCGGCCAGAAGGGCCTGTCGGTGGCCTTCGATCTCGCCACCCATCGCGGCTACGATTCCGACCATCCGCGCGTGGCGGGCGATGTCGGCATGGCGGGGGTGGCGATCGATTCCATCTACGACATGCGCACGCTGTTTGCCGGCATCCCGCTCGACCGGATGAGCGTGTCGATGACCATGAACGGCGCGGTGCTTCCCGTGCTCGCGCTCTACATCGTCGCGGCCGAGGAACAGGGCGTTCCCGCCTCCAAGCTGTCGGGCACGATCCAGAACGACATTCTCAAAGAGTTCATGGTGCGCAACACCTATATCTACCCGCCCAAGGGGTCGATGCGCATCATCTCGGACATCTTCGCCTATACGTCCGCGAACATGCCGAAGTTCAACTCGATCTCGATCTCCGGCTATCACATGCAGGAGGCGGGCGCGACGCAGGATCTCGAGCTCGCCTACACGCTCGCCGACGGCGTCGAATACATCCGCGCCGGCATCGCGGCGGGTCTCACCATCGACCAGTTCGCGCCGCGCCTGTCGTTCTTCTGGGCGGTGGGCATGAACTTCTTCATGGAAGTCGCCAAGATGCGCGCCGCGCGCCTTCTCTGGGCGAAGCTGGTAAAGGGCTTCAACCCGCAGAACGAGAAGTCGCTGCCGCTGCGCACGCACAGCCAGACATCCGGCTGGTCGCTCACCGCGCAGGACGTGTTCAACAACGTCACGCGCACCTGCATCGAGGCGATGGCCGCCACGCAGGGGCATACTCAGTCGCTGCACACCAACGCCCTCGACGAGGCGCTCGCGCTGCCGACCGACTTCTCTGCCCGCATCGCCCGCAACACGCAGCTCTTCTTAGCACAGGAAAGCGGCACCACGCGCATCATCGACCCGTGGGGCGGCTCCTATTATGTCGAGCGCCTCACTTATGAACTCGCGCAGAAGGCCTGGAGCCACATTCAGGAGGTCGAAGAACTCGGCGGCATGGCGAAGGCCATCGAGGCGGGCATCCCGAAGCTGAAGATCGAGGAGGCGGCGGCGCGCACGCAGGCGCGCATCGATTCCGGCCACCAGAAGATCATCGGCGTCAACGCCTACCGCACCACGGAGGAAGCCTCCATCGACATCCTCAAGGTCGACAACGCGGCGGTGCGCGCAAGCCAGATCGAGAAGCTGAAACGCCTGAAGGCCGAGCGCAACCAGGCCGACGTGGATGCGGCGCTCGCCGCCCTGTCGCAGGCGGCATCCGGCGAGGGCAACCTCCTCGATCTCGCCGTGAAGGCCGCGCGCGCCAAGGCGACGGTGGGCGAGATTTCCGACGCGCTGGAGAAGGTCTGGGGCCGTCACCGCGCGGAGATCAAGGCGATCTCGGGCGTGTACAAACGGGAGGTCGGCATGGCATCGCCAGCCGTGGAGAAGGTGCGTCACCTGGTGGAGCAGTTCGAGCACGACGACGGCCGCCGCCCGCGCATCCTGGTCGCCAAGATGGGCCAGGACGGGCACGACCGCGGCCAGAAGGTGATCGCCTCGGCCTTCGCCGATCTCGGCTTCGACGTGGATATCGGCCCGCTCTTCGCCACGCCCGCGGAAGCGGCCCGCCAGGCCATCGAGAACGACGTGCACATCATCGGCGTGTCGTCGCTCGCGGCAGGCCATCTGACCCTAGTGCCGGAGCTGAAGGGCGAACTCGCCAAGTTCGGCCGCGACGACATCATGATCGTGGTCGGCGGCGTGATCCCGCCGCAGGATTTCGACGCGCTTTACCAGGCCGGCGCGTCAGCCATCTTCCCGCCCGGCACGGTGATCGCCGATGCGGCCGTGAACCTGCTCGCAGACCTGAACAAGCGGCTGGGCTACGGCCCCAAACAGGCGGCGGAGTAATCCTTCAGAACTCAAAACTTAGTTGGTTCTCGACCCTTTTCATCCTAAGCGCCTCTTTCAACTGCTTTTCAGCATTTCCGGGCCTAGACCTTGGCAAGAATGCTAGAAGGATTTCTTTTTTTGCTCGTACCCCCTCCTTCGTTTCTTCTATCAATCCACTTTGTTTAAGGCGCCCCAAATCTCTTGAAATTGTTTTCGCCGTCCGTTGTGCATACTCAACAGCAAGCTCCGGAGTGATTAATTTGATACGAGCCTTCGGAACAAACTCTTCAATGCGTCCAAGCTCTAGGATCAGCTTAAGCTGCCTTCGGTCTGATGGGGTTTTCTCACCACCAAAGGTACTGTGAACATGGTTAATCCAAGTAATATCCCACAGCTGTCGCTTCACTTGCAGTAGTTGCTTTCTGAATTGATCAACAAATCCTCTTACGGCATATAAGAGAAATGGCATAATATCACCACCACTCTTACTTGCGTACTCCAATTGGCGATAATACTCGTCACGAGTTCTATTATAGTGATTACTTAGAAGATGCGCTGCAGCAGAGGGAACGCCAGCCTCTAAAAGAAAACGAACTTCAAGCAACCTAGCAGTGCGCCCGTTTCCATCTCCAAATGGATGTATCCAAGCTAAATAAATATGAGAAACAATTGACTTAATAATTCCAAACGGAATTATCATGTCATCATCATTAGTTTTAAAATCAGTCGAATTCAACCATTCACAGAGTCTTTCCATAAGGAATTCATAGTCTTCTTTTGGAGCACCGCGATATCGCATCACCCCAACTTGGACCAATGAGAACTCTCCAGGAATTACATGATCATCAACCGACAAATTATTAAGTACGGTTTTATTATAATCCTTTATTTGCCCAACACTTATATCTTCCGATCCGTTTCGCTCAACCGCACCCAAGAGATCGTTTGTCGCCCCAATGATATTATCTATTTCTTGTTTTAGATAGCTTTCCGAGCGAGATACAGGAAAATTACCTTCAATAATATTTATGACATCTTTTTCCGAAAGGGTATTGCCTTCAATAGAAGCAGTTGCATGGACACCTTTTGCCAAATAAACGGTGTGAAGCATTGTTGCCACTTGCGGCTGCAAGGGCACGCCGCACAGATGCTCGCACTTTGACCTAGCTTCTCCTAGTAGCATCCACAGTTCATGGGAAGCGCGTCGCAAATCAATTGAAAAAGTCAGCCAAGGATGTGACTGCTCATAGGCTCTAGGCATAGCCCTACCTCCGTTTCACGGATTATAGCGCCATTTTTGTCCATGTCGATGTCCAAGACTATGTCCAGACAAATGTCTCATATACTGGGGTGATAAAATTACATCAGTTAGAACCAGGGCAGCCTTTTTAGTCTTGCTTGAGCAGCCCCAGGGATTTGAGCTCACGACCGCTCGATCGCCCGCTTGATCACCTGCTGCACGTCCTTGTTCGTCAGGAACAGGTCGTGGTTGATGATGCCGCCGCCGAATTCGGAGGCGTCGGCGACGCGCACGCCCAGCGCCTCAAGCCGCTCGCGATCCGCCGCTCCCGCGCGGAGGATGCCGCCGGCGAGGCGGCTCGAGACGGCGAGCGCCCGGTCGTTGGTGGAGCTGATGACGGTGATCTTCTTCGCGTCGGGCCCAAGGCGTTCGAGGCCGCGGGCGAACAGGTCGATGTCGATGTCGGGGGCTGCCAGCACCACGGCGCCGATGCGCTCCATGGCGCTCTCGCCGCCCGAGGCGCGCAGCATCCGCAGGGTCTCCAGCGTCAGCAGCGTGCCCATGCTGTGCGCGACGATGTGGATGCGCCCGCCGCTCGGGGTCTTGGCGATGGCGGCGAGCAGGTCCTCCAGCGCATCGCGGGACCACATGGCGCTCTCGCGGTCGGCCACGTAGCTGAAGGTCGAGGCGGCGGAAGGCCAGGTGAAAAGGCCCGTGACGCCGGCGAACTTGATGCCCTCGGAAAGGTCGATGGTCGATGTCGCGGCCGTCTCGAAGCTCTCGCGATAGCCGTGGATGTAGAGCAGCAGATTGCGCCCGAAGGCCGCCTGGGCGAAGGCCTGCGCGGCTTTGCTGCTCTCCACGTTCTCGACCTTCGCGATGCTCCAGCCGCTGGATCCGATGAACGAATCCGCCGGCGGCTTGAGGCGCGCCTCCGCAAAGATCAGATCCGCCGAGCGCTCGCTGCTGAACCAGGGCTTCTTCGGCGGGTCGCCCACCGGGAGCCGCGTGGTCGCCACGAGGAGCTTCGGATCCCGCGCGAGCCCCACCTGCGACGAGACCGGGCTGGTGAGCGCCGATTCCTCTCCGAGGCAGCCGGACAGGGCGAGGCTTGCGAGACAGACGAGAGCAAGGCGGGACAAGGGGAAAAGCATGAGGCCGGATTTCAGGAGACGATGGGGGCAGTGCTGTGTTGTCCGCGATCATGGCATGCGCAAGGCAGAGACCCGTCGAAGCCGCATTCGAGCAGGAACGTGGTAACCCAATGGTGAACGGGTGCGCCGGCGGGCCGCCTTGATGGCCGATGGGACCGCACGTACCGTGATACGATGCTTGCCTTCCTGTCCCGCGTTTTCCTTGTCATCACCGGCCTTTTCGTCCTGCCTCTCGGCGCGCACGCGCTCTGGTGGACCATGCGCGACGATGTCGCGCCGAGCTGGCGCGCCGCCGACTGGTCGAGCGCGAAGCTCCTGCCCGCCGCGTCCGAAGCGCCCGAGGCCATCGTGGCGGTCTATGCGGCGCGGGTCGGCCGCTGGCGCGGCATCTTCGCCCACCACACCTGGATCGTCGTGAAGGAGGCCGGCGCGAACACTTATACCCGCTACGACAAGGTCGGCTGGGGCAGCCCGGTGCGCACCAACGGCTGGGCGCCGGACGGGCGCTGGTTCGGCAACGCGCCGCATCCGGTCGTCGTGATCGAGGGAGAGGCGGCGGAAAGGCTGATCCCGCAGGTCCGCAAGGCGGTGACGAGCTACCCCTACCAGGGCTTCGGCGCCTACAACGCCTGGCCCGGCCCGAACTCCAACACCTTCGTGGCGCATGTGATGCGCTCCGTTCCGGAACTCGGCGCCGCCCTGCCGCCGACGGCCCTGGGCAAGGACTGGCAGCCCTGGCGGGACATAATCGGCCTGACGCCGAGCCGTACCGGCATCCAGATCTCCCTCGGCGGCTATGCGGGCCTCGCCATCGGCTGGGTCGAGGGAATCGAGATCGACTTCATGGGCCTCGTGGCCGGCATCGACGTGCGCCGCCCCGCCCTCAAGATTCCCGCCTGGGGACGAATCGGCATGGACCCGATCGTCTGGTGAAGCGCGGCCCAGCAGACTTGCCGGAAAGTTCATGTTGCAGGGGACATGATCCCGGTGAATGAATCCCCCGTCGCAATATCATTCCGGGACGAAGGGATCATGAGCGAAGTCGAACACGGAAGCAGATTGGAAGGCGGCTGCGCCTGCGGAAAAATACGCTACAGGCTGACCCGGGCGCCGATGTTCGTGCATTGCTGCCATTGCCACGACTGCCAGCGCCAGACGGGCACGGCCTTCGTCTTGAATGCCCTGATCGAGACCGACTGCATCGAGCTGATCAAGGGCAAGCCCGTGGCCACGAGCGTCCCGACCGACAGCGGCCGCCCGCATGACATCTATCGTTGCCCGGCCTGCCAGACGGCCCTGTGGAGCGATTACGGACGCCGCCCGGCGCTGCGGTTCGTGCGGGTGGGAACATTGGACAGGCCCGAGGCCGTGCCGCCCGACGTTCATATCTACACGCGCTCCAAGCTGCCCTGGGTGTCGCTGCCTGAGGGGACGCCGGCTTACGAGGTCTATTACGACATGCAGAGCCTTTGGCCCTCAGCCAGTTTGGAGCGCCGGCGGGCCATTCTCGGCCCTCGATGAGATGCCGGGCTCCAGACGCCCGGAAACCGGATTCCACTTTGCCCCGCGATGCTCCACCCTTTGGAGAGCGCATCGTTCCTTGCGGAAAACCGGCTCCACTTTTCCGCACGATGCGCTAAAGCTCTCCCATGACCGGGGGCTCACCACGAACGGCAGTGACGGCGGAGATGGTCGCCAGAGGCGACCGCGCCGCGCTCGCGCGCGCCATCACGCTCATGGAATCGCGCCGCCAGGACCATCGCGAGGCCGCGCATGCGCTCCTTCAGGAGCTGATGCCCCGCACCGGCCATGCGGTGCGCATCGGAATCACCGGCGTCCCCGGCGTCGGTAAATCCACCACCATCGACACCCTGGGCTCCATGCTCACCGGGAAGGGGCACAAGGTCGCCGTGCTCGCGGTCGATCCCTCCTCCACCCGCACCGGCGGCGCGATCCTCGGCGACAAGACCCGGATGGCGCGGCTGGCGGGGGATCCCAACGCCTTCATCCGCCCCTCCCCGTCCTCCGGCACTCTGGGCGGCGTCGCGGCCAAGACGCGGGAGACCATGCTGCTCTGCGAGGCCGCCGGCTTCGACGTGATCCTGGTCGAGACGGTCGGGGTCGGGCAGTCGGAAACGGCGGTCGCTGACCTGACCGATTTCTTCCTCGTCCTCATGCTGCCGGGCGCCGGCGACGAGTTGCAGGGGATCAAGAAGGGCATCCTGGAACTCGCCGACCTGATCGCCGTGAACAAGGCGGACGATGCCAGCGCGAAGGCGAAGGCGGCGGCTGCCGAGTACAAGGCCGCCCTCCACATCCTGGCGCCCGCGTCCCAGACCTGGACGCCGCCCGTGCTCACGGTCTCGGGTCTCACCGGCCAGGGGCTCGACGAGCTTTGGGCGAAGGTCCTGGATCATCGCAAGCGCCTCGAAGCGACCGGGGAGCTTGCGGCCAAGCGCCGGGCGCAGGACACGAAATGGATGTGGGCCCTCGTCCACGAGCGGCTCTACGAGCGCCTGCATCACGATCCGGCCCTGCGCCGGCGCGTGCCCGAGATCGAGAAGGCCATCGCCGACGGCACCCTGTCGCCGAATGCCGGAGCGAGCGAGATCGTGAAGCTGCTGGGGATCTAGCTTCGTTTCGTGCATTTCCCGCCATCCTCTCCGCCACGTCATGGCCGTCTAGAGCATCGGACGTGAATTCGAACTCACGTCCGACGCTCCAAGTTCTTGTTTTCTCGCATCTTTCCACGCAAAACCGGTTCCCACTTTTGCGTTCGATGCGCTAGATCCCCCTCAGCCCTCATCCTGAGGAGGTCGCACAGCGACCGTCTCGAAGGATGTTTCAGTGCGCTCTGGATCCTCCTTCGAGACGCAGCCTGCGGCTGCTCCTCAGGATGAGGTGAGAGGGTGATGAAAGCGGGATCACCGGCACGGGTCCCCGGATCAAGTCCGGGGAGGCGATGACGTGCGGAGGGCGCGAATCCCGTCGGCCTACCCAAAATTCCACCTGATCTCTGACGGAAAATCCGCTTCTATCGGCGCTGAACCATTGTCAGCCGCGAAGAGAGCGAGCGTGTCGTGATCGACAGGCTGCATCAACTGCCCATCGTCATGGGCGCCATCATCGTCTGCCTTCTCTTCCTGGTGCCGACCCTGATCGGCTCGGCGCTGCTGCAGCCTGCCGTCGGGCGCCTGCTGAGCAAAGAGCGCGATCCGAACATGATCGTCGGGCTGCTCCTGAACGCCTTCTCGCTCTATTACGGCGTTCTCCTGGCGCTGCTCTCCATTTCAGTGTTCGAGAATTACGGCAAGGCGCAGGATGCGGTC
>Ga0180215_1003065_pt1 | contig 16147 bp, 19 predicted proteins | sample eDN3rd37CBELigBY_FD_128871 | JGI IMG/M metagenome (GOLD analysis project Ga0180215, IMG submission 128871) | Enriched backyard soil microbial communities from Emeryville, California, USA - eDNA 3rd pass 37_C BE-Lig BY (version 2) (version 2) | ecosystem: Environmental > Terrestrial > Soil >...
AATGCACCAGCCACAAGGGCAAGAACCACATTGACACGCAGAAGGCTGAGAACAAGCATGATTAAAACTGCAAGTATAACTGCATTCATGATGATACCCTCTTTCTGTACTTATGTCCCATTAATACTTTACTATGCTAAATTGGTAGAGAACTAAAACACAATTATTAAACTATCATATTTCCACATTTTGTGTCAATGATTTAAGGCAGATTCAGAAATGGGAGTTTACGCCAAGACGCTGTTTTGGCCGATAAATCGACGGTTTTAGCCCCGTATTTTTGGTAAACCGGCCGGTAAAGTTCATTTTTACAGTGCCAAGTCAATTTAGGCTAAAAAACTGCATAAAAAAACTCCGGATCTCTCCAGAGTCTGTTTCATCGTTATTTTACTTCAAATCTTTCAACAAGCAGTGCTAAAGTACGCACCATAACGCCTGTAGCGCCGTCTGGTCCAAGATCATGGCTTTTTGATGTTGTGGCTGTACCGGCAATATCAAGATGCACCCATGGTGTGTCCTCGGCAAATTCGCCGACAAATCCTCCGCCCATAATGGCATGGCCGGCACGTCCTGGCGAATTGTTAAGATCCGCAACTTTGCTGCTTCTGATTCTTTCTTTATCTTTTTCAAAGAGAGGCAGGCGCCAGATTGGTTCGCCAGCTTCATAGGATGCTTCCAGCACCTGCTCAAACCACTCTTCATTATTGGTTAATGCACCTGTTGTTTCTTCCCCCAGTGCAACAATGACACCGCCAGTCAGAGTGGCAACATCCACCAGGTAGTCCGCTCCATGATGCTTTGCATATGTTACCGCATCAGCAAGAGCCAGACGCCCTTCTGCATCCGTGTTAAGAACTTCAATGGTTTTCCCGCTCATGGATGTGATGACATCATCCGGCTTAAACGCTGTTCCGCTCACCATATTATCTGTAGAAGGAATAACAGCGACAACATTTTGTTCAGGCTTCAGTTCGCCGATGACTTCCATTGCGCCAAGCACAGCCGCCGCTCCGCCCATATCGGTTTTCATACCGACAATGCCGTCCTTTGGTTTAATGGAATAGCCTCCTGTATCAAAGGTAATTCCTTTGCCCACCAGGCCGATGACATCCTTCCATTCTTCCTTGCCCTGATATTTAATGACAATCATCTTAGGAGGCTCTGCTGATCCCTGATTTACTGCCAATAGAGCACCCATGCCAAGCTTAAGCATATCCTCTTTTTCAAGTATTTCCACTTCAAATCCGTATCTCCATGCCAGTTCAGAAGAGTAATTTGCCAGATCAGTGGCGGTCAGCATATTGCCTGGCAGGTTGACTAATGTACGGGCTGAGTTCGTTCCTTTTCCGTGTGCATACCCTACTGTAAGGGAGGCCTTTACATCTTCCTCATCTGCGGCTTCGCAATAAACAGCAATACTTTCAATATCTTTTTCGGGTTCGTTCGATTTCTGTTTGTAATCTTCAAACTTATAGGTGGAAAGCGCAAACGCCTCGCTGGCTGCATGGGCTGCATCAAGCGCATCTAAATTTCCTCCAATAAATGTATCAAGGTAAACACCCGCATTTTGAAGCTTGGACGATTTCACTTCCTTAAATGCCCTGCCCAATGCTTCACGTAACCCTTCAAAGCTGAATTCTTTTTCTTTTCCAAGGCCTACTGTAATTAATCGTTTGGCCCCAATTTTTCCAAAAGTATGTATTTTTGCAATGGCTTTTTTCTTGGCAGAAATATCTCCGCTTTTCACCAAATCTGTCAGCTGGCCGTCAAATTGGTCATCTGCACGGGCCAATACACCTTCAAGCCTGGCTGGTTTATCGAAGACACCAACGATCAGGCATTCCTGTTCGGCTGAGAAGTCAAATTCTTTCTTTACTGAAAACATTTCTGGCACCCCCATAGTATCTTTTTCATCTTATTATATCGAAAATACTGAATTATTTCGACTATCTAATTTTATGGCATTTCTATTTTTGCTAATCTTCCAAATACAGGACCAGCTGCGGCAGCTTAGGAAGAGTTTCTATCATTTCAAATGGCAGCCGATCGATATTTTCCGGAAAAATAGTAAGGCATTCTTCAATAAACCCATACACATGCTCAAGATTAATCCCCCAGTGTTTAGGGCGGTAAGACTGCAAGTATTCCTGTGCCGCCTGCATCATCAGCCTTGCTCCTTTTACATTGCCGTATTCATAATGATAAATGCTGACACTCATTTGCAGCAGGCCTTTCAGAAATAAATTGCCTTTGTCCGTCATCCACATTTCCTCAAGAAGATCATGGCATGTGTAATAGTCACCTTCATTGAAACTGACAAAGAATTCGTAGTATTCAAGAGGATAATCTTCCATGAAACCACCCCATATTCAGGACTTCCTATCACTATCATTTTAACAAAAAGAATAGAGACTATCCTATATATACAAATCCTTAAGTATATTCTTTAATTATTGGGTAAAGAAAATAGAGACAGAAAGGAGAATGTTATGGATCCTCTATTATTTGCCGCCTTCTCAGCAGGATATATCCTGCTGTTCTTCTGGGCGCTAAGCACTGTTAAGGATAGCGGCCTCATTAGTGCTGTCTTCCTGCTTCCTGTACTTCTGGGGTTAATTTACGATAACGGAATTCTGGCTGCTGGCCGTTTTATCGGGGAGGGCAGCACTTTAAAATATCTGAATTATGCCCGTTTTTGGATTCACGCTTTTTTCACGCCACTGCTTGTACTCTACTCCTGGAATACTTTAAAACAAGCAGATCTAGAATGGGCCAAAACAGGCACATTTAAATGGATTGCCTATTTGCTTACTGCAGGATTAATTATTCTGGAACTTGCTGCTGAGGTATTCGGACTTAAACTGGAAGCAAGGCGGGAATATGGTGTTCTCAGCTATTCAGGTACAGAGGCACCAGGCGGCCCTCCAGTTATGGTACTGATCGTATCTGCTGTGCTGCTGGCGGCATCTGTTGTTATTTGGCGCAAACAGGGCTGGTTCTGGTTTTTTGCCGGAGCTGTATTGATGATTATCGGAAGCGCCATTGATATTCCAATTGAAAGTGCAGCTGCAGTGAATGCCTTTGAGTGGCTTCTTTTGTTTTCCCTGACAGCAACTTCGTATTTTCAAAAAAAGCATCGTTTAACAAAAACTTAAAATAGATCAGCTTGCAGGAAGGAACAATCTGTTGGAGAATATTAGTTAGTATAGCTTTCGGCAGTTCCTTAAAAAATGCCTATTCGAAGCTGCAGCGGGAGTATCATACACTCAAGAGGTGGTCTCACATGGAGTTATTGACAAATTTTCCTTTATGGTCTGCATTGGCAGCCATCTTCTTTGCCCAATTTGTAAAAGTGCCCATTCAATTTATTGCCACCCGAAAAGTGGATTGGTCCCTTTTGACAAGTACTGGAGGGATGCCCAGCTCACACTCAGCAGCAGTAACTGCCCTTTCAACCGGGGTTGCACTAGAGACCGGAATGGAATCCGCTGTTTTCGCTGTCTCAGCCGTTTTTGCCATTATCACAATGTTTGATGCTACCGGAGTACGGCGTCAGGCTGGTGAACAGGCGATTGTACTAAACCAGCTTGTAGCCGACTTCAATAAATTCGTTGAAGAAGCAAAGACATGGCAGAAGAAAGAAGGCCAAGAAAAACAGAAAGAATTGAAGGAGCTGCTTGGCCATAAGCCGATAGAAGTTCTATTTGGCGGCCTGACTGGAATCCTATTGACTTTAGCTCTTCATTATTTATTTTCGTGAGGGTGTGATTTATTTTGAAAATCCTTTCTTTATGCCCAAGCAACACGGAATTAGTGGAATACTTGGGATTTACTGATATGCTCGCGGGGGTGGACGATTATTCGGATTGGCCGGACCGAATATCCAGGCTGCCCCGGCTGGGCCCTGACTTGTCTATTAATATGGACAAAGTGGAGAAATTAGAGCCTGATCTTGTGCTGGCATCCCTTAGTGTACCCGGCATGGAAAAGAATGTAGCAGAGCTTGAAAAAAGGCAGATTCCCCACATTGTTTTAAATCCTCAAAGCCTGGCAGATATTGAACAGGACCTGATTCTGACTGCAGAGAAAATCGGAAAGCCAGAAAGAGGTATTTTGGCTGCTGAAGAGTTTGCGGCAAAAATTGAGGCACTTAAGCTCATCTCAAGCAGAATTGAAAATAAACCGAGCCTCTATTGGGAATGGTGGCCCAAGCCTGTATTTACACCCGGCAAAGTCAATTGGCTGACGGAAATCAGTGAAATTTCCGGTGGAATGAATTTATTTAGGGATATTGAGCTTGCGAGTGTCCAGACCGATTGGGAAGATGTCCTGAATCGGCAGCCGGATTATATCTGTCTCGCCTGGGTCGGTGTCAGAAGAGAAAAGGTTAATCCGGATATTGTCCTGAAACGTCCAGGCTGGAGTGAAATGGAAGCAGTTAAGCAGAACAGAATTCTGGTTCTGGAAGAAGAACTTTTTTGCAGGCCTTCACCTCGGCTGATTGAAGGAGCCATAAAATTAGCTAAAAAAATCCACCCGCAGGCATTTTCTAAGATATAAAAATAAAAAGGCAAATCCGATTATTCCCGCGGATTTGCCTGCATTCCGTATTTATTTTTTCTCAGATTTAATATATTGCTGTCTAAAAACCTGCATGGATTCATTTTCATTCAGTAACATTAATTCTTCTTCAGTCAGGGTACCATCGCCCATTTCAACGATGTAAACATCGAGTGTTTTCTTTCCCCAGTTATTATAAACATCATCTACCGTTTCATAATAGAGATCCAATTTATTCCCCTTAATAGCACCGCCTTTATCGGCTACAACACCATACCCATAACCCGGGACAAACAGGATCGTTCCAATCGGAAAAACATTTAAATCTGCTGCAACTGTAGAGTATAAATCTCTTTTAACTTTAACCCCTGAGTATGTAATTCCAAAGGACGGGTGATCCGGATTTTTGCCTGTCGACTCGTAAAATGCCGTATATCCAGTAGCTATTACTTGTTTTTTCTGATACTGCGACCAGTCAATCGATTCTTCCAGTGTCGGCGGCTGCTCAATTGCTACAGCTTCACTCGCAGAAATCTTAGGTTCCAGACTCACTGCCTGCTTCAAAAACTTAAATGCTACGCCAACCGATTTTAATGTATGGTCAAACTTTGAATTTCCATCTTCGCCAGCTTGTTCAGCATCACTTTGATGCAGCTGAACAATTGATCGGGCTTCCACTCCGGAAATCGAATGGAATGTTGTCAATAACGCGCCTATAAATAAGGCTGACATTACCGAACGTTTCATCCATATTTTTAATTTGCTCATCTATTACACTCCTCCCAAAGTTATTCATTTCCCATCTTCGAGAGAAATATTCATAACTTATGGGAGCGGAAGCCTCCGGGCATCCGTTTTTAGACAGGCTAAAGCCAGTAATAGCATAGGGTTGGGCGATTTGATCACACTAATCAAAAAAAATAAAAAATCCCTGCCGTCAGCAGAGATTTCAAATCAAATTTAAAACATCCGATATCCTTTTTTACGGAGCAGCCTAATGGTAATTCCGGCAACGATGGCGCCTGCCATTCCGCTGCTTAATATGAGGATGTCAGCCAGAGCGAGGCTGGACAACTCAACGCCAAGACTGGAAAACGATTCTCCCGGGTCCTGAAAATACTCAATAAAACGAACTTTATCGATGATAAAGATAGCGATAATTGGATAAATAATGGCCATGATCCAGGACATTCTTAACAGCATATTTAATATAAAACCTATTCCAAAAAACAGCACAAAAAATAGAAGCATTGAAATAGGCAAAACGAAAATCGTCATTTGCATGAACTTATTTCCTCCCTTAGCACATCAATATTTAGTGTACTTTAATGTAGATTAGGGAGTCAACAAGAAAAGTAGGCGGGCCAGCACACCCGCTATTTAGAAAACTGGAAGCGCCTTGCCCATCCCCGAAACCTCGAGGGGGTAGTCTACTTTTGTTAGACAGTTATCTAACTTCAGAAATTATACATTCTTATCCTTTGAAAAGAAAAACTTCGCATTCCGCGAAGTTTTTGGTTTATTCCTTTTTCTTTCCTGTACCACCGCAGCAGCTGCAGGTTTCAGATCCACCTAACAATAATTGGAAATACCCTTTCCCTGAACAATACATACACTCTTTATTTTCATAATTCTTAGCTGTCATTTCATTCATCTCCTTTTAGATTTCGTAACTGAATTTTCTGATAATATACCAAGGATATGAAGAAATGAAAAGCACCATATTTCATGAAAAACTACCGTTGGAAACGCATACAAGCATAGTTTGCTTCATATTTCTCGTTCTATCTCTAAATTTCAGAAAATTATAAAAATAGTTTATATGCAGTGTATCCAAAAGTATCTCCGGGATTAATGCCGTTAATTAAAGGTTTTATGGAGGAATCAGAAGGATCTAATATGTATTTTAAAAGAACTGATGCATCCGGGTCTTCAGCAAGCTCTTTCGGATCGCGATACTGCACATCAAAAAGTTCACTTTCCTGAACTTTTAATGATTGTCCAGGCTCAGCTTCCAGCAAAAACATAACCATATTATCACTGACCTCCCCTTTGAGAACACCTGTACGCAATCCAAGCAAGCCTTTCACTGAACATTTAATTCCTGTCTCTTCTTCAACTTCACGAACTGCAGCTTCATCAGCTGTTTCGCCCGGCTCGACAAATCCGGCAGGCAGAGACCATTTGCCTTTAAGGCCTCCGTATTTCTTTTTAACGACAAGCCAATAACCTTCAGGTGAAATAACGAGCCCTGAAACCGCCAGCCAGACCTTTCCCCGTTTATGTTCCACTCCCATCCGATAACCTCCTTTTTAACTAATTCTATCACGAAAATTTGTCCATTAAAAAAGGGACAGACTAAATAGTCCATCCCATTACTATATATGATAGCCGATTTATTAAAGAACGTTGAATTTACCTTTTTTCAATACAAGTGAAGGCCCGCCAACCATGTAAAGAGCACGGTTATCGATCATCTTCTTCATGAATGAAGCTTTTGTACCAACCATTTTCTTGCCGAATGCAACACCGATGGCATCGTGTTCACCAAGAGAACATACAGTACCTTTAATATCTGGAGTAAATGTTTCAAGTTCAGTTTTATTGCGGATTAAAGCAGTAATGTTTCTTGCACACACTTCACCCTGCTGCATAGCGATTTGCGCAGTAGGAGGGTATGGACGGTTAATTTCTTCATTGATGATTAATGAGCAGTCTCCGATGATAAACAAATTATCATGGCCAGGAGCACGCAAATCAGGCTGTACTTTTACACGTCCGCGCATTGCTTCAATACCGGAATTCTCAATAATAGAATTTCCGCGTACACCTGCAGCCCAGACAACAGTTGCAGCTTTGATTTCTTCTACTTCATCTTCGCCCTTGCCAACAATGATGCCTTCAGGAGTAGCTTCCTTAATAGCTGTTCCAATCATGAATTGTACGCCTTTTTTCTCCAAGTGAGAAACAGCGTAATTAACAAGCTCAGGATCGAAGCCAGGAAGAACCATTGGCGCTGCTTCTACGCAAATGATTTTCACTTTGTGGTAGTCCACATCGTACTCTTTGCAAAGCTCAGGAACACGGTTTGCCAATTCTCCAAGGAATTCAATGCCGGTAAAGCCTGCTCCGCCGACAACAATTGTCAGGCGCTCGTCTTTTTTCTCAGCGTCTGTATTGTAAGTAGCAAATTGATATTCAATATGCTCGCGGATCTGACGCGCAGCATTTACATTGACAATAGAAAATGCATGTTCCTTAAGTCCTTTAATACCGAATGTTTCCGGCTCAGCTCCTAGGGAAACAACTAGATAATCATAGTCAATTTCGCCACTTTCCAAAATGACTTTCTTTTCTTCTGTTTTAATTTCCAGAGCAGTTCCCTGAACGAATTCAACTTTGTTGCGGTCAATAACATCTTTTATATCATAGCGTACACGATCGTGATGAAGTGTTCCGGCTGATGCTTCATGCAGCCATGTTGTTTCATAATGGTAGTCATTCTTGTTCACTAAAACGATTTCTGCTTCGTTTGTTCCTACAGATTTCTGCAAACGGGTTGCAACCATCAAACCGCCGTAGCCTGCACCGAGGATAACAATCTTTGGCTTTCTCAAGTGTATCACTTCCACCTTTTTTAAGTATTTTCTAATGTTTTCTTATCTTCCACTGCTTTATATTTTTTATAGCAAAAAACATAAAAAAACTTTGTGATGTTATTCACGAACTAGTTTAAAAAAACTCAACAAAATTGTCATAAAATATTAACATTATTCCTCCATTACATCTTATTCTACTTCATATAGTTTTTCAAGCCTAAAAAAATAGACGAAAAACTTAAAAATTTTAAGAAAACCTAAAGAAATATACGTGTTTTTAATTCAGGATCTCCATTTGAAATCTTCCAATTATTCATAATATTTACCTCGATTGATGAGGTTTTAAACGATTTATGTTAGAATAAAGAGTGGAATTTCAATACATACGCGGGGGGATATTGCATGAAAGAAGATCAAAAGGTGTATGACATAACCATCATTGGCGGGGGGCCAACTGGTTTATTCACTGCTTTCTACGGAGGCATGAGACAAGCATCAGTAAAGATTATTGAGAGCTTGCCGCAGCTTGGGGGACAGTTATCTGCTCTTTATCCTGAAAAATACATATATGATGTTGCCGGCTTCCCGAAAGTCCGCGCCCAGGAATTAATTGATAACCTTAAGGAACAAATGGCTAAATTCGAGCCTACTGTATCACTTGAACAATCTGTTGAAAAATTAGAGAAACAAGCTGATGGAACATTTAAGCTTACAACCAATAAAGAAGTGCATTACTCAAAAACCATCATTATCACTGCCGGCAATGGCGCGTTCCAGCCTCGCCGTCTAGAACTTGAAAGCGCAGCTCAATACGAAGGCACGAACCTTCATTACTTTATTGATGATTTAAGTCAATTCGCCGGCAAGAAAGCAGTTGTATTCGGAGGCGGGGATTCTGCAGTAGACTGGGCATTAATGCTTGAGCCTATCGCTGAAAAAGTAACGATTGTACACCGCCGCGATAAATTCCGCGCGCATGAGCATAGTGTAGAAAATCTGCAGAACTCTAAGGTCGAAATCAAAACACCTTATGTGCCTGCTGAGCTTATCGGTGACAGCGAAGGAATCAAACAGGTTGTCCTCGAAGGTGTTACTTCAAAGGAAAAAGAGGTATTCGATGTTGATGCTGTGATCGTAAACTACGGATTCGTTTCCTCCCTTGGCCCAATTAAAGAATGGGGTCTTGAAATTGAAAAGAACTCCATTGTTGTTAACTCAAGAATGGAAACAAATATCGAAGGCATATATGCTGCCGGTGATATCTGCACATACGATGGAAAAGTGAAGCTTATTGCCTGCGGTTTCGGTGAAGCGCCAACTGCAGTGAACCACGCAAAATCCTACATCGATCCAAAAGCGAAAGTCCAGCCAATGCACAGCTCTTCCATGTTTGGCAAATAAAGAAATGCGGAAGCTCCTTGCTTACCCAGATACATCGAGGAGGCAGGCTATCAACTTTCTTTCGATAAAAAAGGACGGCCCTTCGGGGACCGTCCTTTTTTGAGATTACAAAGATATAGTTCGAAATTATTCCAGTAACTGTCTAGAAGCGTTAAAGGCAGTATTTAGCACTCTTCCGGAGTACCTGTATTTGAAGCGGTACGGAAAGATGACCCACAACCACAATTTGCGATTGCATTAGGATTATCGATTGTGAATCCGCCGCCCATCATCGATTGTTTGTAATCAATTTTTGTGCCTTTTAAGATAGGGGCGTCTTCCTTGCTGACAAGAACCTGGATACCATAATGCTCTGACTGGATATCATCCTCCTCGACTTCATGGGCAAACCCCATTCCATAGGAAAGTCCGCTGCACCCGCCTCCTTTAACGGCTACACGCAAGAATGCATCTTCTTCCTCATTTTGTTTCATCATTTCTTTTATATGCAAAGCTGCTGCTTCTGTTATATCCACAACTTGTTCCATGTTATTCCCTCCTGTACACGTAAGGATATTTCTATATATATAGTATATACAGTAAAAGGTATGTGCTCAACTTAAGAGGCTTTTTCTTTTTATTGCCTTTTCAGAACACTGTTTAACGAATAGTTCTTTATACCCCTAAACCAAACAATACATGATACAATAGTCATATTCATTATATTCGGAGGTGGCATTCTATGCAGCAATTAAAGCCTACTTATGATAAAAATTGCGGATGCAGAGTCTGCAGAGAGAGTTTCACCACAAAAAAAATCCGCACCCGATTTGTAAAAGTATTTAATTATGACAGTGATTTTTGCCCAATTTATTCTGATGAAAGCATGAATCCTCTTCTATATTATATTAACACTTGCCCACATTGCGGCTACTCAGAATCAGAGGACTTTTCCCCTTATTTTCCGCCTGGAGCCCTGGACATGATTAATTCTAAAGTTGTAGATGCCTGGATACCCCAGGATTATTGCCAGGACCGTACCATCCCTGTTGCAATCAACGCCTATAAGCTGGCTATTTATTGCGGTACTTTAAAAAGGGAGAAGCATATTATTATGGCTGGTTTATATATCAGGCTGGCCTGGCTTTTCCGGAGTATAAAAAATGATAATCAAGAACAGAGATTTTTGAAACTTGCTCTAAAAGAATATTCGGAGTCTTATATGTCAGATGATTTTAAAGGATCATCTATTTCTGAAACGAGGATTTTCTATCTGATCGGAGAGTTATCCAGAAGGACACATCAGTCTGAACAGGCTGTTAAATACTTTTCAAAAGTAATTGAACTGCAAAGCCGCTCCACTGAGCCTAAATTAATTGAAATGGCAAGAGAACGCTGGCATGAGATGAGACAGGAACAAAAAACTGCCGGCAACTAAGGAAAGCAGAAGAACCTTGCCCGCCCCCGGCAACTCGAAGGGGCAGGCTGCTTGCGCCAGACAGTTATTCAAGTGGTTACTTTCTTACTTTTGACACAAGAAAAAGGAGCGAAATTTAATCGCTCCTTTTATTAAAACATTGGATTTTCATCCAGATATTGATATATATTTTCAACCAGTTCATCTGGCGTTTCTCCAGTAACCACTTCTCCGTTCACAAGCGCAAAAAGAGTGCTTGCACATTTGCCGCAATACCCAAGACAGCCATATTCTATGACATCCAGGTCATAATCCTTTTCCAGCTTTTCAAGCGCTTTTTGAGAGCCGCTGGCCAAATTGCTGATGCAAAATTCGATGATTGGCTTAATCACATCTTTCACCTCTCTACCCTGTTAATGCTACCTTTTTTACTTGAATTCTGCAAGAAATGGATTCCATTCTCTCCTTTAAAGTGCACATATTTACCACTTCATGTCGTTTATTGTCAAGTTTCCTGCTGATATGTGTTGTGATTTTGACACAATTTCGTTATACTTTTTATGGGTTTGAGGTTATTAATATCATTTATTTATTTTTTTAAGATAACTAATTAACGTTATTTGAGTTCGGCGAAAGTAAACAGTACGGACATAAAGGGGAAATATACTATGAAAAATCTTGTGATACTTGGCGGAGGTTATGGCGGTATGAGGGCGCTTGCCCGCCTTTTGCCTAATCAGCTTCCTGATGATGTCTCCATTACACTAATAGATCGTGTTCCTTATCATTGTTTAAAAACTGAATATTACGCTCTTGCTGCAGGCACCATTTCCGATCAGCATGTGCGTGTATCATTCCCTGAACATCAAAGATTGACCATTAAATACGGTGAAGTGACGAAAATCAGCATAGAGGAAAACAAGGTTTATCTTCAAGGCGAGGAGCCTGTTTTATATGATGATATAATAATAGGCCTTGGTTGTGAAGATAAGTACCATAATGTTCCGGGAGCCGACATTCACACATATAGCATTCAAACAATTGAAAAATCCAGAAGAACGTATGAAGCTTTAAATAATCTATCACCAGGCTCTGTTGTTGGAATTGTGGGTGCAGGATTAAGCGGAGTAGAACTGGCTTCAGAATTAAATGAAAGCCGTCCGGATTTGAAAGTCAAATTGTTCGATAGAGGGAAGCATATACTCTCTGCATTCTCTGAAAGATTAAGCACATATGTAGAAAATTGGTTTCTAGAACATAATGTAGAAATTATTAACCAATCAAATATTACTAAAGTAGAAGAAAAAACCCTTTATAATCATGACGAAGCCATCCACTGTGATGCCATCGTATGGACAGCCGGCATCCAGCCGAACAAAGTGGTTCGCGATATGAATGTGGAAAAGGATCAGCAAGGACGGGTAGTTTTAACGAAGCATCACAATATCCCTGGAAATGAACATGTCTATGTCGTAGGAGATTGTGCAAGCCTTCCGCATGCACCAAGTGCCCAGCTTGCTGAAGGGCAGGCAGAGCAAATCGTTCAAATCCTATTGAAACGCTGGAAAGGTGAGGAACTCCCTGAAACATTGCCAGTAATCAAACTTAAAGGAGTTCTTGGATCATTGGGCAAAAAGCACGGATTCGGTCTAGTCGCAGAACGCCCTATCACAGGACGTGTTGCCCGCCTGCTAAAATCGGGGATTTTATGGATGTATAAATACCATAACGGATAAGAGGGCCCATTGCGGGCTCTTTTTTTTACGTTTGAACCAAAGTAGCGCGGATAACGATAGAGATTGATTTATATTTGCGCCATTACTTTGCTGAAAAATTAATTTGAAAGGAAGTGACCGATAAAGTAAAAATCTGACCGATATTCTGGTATAAATACTGTAGAGATGAAAATTCAACTTCAATATCCAGCTGAATCAGCTGAAACTCTTACCAAATAAAAAAATGAGCATCCCTTTCGATGCTCATTTTTTATTAAACTGCCTGGTATCCGTACTTTTCCATTTCCGCATAGATTGTTTTTAATTTCGGATTGCCTTCACCAACAATTTCATCCTCAATCAGGACAACCGGGTAAAACATATCCTCCTCAATCACTCTCAAGGCGAACTCTTTTTTGTTCTCTTCTTCGGGCGGATTATGAATGTCAACATACACAATTTTAAAAGGCTGGTTGGCAAATTTGCGGGATACTGCCGCTTCCAGCCATTCATATGTCTCCTTGGATGATGGGAGATTCACACAGCTTGGACAAAGCTGTTCTGCACCATACACAGTGATTTCAATTTCTTTTTTCAATCTTCTCTCCCCCTATGCAAAACTTGTTCTTACCTTCATTTTACAACATTAACAAAGAGCAAACCTAATAAAATATTCTCCTAATGAGTGGAAATTACGCTCTTGGAATAGATTTTTAAGACTGATTTGATTATAATAAATATATGGAAAGGAGTCGATTTCACATGGCAGAACAAACGACTATGACTGAACAAGTTCAGGAAGTATTAGATAAATTGCGCCCATTCCTTCTTCGCGATGGCGGGGACTGTGAATTGGTGGATGTTGAAGATGGCATCGTTAAATTGCGCCTTCTTGGTGCATGCGGCAGCTGCCCAAGTTCAACGATTACGTTAAAAGCCGGTATTGAGCGCGCTCTTTTAGAAGAAGTACCTGGTGTAGTCGAAGTAGAACAAGTATTTTAATTTTACCTTACAAAAAGCGATGTCGGCATGACATCGCTTTTTTTATTTATACTGTATGGCCTATTTCCAGTTCAGCTAGGCTTTTTTTTAAAACAGTGACGCCTACCTGATCAATTTTGAGGGAAAGGATTTCCATTTCCGGAAAAATCCGCTGAAGCCCTTCAGCCACTGCAGGAGCACTTTCTGGCTCTGCAAGGCAGAGAACCGCCGGTCCGGCACCGCTTAAGGCAACTCCAAATGCTCCTAGACGAGGTGCTTCCTTTTCAATAACCTCCAAATGGGGAACCATTTTCTTGCGGTAAGGATGATGAAATAAGTCAGCACTCATCATCTTGCCTGCCAGGGAATAATTCCCGCTAAGCAGTGCTGCAACCATGACATTGCCGACTGCCCCAGCCTGTACGGCTTCTTTAAAAGACCATGCTTCAGGCAGGACGCCTCTGGATTCCTTTGTAAGGAGCTCTTCTTTTGGCACCACTGCTATAACATCAAAACTTATATTTTTAATGCTTTGGACAGAAACCTCTTCCTCTGACATGCAGCCAATGACAAGGCCTCCGAGAAGGGAAGCTCCTGCGTTATCCGGATGCCCCTCCATTCGTGATGATAGCTCCAGCTTTTCATACTGGCTCAGCTGAAGATCACAAAGCGCGTCAGCTAATTCAATTCCCGCTACAATGGCTGCAGCGCTTGATCCAAGTCCGCGTGTAAGGGGGATATCACTTGAAATCCGGGCTTTGCATCCTGGAAGCTCTCTTCCATACTTCTTTGCCGTATCCTTTGCAACTTGAAAAATAAAATTCGATTCATCTGAAGGGTAGATGCTTAGCGGCTCTGATAAAGGAATCATTTCAAACTTATCTGCCCTCTCGGCTTCAAGCGTCAAATATAAATTTAATGCGAGGCCGATCGAGTCGAAGCCTGGCCCGAGATTTGCAGTGCTGGCTGGTACTTTGATGACAACCATTTCACCTTCGCTCATGTGTGAACGGCTCCCTTGATATGATCCGCTACTGCTTTTTCATCATTAGGCAGCAAAACTGGCTTCACAGGGCTGCAATCAATGGCTGTATTAGGATCCTTAAGTCCGTTCCCAGTCAGGATGGCCACAACCTTTGTTTTATGCGGAATCTCCCCATTGCGAAGCTGTTTATATACTCCCGCAAGCGAAGCACACGAAGCTGGCTCAGCAAAAATCCCTTCAGAAGAAGCAAGTTTACGATACATGCAAAGAATCTCTTCGTCGCTGACTTCATCAATCTTCCCATTTGATTCTGACAATGCTGCATTGGCTAAGTGCCAGCTCGCAGGATTTCCGATTCGGATGGCTGTAGCAATCGTCTCGGGATTTTCAAACACACGGTTATGAACGATGGCCGCTGCACCTTCAGCCTGTACTCCATGCATTTTTGGAAGACCAGTGCCGCGTACTTCACTATATTCTTTAAACCCTTTCCAATAGGCAGAAATATTGCCTGCATTGCCCACAGGCAGGGCAAGGATATCCGGGGCGCCTCCAAGCTGGTCGCAGATCTCAAAGGCCGCTGTCTTCTGGCCCTCAAGACGATATGGATTAACCGAGTTTACGAGAGTAATAGGTTCTGTTTCGCTTATTTTCCGAACCATTGCCAGTGCCTGGTCAAAGTTGCCTTCAATAGATACAACTTCCGCTCCATACATAACAGCCTGCGCCAGCTTTCCCATGGCGATCTTTCCTTCAGGGATGACAACCACACATCTCATGCCGGCTCTGGCTGCATATGCAGCAGCTGCTGCAGAGGTATTGCCGGTGGAAGCACAGATAATGGCATCACTTCCTTCTTCTTTCGCCTTTGCAACAGCCATAACCATGCCTCTATCTTTAAATGACCCGGTTGGATTAGCTCCTTCCGTTTTCACATAGAGGTCAATGCCCCAGTCTCTTGAAAGTTTATCCAGCCTGATCAGGGGAGTGTTGCCCTCATTTAAGGTAAGCATTGGTGTATTTTCATTAACAGGCAGTAAATCTTTATATGTTTTTAAAAGGCCTTCCCATCTCATACTCTGGCGCTCCCTTCCACACGATACGAACTTTTAATTGTTTGGACTGCCGGCAAATCTCTTAAACTTACTAATATATCCTCATAATCCTTAAGAGATGCCTGGTGGGTAACCAGTACAATCTCAGCAAGCCCTTTTTCTTTTAAAGGAAGCTGCAGGATTTTTTCGAAGCTGACATGGTGCTCTGAGAATATGGATGTGATGTTGGCAAAAGTCCCTACCTCATCTTTAACATGCAATCTTAAGAAATACTTCGAATAAATTTCATCTGCACCTTTTAATTTCTTATCATATTGAGGGGCTACCGCGCTTTTACCATTTACCCCAAGACGCATATTTTTCATGACACCCACGAGGTCCGATACCACTGCAGTAGCTGTAGGCAGACTGCCCGCCCCAGGTCCGTAGAACATCGTTTCCCCTACCGCTTCACC
>Ga0180215_1003067_pt1 | contig 16144 bp, 13 predicted proteins | sample eDN3rd37CBELigBY_FD_128871 | JGI IMG/M metagenome (GOLD analysis project Ga0180215, IMG submission 128871) | Enriched backyard soil microbial communities from Emeryville, California, USA - eDNA 3rd pass 37_C BE-Lig BY (version 2) (version 2) | ecosystem: Environmental > Terrestrial > Soil >...
AGCCGCCTGCACAGCTACCTCGGCGACATCCCACCCACGCAGTTCGAAGCCGCGTTCTACGATGCATACCGGACCGACCAACCCTTGATCGGAATCCAATAGCCCGAGCCTCCGGGAAACCCAGGGCGCTTCATAGCCCGAGCCTCCGGGAAACCCAGGGCGCTTCATCCGGCGTATGCCGCCGGCGCTTGTTCGATGCCATGTCGTTGTCGATTCTTCCTTGCCCGCAGACCGGGCAACAGAGTCGCACAACGACTGGACCACTACGAGGGGCTCACCTCACCACCGCTTGCGCAGCGCGTGGATGTTGGTAAGTTCGCCATGTGGGGAGGCCAGCAACAACTCAGAGAAAAAAATTGTGGGGGGAGCGCGTCCGAAAGGTCGCACCTCCAATCGCTCATCTCTACTACACCTTGAGCGGTATGGCTAAGCTTGCGAAGGCAGAAGTGCACACGTGCAACCTTTGCGGCTATAGGGGTAGGTTCTTGCCGTTTGGGGACCCACCGAGGCGTGGTGCAGCATGTGCCGCGTGCGGATCGAAGGAACGTCACAGACTCTTGGGTCTATGGGTTGCAGCTAACGAGGACGTCTTAGCAACTGCGCGCACACTACATTTCGCGCCCGAGCTTGTCCTAAAGAAGCTCTTCCAAGAAAAGGCAGCCGTTTACCAGTCCGCAGACATCAGCCCTGGTGTGGCGGACACAGTCTTGAATATCGAGGATATTGATCTACCCGATAATTCAGTGGACTTAGTCGTCTGTTCTCATGTTCTTGAGCATGTGGACGATTCCAAGGCTCTGCGCGAAATTCACCGAATCCTCGGACCAGGGGGTCGAGCATTGTTAATGTTCCCCATAATTGAGGGGTGGGACCACACTTACGAGGATCCCGCGCATGACACCAACGAGGCCCGAACCCTGTATTTCGGTCAGTACGACCACGTACGGATGTTTGGCCGCGATGTTCGCGACCGAATTAAGAAAGCAGGATTCCAACTTTCAGAATTCACGGCCGAAGAGCCAGCAGTAGCGGAATACGGACTGATGCGGGGTGAGAAAGTTTTCGTTGCGACGAAATGAGCGGGCGGCGCTATTGCGCGCGCCTATCGCATTTCGGTCAATCAAGCGCCAGGCTGTGACGTAAGTAGGATCGCTGGGACGTCGTGGCCTTATGGTTCTAACTCTGAAGAGCGCTTCGAGCTGGCATAAATGCGGGAGGGCTCTTTTCCGTCACTCCGTAACTGTAGTACCCAATCAAGCAAAGTAGGAACCAGCCAATATTTGTGAAGGCGCGGGTTTCAATAAAATCGCCCAATATTAGAATTAAGACTACTTGGAGTGACCAAAAGGCCTGCGGGCCAGGATTGCGTAGAGCAGCGCACAAGGTGCGTTTTAGCAGCACGCAGAGAAACAATATCGAGATCGCGAGCCCAATAACTCCGATCTGGAGTGCCGTAGCAAGGTAACCGTTGTGGGTGCTCGTTACCTCCCAACCTGCTGCGCGCCTCATTTGCGTTGCCGCAGTATTATCTTCGCGCAGAATGGTGCCCCATCCATAGCCTAGCCAATATCGCTCTTGCAATGCGTTCCAAGCGCCCTCCCAGATGTAAATTCGGTTCGAAAATGTCAAGTCCCGCCCAAGGAGGTCCAGAATGACCGGAATCAGGCGATGTGTTATGAGACTGCTTACTGAAAGCAGTAGGACGGCGACAACCACGATAGCGCCTCTGTCCGATTGCGGATTACGTGCCAACCATCGGACAAACCCGTATACGCAGCAAGTGAAAAGGACCAAAACGATTGCTCCGGCAGATCCTGCCCATTGAAGCGCAAACAGATAGATCAGAAGCCACCCCAAGGTTGCAGTCGGGCCGTGTTGTCGATTCCAGCGTCGAGCTAAGAGCGTAACGACGCCAAGAATAATCATGTAGCCAAGCAGATTGCGGTGAATAAAGATGCCTCGAAGGGTTCCGTGCAGAACCTCTGCTTGAGTCAGTCCTATACCGGGCGCAAAAAGACCCATCAGGATGCTGGAAAGGATTGCCGTGCGAAATGTATAGTCGGCAATCTTTAGAAAGCGATCAAATGGAACGTACAAGGCAATCTGGCCTGCAGCGAATAGCGGTACAGCGAGTGCGGCGCACCGGCGAAGCGTCTCCACGGCATCGGTGCTCCAGAAGGCCGAAGCAGTGGCAGTCAGAACGAACAACCAAGGCAGCAGCAGCGGAGGTGGATGGGGCACGTTACGCAGCAGAGCGATTAGCGACAGCGTCCCGATGACGATTAGGATCACCAGACCTGAAATCACCTGAGGCCGACCGTACAGAATAATCGCTGCGATGATGATTGCGCCGGTGATGTACCAACCGCGTTCATGCTTTGCTTGAGCGATTCCTGGCTGGGGCAATGCGGGGATTGCCCGGCGTGTAGTTGTCGCATGACTAGCGAGCCGTCTTCTTCCGCGCAGTGGATTCGCCCCCATGACGCAATACTAGGCCGACTTTGGGCAAGAGCGAGCGTTGGTGTTAGATTTGCCAGTTCAAAAAGTGTGCATATGGAAGAGTCGTTTCCTAGAGTATCGGATCAGGTTGGCTTTCCAGTGAGGAGCTAACTTGCCGGCCTTTGGGGAGTGAGCGCGCCTACTCGGCGCTGATGTTTTACATTCACAGAATCGAAACTCGTGCAGGCTTTGGCTTCTGGCCGGCAACACGCATCGCTTGACGGAAGGCCGCACTGTACTTCGCGCCAATGGTGGGCCAATCGCGCGCAACTAGAGTTGGGGACTCCGTTCTTGGACTCTCCCGCACTACTTCAATCGCATGGTCGATGTCATTGGGGGTAATTCGGTCGTCAAAGAAATGTACCCACCCTGGTCCGACTTCCTCTGCGAGCGTTCGAGTGGTAGGCGTGCTCTTCACCAACACGGGCCTATTGAGCGACAAGGCGGCTAACAGGGCGCCAGAGTTGTGGACGTTCTCGTATGGTAGGCAAATCAACTCAGCCGCCGAGATTTCAGATACAAAGTCCTTGTCGGGGAGGTACCCGAATCGGACGGAGATGCGTGGGTCAGACTCGGTTGCGCCAGCCACCACGGCGCGCATAGCGTCCGTTGGTTTGCCAGCAATGCGAAGTGAGAGTCCAGGCGTCCTGGTGGCGCGGAAGGCGGAGATCAACTGTTCGACACCCTTGTAAGGCCGAATAAGCCCAACGAACGCAATACGGCCGGCGACTGCCGGTGATTTCGGATGGGAGGCGTAGCAGTTTCGATAGTGCCCGTGTGGAATGGTCACGCAGGGACCGTGGGGCACTGGTGTAAGCGGGTTGATCCGTACAAACAAATCGGTTTGGCGTTCCAATCGTCCGACCACCCACCGTTCCAGGATCGAACCCGGTTCATGTGGTTGGAGGTTGTGTAGCGTCCTAACAATCGCGGTCTTCCTGAGCCGCATCAGCAGCAGCAGGGCGTACAGGCCCAGGCAACGAACAATCGTTGCGGGTGTGTTCCTGCCTCGCACAATGAGTTCGGGCCAGTGAACGTGGAATACATCCGCTCGGCGGAACGCGGTTCGCGCGGAGAGAAAGAGGAACTCGAACGCTGGGTCTGCAAATGCCGTGACTTGGTCGACGTACTCTGTTGTTCCCTTAGGGGGTGCCGTCGCCTCCAACACGACGAACTTTCGATCCCTCTTCGCGTGCGGAGTCACTGCGGAGCTCCTAAAGGTGAGTTGTTTCATATGTAGCAAGATTCGCTGGCGGAAGGAGGTTTCTGGCTACGGTTCGAGCAACGGCCGCAGAACACGGCGCAGGCAACGTCAGCCACGTTTGCCTCCGGTCGAAACCGTAGCTCGCTCGATCACGCGGCGGGGCAGCAGACCCGCCACACCTATAATCGTCGGCCCCAGCGACGGTACTTGCCTCGCGTTCAACAATTCGGAGAGTACCGAGCGCACGCCATCGAAGGAACGGCTCGCGAGTGCATATCGAAGCGGTTGCGCCACCAAGAAATCTGCGTATATGTGCGGGTCTTCGCGGAGGGCTTTCCTTCCCCAGTCGATCGAGCTCCGCCAGTTGGCAGTCGCAGAAATCGATTGACTTGAGCCCAGATGTATGCGGACCACTGGTGCACTGGTCTGCACGAATCGAATTCCTTCGTGTCGTCCCAGCCGAACCAACCAATCCCAGTCTTGATGTCTAGCAAGGGATTCGTCCCAAGGCACTTTGAGGGCAAGATCGCGCGAGCAGAGCAAGGTGGACGTGTAGATCACAGAACGTCCACCGCTCGGAGAGCGACGTCGGAATAGGTAGTTCTCGACTGTCTCGTCGGGCCTGATGAGTCGATTGGGTCCTGGCTGAGAAACTGCGCCGTTGCGGGGGTCTACATGCACTTGTCTTCCTGCAACAACCGTGCAATTTGGGTCGGGCGATTCAGACCAAAGCTTCACTTGGATTTGGAGCTTGTCCGGGAGCCATTCGTCGTCGTCATCTAGGAAGGCGACGAGCTGGCTCGTTGCCGACCTGATGCCCAGGTTGCGCGCGCGGCACCCCCCGATACGTCCTGGGGTACGAATCACCCTGTCCGCGAGTGCTAGAACAGGTCGTGGGATTTCTTCGCTTGGGTCGCCGTCGTGTACCAAGATCAGCTCAATTCGAGACGAAGTGCGTTGTGCGCGTACGCTCCTGAGCGCTCGCGAGAGTTCTGGCCTGCCAATCGTCGGCACGATGACGCTGACTGATGGCGACGTCGACCCGCTCTCGCGATTTCTCTTATCGCTCATTTCCCCCCTAGTGCAATCGATGCCCCCCGTTCGCATGCCTAACCGCCTCTCAGGCGCAGGCTTGCTGCTTCAAATGATCGCACACTGAGCGATTAGCTGTGGAGGGCCGGCGCACATGGCGTGGGAATCACAGTTCTGAGTAACGAGGGAATGATCGTCGCGCCGTCCCGAAGCGCGGAACGGTTTGTCGACATCTATGAATCATGGGTGGGCGCGCACGCTCCATGCTCCCAGCTAACGAGAGGTGGGGCGGACGTATACACTTCGCGTTGGGGAGCCCAAGTTTGCGAGTCCAGGTTCGGCCTGCGCAAGTTCCGTTGTATCGATGGTAGGGGGGGCGTTGAGAATTAGCGTACTGGGGGCTGGGTATCTCGGGGCAATTCATGCGACATGCATGGCGCATCTAGGCCATGACGTCGTAGCGTTCGACATCGACTGCGACAAGGTAGCGATGCTCGCGAAGGGGGACCCTCCCTTTTACGAGCCAGGTTTTGATCAGTTGCTCAAGACGACGCTGGCAACCGGGCGGCTGAGGTTCACGGACTCAGCGTGTGAGGCTATTCAGGGAGCAGAGGTTCATTTCATCTGTGTGGGAACGCCACAACAGCAGGGAGCAGAAGCGGCGGACCTCAGCTACGTGGACTCAGCTTTTGAAGAAATTCTCGCGAATATGAACCGGCCGAGCGTCATCGTCGGAAAGTCGACCGTACCTGTTGGAACGGCTCAGCGACTCGCCGATGCGACTCAGCGAAGGGGCGTGAACGACTCCGTCGAAGTCGCGTGGAATCCCGAGTTTCTCCGAGAGGGAACGGCGATCGAGGACACTCTGCGGCCCGATCGCCTCGTCTTTGGAGTCGAAACAGAGGCTTGCGAGAGTGTTCTGAAAGAGGTCTACGCATCTCTGATTTCAGATGGTGTGTCTTTTGTTACCACCGACCTCGCGACTGCCGAGATGGTGAAAGTTGCCGCTAATTCATTCTTGGCGACGAAAATTTCTTTCATCAATGCCATGGCCGAAATTTGCGAAGTTGCAAATGCTGATGTCGTTACTCTAAGTCGTGCGCTCGGTTATGACGAGAGGATCGGTCGACGTTTCCTACAAGCGGGTCTAGGCTTCGGTGGTGGGTGCTTGCCGAAGGATATTCGCGCATTTAGTGCGCGTGCCGGAGAGCTAGGCGCCGCAGATGCCGTCTCGTTTCTCCGCGAGGTTGATAAGATAAACTTGCGGCGCAGGGAGCGAGTCGTATCTCTCGTTGGAAGCATTCTGGCAGGTGATTTCCTTGGAAAGCGAGTCGCTGTCTTGGGAGCTGCATTCAAGCCGAATAGCGATGACGTGCGTGATTCTCCCGCCTTGAATGTAGCTGCGACGATGCACTTAAAGGGTGCTTTGGTGCGGGTCCATGACCCACAAGCCATCCACAAGGCGAGGGAAGTTTTTCCGACGTTGGATTACCGAGATACCATCGTTGATGCCTGCCAAGACGCACACGTTGTGGTGCTTGCGACCGAATGGAATGAGTATCGAAATCTCAATCCTGCAGAATTGAGTGAAGTGGTGTGTAACCCCATCCTGGTGGATGCTCGAAATGCGCTCGATCACGAGTATTGGCGCGAGTCGGGATGGGACATATATGCGCTTGGTCGCGGGAATTTGCGTCAGCGCGTAAACCACTAGCAGCCTGCAGGCTAGATTGGTAGTGCTGCGTTTTACGCGATTATTCACCGGTAATTACAGAGCGCATCTTCCTTGAGTAAATGATCAAGAGCCATCTTTATTGGTTTTGATCGCGGGACCCTGGGTTATGCGAATCGCCATCGCCGTAGTAAGTGTAGCGATAACTGTATGATGATCCGCGAGAGGGAACGAGGGTGAATACTGTGCCTAGGAGTTGTGCTCCGACGCTAGCCAGGTTCCTCACCGCATGTGCTACTTGATCGCGCTTGGCATGCCCGAACTTCGCAATCAGAAGAACTCCGTCGGCGTTCGCCGCCAAGATTGCCGCATCAGTGACGGCTAAGAGTGGTGATGAATCAATCACTACATAATCGAAGTGTCGTCGGAGTTCATCAAGGGTCTTTTTTGCCGACTGGGATCCGAGCAGTTCGCTGGGATTGGGTGGGATAGGGCCGGACGTCAGAACGGAAAGACCCGGGAACCGTGTCTTCTGCAGAACCTCGCTAAGGGTTGCCTTTCCTGCGAGAACCGTGCTGAAGCCTACCGAACCAACTAGATCGAGATATTTATCAATCCGCGGCCGCCGCAGATCACCGTCTACAAGGACAACGTTGTGTTCAGCCTCAGCTAGCGCAAGCGCAATGTTAATCGACGTGGTGGACTTTCCTTCGCTTTCGAGTGAACTCGTAACGACGATGACTCTTGGTGGATTATCCACCGCAAGGAATTGAAGGTTTGTTCTTAGCTTGCGAAACGCTTCAGCAATCGCCGAATTATCTTTGTCAAAAGTGATTGCAGGATCTTTTCGGCGTTCCTTATCGTGAGGGATACTGCCGACCAGTCCGACGCCCGTCATATCTTCGAGAAGCTGGCGGTCCTTGACGGTGTTGTCTAATAGATCCTTGAGCAGTGCGAACGCGACGCCTAGCGCTAGGCCGGCGGCTACTCCAATAAGCAGGTTGCGAGTTATATTCGGTACTACGGGTTCGTCCGGAATTGAGGCCCGCTGTTCGACGACAACGCGCGCGTCGGGCCGTGCTCCATCGGCGGGTGTCTCCAGTTCTCGAACGAGGTTGACGAATTCGTCAGATAATGCATCGGCTATATCACGTGCGCGCACAGGCGAGGCATCTCGTACTGTTACATCGATTAGAACCGTGTCTGGCTTGGCGCTCGCGGAGACGTTTTCCTGAAGATCTTCTGGCTCTATCTCTAGGCCCAGCTTGTCTATTGTTCGTCGAGCCAGGGTTTCGCCCGTCAGTAGTTGTGTGTAGGAGATTACTCGTTCCTGTGAGAAACGGTTTCCCTGGTAAATATCGGTTAGCGAAGCACCGGAAGACGTAGAGACAAACAATCGAGTCGATGCTTCGTAAAGTGGCGTTGTAAATAGATTCACTGCTATGGCGCCCAAAAGTCCAACGACGGTGGCGACACATACGAACAACCAACGAACGCGCAGCGTCTTGGCGAAGTCTTGGAGTGTCACGCCCAGCCCCTTCTATCGGTCTTCGCTCGCTAGATGGCGACCGCTGTGCCGTCGTGGTAGCAGAATCATCCCAGCCGAGCGATATTCATTAATGGAACTTCAGAGTCTTGGTGATGTTCGAAGCGAGCACTATGTGCATTCAGCATTCTGGTACCGAGATTACCGGGACAACACTGTCTATCAACGGCTGGACAGGAACCCTTGCAGGTCCGGGGCTGCTCGGTTCATCGAGCAAGAATTTTACGTCCACCGTATCGCCACGAGGTATGGCTACCTGTACTTCGAACACGGGGTGGCCGCGGTCGCTTCCAATGAACACCGGAATCTTTTGCCCGTTTGCGATTGCGCCCTTCAGGGTGGCGCCTTTGGTCGCCACCAAAGAAACTGACGACAAGTTAGTGGAGTTCGGGGCTCCCACGCCGAGATTGCCAGTGCCGGCAACGTAATCCGGTAGCGGCCCTTCTGGCGCATTGTTCGACAGACGCACACGAACCGTTGTCTGCCGAGTTTCGCTTAAGCAAGAATCGGCGGCGTATTCGATCTCACGTTCCAAGTAGTAGTCCAGTTTATTGCCGCCCAGATTATTTATAACCACGTTTGCGTATGGAGTGGCGTCATCGGGAACCAGATGGGCCAGCGGCGTCTCCTCGAGGAAAGCCTGCTCTTCCGGGCGAGCGGCCCATACCGCGATTCGGCCCTCGCTGACAGCCTTCCCGAGCGCTTCGAGCAGGCGGCGTGGTGATTTCACCTCGCCCGTCATCTTGTTCACTACTTCGCTCGCGATGTCCTGTAGGTACTGCTTGCGCGCGACTTGATCTGTCGGATACCGGAAATAAACGGTTGATTCTGTCAGTTCAATGACATTGTCCTTGGTGATTTCCTCGCCATCGGGCATTGTGACTGGCCCGACTGCATCCAGGATGAAGCTCAACGCAACTGGGTCGACTGCTATCACGCCGTCGACTGTGTCGCCTGAAAGTTCAGCCCACATTGATCGCCAGATCTGGGCTGCGTAGGGGAAGTGCGCGCTGAAGTTACTATTACGGAAGTCTGTGAATGGGTTGGCAAATCCATACTGTTTCGTGAACTCGGGCCCGAGGTCTAACGATGTTGATACGCCGCGCAGGTCGGTGTTCGGGCCCAAGTTGTCCACCGTTGGCGTGCCATCGTCGAAGTGCAGGATGCCAAAGCCGCCCAACAGGCCGCCGGTGCCGCGAGCTTCGGCGTTCGTCTGGAACGCCATGAAGTAGCTTCTGGGGCCGTCCCCACCCATCATTGACGGTGCCAGCCTGGCGGCTATGTCTGTATAGCGGAGCAGTCCAGTTATGTTGGCGGACTGCTGTTGAAGTTCGGTGCGTGCGTCAGCGAGTACGGAGATGTACGTCGGTTCCGAGATCGCTTCGGCCTGGCCGTCCAGCGTCTCAGCCGCTTTCGCGATCTCGTTCAACTTCGGAGCTGAGTTGCGAAGCAACTCCACATCGACCCGTCCGTCCTGAAGAAGGCGGTCAGGCGACAGTACGTTTGCGATATTCGCAGCCGGCTGCATGACGTCGGTTGCTAAACCGCGTACAACTTCGGCGATCTGTTGCCCGGTTTTCAGCGGGCTTCCGATCCAGGGAATCGCGGCTCCGATGTTCCACGGCACCGAGTGCGTGGCGTTACGTGCGTTGTTGGCGTGTACAACTGCCTTGTCGACCCACTGTGAGGTCTGCGCTGACTCGCCCTTGAGTAGGGACTCGCGCGCTTCACTCACCGCGTTCCGCGCTTGCTCCAGATTGGACTTCGCCGTGAACGTCTCGTAGGCCAGCCAACACCCGAAGACAACAAGAACTATCAGAACGCCGCCAGCTATGGCGATGTTGCGCCGATTGAAAACCCTTACACGCCAGCTTGGAACTTCGCCAGGGTCAACGACATCGTCATCGAACTCGCCCGGCTCTCGCCGGAACGGGTTCCGAGGAAAGGTTGGCACTCAGTCGTTTTCGGACCGATCAGCAGCCGTGGCCGATGCCGACGAACCCGCCGCTGTAGGGCGAGAGGTGAACCGCGCCACCGAGGAAGCAGGCCTCGAAATCCAGCCCGAAGACGTTCGGGAACACGAAGCCGAAAAGCGGCTCGAAGTTCGGGTTGGACTTGCCGAACCAGAAGAACGTGTTCTGCGTCGGCGAGTCGTTGAACTCGTCGACCACGCACACGAACGGGTTCGTGCAGTCCAGATCGGCGATGGCAGTGGGTGCCGGAACCGCCGGCGTGGCGTTGGCAACCGTTGCGGGAGCGACAAATCCAGCGGCCGCGACGGCCGACGCAGCAGCGGCGATACGCACCTTTGAAGACATACTCACAATTTCCCCCCTCCAGAGAATTAGCTGTAGCTTCCCACTGATCGCACCGGCTGTCAACAGGAAAGCGGCGGTGTTCCTGCAGTTGGAACAAAAGGTGAACCCAACCCCGTACCGGACCGTCGCCGCAGCTAGCCGCGCTAATTAACGCTTTTGTCGCCATTTGTTAAGCCCCGACTGCCCGGCCTCCCGCGGTGAGTACGCGCGGGAGAGCGAAGAGTTTGCGGAGTCACTTAACCCGCAGGCGTGATTTTCGCGCCCTTTGCTATCTCGGCACTCGCCTGCGCAAGTGCCTGCACCTGCTCCGGGATCGCCGGGGCATGCCCGTTCATCTGCAGCATGTACACCCCGTCGGGTGCCGGGATCACCGTGGTCAGCTGGCCGATGGCGCGCCTGCTGCCGTCCCTGTCGTAGGCGCCGCCGATCGAGGTGGCCTCGAACTCGCCGAACATCGTCTGGGTACCGGTCTTCGGGCCCTCATAGCCCGGCAGCCCCTGAACCTCGGCCGGCGCGTACTCCAGGATCTTCGCCGGATCCACATTGCCGGTCAGCTTGGTCACGACGGTGACGATCCGCGGCCGGTCCGGGCCCGCGTTCTCGTCGGCCACGATCACCGCGTCGTAGGCGCCCTGCGGGATGTTGGCCAGCCGGCCCCACTGGTAGGGGATCGGCAGCTCGATCGTCGGCGCGCCCGGATCGCCCGGGAACACCGGGGTTTCGGTGATGCCGTTCTGCTCGATGTACTCCGCGATCGACATCTCCGGCGGTGTCTCCTCCGGCGTCGCCTCCACCTCGCTGGTGCTCTCCTCGGCCTTGGTCGACTCCTCGGACTTGGTGTCCGAGCCGCAGCCGGCCACACCGATGCCGACAGCCAGCGCCGCGACAGCGACAACTCCCACCCTGAACGACGACCTCATCAAACCCCCCTCGGTCCGAACGTCGACCCTAGCCTAGGTCGGCAAACCCCGAATGTCGCCGAAAACTTTCTTACGCAAGCATCCTTACCCGCCGTCCTCGCCGAACAACCGGCCCAGTTCCGCGCGCGACCGGATGCCGAGCTTGCGGTAGATCCGGGACAGGTTCGACTCCACCGTCTTCGGACTGACGAACAACGCCGCCGCCACATCCTTCGTCGTCATCCCCGTCGCCACCAGCTCGGCCACCCGCTGCTCCGACGGCGTCAGCCCCAGAGCACCCGCCGGCGCCGTGCTCAGCCGCGCCAGCTCCGCACGCGCCCGCTCCACCCACAGCGGCGTGCCTAGCCGCTCGAACGCCGCCTCCGCCTCGCTCAGCGTCGCCCGCGCGATCTCCTTCTGCCGCTGCCGGCGCTGCAACTGACCGACCAACAGCAGCGTGCGCGCCCGCTCGAACGGCATCGGCAGCCGCTCATGCTGACGCAGCGCCTCCTGCGCCTTCTCCAGCGCCGCAGGCACCTCCCCGCGCGCCGCCAGCCACAGGCTGCGACACCGCGCCCCCATCGCCAGCATCCACGGCCGGTCCACCATCTGACCGTTGGTCTCCAGCGCCTCGATCATCGGAGTCGCCTCGTCCACCCGGCCCAGCGCCACCAGCGCCTCCACCGCGTCGGGGATGTAGCCGACCGTGATGATCTCCGTACCCGGCAGGAACGGAAACCGCTCGAGCAGCGGCGCCAACACCTCCAGCGCCCGCTCGTTGTTGCCCAGCGACACCTCGAGGAACCCCAGGCTCACCGCCGCCCAGTCCGCCAGTCGCGGCGACCCGCACGCCTGCGCCAGGTCGATCGCCGCCTGCGCCACCGAGCGGGTGCGCTCCTCCTCGCCCAGATACGCCGCCACCGCGGCCTGCATCGTCTTGGCGATCACCCGCAGGTGCTCACCGCCGAGTTGCTGTGCGCGCTGGACGGTTTCGTCGGCCAACTCGCGGGCCTCGCGGTAGCGGCCCCGCCAGATCTCGGTGAGCGCGCTGAACACCGCGACGAAGATCAGATCGGTCTCCGCGCCGCGCTCCTCGCAGTGCCTGCGCACCGCCGTCAGCCGCTCGGCGGCCTCGTCGAGCTGCCCCAGCCAGGACAATATCAGCGCGTAGTTGGCGCCGGCGCGAAACGCGATGGGCGCCTCGCTGTTCGGGTCCTCCAACGCCAGTGCCCGCCGCACGCTGGCCAGGTCGACCCCGCGGCCTGACATGCACCCGATCGTCGCCCGCACCGCCAGCACCTGACTGGTCAGATCGTCGATGCCGATGTCCTCGGCGTAGGCCGCCGCCCGCTCCACACTCTGCAGCGCAGGCCCGAACTCCCCGGAGTTCAACCGCGCATACGACAACAGCAGCAGCGTGCGCACCCGCACCTCGCGGTGCCCCTCGTCGTTGTCGAGTGCCTCCTGCAGCATCTCGACCGCCTGGGTGAAGCTGTTGTTGTGAATCCGCATGTTGGCCAACAGATTCAGCGCCATCGCGCGGTACATGCCCGACGGCACCCGGTCGGTCAGGCCCTCCAGCAGCTGCTCCGCACGCGCCAGATCCCCGGCGTGCAGATAGTGGTCGGCGGCGTAGATCCGGCGCAGCGGGGTGTCGCCGCCCAGCCCGATCGCCAGCTCCAGCAGCTCGGCCGCGGCCGCCGGGGCGCCGCGCGCCCACGCCGAGGCGGCCGCGATGTCCAACTCCTCCAACGTCTTCGGGTCCGCGCTGGCCGCCGCCAGCGCCATGTGCCGGGCCCGCGACTCCTGCAGCGGCACCACCTCGGCCAGCGCCCGGTGCATCGCCCGCCGCGCCGCCGGTCTGGCGTCGGTGTACACGCTGCGCGCCAGCAGGGGATGGCTGAACGCGACCGTGGCGGCGTCGCCCTCACCGTCGATCGTGATGATGCCCTTGTCTCTCGCCTCGCCCAGCAGCTCCAGCGTGCGTTCGACGGTGTTGTCGGTGACGCGGGCCAACTGCTCGACCGTCGGGCCCGCCGCCGCCGCGGCCGCCAGCAGCAGCACCTGGGTGTCGGGATCGAGCCGGCCGATACGCCGGCGCATCAACTCCGCCAGCGTGCCCGGCAGCGCCGTCTGCGAACCGCCCGCCTCGATCGCCCGCGCGAGTTCCAGTGCGTAGAACGGGTTTCCGCCGGAGATCTCGGTGATGCGCACCATCGTCGGGCGCGGGAACGACCGGCCCAGCCGCTTCTGGATCATCGCGTGCAGGGCGCCCAGGCTCAGCGGCCCGATGTGCACCCGGGCGGGCCGCACACTCTCGGCCAGCCGCAGCCACTCGGAAGCGCCCGGGCCCTCGTGCTCGGCGCGTTCGGTCACCAGCAGGCCCACCCGGCCGCGGAACTGCCGCGCCGCGAACGCCACCACCGCCTGGCTCGACGGGTCCAGCCACTGCACGTCGTCGATCGCCACCAGCACCGGTGCATCGGCGCTGAGCCGTTTCACCGTCTCGGTGAACGCCGCCGCCACCGCACCCTGATCGGTGCCCGGCCCGCCGCTTTCGGCGCGCAGCAGCACACGGTCGACCGCCAGCCGCTGCACCTCGGGCAGCGAGTCGATGATCTCGGGATCCACACCGCCGAGCAGGTCGGCGACCGCCGCATACGCCAGCGCGGTCTCAGCCTGCGCGGCCCGCGCCGTCAACACCGTGAAGCCGAGTTCGCGCGCCTCGGCGACCCCGTTCAGCCACACGGTGGTCTTGCCCGCGCCGGCCTCACCCTCGATGACGAGCGCCGACGGGGTCTGCTGGGCGGACGCCAGAAACTCCGTCACCGCCCGGAATTCAGACGGCCGATCTACGACGCCGCCGGCCAAATACCCCCACCCCTCTTTGCGCAAGCATCGCGACCATACCGCGCCGTCCGGACACACCGCAGGCGCAGCGCGGCGAAATCCACCGTTTGGCCGACAAACGGCCGTTCGCGCTCGAGGAGCGGGCTCAGATCCTGGGCTGGGTGATCTTGGTTTCAGCGCGGGGAGCGGCGAATTCGCGTGCCCACCCGTGCGGACAGCCGCTGGTGCGGGGCACCGGCGGCCAGGCACGTACGCGAGACGGCCTCCGGGGAGTCGGCGCCGAACACGCCGTAGAGCACCTCGTCCTCGGGTACCGCGAGGGTGACCAACAGCTGCACCGGAGTGCCCCCGTCGGTGGCCGTGGCGGCCGCGGCGTCCAGGCGCGCGACGATGTCATCGACCGACTGCTGGGTGAACTCCGGCAGGTACCACTCGGCTAAGAAACACGCCGACTCGTCACGCCTGTCCACACCGGTAACGATAGCTTTCGCCGGCGCGCGGGGAATCCGGTGAAACCCTACGTTCTTAATGGGCTGCGTACCTAAGCCTTTGGCGCCAGGGCGCGGCGCAGCGCAGGGCTGGGCGCGACGAAATCGCAATACCGGCAACGAAATGTCTCGCCGCGAGTTAGCGGTGGGGAGGGGATACGTGCGTCGTCAACTAGCTGGCGAGATCAACGAGCTGCTGGTGAGGTGGCCTGGACGGTCGATCTGACCACCGTCTATTCCGCACTGTTGCTGACGGTGCTGGCCGCTTTTGAGACACCGGTGCGGTATCTGGCCGGCCGCGCGGTCCGGCAAGCGTCGGGAGTCTACCGCGGTGGCCAAGCGAAGACCGACGTCAAGGACGCTCGGTCCATTGCCGATCAGTCCCGGATGCGCGGAACCGATCTGTCGGTGCTGGCGCCCGACGACGATCTGATCACCGAACTACAGATGATCACTGCCCACCGTGCAGACCTCGTCGCTGACCGCACCCGCACCATCAACCGGCCGCGCCGGCAATTGATGGCGGTGTGTCGGGCATTGGTACGCGTCGCGCCGTTGACCCAGGACCGCGGCTGGATGGTCTTGTTGTTGCGCCATCAATGCCCGAAAGCCATTCGCAACTGCGATGTTCGAGACTGACGAAAACATTGACCGACGCCGGGGTGCGTAACGCGGCATCGATCGCCAACGCTGCGGTGGCCGCCGCGAAAGCACAAACAGTGTGTCTGCCCGGTGAGGACGCCGCCACCGTCTGGCTGACGTGATCACCAGCATGCCCGGGTTTCGGGTTTCGTCCCGGCGCACAGTTCCTGGCCGCCGTCGGCGACCCGACTCTGATCGGCTCGGCCGACCAACTCGTCGCCCTGGGCCGGACTGGCTCCTGTCCCACGCGACATCTCCATGTCGGTGCTCGGCGATACAACGGTTCGACACGATAATCACGAGGGGACCGACAGCGTGGCCAAACTCGTCCGGGACAGGATTCCTGGCCTCATCCGTGCGTCGGGCCGAATGCCGGTGATCCGCACACTGTGCGACGGGGAGTACTGGGCCGCTCTGGACGTCAAGGGGTTGTGAACACCGCGCCCTCTCGGTGCCGGTGCGTCGCCGGCGTCACGTCAACGACGAACGACGCGTGGTCGCTGTACCTGCGTCAACGTCTACTGAGGCCGGGCAGCGAAAGCGTCCCCCAAGAGTCGATCCCTACGTGTCGGTCGCGCTATCTAACCTAGGGTGATGGAGTTCGACGAGATCACCGCGTTGCGTGACCGCCATCCCGCGTGGCGTCTGTTGCGCGCGGGCAATGCCCCGTTGGTGCTGTCGTTCCTGGGGGAGTTCTTCGTGGAGGCCAATCGCGGTGCATGCCCGGCAGGCCAGGTCGCGGAGGCGCTGGACAACCATCTCTACGCGCTCAGTGCCGGATCCGGGGAGAGTCGCTATCCTAAGGAGCCGCGCGCCTATCTGGAGGACTGGGCGGCCACCGATGCCGGCTATCTGCGTCGGTTCTACCCGTCGGGTGACGACGAAGTGCACTACGAGGTGACACCGGCTTTCGAGAAGGCATACGCCTGGGTCGTCAACCTTCAGAGCAGGTCCTTCGTGGGAACCGAATCCCGGCTGCACACCGTGGTCGCGC
>Ga0180215_1003069_pt1 | contig 16130 bp, 16 predicted proteins | sample eDN3rd37CBELigBY_FD_128871 | JGI IMG/M metagenome (GOLD analysis project Ga0180215, IMG submission 128871) | Enriched backyard soil microbial communities from Emeryville, California, USA - eDNA 3rd pass 37_C BE-Lig BY (version 2) (version 2) | ecosystem: Environmental > Terrestrial > Soil >...
AAAAATTACCTTCAGAACGAGTACTATCCGAGAGACTGAACGTTGGCCGTTCTTCAGTAAGAGAAGCACTTCGAAGCTTGGAGCTGCTAGGGCTTATTGAAACAAGACATGGTGGGGGTACCTTTTTAAGTGCGGTTCATTCCAACCAACTGGTCGAGATTTTAGCATCCTTTATCCTGCAAGAAAATAAGGCGGTAGAGGATGTTCATATCGTCAGAAGAATGCATGAAAAGGAAGCCATACGTGTCATCTGTTCGGAACAATCTTTAAGAAGTTCACCAGTTTGGGAAAGCTTGTTTATGAAATTAGAGCTTGAAAACGAAATCGAAAGACTCCTCTTATTAAGAGAATTAATGATCGCTTCAGGTAATAGATTAGCTTTGAAAATATGGTTACAGCTCGCTGCATATAGTGCAACACCATTGAAGAAATTATCAACTGAAAAAGAGAAGCCAATGCTTCAGATGCTGATTAAATCATTGCAGTTAGGCTATGAAAGAGAAGCATTGAGCGCTTATGAAAACTGGATTCACTATTTGAGAAATTCAACATCATAATTGTAAGGGGGAAAAAAAGTGGCAATTAGAAGTTTATTATCTATTAACAAGAAGAAACAAAAAGGTGTCGTTGTAGATCGTAATAAAGAAAATTCCTTTCCGGCAGATTTAATGACAAAATGTCCTGAGTGCAAGAAAATCTACTTAACTAAGGAATTGGACAATAATATGAAAGTTTGTCCTAATTGTGATTATCACTACAAAATGACTGCTTGGGAACGAGTTTCTATATTGTTGGATGAAGGTACATTTGAATCTTTTGATGAAAACTTACGTACTTCTAACCCATTAAAATTCCCTTCCTATTTAGAGAAAATCGAAATTGATTCACACAAAACGGGGTTAAATGAAGCAGTTTTAACTGGGATGGGAAGTATTAAAGGAGCGCAAGTGGTGGTCGCCATCATGGATTCTCATTTCCGGATGGGGTCAATGGGATCGGTAGTTGGGGAGAAAATCACACGTGCTATAGAAAAAGCAACTGAATATGAATTGCCATTTATCATTTTCACGGCTAGTGGCGGGGCACGAATGCAAGAAGGGGTAATCTCGCTGATGCAAATGGCGAAAACAAGTGTCGCTTTAAAGCGTCACAGTGATCATGGGCTACTTTTCATTTCGATTATGACCCATCCGACAACAGGGGGAGTATCAGCAAGTTTTGCATCATTAGGGGACTTAAATATTGCTGAGCCGCAAGCTTTAATCGGTTTTGCTGGTCGACGTGTCATCGAGCAAACAGTTCGAGAAAAGCTGCCGGATGATTTCCAGACGGCAGAATTTTTACTTGCACATGGTCAGTTAGATGCGATTTTCCATCGTAAAGAAATGCGTGATAATTTAGCGACAATTGTTAAGTTGCACCAAAAAGGAGGAGTTTCAAATGTCTAAATCACTTGACTTCGAAGAACCTGTTGTAAAGCTTCGCGAAAAAATCGAAGAATTAAAGGATATTGCCCAAAATGCAGAAGTCGATATGTCAACTGAAATTGAAACACTTGAAACAAGACTCAAACAATTGGAAACAAAGATTTATACGAATATGGAGCCTTGGGATCGAGTGCAGGTTGCTCGACATGCACAACGTCCAACAACTTTGGATTATATTAAGGAAATTTTCTCTGATTTTATCGAGCTGCATGGGGATCGCAGCTTTGGGGATGACGAAGCAATCATTGGGGGAATTGCGAGTTTCGAAGGGCAGCCGATTACGATTATCGGACATCAAAGGGGTAAAACAACGAAAGAAAATATTCGACGCAATTTCGGGATGCCGCATCCAGAAGGCTATAGAAAAGCACTGCGCTTGATGAAGCAGGCAGAGAAATTTAAACGTCCTATTATTTGTTTTATAGATACAAAGGGAGCATATCCAGGTAAAGCCGCTGAGGAACGTGGTCAAAGTGAAGCCATCGCCAAAAATCTTTTTGAGATGGCCGGACTAAAAGTTCCAGTCATCAGTGTTGTCATTGGTGAAGGCGGCAGTGGGGGAGCATTAGCATTAGGGGTTGCAAATAAAATATTCATGCTTGAGAATTCCACATACTCCGTAATTTCTCCAGAGGGAGCAGCATCGATTCTTTGGAAAGATGCAACTTTAGCGAAACAAGCAGCAGAAGCTATGAAAATTACGGCTTTTGATTTAAAAGCGATGGATATCATTGATGGAATTGTTATCGAGGTTGCTGGGGGAGCACACCGAGATGTACAAGCTCAAGCGAAAGAACTTAAAGAGTGCCTTAACAATGCTTTAGCAGAGTTGAACACCTTATCAGAAACAGAACTAATCGATGATCGTTACGATAAATTTAGAAAAATAGGCGAATTCATTGAAGTAGAAGCAAACTGATCTAGCATGATGAGGCTGGTTATCTAAAATTATTGCAGTACAAACGATTATTAATAAAACAAAATGACAAAATCCAAAACGGGTTTTGTCGTTTTTTTTGCCAACTTAAACCGTAGCCATCATTCTTTTGAATAAATTTTACAAGAGGGTATAAAACCTTCATATATTGAAGCCCTTTGATACAAATATCATAATTCTTGTAAAGGAGTTTACGATAAACTTAAAATTCACATTATAGAGATGCTCGTGTTTTTTGCAGAATAAGAGTAGAATAATACACGAGATTAGTTAATTATCTAAATTTAAGCACTTCTCCCAAAAATATTTATTTTATGTAAAAGGTTCATTATAAGTTTTTGGAAATTATCACACACATTTCATTTTATGCTAATGTGTTTATTATGAGGTAGTATTAGGAGGTTCTTTACACAATGAAGAGAATTGCCGTTTTAACAAGTGGAGGAGATTCTCCAGGAATGAACGCTGCTATTCGTGCGGTTGTGCGTAAAGCGAGTTTCCATGGTGTTGAGGTAATGGGCATTTACCATGGATATGAAGGCTTTATTGAAGGCAGAATGGAACTTTTAGATTTAGGTGCCGTTGGTGGAATTATTCAGCGTGGCGGGACAAAATTATTCTCTTCCCGCTGCCCCGAATTTAAAGAGGATCAATACCAGCTGCAGGGTATAGAAAAAATGAAGGAAGCTGGAGTAGAAGGGCTGGTTGTAATTGGCGGAGATGGTTCCTATCGTGGTGCATTGGCATTGACGAAAAAAGGCTTCCCAAGTGTAGGTGTTCCAGGAACAATTGATAATGATATCCCTGGCACAGAATATACAATCGGCTTTGATACGGCACTTAATACAGTAATTGAATCGATTGACAAAATTCGTGATACTGCCACTTCCCATGAAAATTCATTTATCGTTGAGGTAATGGGAAGAGATGCCGGTGATATAGCGCTGTGGGCAGGACTTGCCGCTGGTGCAGAATCGATCTTAATCCCTGAAGAGGAATATGATATTGATGATATTATTGCTCGAATCGAACACGGGATTGCCCGCGATAAAAAGCATAGTATCATTATCGTGGCTGAAGGTGTAATGGCTGGCAGCGAATTAGCCAAAATACTGCATGAAAAAGCCGGCATTACAACAAGGGTGTCCGTTCTTGGACATATTCAACGCGGAGGTTCTCCTTCTGCCAGAGATCGCGTTCTAGCAGGGCGATTTGGAGCAAAGGCCGTAGAAGTCCTTTTAGAAGGAAGAGGCGGACGAGCTGTGGGGATGAAAAATCATCAGGTCTATGATTATGACTTAGAAGAGGCATTTACCACTAAGCATAAAGCAGAGTTAAGCCTTTATACATTATCGAAAGAACTATCAATATAACTAAAGTAAACGGAGAGAAAACTATGAGAAAAACAAAAATCGTATGTACTATTGGTCCAGCAAGTGAATCACCTGAAATGCTTACAAAATTAATGGAAGCCGGCATGAATGTAGCGAGATTAAACTTCTCCCATGGGAATCATGAAGAACATGCAGTGAGAATTGCTACAATTCGAGAAGTCGCTCAAAAACTAAATAAAACAGTAGGAATCCTGCTGGATACAAAAGGTCCTGAAATTCGTACTCACAATATGGAAAATGGGGAGCTGCATCTTAAGCAAGGACAAGTCATTGATATTTCAATGGCAGAAGTACTTGGAAATGAAAGTGCCTTTTCTGTTACGTATGAGAATTTAATAGAAGATGTTGACCAAAACGATCGTATCCTCTTAGATGATGGCTTAATCGAGCTGCGTGTATTGGCGAAGGATATAGAAAAAGGATTAATCCATACAATCGTTGAAAATGCCGGGCTATTGAAAAACAAAAAAGGTGTTAATGTACCGGGTGTATCTGTAAAACTTCCTGGGATTACAGAGAAGGATGCACAGGATATTTTATTTGGCATTGAACAAGGTGTTGACTTTATCGCAGCTTCCTTCGTTCGTACGCCGAAAGATGTACTTGAAATTCGTGAATTGCTTGAGCAAAATGACGGCAGCCATATTCAAATCATCCCTAAAATTGAAAACCAAGAAGGTGTGGACCATATTGATGAAATAATTGAAGTTTCTGATGGCCTAATGGTTGCTCGTGGAGATTTAGGGGTTGAAATTCCAGCTGAAGAAGTGCCGCTAGTTCAAAAAACATTGATTAAAAAATGTAACTTGGTAGGGAAACCAGTTATTACTGCTACTCAAATGCTGGATTCAATGCAGCGTAATCCGCGCCCAACCCGTGCAGAAGCAAGTGATGTTGCAAATGCAATTTTTGATGGAACGGATGCAATTATGCTTTCAGGCGAAACAGCTGCTGGACTTTATCCAGTTGAGTCGGTAACTACAATGAATAAAATTGCTGAGTATACAGAGAACTCATTGGATTATCGTCAAATCGTAAACACGCGCAGTAAAGAAAGAGGATCAACAATGACGGAGGCTCTTTCTCAAGCCGTAGCTTATACATCGATCAACTTAGGTGTAAAATCTGTATTAGCTCCAACAGCAAGCGGCACTACTGCTAGAATGATTGCAAAATATCGCCCTGGTGTACCAATTATTGCGATTACAAATATTCCTTCAACTGCTCAGAAGTTAACACTTGTATGGGGCGTTACACCCATTGTTACACAGAAAGTGGATACAACGGATGAAATTTTGGAGTTATCAGTGGATGAAGCATTAAAGCATGGCTATGTCGATCATGGAGATGTCGTGATTATCACTGCTGGTGTGCCGGTTGGCGAGGCAGGAACAACCAACTTAATGAAGGTTCATGTCATTGGAGACCTACTGGCAAAAGGTCAGGGTGTCGGAAAACTTTCCGTTGTAGGAAAAGCAATGGTTGTGAAAAATGCTGAAGAAGCCCTTAGCCATGATGCTGAGGATGCCATTTTAGTAACGGTTGGAACTGATCGTGAAATGATGGATGCTATTAAGAAATGTGCAGGAATCATTACGGAAGAAGGCGGTTTAACAAGCCATGCAGCAGTAGTTGGACTAAGTCTTGGCATTCCTGTAATTGTAGGGGTAAATGAAGCAACTTCATTAATTCGCCATGGTCAAGAAATTACAATGGACGCAGAAACTGGTGTAATTTATAAAGGTCATGCTAGTGTTCTATAAATAAAATATCAAAATGGGAGCATCTCAAGTTGTTTTTGAGTATGCTCCCTTTATTTTCATAGAACATAATTGAAACTTTTATCCTAATAATTCGTATACTATTAATAGAATTACCTTATAATTGGAGGTTATATCAATTGCGAAAAATAATAGGTGCTTTTATAGCGGCAATATTAGTTGAAATAGCTATATTTATAGTAATTGGAAAAGTGCTAGGTGTATTTGCTACATTATTGTTCATAATATTAACGAGTGTCATTGGTGTCATTGTAGCCAAAAAGCAAGGCATTCAGTCTGTTCGCAATATGCAAAACAGTTTGTCGGAGGGAAATCCGCCAGGTGTTGCCATAATCGATACGTTTTTAATTTTCATAGGTGGGGTACTATTAGTAACACCAGGGTTTGTAACAGATCTTGTAGGCTTTACTTTAATAATTCCTTTTACAAGAAAATTATATAAGCCAGCAATTTTTTATTGGTTAAGAAATAAATTAAAAAATGGTCAAGCGATTATTATTCGTAGATAGATTTTTGTTTGATTTTGACTGCGATGAGTAAAAGGAAAGGGCTAAGCAAAATTCCGTAAAAGCCGAAAAGTAATATGGAGGCAGCACTTATAAAGAAAGTATGTACAGTTCTTAGATGGAAGGTAGAAGCCCATAATAAGGACTCGGCAATCTGCCTTGTGATCATGATGAAAATATAAAGAATAATCAAAGCCAGGCATAAGAACTTCTCTCCAATGGCAAAGAAGTAAATAGCGATCGGGATAAGAAATAAACCAATCCCGAAAAATGGAAGGGCATCTGCCAAGGAAATTAAAAAGGATTTATTAACGGGATGGTCAAACTGTAATAGTGCCAGTCCCAAGCTTAGTAAAAAGAAGGTAATGATGAATAATTGAAATTCAACAAAGAGAAAGTACCCAAATAGACTTGTACCTTTAGAGAAATATCCTTTCCACTCTTCACGATATTGCTTGGGAACATAAATGAAAAACCAATGGCGATTATTTTTGGATTCAAAAATGGCAAAGAAGAAAGCTACAATAAATATAAAAAGTTCAATGATATAGGATAGGATATCTTGCAAAACATTTGCTATGCCCATTATGGCACCGTCAATATAGGAAAGAGACTTATTGAAAATCGTTTCTAATAAAATATGATCGCCGGAATTAAGAATATCCAAATTTTGAACTTGCACCTTCACTTCAGGGTAAATGGAGATAATGCTCTGGACTGTCATAAAAAAGAATACATAAGTGGATATGAATATTAATGCGGAAATCAAAAGAGCACTTAATATGTATGGTATTCTTAAATACTTATGAAAAAAGTTGATAACAGGATACAAAAAGTAAGCACAAAATATGGCTATCGATACAGGCAATATTAGCCATAAAACCAAAAAATATAAAATTAACAGTAAATATTTTAGGTTCTTTTTGTAAGGAAACGAGTTCTTTTTACTTGTTTGCAAAAATTTCACCTCTGTTTTATGTAATTCGTATCTCGTTAAAATCGATTTATTCTCCTTTAATCGATTTTTTCTTTAACTAATCAGTTTTTTCTTAATTTCATTCAAATACATTCACAAAGACGTCAAAATTTATTATAATATGAGATGTAAGCGATTTACTTATAGGTTCACATGAGCAGAATTATTTAGGTGCTACAAAAAGAAAGCACTTACAACTAAAATCTTTTATAAAGAGGGAGCGATTTTTTATGACAGCAACACGCGGTTTAGAAGGTATCGTAGCTGCAGAAACTAAAATCAGTTCAATTATCGATGACACACTTACATACGTTGGATACAATATTGATGATTTAACTGACAATGCTACATTCGAAGAGGTAGTATATTTACTTTGGCACACACGTTTACCGAAAAAAGACGAGCTGGCTGAGTTAACAAAACAATTAGCTGAAAATGCTGAAGTACCTCAAGCAATTTTCGACCAATTTAAAGCTTATCCACTAGAAACAGTACACCCAATGGCTGCACTTCGTACGGCGATTTCATTATTAGGTGTTTATGATTCAGAAGCTGACGACATGACTCCAGAAGCGAACTACCGTAAAGCAATCCGTTTACAAGCTAAAATTGCTACTGTAGTAACTGGTTTCTCTCGTATCCGTAAAGGCTTAGAACCAATTGCACCAAAACCTGAATTAGGATATGCTGCAAACTTCTTATATATGTTACACGGTAAAGATCCAGCTCCAATCGAAATCGAAGCATTCAACAAAGCATTAGTTTTACATGCTGACCATGAATTAAACGCTTCAACATTTACAGCTCGTGTTTGTGTAGCGACATTATCTGATGTATATTCAGGTATCACTTCTGCTATTGGCGCTTTAAAAGGGCCATTACACGGTGGAGCTAACGAGCAAGTTATGAAAATGCTATCTGAAATTGGATCAGTTGATAATGTTGAAAACTATATCCAAACTAAATTAGATAACAAAGAAAAAATCATGGGCTTCGGTCACCGCGTATATCGTAAAGGCGACCCACGTGCAAAACACTTACGCGTAATGAGTGAAAAATTAACAAAATTAACTGGTAAACCAGAATTATTCGATATGTCAGTGAAAATCCATGACATGATCGTTGGGCAAAAAGGTCTTCCAGCAAACGTAGACTTCTTCTCAGCATCAGTTTATGATTCATTAGGAATCGAACATGACTTATTCACGCCAATCTTCGCTGTATCTCGTACATCAGGTTGGATTGCACATATTTTAGAACAATATGCTAACAATCGCCTAATTCGTCCTCGTGCAGAATATGTTGGACCAGGAATGCAAAAATATGTATCAATCGAGGAAAGATAATTTTTTAAAAATATGTTAGAATTGTCTAGGACTGTGATTTCACAGTCCTAGATTTATGAAAATAGGGAGGCAACATCCATGTCTAAAATTGTAGTAGAAAACGGTGCTCTTAATGTACCAAACAACCCAACAATTCCTTTCATCGAAGGTGACGGAATTGGTCCAGATATCTGGGCTGCAGCTTCACGTGTAATCGATGCAGCGGTTGACAAAGCTTATAACGGTGAAAAGAAAATCGAATGGTTAGAAGTTCTTGCAGGTGAAAAAGCATTCAACCAAACTGGTGAATGGTTACCACAAGAAACTTTAGATAAAATCAACGAATATTTAATCGCTATTAAAGGACCTCTTACAACTCCAATCGGTGGCGGTATCCGTTCATTAAACGTAGCATTACGTCAACAACTTGACCTATATGTATGCTTACGTCCAGTACGTCACTTCGAAGGTGTACCATCTCCAGTTAAAAAACCAGAAGATGTTGACATGGTAATCTTCCGTGAAAACACTGAAGATATCTACGCTGGTATTGAATATGCTCAAGGTTCTGAAGAAGTGAAAAAAGTTATCAACTTCTTGAAAGAAGAAATGGGCGTTAACAAAATCCGTTTCCCAGAAACTTCAGGTATCGGTATTAAACCAGTATCTAAAGAAGGTACTGAGCGTTTAGTGCGTTCTGCTATCGAGTATGCTATTAAACATAACCGTCCTTCTTTAACATTAGTTCACAAAGGTAACATCATGAAATTCACTGAAGGTGGATTCAAACAATGGGGTTATGATTTAGCTGAACGTGAATATGGCGATAAAGTATTCACTTGGGACCAATATGACCGCATTAAAGAAGCTGAAGGCGTTGAAGCTGCTAACAAAGCACAAGACGAAGCTTTAGCTGCTGGTAAAGTACTTGTAAAAGATTCTATCGCTGATATCTTCTTACAACAAATCCTAACACGTCCAAATGAGTTCGATGTAGTTGCTACAATGAACTTAAATGGTGACTATATCTCTGATGCATTAGCTGCACAAGTTGGTGGTATCGGTATCGCTCCAGGAGCTAACATTAACTATGTAACTGGACATGCGATCTTCGAAGCAACTCACGGAACAGCTCCAAAATATGCTGGACAAGATAAAGTAAACCCATCTTCAGTATTACTTTCAGGTGTATTAATGCTTGAACACTTAGGATGGCAAGAAGCTGCAGATTTAATCACTAACTCTGTAGAAAAAACAATCGCTTCTAAAGTTGTAACTTATGACTTCGCTCGTTTAATGGATGGCGCTACTGAAGTTAAATGTTCAGAGTTCGCTAACGAATTAATCAACAACCTATAATTCGTAAGCATTATAAAATTATAATTTAAAAAATGGGTAGCTTTTATGACTAAAGTAGGAATACTTTATGAATTATTAGCTACCCTTCTTTTTATTTCTTCCATTTTTGGCTATATTGAGTTTAGATGGTTTATTTACGCAAATTCTATCTTTTCAGGTAGGGGAAAATCTCCGTATTCCCTTTATATGAGTACTATACAAACTTAAATCCAAAAGGGGCGTTTAAATTATGACATTGAAACGTAAAAAAATATCTGTCATTGGTGCAGGATTTACTGGAGCAACAGCAGCGTTTTTAGCAGCTCAAAAAGAACTTGGTGATGTTGTCTTAGTGGATATACCTCAAGCCGAGAACCCAACGAAAGGTAAGGCCTTAGATATGTGGGAAGCTGCACCAGTACAAGGATTTGATTCCTTTGTCAAAGGTACTTCCGAATATACGGATACCGCTGATTCTGATGTAGTGATTATAACTGCAGGGGTTGCGCGAAAACCTGGAATGAGCAGAGATGATTTAGTGCAGATCAATCAAAAGGTTATGAAATCCGTTGCTGGGGAAATTTCAAAATATTCCCCAAATGCTATTATTCTGGTATTGACAAATCCGGTAGATGCAATGACTTATACAGTATTTAAAGAAACGGGATTCCCTAAAAATCGAGTGATCGGACAATCAGGCGTCCTGGATACAGCTCGATTCTGTGCATTTGTGGCAGAAGAGTTAAGCATCTCCGTAAAGGATATTAAAGGTTTTGTATTAGGTGGACACGGAGATACAATGGTCCCTCTTACGCGTTATTCCTATGCAGGTGGAATTCCATTGGAAACATTGATCGCTCCAGAGCGTTTAGAAGAAATTGTTCAACGGACGCGAGTGGGCGGGGGCGAGATTGTCAATCTATTAGGCAACGGTTCTGCCTACTATGCACCTGCAGCAGCCCTTATCGAAATGGCGGAAGCCATTATAAAGGACCAAAAACGTATATTGCCAACAATAGCCTATTTAGAAGGCGAATACGGCTATGACGGCATCTACCTTGGTGTACCTACCATACTAGGTGCAAATGGAATCGAAAAAATCTTCGAACTTGAGTTAACCGATAAGGAAAAATCAGCACTTGATGTTTCCGCTGAAGCAGTAAGAGAAGTAATGAGTGTATTGGAATAAAAAATAGTTTTATAATTAGTCGAGTGGGGATTATTCCACTCGATTTTTAAGTTGTTAAACAATTCGTAAATATATAATATATAACATAATTTTTCCGACAAGGCTTCTAAATTTCCCGGGATATTGTATCTACGTTTGCAAAAAATCATCCGGGATATGCAAAAAACTAATTTCTTTCAATATTTCTAGAGATTGTTATTTTTAAAAAAAATTGATACTATGAAGGTAATCGCGAATAGAAAGGGTTGCTGCTTAATTGCTGCTGCGTAAAGGTTTGAAACTCGGGAAGAAGATTGATGAGATTCGTGTTGGAGAAAAGCTGCAGTTAACTGAAAAGATTGAAGACAAGGACTTGCTTCTATATTTAGGCTTAACAAATGATAATAATCCGCTATATATTCAACATGATTATGCAGTCGGAACACCGTTCAAAAAACCGATTGTTCCTGCGATCATGTTAAATGGAATCGTTACTTCTGCCATATCCAAACATTTACCTGGACCTGGCTCTCATATTCGTGAACAAAGTCTTATTTATTTGGAGCCAGTGTATCATTATGAAACCATTGAAATATTACTTGAAGTGCAGCATATCGATTTAATACAGAATTATGTCGAGATCTATGTGAATGCATATAAAGAAAAAGACATACAGGTAATGAATGGCATTTTAAAAGCAGTACCACCTTATTAGTGTTTTTGTTTTAATGATTTGAAATGGGGGTTTCGAATCATCATTTGGAGGTTGTTTATGTTAAAAACAATTTTAGTTGTAGACGATGAAGCATCAATTGCAACATTATTAAAGTACAATTTGGAGCGCGCTGGGTATGAAGTATTACTTGCTCATGACGGAAAAGCAGGCTTGGATATGGCCATCGAACATTCACCAGATCTGATATTATTGGATTTGATGCTGCCAACCATGGATGGGATGGAAGTATGCAAGGAGTTGCGCAGTCAAAAAAGCAATATTCCGATTATCATGCTTACTGCACGCGATGATGAATTTGATAAGGTATTAGGTTTAGAGCTTGGTGCCGATGATTATATGACAAAGCCCTTTAGTCCACGTGAAGTAATTGCACGTGTAAAGGCTGTTCTAAGAAGATTTACACCGATTCAACAGCAAGAACAAGCAGAAGAACCAGAAAATGCCGTTTACCAATTTGGGAAGCTGCAGGTCTATCCAAATCGTTTTGAAGCATTTCTTGATGAGGAGACTCTTGAATTTACGCCAAAAGAGTTTGAGTTGCTCGTTTATCTATTGGAAAATAAAAATCGTGTGTTAACGCGGGACCAGTTGCTTAGCGCTGTGTGGAACTATGACTTTGCCGGTGATACTCGAATCGTGGATGTGCATATTAGCCATTTACGGGATAAAATTGAGGAAAATAGCCGTAAACCGAAATTCATCAAAACAATAAGAGGGATTGGATATAAATTTGAGGAGCCAAAAAGCCTATGAAGGCATATCGTAACCGATTATTTGTTACCTTCATGATATTAACTGGTTCTATATTAGCTGTCCTTGGCTTTATCTTAGGTCAGCTTTTTCCTTTTATCATGGAGAATTTTGCAGTGAAAAGTAATCTGGAATTCAGTGCTGAACGGATAGAAGAAATCCGTAGACAGTTTGCTTCTATTATTGCATTCTTGATTTTTCTTAGCTTTGTGTTGATTTGCATTGTTGCCAATCATCTGATTAAAAATTTACTGGACCCGATTGAAAATATCACTCTGACAGCCAAAGAGTTAACCAAAGGGAATTACCGCGCCAGAGCCTATGCGCTTGGTCCTTTAAGTATTGTGGAATTAAGAAATTCCATTAATATTCTAGCAAGGAATCTACAAGAAATTGAAAAAATTCGAGAGATTGAAGAGGAGCGCTTAAAAACCTTAATTGAAAATATGGGGAGTGCTCTGATTATGATTGATCGTGAGGCGACCGTGTCGATTGTAAACCGTCAATTTCTTGATGGATTTGAGCTTTCCATCGATGAAGTGAAGGGCTATAACTTTTTGACGCTTGGGTTGCCGAACGAGCTGGAAAAATTTATAGATCATGTTTTTTTAACAGAGCTCCCATACCGAAAGCAAATTGAAGTGGAAATCCATCAGGAGATCCAATATAAACAGGTATATGGTGCACCTGTGGTTGGAGATCACGGGCGCTGGCTTGGAGTTGTAATCGTCATGCATGACATTTCTGAGTTAATTCGTTTAGAGCAAATTCGGAAGGACTTTGTTGCGAATGTATCCCATGAATTAAGAACGCCGATTACTTCCATAAAAGGATTTTCTGAAACTTTGCTAGATGGTGCGTTTAAAGATGAGAAAATGCTTATTTCTTTCTTGGATATCATTTATCAGGAAAGTAATAGGCTTCAAATGCTGATTCAAGATTTGCTCGAGTTATCCAAAATAGAACAGCATGGGTTTTCAGTCAATATCATGCCAACAAGCCTTCAGGATGTATTAATTCGAGCCGTGGAATTAACAAGTCCGCGTCTTGATGAGAAAAACATGCAATTTGATGTAGATATTGTTCGCGATGTCATGGTCATGGGTGACTTTAACCGCCTGATCCAAATCTTTACGAACCTTATTACAAATTCAATTACCTATTCTCCGGAGGATACAACGATTACTCTACGTATAAAGGCAAATAAGGAATACGGAATTATCGAGGTTGAGGACCAAGGAATGGGAATCGAGAAAAGCGAGATTGCCCGTATATTTGAACGATTCTATCGTATCGATAAAGCCCGCAGCCGCAATTCAGGAGGTACTGGATTAGGGCTGGCGATTGTCAAGCACTTGGTGGAAGCCCATCATGGGAAGATTAACGTAGAAAGTACAATTGGCAAAGGGACTTGTATGAAAGTACTCATTCCAATTAAAAAGTGAACTTAACAATAGATTTACAAAGTTGTTATCGTTGCTTCATATTTCTATCATATGATTATTTACAGAAACCCCCCTGTTTCAAATTTGTAATAGATAAACATAAAAGAAAATGTCCCTTGTCTATCGGGGCATTTTCTTTTTTTCTAAAAAGAATGTTTCCTTGCTGAAACTTTTGCATCTGTCATCCGTAAATAAATAAAAGACAAAATTAATTTAAAGATTGAGGGGGGCCTCCAAATGAGTGTGAAACGTACGTTGTTAATTACAGGGCTTGGCTTATTTTCCATTATTGCCTTGATAGCAGTGTTTACAACTTGGTATACAGTTGATGAATCCGAACAGGCAGTAGTCATCACTTTCGGTGAAGCAGATGAAACGATTACAGATTCTGGATTGCATTTTAAATTACCATGGCCAGTTCAAAAGGTAGAAGTACTTTCAAAAGAAACATATAGTTTACAGTTTGGCTATGAGCAAGCAGCAGATGGTGCAATCGAGTCTTACGATGATGAAACAAAAATGATTACGGGTGATGAAAACATTGTCCTAACAGATTTGGTTGTACAATGGAAAATAACAGATCCCAAGAAATTTTTATTTAATGCAGAAGATCCAAAGCAAATACTACATAATGCGACTTCAAGTGCAATTCGTTCTATAATTGGCAGCTCGACTATCGATGATGCTTTGACAAACGGAAAAGCCGATATTGAATTAAATACGAGGGACCTGTTAGTCTCGTTGGTAGATAAATATGATATTGGCGTAAGTATTTTAGGGGTAAAGCTTCAGGATGTTGAATTGCCAAATAAGGAAGTGCGTGCTGCATTTACTGCAGTAACAGATGCCCGCGAAACGAAAAATACAAAAACAAATGAAGCAGATAAATATAAAAACCAAAAACTAAGTGAAGCCCAAGGTGAAAAAAGCGCAATTATGTCTCGAGCTGAAGGGGAAAAAGTAGCCCGTGTCCAGCAAGCAGAAGGAGAAGTAGCCATATTCAAGGAATTGTATGAAGAGTATAAGGACAATCAAGAAATAACACGTCAGCGTTTAATTTTAGAAACATTAGAAAATGTTTTGCCAAATACACAAATTTATATTATGAACGATGAAGGAGAAACCCTCAAATATCTACCGCTTCAACCATCAACTGCTTCTCCTGTGAAAAATGCAGAAGAATCCACTGAAGGGAGCGATAAACAATGAGCAACAATAATAATCAATATGATGGGGATTTAGAAAAATTCGCGAAATCTTTATTTGGAAACAATAAAAACAAAAAGAAAAAGGAAGGTCCAGATTCTCAGGACCTTAAAATTGAGAAAGAGAAAAAACCCTTTAACGGACGTCAATTTGCCAAATCAGCCATCCTATTAACTGCGATTTTTGCTGTACTTGTTATTTTGATCGGTAATATTTATGTCGTGAAAGAAAATGAATACAAGGTCGTGCGCCAATTTGGAGAAGTTGTGAAATACGAAAATGAACCAGGCTTGAATATGAAAATTCCATTTATTCAAAGCGTTACAACATTGCCGAAAAACCTTATGACCTATGAAATGACCCAAGAAGAGATTAATACTTTGGATAAAAAACGTATTATTATCGATAACTATGCGGTATGGCGAGTAACAGATCCAAAATCCCTTATTTCGAATTCAGGGACACTGATCAATGCCGAATCTCGGATGGAGGAATTTATTTATTCGGTGATTCGTACGCAGCTTGGACAATTGAATTATGAACAAATTATTAATGATGAAAATTCTGAGCGCGGCAGTATTAATGACCGGGTGACAGAGAAAGTAAATGAGTATCTACATGGCGGGAACTTCGGAATCGAAGTGGTGGATGTGCGTATTCGCCGTACCGATCTACCGGAGGAAAATGAGCATTCAGTCTACACGCGAATGATTTCTGAACGTGAATCAATTGCACAAAGATACTTATCTGAAGGGGATGCTGACAAAAATAAAATTGTCGCACAAACAGACCGTGAAGTTAAAGAATTATTAGCAACAGCAGAAAAAAATGCTGCAGTAATTCGAGCACAGGGAGAAGCAGAAGCTGCTCAAATTTACAATGCTGCCTTTTCCCGAGATCCAGAATTTTACGGATTATACCGAACGCTGGAGTCCTATAAGAAAACAATCGGTGAAGATACAGTTATCATTCTGCCATCGGATTCACCATATGCTAGAGTGTTATCGGGGTATTTAGAATAACAAGAATGGGTTGGTCCTGTGTGTGTCCAACCCATTTTTTGATTTAAAATATTAAAAAT
>Ga0180215_1003070_pt1 | contig 16130 bp, 11 predicted proteins | sample eDN3rd37CBELigBY_FD_128871 | JGI IMG/M metagenome (GOLD analysis project Ga0180215, IMG submission 128871) | Enriched backyard soil microbial communities from Emeryville, California, USA - eDNA 3rd pass 37_C BE-Lig BY (version 2) (version 2) | ecosystem: Environmental > Terrestrial > Soil >...
CCGAGGCGCTGCGCCTGGTCCGCACCTGGCTCGTGCGGGTGCCCTCGCTGCGGATCGTCCTCACCTCGCTGCTGCCCCCGGACCTGGGGGGAGGCTTCCTCTTCGAGCTGGGCCCGCTGGACCTCGCAGAGGCCATCGCGCTCTATGAGGACCGCGCCGGGAGGGCGTGGGCAGACCGGACCTTCGTCGCCGGGGAGCGGCGGGCGATCGCGGAGCTGGTGGAGCGTCTCGATCGAATCCCGCTGGCGATCGAGCTGGCTGCGGCGCGGGTGCGGGTGCTGCCGCCCCGGGCGATGCTCCTCCGGATCGGGGATCGCCTCGAGCTCTTGCAGTCGCGCAGGGTCGGGGATCGCTCCTCGCTGGAGCGGGCCATCGGCAGGTCGTGGGAGCGGCTCGACCCGGAGGAGCAGCGAGCGCTGGCCCAGGTCTCGATCTTCGCCGGGAGCTTCACCTTGGAGGCTGCGCAGGAGGTGCTTCGCCCGGAGGAAGGAGCGACGGTCTCCGAGCTCCTGGAGCGCCTGTGCAGGAAGGGGATGCTGCGCCGCGGGCCGGAGGACCCGCCGCGCTTCCTCCCCTTCGAGAGCGTGCAGGCCTTCGCCGCGAGGGAGCTGCACCGCGACGGATCCGGCGGTCCCCTCGCCGAGCGTCACGCCTCCCACTACCTCGGCGCTGCCAGGGGCTGGATGGACCGCCTCCACGCCTCCCGGGACGAGAGGTTCCTCGCTGGCCTGGCCGTCCACAGAGGAAACCTGCACCTGGCGCACCAGTGGTTCCAGGCGGCGGCAGAGGGGGCGGGCGGGAGCGAGGAGGTCCAGCTCCTGGAGGAGCTCCTCCACCGGATCGACACCTGGCTCGCCGCTGCGGCGCCTCCCGAGCCAGGGGACGGGCAGGGCGAGGCAGGGACCGGGGCCTCTGCAGGGGCGAGGGGCGGCGCGCCCGGGGGTGAGCGAGGCGGCGCTCCTGCGCCAGGGTGGAGCGGGACCCTGGAGATGGTGCCGGCCCTCGGGGACCCCGAGGAAACGGGCAGCGAGGTGCCGGCGCGTCCGAGCCAGGAAGGTCTCGTGGTCGGCCCCGACGCGGTCTGGTTCGAGTTCCCCGGCAAGGAGCGGGTCCAGCTCGGCCGCCGCGGCGCACAGCGCCGTGTGCTGCAGGCGCTGGTGGAGAACCGCCTGCTGGCCCCGGGGCAGGGGCTGAACCTGGAGCAGATGTCGCGGGTGGGCTGGCCCGGCGAGACGGTGAGCCCCGCTGCTGCAGCCAACCGCGTGTACAACTGCGTCAACAGCCTGCGAAAGGCAGGGTTGGGCGCAGCCCTGGAGCGTCGCTCGGAGGGCTACCTCCTCTCGCCCGATCTGCCGGTGTCTCGCTCGCGGGATTGAAGGCGCGTCGCCATGGTCCCCTTCCGTCTCTTCCTGATCACCGATCGCCGCCTCGCCGGCGATCTCCCCGGCGCCGTGGCCAAAGCCCTCGCCGTGGTTCCCAGAGGCGCCGCAGCGGTGCAGCTCAGAGAGAAGGATCTCCCCACCTCGAAGCTCCTGGAGCTCGCGAGGGCGCTGGTCGCGGTCTGCAGGCCCAGGGGCGCGCCCCTCCTGATCAACGATCGGCCGGACGTGGCGCTGGCCAGCGCTGCCGACGGGGTCCACCTCACCGGCGGCTCGGTGTCGGTGGAGGAAGCCCGGTCCCTCCTGGGGCAGCGGCTGATCGGCGCGAGCTGCCACACCCCTGCAGAGCTCGAGGCGCGGGCAGGGGCGGACTTCGCCACCTTCAGCCCGATCTTCCCGTCTCCGGGCAAGGGTGACCCGCTGGGCCTCGGCGCCCTCGCCAGCGCTGCCCGTTCACCCGTCCCCCTCTTCGCCCTCGGCGGCGTCGACGCCTCCAACGCAGGCGATGTGATCGAAGCAGGCGCGCAGGGAGTCGCCGCCATCCGGAGCTGGCTCCTCCCCGATCCCGCCTCCGCCACCGCGCTCCTCCACGCCCGCATCTCAGCGAGGGAAAATTGAGGCAGCCGGCCCGAGGGGAGGGAAGGGGATTTCAGGAGAGGCCGGCGATGGTGCCTTCGATGGGGGAGGAGGCGGAGCCGTAGAGCTTGCGGGGGATGCGGCCGGCCAGGTAGGCGTCGCGCCCCGCCTCGCAGGCGAGCTTCATGGCGCGGGCCATGCGGACCGGATCCTGGGCGCAGGCGATGGCGGTGTTGAGGAGGACCGCGTCGCAGCCGAGCTCCATGGCGATGGCCACGTCGCTGGCGGTGCCGACCCCGGCGTCGATGAGGACGGGGACCTTCACCTGCTCGCGCAGGATGATCACGTTGTAGGGGTTGCGGATCCCGAGGCCGGAGCCGATCGGGGCGCCGAGGGGCATGATAGCGGCGCAGCCTGCGTCCTCCAGCTTGCGCGCCACCACCGCGTCGTCGGAGGTGTAGGGGAGGACGGTGAATCCCTCCTTCACCAGGACGCGCGCGGCCTTCAGGGTCTCCTCGGTGTCTGGGAGGAGGGTCTTGTCGTCGGCGAGGACCTCGAGCTTGACCAGGTCTTCGCCCCAGAGCTCCCGGGCCAGGCGGCAGGTGCGGATGGCGTCTTCGGCGGTGTAGCAGCCGGCGGTGTTGGGGAGGAGCTTCATCCCCTTGGGGATCCAGTTGAGGAGGCTCTCCTCCCCCTTGGCCTCGAGGTCCAGGCGGCGCACGGCCACCGTGACCAGCTCGCTGCCGGAGGCGAGGAGCGCCTCCTTCATGGTGGGGAAGTCCTTGTACTTGCCGGTTCCGGTGAAGAGCCGCGACTCGAAGCTGTACTTTCCGATCTGTAGGGACATCTGCTGCCTCGCAATGGAGCGACTGGGTCGCTCGGTCCGTTGTTGCAGAAGCCGCCCGCCCGAGGAGGCCCCATCGTGCTTCCGAGCAGAGAGAGAAGCCCCCTGCTCTGAGAGGAATCATGCAGCGCCGCACCTTTGCGGCGCTGGGCTCATCCTCGATTCGATTCGACTCGTCTGTCGGGTGGGTCTCAACCCCCGCCGACGAAGGCGACCACCTCGACCTGATCACCGGCTTCCAGCACGTGGATCTCGTGGTTCGCGCGGCGGACCACCTGGAGGTTGACCTCCACTGCGACCCGTTCCCGCTGCACCCCGAGGTGGGCGAGAAGCTCGGCTACGGTGCTGCCTTCCGCGATCTCCCGCGGTTCACCATTGACTGTCAACAACACGTCTTCTCGTCCTCTCTCGATCCCGAGGCCCTCACCCGGGCCTTCGCTCGCTCGTGCCCAGGTGCACAGAACGGTTTGGTGGACCGAGTCAAACCGTTTGGTGCCCAAGAGGTAGCAAGAACGCCCCGCACGCGCCACTCGCTCCTGCCAGAGACGCTTGCCCTTCCGGATCGGAACGACTATCAGGGGGGCGGATTTCATGATTTCACCGCCGTCCCCACAGAGGATCCGCAGCCTTGGGGGGAGCGGCGTTAGGGAGACAGCATGCGCAACAGCGACCAGGTTCGGAAGATCCTCTCGTGGTACCCGTCGGACAACCCCGGCACCTTGACCAACCTCGCGCGGATTATGAACACCGGGCGTCTCGCGGGAACGGGCAAGTTCGTGATCCTGCCGGTGGACCAGGGCTTCGAGCACGGTCCGGTGCGCTCCTTCCAGCCGAACCCCGAGGGTTACGATCCCGACTACCACTACAACCTCGCCATCGACGCGGGCTGCAACGCCTACGCCGCGCCCCTCGGTGCGTTGGAGGCGACGGCGGGCAAGTTCAACGGCGAGATCCCGCTGATCCTCAAGCTGAACAACTCCGACACCATGGCCAAGGTCGACGAGCCGATCTCGGCGATCACCGGCTCGGTGGAGGACGCGCTGCGCCTGGGCTGCTCGGCGATCGGCTTCACGATCTACCCGGGCTCCGGCGATCGGAACGTGATGTACGAGCAGATCCGGGAGATGATCCTGGAGGCCAAGAGCTTCGGGATCCCGACGGTGCTCTGGGCCTACCCCCGTGGATCCGGGCTGAGCAAGCAGGGCGAGACCGCCGTCGACATCGTGGCGTACGCTGCCCACGTGGCGGCCCAGCTCGGCGCCCACGTGATCAAGGTGAAGCCGCCCACCGCCCACATCGAGCAGTCGGCGAACCAGAAGGTCTTCGAGAAGTACAACATCCCCGTCGCCACCATGGCGGATCGGGTGCGCCACGTGATCCAGAGCTGCTTCAACGGCAAGCGGATCGTGATCTTCTCCGGCGGCGAGGCCAAGGGCACCGACGAGGTCCTCGAGGAGATCAAGGGGATCCGCGACGGCGGCGGCTTCGGCTCGATCATGGGCCGCAACGCCTTCCAGCGCCCCCGCGACGAGGCGATCGAGCTGCTGGGCAAGATCATGGACATCTACACGAACAAGGCCTGAGAACAGAGCCCTCTCGCGTGAAGCGCGAGCAGAAGGAGGCGCCGCCCGCTCCTGCGGGAGGCGATCCCTTCCCGGGCTCGAAGGATAACGGTCTCCCCGCAGGCGGGGGACCGGATCAGGCTGACGAGTTTGGGGCTCCCGCAGCTCGCGGATGCCGCAGCGCCGCAGCCGTCAGAGCCAGCCTTCGTCGCGGTACCAGCGGGCGGTGTCGGCGAAGCCCTGCTCCAACGGGATCGCGGGGGCGTAGCCGAGCTCCTCCCGCGCCCGATCGATCGAGCAGACCCAGCCGGGCCCTCCCTGCTCCCGCGCCTTGTCCAGCGAGATGATCTGCGGCTTGCCCGTGATCCGCGCCACCAGATCGGAGGCGAGGCCAACGGGCCAGGCCAAGGACTCCGGCACCGGGAGGACCCAGGTGCTCTTGCGGCCCAGGGCATCCGCCGCCTTGTGGATCAGCTCGGCCCAGGTGTAGATGCCCCCGTCGGAGACGTAGTAGATCCCTTCACCCGAGGTCTGATCCCGGATCAGCCGGCCCTTCTCCAGGGCCAGGGCGAGCGAGCTGCCCAGATCGTCCACGTGGATGATCGAGTAGCGCTTGTCCCCCACCATCCCCGGCTTGAGGGCGAGGCCGTTGAAGGCCATCTTGAAGACCTCGAAGAAGTCTCGATCCCGCGGTCCGTAGACGATGGGCGGCCGCACGATGGTGAGGTCGAGGCGCTCTGCGTGGCGGCGCAGGAGCTCCTCCCCTGCGAGCTTGGAGCGGCCATATTCGGAGACCGGCGCGCAGCGATCGTCCTCGGTGCAGGGCCTGCCCATGGGCATCGGGCCTGCCACCGCCAGGGTGGAGCAGTGGACGAAGCGCCGGACCCCCGCCTGCACCGCAGCCTCCGCCAGGAGCCGGGAGCCGTAGGCGTTCACCCGATAATATTCTGCTGCGTGGAGGCCCTTGGTGAGGCCGGCCACGTGGACCACCGCGTCGATGCCCTCGAGGGCTGCGGGGAGGGACTCGGGGTCACAGACGTCGCCGAGCGCGTACTCGATCGGGATCTGGGTGGCCTCGAGGCCGCTGCGGTTGGAGGTCGCACGGACGAGGGCGCGGATCTGGTGGCCGGCACGGTGTAGGGCGGTGGCAGCGGAGGGGCCGACGAAGCCGCTGCCGCCAGTCAGGAGGATACGCATCAGAGATCGGCTCCGTACACGCGGAACGTCCTGGAGACCTTGCCCCCCATCATCTCGATGGAGCGGTTGATCAGCACGTTGTCCTCGAGGGTCCAGGAGATGTCGGCGCCGACGATCCCCTGTTCGCGGCAGGTGATCAGCGAGTCGTAGTAGAGGATCGCGTCGATGCCGCGCTTGCGGTACTTCTCTTTGACACCCAGGGTGATGAGCCGCACGCGGTCGATCTTGCGGGAGTACCAGAGGAGCTTCGCGAGGCCGACGGGCACGCCGAAGCTGGTCAGCCTGCCTCCCACGTGGATCAGCGCCTGGTTGATGTCGGGGAGGGTCATGGAGAAGGCCACCGGCTCCCCCTCCACCTCGGCGATCAGGAGGAGGTCCGGGTTCACGAAGGAGCGCATGTCCTTGGCGACGTGATCGAACTCCTCGTCGGTGAAGGGGACGAAGCCCCAGTTCTTCTCCCAGGCCTCGTTGTAGATCGCCTTGATCCGCTGTGCCTCCGCGGCGAAGTCGTCGAGGCGCACGGGCCGGACGACGATCCCCTCCTTCTGGCGGACCTTCTCCTGGATCCGGACGATCTTGGGGTTCGGCTCGGCGCTCGTCGGCAGCCACCAGGCGAAGAGATCCTTGGCCTTCTCCAGGCCGAAGACCTCCTCGAAGTGACGGACGTAGTAGCGGGGGTTGTAGGGGGTCTGGATCGCGGGCCGCTGGTCGAAGCCGTCGATCAGGAGGCCCATCTCGTGGTTCGACGAGAGGCTGACCGGTCCCAATAGCTGGGACTTTCCCCTGGCGCGGCTCCACTCCCGCGCGGTCTCGAAGAGGGCGCGCGCCACCCTGTCGTCGTCCACCGACTCGTAGAGCCCGAACCAGCCGTAGTTCGTGCCGTGGAACTCGTTGTAGTTGCGGTCCTCGACCGCCGCGATCCTGCCGACCACCCTGCCGTTCTGCCTGGCCAGGTAGAGCTGGTGGGGGGCGTGCTTGAAGAAGGGGTTCTTCTTGGGGTCGAGGAAGTCCTTCCGCTCCATCAGGAGTGGCGGCACGAAGTAGGGGTCACCTCGATAGAGCTCGAGCGGAAACTCGACGAAGGCCTGGAGATCCCGCTGGGAGGAGACCGGCGTCACCTCCACCGGGGCTCCCCTTGGCTGGCTCCGCTGCTCCTGGGGGGGACCGGACAGAACTGGGTTGGTCATAGGCTCCGTCAATTACCCCAACGAGGGGTCTCCCGCAACGGCGCCGCCGCACCCTCACGTTCCCAATCGATCAAGTGCGAGCCAAAGGCGAGCAAACGCAAAGGAGCCCCGCCACGCGTCGAGCCGAAGGCGAGCCAACGAAAAGGGCTCCGCCACGCGGAGCGTGGCATGAGTACGGCATCCCCGCTTGCGGGGGGGCCGCTCTCATTGGGCCAAGGGCGAGCCGAAGGCGAGCAAACGCAAAGGAGCCCCGCCACGCGGAGCGTGGCATGAGAGCGGCCCCCCCTTGCGGGGGGGGCCGCTCTCATGGGCTCAGTCGTGGTCTTCGTCGTAGCTCATCTTGCGGCCGCCACGGGCCTTGTTCGCGAGCTCCATCAGGCGGTAGCCCCTCTCGAGCATGGCGCCGGTGACGTCGCCCAGGCGGTCCTGGACCACCCCCCGCATCTGCTCGCGGGTGGGCATCTGGAAGTTGGCGGCCCGCCATGTGGCGGTCTCCACCAGGTCGAAGACCCGGCGGGCGATGTCGGCCCTGCTGCCGAAGGGGGAGCCACCGTTCCGGGCCTGTCCGTTCCCGTTCGCGGCGCGGCCGGTGCCGGCGACGAAGCGGGGCTGCGCCGCGTGGGCGTCCTCGATCGAGCCCACCTGCGCGATCACGTCCGCCGCCTTCGGCGCGCTCTCGGGCAGGACCTTGAACTTCTTGCCCAGGAGCTCGAACTGCTCGATCACCCGATCGAGCTGCTCGTCGGTGTGGGTCGCCATGTAGGAGGTGCGCATCAGCGACTGGCCCGGCTCCACCGCAGGAGGGATCACGGGGTTCGCGAAGACCCCGTTCTCGTAGAGCGCCTTCCAGAGGCGGAAGCACTTGATCTGATCGCCGATGTGCACCGGCACCACTGGCCCATCGGAGAGCCCCGTGTCGTAGCCCAGGAGCCGGAAGGCCGAGCGCATCTTGTTGGCGATGCGCCAGAGGCGCTCCCGCCGCTCGGGCTCCGACTCGATGATGTCGAGGGAGGCGAGGGCTGCAGCCACCGAGGCGGGGGTCATCGAGGCCTGGAAGACCATGGCCCGGGCCTTGTGCTTGATCCAGTCGATCACCTCCTTGGGGCCGGCGATGACGCCGCCCAAGGAGCCGAAGGACTTGGAGAAGGTGCCCATCACCAGATCGACGTCGTCCTCCACCCCCAGGTGCTCGCAGAGGCCGCGGCCGTGGGCGCCGAGCACGCCGAGGCCGTGGGCCTCGTCCACCATCACCCGGGTGCCGAACTGCTTCTTCAGCGCGACGATCCCGCGCAGATCCGCGAAGTCTCCCTCCATGGAGAAGACGCCGTCGGTGACGATCAGCTTGGGGGCGTCGGCGGGGGCGTTGGTGAGGAGGCGCTCGAGATCCGCCATGTCGTTGTGGCGGTAGCGCTTGTGCTCACCGAACGAGCTGCGGATCCCCTCCAGGATCGAGGCGTGGTTCAGCCGGTCCGAGAAGACGTAGTCCTTGCGGTCCAGGAGGGCGGAGAGGGTCCCCAGGTTCGTGGTGAAGCCGGTGCTGAAGCAGAGGGCCATCTCCTTGCCCAGGAACTTCGCCAGCCGCTCCTCCAGCTCCACGTGGAGATCGAGGGTCCCGTTCAGCAGGCGGGATCCGGAGCAGCTCGTCCCGTACTTCTCGAGGGCGTGGATCGCAGCCTCCTTCACCTTGGGGTGGAGGCTGAGGCCCAGGTAGTTGTTCGAGCCCACCATGATCACGGGCTGGCCGCCCACCGTGACCTCGGTGCCATCGGTGGACTCGATCGGCTTGAAGTAGGGGTAGAGGCCGGTAGCCTTGGAGATCTTGAGCTCGCGCCACTCGTACGCTTTAGCGAACAAATCGGCCATAGACGGGCCTCCTGGTGGTGTATGCAGATCCGCTTCGTGAGCACCCATCCGGACTGCGGCGGGTGAAATAGGGGTCCATCCCGCAATTGTCAACTGTACGCATGGTCGATTCGGGAACCGTCAATCTATCGACGGGCTGCGCCGCCGTCTCTTCAAAACGCTGCGTGGAAGGTTTGCGCCGGTCGGCCTCGGACCCCATCATAGACCCGAATGGTAGTGGCCGCGAAGATGCGCCTTCGACTCCACGCCCCGATCCTTGACGACCCCGGGGAGGTTGCGTAACAAGCCGGGATCGAAGGACTGTCGGGAGAGTCGACATTGGAACAGGCTCCTCCCCTGAAGGTGGGGAGCTGAGGGCGGAATGGCATCCGAGGAAGCGATGGAACGAGAGGTCGCGGCGGCTCCATCCCAGCGGGAGCTGAGGCTGCCGGTCGCGCGAGACGAGAAACTTTCGATCCGATCCGGTGAGCTCATCGCCGTGATGGCGGCGGTCCTCGGTCTGACCATCATCCTCTGGAACCGGGAGCGCCTGACCGACTGGTACGGTGCCGCCGCCGTCCTGGTCACCATCGCCATCGCCCCCCTCGCCCTGCGCGCGGTGCAGTCCCGCTTCGCCGGGAACCGGTGGATCCGCTTCCTCGCGGACTTCGGTCCCATCGGCTACATCGTGGGGCTCTACCTCTATCTGAACCCGATCCTCGACGCGGTGAACATCCCGATCGCGGACGAGTGGCTGGTGCAGGCGGACCAGCGGATCTTCGGCCTGCAGCCGGCGATCTGGCTCCAGCAGGTGCTGCCACCCGTGGTGAACGACGTCCTCCTCGGGGCCTACACCACCTACTTCATCTGGCCCCTGGCGCTGGGGCTCGTCCTCTGGCTCCAGCGCAGGGAGACGGAGTTCGACGAGTTCGTCACGGCGTTGATGTTCTTCTACGCGGTGAACTACGCCTTCTACGCCATCGTCCCGGCGATGGGGCCCCGCTACTACCAGGCCGCCTTCTTCGACGGCCCGGTGCAGGGACAGTTCTTCGCGCAACACATCGAGACGATCTTCCGCGCGTCGCCCCTCGCCAGGGACTGCTTCCCTTCGGGGCATACGGGGATCTCACTCCTGGTGTTGGGCTACGCCTGGCGGACCTCGAGGCGCTTCTTCTGGTTCGCGCTCCCGTTCATGGTCTGCCTGATCCTCGGCACCCTGGCGGGGCGGTTCCACTACGGCATCGATCTGATCGCGGCCCTGCCCCTCACCGCCCTCTCCCTCTTCGTGGCGGCGACCCTGCGCCAGCGGATGCCGGAGGGGATGCTGGTGGGACGAGCGCTGCCGTCGATCGCCGTCCGCCGCGACCGTCCCTCCAGCTAGTCGCGCCGCAGGAACGACGCGATCTCGTCGGCGAAGGCGATCCGCGCCGCCCGGCTCTGCATCTCGCCCGCCAGCGCGAGCCTCCGCTCTCCGTCGGTGAGGATCAGCCCTGCGTCGAGGAGCCAGCCGAGCGCCCGCTCGAAGGTCGGCTTGGAGAGCGCTTCCTCGAAGCGGATCCGTCCGGCGCCCAGCGCCTCCTTGCCGTGATCGAAGCAGCACTCGATCAGGTGCCGCCTGTCGAGGGAGCCGTCCTCCAGCTCGTCCAGGGCGAGGGCTGCCACGTGGTAGGCCTCGACCACGTCGCCGATGAGCCCCTGTAGGAAGCCCAGGGGTTCGTCGCCTGCGGGGGCGCTCTTGACCCCGCCCTCGTCGAGCTCCAGGAGCCCGTGGGCCCGCAGCCGCTCCGCCGTCGCCCGGACCGTCTCCTCGATGCTGACGTGGGGCTGGAAGGAGAGCTCCCGCTTCAGCAGGCGAGAGAGCCACTGCGCCCTCTCGATCAGCGCCTCCCAGCTCGCCTGCCCCCCCAGGGCCCAGAGCGCAGCGGCCAGGATGGACTCCTCCTCGAAGTGGTGCGCGATGTTGTTCTTGTAGAAGTCGAGGGTGGGGCGGGCGCCGCGCTTCACCCGGTAGCGAGGGCCACCGTCGAGGAGGCGGCGCTCCACCTGCCCGTCCTCGATGAAGCCCTCCATCGCTTCGCGGATGGCCTTGCGGGCCTGCGAGGTCGCCGTCTCGTCCAGCAGCTCCTCGTCCGCCCCCGCCTCCCGGGCCGTCGTCGTCTCCCGCGCGTCCTCCTTCGGAGCGTGCCGGGCGGCGCGCTTTCCGCTCGCCTGCAGCGGCAGGGAGAAGCGGGAGCCCTTCGCGGTGGCCAGGCGCCGCAGGATCTCGATCCGCCCGCGGAGCTCGTGGGCGCTCACGCTCCGCTCCGGCGACGCGAGGGCGGCGGCGGCGACCAGCGCCGAGGCGGTGATCGTCTGCACCCGCCCCATGCCGTAGGCGATCCGGTGGGCTAGGGCGAAGACCAGGTCCTTGCGCTCCTCCTCGGTGTGGTTCGCCGGGTCGAAGCCCCGCGACGCGGCGAACTCGGAGAGGAAGAGCGGCCGATCGATCTGCACGTGGACCCGGCCCCAGCGGGAACGGAGGACCGCCGGGGCCTTGAGCAGCCCCCGCAGATCCTCCCGCCGCTTCTCTCCGCCGGCGAGCTCGGCGGCGTAGGCCCGCGCCTCCACCACCTTGGCGTAGTCGATCGCGACTGGGACGAAGCAGAGATCGTCCCGGGCCCCAGCGATCCAGGCGTCGACCTCGATCGACACCAGGCCGTACTTCGGCTGCAGGATCCGACCGGTGCGGGTCCGCCCTCCCTCGGGATAGAACTCCTGGGTGTAGCCGTCGCGGGCGAGCTTGCGCACGTAGGCCGAGAGCGCCGCGCTGTAGACCCTGTCGCCCTTGAAGCTGCGGCGGATGAAGAAGGCGCCCATCCGGCGGAACATCGGACCCAGGGGCCAGAAGGAGAGGTTGGCGCCTGCAGCCACCAGGGGCGGCGTGATGCCCCGCTCCACCAGCACGTGGCTGATCAGGATGTAGTCGATGTGGCTGCGGTGGGTGGGGCAGATCACCAGGGGGGCGCGCTTGCTCGCCTCCGCCGCCACCTGCAGCCCCTCCTCGTCCACCTCGATCCCGTCGTAGATCCGGTTGAACACCCAGCGGGCCACGGTGTTGGCGCCGTCGATCCAGGCGGGCGACACCCGCGCCGAGATCTCCCGCAGCGCCCGCAGCGCCTCCTGCTCCACCGCCTCCGGGCGCCTCCGCTTCTCCTCCGCCTCCTTGGCCAGCTCGGCCCGGAGCAGGCGATCCCGCATCGTCTCCTCGATCAGCCGCTGCTGGCTCTTGATCTTGGGGCCGACCACCGAATGCAGCTCGCGCTCCAGCCCGACGCTGAGGGCGCCCCGGGCCAGGCGGGCGACGATCGCGTCCGGACGGTTCGGGTTGTCCTGCACGAGCTGCGAGAGGTCGATCGGGAGCCCGACCTTCACGAAGGAGCGCTTGTAGTTGAAGAGGAAGGAGGTGAAGGCGTGGATGCGGCCGGGGACCTCCGCAGAGCCCAGCACCACGTCGGTGACGCCGGGGCGCAGCCGGGAAGGCGCGCGCTTGAAGATCAGGAGCTGGGGGACGAGGTAGATCGGTCGATCGGTCTCCCGTTGGAGCGCCACCAGCTTCTCGAAGGCGTCGGCGACGGACGCGCCCTTCGAGCGAAGGAGCAGCGGCCGGCGCAGGAAGATCATCGAGGCATGCCCGGCACGGGCCGCCTGCACCACCGCGTCGACGCTGCGGGAGGAGGAGCGCTGTGCGGCCAGGTTCAACGGTCGGTAGAGGAAGGTCCCCAGACCCAGGACGGCCTTGGCGAGGGGGAGGCCGCGGCGCGCGAACGCCCAGTTGAAGTAGAGGAAGTTGAGGATCCCCGCCGAGCGCATCACGTAGATCAGCGTACCCTTCCGGGCCAGCTCCGCCAGGCGATCCTCCGCCTCTGCCGGGAAGCGCACCGGCCCAAAGAAGCGCGCGAAGAGCCAGCGAAAGAGCGGACCGTAGCGGGTGTGCATCGCCTCCGGAGGGGCGGCAGCGCTGTCGTGACCGGTCGACATCGGGTCCGAGTTCAGCTCCCCTCCGCCTTGACCAGCTCCCGCACCCGCTCGAGCAGGAAGGGGAAGTTGATCGGCTTCTCGAAGACCCCATCCACCTTCTCGCCCCATGCCTCGTCCGTCCCGCTCTGGGCGTCGATGGCGCCGGAGATCACGTAGATCGGCGTCTTCTGGGAGCTGCGGCGACCCTCGCGCACCGCCTTGATCAGCGCGGTGCCGTCCACCCCCGGCAGCCGCAGATCCAGGAGCACCAGCGCGGGTGGCACCTCTTGGATCCGCTCCAGCGCCTCCTGCCCGTCGGCGAAGGCCCGGACCTGGAAGCCCTCGGCGGAGAGGTAGGCCATGATCCCGTCCCTGCAGTCGTCGTCGTCCTCGACCACGAGGATCTCCCCCACCTCGGGAGCGGGGAGATCCGAAGGGTGGGTCACCGCGCCGGCGAAGAGGGGGAGGGCGATCCTGAAGCCGAGGCCGGAGGGGCCGTTCTCGGCGCGGACGTGCCCCCCGTGCAGCTCGACGATCTGCCTCGCGATGGCCAGCCCGACGTTCGCGGGGCCGCCGTCCACCCGGAACGACTCGAAGATTCGAGGCAGCTCCGCCTGCGGGATCTCCAGCCCCGTCATCGTGATCGAGGTGATGCAGAGCCGCCCCTTCGGCTCGACCACCATCTCGATCCGCTCGCCGCCGCGCTTGCCCCGGAGCCCCCGCTCCAGCAGGTGCATCAAACCCTCCACGAGGCGATCGCGGTTGCCCCTGACGAAGACCTCGCCCTCCGGAGCGCGCACCTCCAACGAGACCCCCGCGGTCTCGGCGTCGCCCTGGAGGAACTGCGTCGCCTCCATGAGCACCGCTCGCATCCCCAGGGGCTTCGGATCGAGGGTCATCTGCCCCGCCTCGAGCCTGGCGGTCAGGAGCAGATCGTTGATCAGGCGCAGCAGCCGGTCGGCGTTCCGATCCAGGATCCCGGCGACGGACTCCTGCCTCTCGCTGAGGTCGCCGAGGCGGCCCTTGCGCGCCATCGAGAGGTAGCCCTTGATCGTGGTGAGCGGGGTCCGCAGCTCGTGGGAGAGGTGGGAGAGCAGGGCGTCCCGGGTGCGATCCCCCTCCTGCAGCCGCTCGGAGATCGTCTGCACCTCGCGGCTGCGCTGATCCAGCATCGCGCGGGTCCGGCTCATGTCCACCGCCGCAGCGCACGCGTTGGAGATCGCGCCGATCAGATGCAGCTCGTCGACGGAGGGCTCTCCGTCGCGCCCCTCGTAGCTGCCGTTGGCGATGCTGATCACGCCGATGGCGTTGCCCCTGGCGATCATCGGCACGGAGAGCCAGGCGCCCCCTCGCTCCACCACCGGCGTCTCGTCTGCGAAGGCGCTCCCGATGGGCCCGACCCCCGCCGCCACCGCCTTCACCCTCGGATCGGCCCGCCCCCGGACCAGGGCCACGTTCAAGCGATCGAAGGCCGGGTCGTGGATCGACGCGAACACCGAGCGGGCGCGAAAGGTTCGCTCCAGCGCGATCAGCCCGCGCTTCAGCGCATCCGGCGATCGGGGCTCCGAGAGGATCCGCTGCACCTCGTCGAAGAGCATCGACGAGGTGGGCACCGGGGCAGGGGCCTGGCGCGCCCTCGGGCTCTTGGGTCGCGCGACCTTGGCAGGCGGGCTGCGCCCTCCTGTCAGCTTTCGCGATCCCGCTGGACGATCCTGATCAGCCAAGGCGCCTCCCGAACGGCATCCCTGCGCGGGGCGCCTCCGAAGTGGGTCATGAAGGTTGGATATAATGACCGCGCGGCGGGTCCGGTCAAGGACGCCGGGCATTCGCGTCGGGAAGTAAACGGAGGCGCGGGCCGGGGGACGATTCCTTCAGCTCGCGCTCCTTTTCGTTCGATCGCCCTCGGCTCGCGGGAGCCGTGAAGACCTCAGGCCTTCTTGCGCACCACCCGATCCCCGCCGAGGGTGAAACCAGCGGGGAGCTTCTTCGTGAGCGCCTCCGCGTCCACCGACTCGTCGATCGGAGCGGCGAGGGTGGCGAGGGCCTCGGCGGACGCCGCCTGCACCCGCGGCGACTCCGCCGAGAGGAGGCACTCCGCGATCGGGGTCGCGACCGCGGCGTCGCCCTGGCCGACAAGGTTGGAGAGGGTGGCGGTGCGCACCTCGTCGGAGGCGTCCTGCAGCAGCGGGAGGATCGCGTCGACCACCGTGGGATCCACCGCAGCCGCCAGCCGGTTGATCAGGACGATCTTCTTCTCCGGATCCCGGGAGTACTCCATCGCGATCTTCGCGAGGAGCTCGGTGAGGCGCCGCACCAGCTCCTCCTCCTCCACGAGCTCCTCCAGGCAGCGCACCGCCCAGGCGACGTTGTCGCTCCTGCGGATGAAGTCCATCAGCGGGTCGAGGGCATCTTCGCCCAACCCCGCCAGCAGGCTGACCGTGTACTCCTTCTCTTCACGATCGGTGATGCTCGGCTCCGTCTTGACGTTGAAGCGCTGGAGGAGGGCGGCGATGGCCTGGGGAGACCCGATCTCCCTCAGCATCTCGAGCGCGCGGACCCTGCCCGCCGCGTCGCCGTACTTCTCCTGGGACTTCTTGGCGAGATCCCGGATCCGCTTCGCTTCGCGCTCCTCATGCTTGCCGCCGCCAAAAAGACTGAAGAGACCCACGGTGTCATCCTTCCTGGTTATGAGCGGATCCCATGACGCCGCCCGTCGCCGGCCGCCCGGGGGTCACCTGCGCCGGCGCCAGTTGCCCGGACGTCACGAGGTACGCTCCAGCTCGAGCCCTGCTCGCACCGGTTCGGCATAAAGCTTGTCGATGCTCTTGCCAAGCTCCTTCGCCTCCTCCCCCGTCGGGACCATGATGCGCGCCTCGGCGTAGAGGTCGCCGCGCGCCTTGGTGCGGAGGTTGGGCGCCCCCTTGCCCCTGAGGCGGAGCTTCTGCCCGCTCTGGGTCCCGGGAGGGACCTTGAGCCGCACCACCCCGTCGAAGGTGGGCAGCGAGACGGTGGCCCCCCGGATCGCCTCGCCCACTGTGAGGGGCAGATGGAGGAAGAGGTCGTCGCCCTCGCGGCGGATTCGGGGATGGGGGCGAACCCGCACCTCGAGGTAGAGATCGCCGGGAGGCCCCCCGTTGAGACCGGGCGCCCCCTGGCCCGCCAGCCGGACCTTGCCGCCGTCGGCGATCCCCGGCGGGATCTTGACGGTGAGGCGGGAGGGGGCCTTGCCCGGGGCGCGGACGAGGTGGAGGTCGACCTCCGTGCCCCGCACCGCGTCGGCGAGATCGATCTCGATCCGCTCGCCCAGGTCCTCGCCCTGCACCGGGCGGTTGCTCGCTCTCCTGCGCCCTCTGCCGCCTCGAAACGACTCCCCGAAGATCTCCCCGAAGATGTCGCCCAGGTCCACGGGCTGGCCCCCGCCGAAGCCCTCGAAGTCCTCGAAGCCGCGGAAGCCCCCGCTGGGCCGGCTCCGGTACTGGCGGAACGCCGCCGCCTTCTCCGGATCCCAGCCGATCTTCGCGGCGTCCATCCCCAGCTCGTCGTAGAG
>Ga0180215_1003071_pt1 | contig 16129 bp, 16 predicted proteins | sample eDN3rd37CBELigBY_FD_128871 | JGI IMG/M metagenome (GOLD analysis project Ga0180215, IMG submission 128871) | Enriched backyard soil microbial communities from Emeryville, California, USA - eDNA 3rd pass 37_C BE-Lig BY (version 2) (version 2) | ecosystem: Environmental > Terrestrial > Soil >...
CCCTGCGGGCCGGCGGGGCCCTGCGCGCCCGGCGAGCCCTGGACGCTCGGCCCCGGCTCACCCTGCGGGCCCTGCGGACCGACGGGACCCTCGACCGGCTCCGGATCCTTCTCGGGCGCGCAGAGCGGGCTCGGCGTCGCGGCCTCCGGCGCCTCGGCGCCCGGGTTGTCGAGCTCGAGGACGAGGCACATGCGCCCGAAGAACACGCGCGAGCCCGGCGGCGAGCCGGACAGGATCGTGCCCGGGGCCGCCGTCGGCACGATGCCGCGGATCACGCGCGCGCCGTCCGCGCGCACCACGACGGTCGCCGACGAGAGATCGAGCAGCAGCTGCGGGTTCGTGCGGTCGTACGGCGTGCCGCGGCCCACGCCGCTGGCGTGCAGCGCCCCGCTGAGCCCGTTGAGCTTGAGCTGCGGGTTCTCGACGGTGTTCGGGATGTTGTGGGTCGTGAACGTCGAGACGCCCGCGAGCTCGATCTCGCCGACCCCGCCGTTGACCTTGTAGCTCCCGCCGTCGCCGGCCGTGACCGGATACGTGATCGTGTACAGCTCCTCGGGGCCGCGCGGCGCGGTCGTCCCGACCGACGTCAGGGCTTCGCCCGCCGGCCCGGTCAGCGTCGCCGGCGCCGTCACCGCGGCGCTGCCGTTGGCCGCGCCCATGCCGCCGACCGTGTTGGTCAGATAGCCGAGCCAGGTGCGGTCAGGATCGCCCGAGACCCAGTGGTTGGGCATCGTCCATTCGAGCTGTCCGCCCGTGACCGGCTCCTGCGCCGAAGCGGCCGGAGCGGCGACCAGCACCGCGGTCGCGGCGAGGGCCAGTGTGCACTTGCGCATCCGTGAGAGTCCTTTTCGCGGGATCAGTCGGTCGTGTAGGAGATGGAGACCCACCCGAAGGGGTCGCCCGGGAGGTAGAAGCCGCCGAAGAACGAGCCGGTCGAGCCGGGCGGGATCGCGCCGGGGATCCGCTCGTACGACAGGCCGTCGACCACGGCCTTGGAGACGTCCAGCGTCTCGATGACCGCGCGTTGGTTGCCGCCGCCGGTCTCGCGGGAGCCGGTCATGCGGAAGATCACCCGCGAAGCCGGCCCGTCGAGCTCGACCTCGGGGTCGTTGACCACGAGGTCGATGTTGTGAGCCGCCCAGCGGAACGCAACCGTGCCGGTGAACGCGATCCGGGCCGCGCCGGTGACCGGGTCGCACCAGCCCTCGGCGAACGGGAAGTGGAAGGAGTAGACGAGCGGCGGGCTGCCGTCGATCGACTCGGGCGGCGCGCCCGTCGCGCCGCGCGAGGTCTTGGTGCCCTCGCCCGTGTTGATGTAGCGGATGAACGACTCGCGCACCCGCCAGGTGAGCGTCGCGCCGGTGACGGTGCGCGCCGTCGCGGGCCGCGCCTTGACGGGCGGCTCGCCGGCGGGAGGCGTCGGCGGGGTGCCGCCGGCGGTCGACGCGATGCACGGGCCGTCCGGCGACCCGAGCGGCTGCGGTGGCGGTGCCGGCTCCTCGGTGGCGAACGACGCCGTCGCCGCGACCGTGGCGAACGTCGTCCGCGGCAGCCTCTTGATCTTCAGCCGGCGCGCGATCGTGCGCGTCGCGCCCGCGGTCAGCGTCGCGCTCGTGCGCCGCAGCGAGACGCCGCCCACGCTCGTGTTCGGCGCGACCGCGATCCGCAGCAGCGTCGTCCGGCGGCCGCCCACCAGCGCCGTCACGCGCGCGTTGGCGCCGAGCTCGAGCCGCGGCGAGCCGAGCGTGATCCGGCGCTTGCCGGCGCGCAGCTGGAGCGCGCCCGAGGTCCGCAGCGCCTTGTCGTCCCCGGCCGCGAACGGCAGCGTGACGCGCCGGCCGCTGCGCTTGGCCGGGCCGGTCGCGCGCAGCTTGACCTTGCGGGCCGCGAGCGCGCGCTGGGTGCTGCCGGTGAGCGTGACGGTCAGCGAGCCGGTCGCCTTGGCGGCCGCGTCGGCGCTCGCCGGCGCGCTCGTCGTGCCCGCGAACGCGAGGGCGAGCGCGCCGAGTGCGATCGCTCGCGCCCGCATCACGCGCCGACCGCGATCGTGAACGAGCCCCAGGGCCGCTCGGAGTATCCGCCGCCGCCGATCCACGGGCTGTCCTTGACGACCTTCGCCGGGACGTTGACCCAGCGCGTGACGCCGCCGCTGGTCACCGGCTCGGTCGCGCTCAGGTCCAGCGTCAGGACCGCTTCGCGCGTGTAGTCCACGTTGGGTTGGGTGCACGGAGCGCCCATGTCGCGCGGGGCCGCGCGGCCGCTGGCGTAGACGGTCCCGGACCGGCCGCCCGGCGCGATCTCGATCTCCAGCGACGTGATCGCCTCGTCGATGCCGTGGGCGGACATCGAGTACGTGATCGTGCCGGCGAGCTTGACCGTCGCCGAGCCGTCCGGGCGGAGCGTGCTCGACGTCACCGGCAGGCGATGGTCGTAGGCCGTCGCGGCCACGAGCCGCGTCGCGCCGTCCGAGGCCGTGATCGCGCTCGGGCCGGCGAGGCACGGCGGGATCGGAGCGAAGTCCCGCTGGACGTAGTCGACCCAGCTGCGCAGGTCGGACGAGCCGGGCAGCGCGCACCCGAACCAGTCGACGTTGCCGGCCGGCGTGGCGGCGAAGCCGCACGGGTTGGCGTCGGGCGTCGGCTCCGGCGTCGGGCTCGGTGAAGGCGTGGGGACGGGCGCGGGCGGCGCCGGCAGCGGCGCGGGGGCCGGGGCCGGTGCCGGTGCCGGGGGCGCCTCGACCGCGAGCGTGAGCGTGCCGAGCGTGCGCGTCGTCGGGGTCCGCCGCAGCTTCAGCGCCGACTTCAGCCGCCGCGCCGCGGCGCGCGTGAGCGCGACGCGGGCGCCGTTGACCGACGCGCGGCCGGCGTCGGCGTCGAGCACCGCGGGCCGCGTCGGCTGGACTGTGAGCAGCTTCACAGTGCGGCGGCCGAGGCGCGTTGACACATACGACGAGGAGCGGCCGAGCGTGACCTGCAGGCGGGTCGCGTCCACGCGGCGCTTGCCGGAGGTGAACCGCAGCTTGCCGTCCAGTGCCACCTTCGCCGACGAGCCGACGGACCAGTCGCCGACGGGGAACGTTCGCTTGGCCGTGAGCTTGAGCGAGCTGGCTTTGAGCGCGCGTTTCCCGGACGCCGAGAGCGTGAGCGTCGCGGACGCGGAGGTGGTGGCTGCGGAGGCGGCGACGGGCGTCGTCGCGGCGATTCCGAACGCGCAGAGCGCGGCGATGAGACAGCGGCTAGGAGTCATGTTGCAAACCCGACCTCCCAGGACGGGAATGCGGACCCTAGCACACGACTTAGGGTAGCCTAATGCGCCGCATGAAGCTCCTAGCCTCGATTGCCGTGGCGCTCTGCGCCGCGACGTTCGCTGCCGCCGCGCCTGCGCAGGCGGCGCCGCGCGTCGCCGCATTGACTCCCTTCAGCGCCTCCACCATCACCCGCCTTGGCGTTCGCCCCGTGGCGATCGGGCAGACGCTCGGCGGGACCGACCGGTACCTCGCCTCGCTGCGCGGCGTGCCGGTCCTTCCGCTCTCGCATCCGCTCGGGCCGAACCTCGAGCAGCTTGCGGCCCGCAACCCGAGCATCGTGCTGTCGAGCAAGACCTGGCACCGCGGGTCGGCGGCCATGCGGCGGATGCGGATGCGGGTCTACGAGAGCGATCCGAACAGCGTCGCCGCGATCGGCCGCGAGACGCGGGCGATCGGCAAGGTGCTCGGCCGCACGCGCGCCGCGAACCGGCTGGCGGCCAAGATCGAGCGCGACGTGGCGGCCGCCAAGCGCGGCATCAAGCGCCGCCCGCGCGTGCTGGTGATCCTCGGGGTCGGCCGCACGCCGTACGCGATGCTGGCGAACTCGTGGGGCGGGGACGTCGTCCGCCAGGCCGGCGGCAACCTGCTGACCGCGGGCCTGCGCTCGCCGTCGGGCACGGCGCGGATCTCGGACGAGATCGTCGTCAAGCGCAACCCGGACGTGATCATCGCGGTGCCGCACGGCAACGCGGGCAACATCCCGCGGCTGGCGGCCTACTACCGCAACAACCCGAACTGGCGCAACACGCGCGCGGTGCGCAACGGGCGCGTCTACATCTCCACCGGGAACTCCCTGCTGCAGCCGTACCCGCACGTCGCTTCGACGATCCGGGACGTCCGCCGCAAGTTCCTGAAGAACTACTAGCTTGGTCGCACGAAGGCTTTCGGTCGTCGCCGTCGCCACGACCGCGCTGGTCGCGGCGGCGGCGGCATCGATGGCGCTCGGAGCGGTGCACGTGCCGCTCGCCGACATCTGGGGCTCGCTGACCGGCACGGCGGAGGAGGGACCGCTGCGCCAGATCATCGTCGAGCTGCGCCTGCCGCGGACCGTGTCCGCGATCCTCGTCGGCGCGTCGCTGGGCGTGGCCGGCGCGCTGCTGCAGGGCGCGCTCGGCAACCCGCTCGCGTCGCCCGACGTGATCGGCGTGACCGGCGGCGCCGGCTTCGGCGCGATGCTGACGCTGCTGGTCTGGCCGAGCGCGATCGCGCTGCTGCCGGTCGGCGCGCTGGCCTTCGGGCTGGTGGCGGCGGCGATCGTGTTCTCGATCGGCTGGTCGGGCCCGCACGCGGGCTCGATCGGGCGCGTGATCCTGGCCGGGATCGCGATCTCGGCGCTCTTCGGCGCCGCCACGACGTCGCTGATGGTCGCCTACAGCGACCGCGTGCAGTCCGCGATCTTCTGGCTCGCGGGCGGGCTCACGTCGGAGGGCTGGAGCTCGCTGAAGGTCGTCTGGCCGTACATGCTCGTCGGGATGGTGCTGGCGCTCGGGCTGATGCGCCCGCTCGACCGGCTGGCGCTGGGCGACGACGTCGCCGCCTCGCTCGGCGGGCGCCCGCGCGCGATCCGGCTGACCGCGGCGATCGCGGCCGCGCTGCTGGCCTCGAGCGCCGCCGCGCTGGCCGGGCTGCTCGGCTTCCTCGGCCTCGTGATCCCGCACCTCGTGCGGCTGGCCGGCGGGACCTCGAGCCACCGCTTCGTGGTCCCCGCCAGCGCGGTCGCCGGCGCGGCGCTGCTGCTCGCGGGCGACACGCTCGCGCGCGTGATCCTCGCCCCGGTCGAGCTGCCCGTCGGGCCGCTGATGGTCGTGCTCGGCGTGCCGCTGTTCCTGTGGCTGCTGCGGGAGGCGGTGTGACGCCGCTGCTCGAGGCCCGCGACGTGCGCGTGCAGGTGGGCGACGTGGAGATCCTGCACGGCGCCGACCTGACCGTCCACCAGGGCGAGCTGGTCGCGATCGTCGGCCCGAACGGCGCCGGCAAGTCCACGCTCTCGCGCGCCGTGTCCGGCCTGCAGCGGCCGTCGGGCGGCGAGGTCCGCTGGAGCGGCACGCCGCTGTCCGAGCTGCGCGGCCGCAAGCTGGCGCGGCTGCGCGCCTTCGTGCCCCAGCGCGCGCCCGTGCCGGCGGGCGTGACCGTCCGCGACGCGGTCGCGCTCGGCCGCTCGCCCCACATCAAGCCGCTGCAGCGCGCCACCCGCGGCGACCACGACGCGGTCGAGCGCGCGCTCGAGCGCACGGGCGTGCGCGAGTTCGCCGACCGCCGCCTGACCACGCTCTCGGGCGGCGAGCTCCAGCGCGTCCAGATCGCCGTCGGCCTCGCGCAGGAGGCGCCCGTGCTGATCGCCGACGAGCCGACGTCGCACCTCGACCTCGGCGCGACCGCGACCGTCGCGAAGCTGCTGCGCGGGCTCGTCGACGACGGCCTGTCCGTGATCCTGGTCGTGCACGACCTCGCGCTGGCCGCCGCGGTCGCCGACACCGTGGTCGTGATGGCCGACGGCCGCTCGGCCGCGACCGGCCCGCCGCGCGAGGTGCTCACCCCGGACCGCCTGTCGGAGGTGTGGCGGGTGGACGCAGCGCTCGACGAGCGCGGCGCCCTGCACGTCAACTGGCTCGACCGCGGGCCGGCGCGCCGCTGACGCCGTCCGCGCGCAGCGCGGCGACCTCGACGCGCGTGCCGCGCGCGCCCGGGACCTTGAGCGAGCGGCCGCGGACGATGAACAGCTCGCGCCGGCGGCCGATCACGTAGACCTGGTAGCGGGCGGCGCCCGCGACGCGCTTCCAGCGGAGGTTCAGCGTGCTGCCGCGGCGCGTGACCTTCAGGCCGCGCGGCTTGCCCGGGCGCTTGAGCGCGGGCGCGGTGTAGCGCGCGACCTTCAGCGTCGCCCGCGGCACGCCCTGCTGCTCGACGAGCGCGAGCACGCGGCGCGCGCGGCCGCGGCCGGCGGGCGGCGTGAAGCGCACGCGGCCGCGCGCCTTCGTGGTGCGGGCGAGCACGTGGCCGTCCTCGAGGAAGGTCACGCGCTGGCCGGGGATGCGCGTGAGCGTCCAGCGCAGCTCGCGCTTGGCGCCCTTGCCGGTCACGCGCGCCTTGACCTTCGGGGCGGGCAGCACCTGGGCGGTGTCGACCCCGGCGATCGCGGGCGCGTCGGGGGGCGTCGACGCGCGCCACGTCCCGCGCGGGCGCCGGATCGCGACGTAGGTCGCGCCGGCGTCGGAGAGCGCGACGTAGCGGTCGTTGACGACCGGCCCCTCGATGCGCTGGCCGCCCGGGCCCTCGAGCACGACGCGCGGGGCGCCGCGGAAGCGCAGCACCACCGGCTGGTCGCCGAAGTTCAGCGTCACCGGGCCGGCCTGGGCGCGGCGGGCGCGGTACGGGCCGACGTCGCAGCTGCCGGCGAACACGCTGCCCGGCTCGCCCCAGCGGTGGCCGAAGCCGGTGCGGAACCAGCCGAGCTGGCCGCAGGCCGCGAAGCCCGCGCTCGAGACCACGACCTCGCCCGACGCCAGGCGCTGGCCGAACAGGCGGACCTCGGCCGCGGCCTCGGCGTTGAACGCGGTCCGGGTCAGCCAGCCCGCCAGCGCCGCGGACACCTCGACGGGCTGGTCGGGCCGGGTCGGGTCGGGGAAGCCCGCGGCGATGCGCAGGCCGAAGTCGAACGCTCCCGCCGGCCACAGCTGGGCGTGGCCGCTCGCGAGCGGCAGGTCGAGCAGCTTCACCTGGCCGTCGAAGCGCACCGAGTTGCGGCCGTCGCCGGGCGGGCCGCCGAAGCGCAGGTTGAAGGCGCCGTCGAACGCGAGCGGGACCTTGCCGCGGACCGGCGGGCCGGCCTCGACCGTGGTGGTGCCGCGCAGCTCGAACGGGCTGCCGAACAGGCCGATGTCGAGCCGGCGCAGGAAGATCCCCGCCGCCAGCGGCGTGCGGACGCCCTCCAGGCGCGCGGTGGCGCTGCGCAGGACGCCGTTCTCGATCTGCCAGTCGGCGCGCGCGGTGAATGGCATCGCGGTGCCCACGACCAGCCGGCTCGAGCCCGACCAGTTGCGGGCGCTCGGGTCGAGCTCGAGCACGAGGTCCTCCAGGCGGGCGGCGCCGAGCGGGACGTTGCGGACCTGCAGGCGCCACGCGCGGCGGGCGAACAGGCCGGCGGCGTTGTCGCCGGTGACGGTCGCCTCCGCGGTGACCTGCGGGCACAGCTGCCCGCAGGCGCGCTGGATCGCCTCGATGAACGCCATCCGCACCGGCAGCGCGATCACGCCCTGCAGCGCCGAGCCGAAGCGGATCTCGGCGTTGCCCGCGATCGGCATCCCGCCGACCGCGCCCTTCGCGGGCAGCGTGATCGGGCCGCCCAGCGCCCACTCGATCGCGCCCCGGTAGACGGTGACGCCGGCGAGCTCAACCGTGAACTGGCCGCCGCCCGAGGAGACGCTGCGCCTGGCCGGGTCGATCGTCAGCCGCGCGTTGCCGACCGGGCGCAGCGCGATGCCGTTGAGCAGCACCAGGCCGTTGGAGCGCCACACGTCGCCCTCGCGCGTGAGGCAGCCGAGCGCCTCGACGGCGCCCGCGCGGGCCTTGTCGGCGCAGTCCGGGCCGGTGGGCATCGGCGACGGGCCAGGCCCGTGTCGGGCGGCGGCGTCGGGCCCGGGGTGACCGTGGGCGTGGGGGTCGGCTGTGGCGGCTCGCTCTTCGGCGTGGCGCCCCAGCTCGGCTGCTCGTCGCGGCTCGGGGCGTCGGTCAGGTTGACGGGCGTGCCGCCGGCGGCGGGCATCGAGAACAGCTCCAGGTCGCCGTCGTGGCTCGTGTAGAGGATGCGCGTGCCGTCGGGCGAGAAGACCGGGTCGGCGTCGAGCACGGAGTTCGTGGTCAGGCGCGTCTCCGTGCCGGTCAGGGTGCGCGCGTAGATCTCGGTCCCGGTGCCCGAGCCGCGCTGGAAGACGAGCCGGCCGCCGTCCGGCGACCAGCTCGGATTCTGGTCCTCGACGAAGTTGTTCGTCACCCGCACGCGCGCGTCCGTGCCGGCGCCCGGCGTCGAGCCGGCGGCGATCGTGTAGATGTCGAACCCGCCGGGGGCGGAGTTGCTGTGGAACGCGATCTGCGCGCCGTCCGGCGACCAGGCCGGCGCGAAGCTGCCCCCGATCGTGGAGTCCGTGAGCCTGCGGACATCCGCGCCGTCGGCCCGCATCACCCACAGCTCCGGACCCGTCGTGCCGCCGCCCGCGACGTTGCGGTTGGAGACGAACGCGATCTTGGTCCCGTCCGGCGACCACGCCGGCGCCGAGTCGACGCCCTCGTCGCCCGTCAGCTCGACCTGGCCCGTCCCGTCGGCGTTCATGACCCAGATGTCGTTGGCGCGCGCGAACGCGATCCGCTTGCCGTCGGGCGACACGGCCGGGGCGGACGACGCGCTCGCGCCGGCCGTCAGGCGCCGCGGATCGGAGCCGTCGGCTGCCATGCTGAGCACTTCGTCGGTGCCGTAGCGATCCGAGATGAACGCGATCCGCCCATTGGTGGCCGCGTGGGCCGGAGCGGCCGCGACGACCGCGGCGGTGACGGCGAGCAGGGGTACGAGGCGAGGCATCGCACCGGATCAAAGTGACTTCGCTCACCAAAGCGCCCTCTCCGAACGGCTAGAACGAAGGGGATGCCGCGCCGCAACCGTCGGAAAACTGACCCGCTCCCGCCGCGGCTCGGCGACCCGGGCTTCGAGCGCCGCCGCCGCGAGGCCTGCCGCTCCAAGGAGCGCTACGCCAGCGAGGCCGAGGCGCGCGCGATCGCGCTGATGAACGCCCCGCTCGGCCGCCGCGCGGCCACCCGGCCGTACCACTGCGACATCTGCGGCGGCTGGCACCTGACGTCGCGCTGAGGCGCGGGCGGGCGCCACGCGGTGCCGGGGGCGCGCCGCCGCCGCGCGGGCGCGGTGCGGCGGGGGCGCACCGAGGTGCGCCGGATTCATACGTATTTCCGGGGGTTTCCCGGCTCACCTCGGCACGCCGGGGCGAATCGTTGGGGCGGCGCGGCGACGTCGCGCGGCGCGCGCGCCCGTTAAACGCCGAGGGCCCGGCGGTACTGCCCGGGCCCCCAAGTCTTCAGCCGTGTGGCTGGCTTACATCATGCCGCTCATGTCGGGCATGCCGCCGCCGGCGCCGCCGCCCGACTCCTTCTCCGGCACCTCGGCCACGATGGCCTCGGTGGTGAGGATGTTCTTGGCGATCGACGCGGCGTTCTGGAGCGCGGAGCGCGTGACCATGGCCGGGTCGATGACGCCCGCGGAGACGAGGTCGACGTACTCGCCGGTGGCCGCGTTGAGGCCGACGCCGGCCTCGGAGCGACGCACCTCGTTGACGACGACCGAGCCCTCGAAGCCAGCGTTCTCCGCGATCTGGCGGAGCGGCTCCTCGAGCGCGCGCAGGACGATCCGCGCGCCGGTCTTCTCGTCGTCGATGCCGGTGGCGTCGAGGTTGATGGCGTCCGTGGCCTCGACGAGCGCGATGCCGCCGCCGGGCACGATGCCCTCCTCGAGCGCCGCGCGGGTCGCCTGCAGGGCGTCCTCGACGCGGTGCTTCTTCTCCTTCATCTCCGTCTCGGTGGCCGCGCCGACCTTGACGACGGCGACACCGCCGGAGAGCTTGGCGAGGCGCTCCTGCAGCTTCTCGCGATCGAAGTCGGAGTCGGTGTTCTCGATCTCGGCCTTGATCTGGTTGATGCGGCCCTTGATGGCCTCGGTGTCGCCGGCGCCGTCGACGATCGTGGTGTTGTCCTTGGCCACGACGACGCGGCGGGCGCGACCGAGCTGCGAGAGCTGGGTGTTCTCGAGCTTGAGGCCCATCTCCTCGGTGATGACCTCGCCGCCCGTGAGGATCGCGATGTCCTCGAGCATGCGCTTGCGGCGGTCGCCGAAGCCCGGCGCCTTGACGGCGATGCCGGTGAAGGTGCCGCGCAGCTTGTTGACGATCAGGGTGGCCAGCGCCTCGCCCTCGACGTCCTCGGCGATGATCAGCAGCGGCTTGCCGGACTGGATCACCTGCTCGAGGATCGGCAGCAGGTCACGGACCGAGCCGATCTTCTGGTTGGCGATCAGGATGTAGGGCTCCTCGAGGACGCCCTCCATGCGGTCCTGATCGGTGGCCATGTAGGGCGAGATGTAGCCCTTGTCGAACTGCATGCCCTCGGTGAACTCGAGGTCCATGCCGAAGGTCTGGCCCTCCTCGACGTTCACGACGCCGTCCTTGCCGACCTTCTCGATCGCGTCGGCGATGACGTCGCCGATCTCCTCGTCGCCGGCCGAGATCGTCGCGACGCGGGCGATCTGGTCCTTGCCCGAGATCTCCTTCGCCTGGCCGCGGATGTGCTCGACGACCTGGTCGACGGCGAGCTCGATGCCGCGCTTGAGCGAGAGCGGGTTGGCACCAGCGGCGACGTTCTTCAGGCCCTGGCGGACGATCGCCTGGGCGAGCACGGTCGCGGTCGTCGTGCCGTCGCCGGCGACGTCGTTGGTCGCCGTGGCGACCTCGCGGACGAGCTGCGCGCCCTGGTTCTGGAAGACGTCCTCGACCTCGATCTCACGAGCGATCGTGACACCGTCGTTGGTGATGGTCGGAGCGCCGAACTTCTTGTCGAGGACGACGTAGCGGCCGCGCGGGCCGAGCGTCACCTTGACCGCGTTGGCAACAGCGTCGACGCCCTGCTCGAGCGCCTTGCGCGCCTCGACGTCGTACTTCAGTTCCTTGTGAGCCATGTGTGTCAGGTCTCCTTGAAGTTCGAGTTAGCCGGCGACCTTGGCGAGCACGTCGGACTCGCGCAGAACCAGGAGGTCCTCGCCGTCGACCGTGATCTCGGTTCCGCCGTACTTCGAGTACAGGACCTCGTCGCCCTCATTGACGTCGAGGGGGACGCGCTGGCCGTTGTCGTCGAGCTTGCCCTCGCCGACAGCCAGGACCTTGCCCTTCTGCGGCTTCTCCTTGGCCGTATCAGGAAGGACGATGCCGGAAGCGGTGGTGGCTTCCTCCTCGACGGCCTTGACGATCAGACGATCGCCCAGCGGCTTGAGCTTCATTGAGTGACCTCCACTCAGATCGGTACCAGCGTGAAACCTGTTGGCACTCTCGGCATGAGAGTGCCAGCCGACCGACCATGATACGAAGGAACCTCAGATCGTCAAGGGGTTCTTGGCACTCTCGCATCGAGAGTGCCAACTGGCGCGGGCGGTGCCGGAACTCCGCGTCAGCGCGACGATTTCGCCGGGTAGGGTGGCGAAGGCTCTGGCGCGCTTCGCACCGGATTCCAGGCGGCGGAGGACCCGTCCGTCGGCGAGGTAGGCGACGCCGCCTTCGACCCCCACGACGCGCCCGAGCGGGCCGGTGAGACGGTGCACCACGCGCAGGCGCGCGTCGACGATCGAACGGCCCGCGAGCAGCCGGTCGCCCCCGAGCCACACGGCGTCGGAGGCGCCGCCCTTGCGCAGCCGCCCGGACCGCAGGTCGAGGACCGCCGCGCGCCCGTCGCGCAGGCGGCCGGCGACGCGGTTCCCGCGCGCCGAGAGGGTCGCGAACCGCCCGGCATGGCGGACCGTGCGCGTGCGGCGGTCCGACAGCCGGACCGCCCGCACGACGCCCTCGGAGGCCAGGTAGGCCGTCCCGCGGACGATCGCCGCCGCGCTCGCCGGCCGCCGCAGCACGCGCCGCGCCACGCCGTCGCGCACCGAGACCAACCCGCCGGGGCCCGCGGCCCACAGCGTCCGCCCCGTGCACCCGACCGCGAACACGTCGTCGAGACCGATCTCCGTCGCCCCGGCGCCGAGCAGCTGCGGCAGCTGCTGCGTGCCGAGCCGGACGCGGCCGTCGCCCGCCCGCACCGCCTGGACCACGCCGCTCCCGCACGCGGCGAGCGCGAGCGGCCGCCCGTCGCGCACGGCGTAGCCCGCGGCGCGCCCGCCCGCCGTCAACGCGACCGCGCCCAGCGCCGGCGCGTCGACCGCGGCCACGAAGCGCCCCGCCCCGCGCGGCGCCGGCAGCTCAGCCGCGGCCAGCAGCGCATCGGGGTCGGCGAGCGCGCAGGCGTTCGTGGTCCACTCGCCGGACGTGCCGCGCGTCAAAAACAGCCCGACGCGCGTCCCCGGCTCGAAGCGCACCTGGCAGGACGTGAGCCCCGACTCGACGACCACCCGGTCGCCGAACGTGCCCTTGACCGCCCGCTCGACGCGCACGACGTGCGCGATCCCGTCGCGCGACTCGACCACGCCGACGACCGCCGCCTCGGCGTGCGGCAGGAACATCGCCGCGTGCTGGCGGACGCACGAGCAGGCGGACGCGGACGACGCGGCGGTGGCGAGCGCCAGGAGGGCCGTGGCCACGATCACCAGCGCCTTGAGGCCGGATGATCGGGGCGGGGCGGTGCGGATGCCCTGCCTCTTAGTTCTGCGCCCCGCCCACTCCACGCAGGCGGTCCTGGAAGTCCGGCGGGTTCTCGACGATCTGCGAGAAGCGCACGACGGTCACGGTGTCATCGAGCGCGACCTCGCGGTCGTAGATCTGCTCGAGGAAGTGCACGAGCTCCTCCGTGCGGCGGAACTCGGGGTTGTCGTGCTCGATGTCGCGCGGAGACAGGTCCTTGACCCGCTTGACCTCCACGTTGTCGATCACCGCGTGGAAGAGCTTCTCGCGCGGGGAGTACTGGTAGCCGACGGTGACCAGCACGACCTGGTTCTTGCGGTACTTGTGCCGCTTGTCGCCCAGCCGGATCGTCGCCGTCTTGCGCCCGCGCTTCATCTGGTCGGCGAAGACCGTGGAGTAGAAGTTGAGGACCTGCACGGAGCGGCAGACTAGCGACCGGAGGGCGTCTTGGACAGCAGGCGTTCGATCAAGGCCCGTTCGCCCGGGTAGGAGAGCTGCTCGCGAGCGCTCTCGAGCGCGATCCAGCGGGCGTCGTCGACCTCGTGGTCGTGGTCGGCGGTCGAGCCCTCGACGTACTCGCAGAGGAAGAAGTGGACGGTCTTGCGCACCCGCCGGCCGTCGCGCCGGTAGGTGTAGCGGACATCGCCGAGCGGCTCGATCACGTTGGCGACGACGCCGGTCTCCTCGCGCACCTCGCGCGCGGCGACCTGCTCGGGCGTCTCGCCGGCCTCCATCCCGCCCTTCGGCAGCCCCGTGACCTTCTTGCCCGCGGGCGTGATCACGAGCAGCTGGCCGTGCCGCAGGACGACGCCGCCGTAGGAGGTCTCCAGCTCAGTAGACATAGTTGGCGAGCGCCCCCGGATCGTGGACCGTCAGGCGCCCGCGCCCCTGCGAGATCACGCCCGCGCGCTCGAGCGTGGCCAGAAAGCGCGAGGCGGACTCGCGCGAGGAGCCGGCCAGCATCGCCAGGTCGGCCTGCGTGGCGGTGATCGGGACGTCGGTCTCGGGCCCGCCCTCGGCGCGCGACTGCTCGACGAGCTGCGCGATCACGCTCGCCACCCGGCTCTGGACGGTCTGGAAGGACTGGCTCGCCAACCGTTCGTTGGTCGTGCGCAGGCGGCGCGAGAGCGACGCCGCGAGCGCCACGGCGAGCTGCGGGCGCCGGAGCATCAGGCGGCGCATGTCCGGCCCGAGGATCGCCAGCACCTCGAGGTCGTCGATCGCCTCGACGGTGGCCGAGCGCCGCTCGTCGTCGAACATCGCCAGCTCGCCGAAGATGTCGCCGGGCCCGAACGTCGCGAGCGCGATCTGGCGCCCGTCGGCGTGCTCGCGCACGGCGCGCGCGTGACCCGAGCGGACGATGTAGCACGTGTTGGAGGCATCGCCCTCGCGGAACACGAGCTCGCCGGCCGGGATGCGCCGCGGATGGCAGACCTCGGCGACCAGCTCGAGGTCCTCCTCACCCAGCGACGCGAACACCGGGACGTTGGTCAGCAGCTGCTGTGTGCTCGCCGTCACACCCGGAGGGTCTACCACTCCGTGGCGGCGAGCACACGTGTGACCGTCAGACGGACCCGAGCGCGCGCTCCCTCCGGCGCTGGCGCAGCCCGCGCCCGGCGAGCAGCGCGAGCGCGATCAGGAGCGCCGCCGGCAGCGCGATCGCGAGCGCGATCACGAGCACGGCAGCGATCACCTCGAGCACGCGCACGGCGTCGCCGAGCGCGTCGCCGGGCGTCCAGCGGTCGTCGCCGCCGGCGGCGCCGGTGCCGCGGGCGCCGACGACCGACAGATCGACGGTGCCGTAGGAGACCTCGCGGCCGAGCTGGTTGAGGTCGCGGGTCCGCGCGGTGACGCGGCGGGTCGCGCGGTCGAGCGCGGCGCGCAGCCGCGAGCGCTCGCGGTCGGTCGTGGCCTTGGCCAGCCGCGCGCGCAGCCCTTCGCGGTCCGCGCGCGCGTCGCGCACGAGCGCCTCGAGCCGCTCGCGCTCGTCCGTGACGTCCTGCGCCTGCTGCGAGCGCGAGCTGACGTGCGCGAGCGCCGAGATCTGCGCGATCCCCTTGTCCAGGTCGACCGTCGGGATCTTGAGCGTCAGCGTCGCCCGCGCGCGGTTGCCGGAGCGGTCGACCTCCGAGCTCTCGACGTAGCCACCGAGCGTGTCGACGATCCGGATCGCGCGGTCGGTGACGCGCTCGACCTCGCCGGGCCGGGTCGAGAGCTCGATCGTGGCGTTGCGCAGCACCGCGCGGTCGCCGCCGGGGGTCGTGGCGCGGCGCTCCGGCGCGGACGGCGCGACGCCGCCGGCGGCGTCCTCGGTGGCGGTCTGCGGCGCGACGAGCTCGGCCGAGCCGGCGCCCGAGGTCGTCTCCGAGTCATCGGTGCCCTTGGGGACGGCGACGACGAACAGGATCAGCAGCGACGCCACCGCACCGACCGCCCCGAAGGCGGCGAAGTGCGCGCGCACGGCCGCCAGCGCGCGCCGGAAGCGCGACGGCGGCGAAGGGAAACCGGCGGCCGCCCGGGCGTCGAGCCGCGCCGCCCACTGCGGGTCGGGCTCGGGGCGGACGTCGCGCAGGAGGGTCTCGAGTTCAGGCATCGACGGCCTCCCGGAGCTTGTTCATGGCGCGGTTGAGCAGCGTCCCCGCGTTGGAGACGCTGACGCCGAGGACGGCGGCGATCTCGGCGTTGGAGAGCTCGGCGTGGTACTTGAGCGCGATCAGCTCGCGGTCGCGCGCCGGCAGCGTGCCGAGCGCGGCGCGGACGGCGTCGCGCTGCGCGGCGAGCTCGGCCGCCTCGTCGGGCGCGGGTTCGCTCGAGGGGCCGGGGAGCTCGGCGCTCGCGGCCCGCTTGCGCCGCCGCAGCTCGTCGAGGGCGGCGTTGCGGGCGATCCCGAACAGCCACGCGCGCGGCGAGCCGCGGCGGGCGTCGAAGCGCGAGCGCCGCTTGTACGCGCGCTCGAACGCTTGGGCGGTGACGTCCTCGGCGGCGGCGCGATCGCGCAACAGCGTCGCGGTGTAGGCGAAGACGTCGTCCCGCGCGTCGCGGTAGAGCGCGTCGAAGTCGAGCGCGCGCGCCGCGGCGGCGGGAAGAGTCGCGGTGCTGGCCGTCGTCACACCCTGACTACGATCACGCTTGGCTTTCATCACAGAACGGCTAAATTCTCTTGCCCTTCCGATGAGAATCGCGCTGGTTGGAGCTCTCCTGGTCTTGCTGCTGCTGCCCGCGAGCGCGAACGCGCGCAAGAAGGAGCGGGGCGTGTGGGCGACGGTGAACGTCTGCGACACCGCCAAGCACCCGGACACGGTCGGGATCCGCGCCTCGATGCCGGGCACACCGCGCGGGGCGCGCCTGTTCATGCGCTTCCGCGTCCAGTACCGCAACGGCAACGGCAACTGGGTCGACGTCAAGGACGCCGACTCGGGCTGGCGCCGCGTCGGCACCG
>Ga0180215_1003074_pt1 | contig 16112 bp, 15 predicted proteins | sample eDN3rd37CBELigBY_FD_128871 | JGI IMG/M metagenome (GOLD analysis project Ga0180215, IMG submission 128871) | Enriched backyard soil microbial communities from Emeryville, California, USA - eDNA 3rd pass 37_C BE-Lig BY (version 2) (version 2) | ecosystem: Environmental > Terrestrial > Soil >...
GGGGGAGAGGCCTCGTGATGCGCTCGTCGATTGAGGTTCGCTCCCTTCCCCCGAAGCGGGGGAAGGGCCGGGGATGGGGGCTTCCTCGCGTCGCGCCTCCCATCAGGTCCTAGGAAAAGCGGGCTAAGCCGCCAAGTACGCCTCGCAACTCGGTTGCAGACCTCACTAAGCCGCCAAGTACGCCTCGCAACTCGGACGAGCGACGCTCAGTGCAGCTCCCCAGCCTCGCGCGGGCCACGTCCTCGCGCGGGCACGTCGTCGAGGCGGCCGCCGAAGCGCAGGGAGACGACCACGCCCACGATGCCGAGGCCGAGGCACGCCCAGATGCCCGCCCCCCACGAGAAGGCCAGCGGCACGAGCTTCGACTGCGGCGGGAAGAGCATCAGCGTCGCCGCCGTGACGGCCGGAATCGCCGAGAGCATCGCCGCCGCCACCCGCGCCCCTCGCATCGACTCGATCGATCGCCGCGAGAGGACGAGCGGCAGGAGCACGAACCACCCGATCGCCGCGCTGAAGATCCACCCCGAGCGCTTCGCCAGATCCGCGCCCGAGAGCACCTGCAGCTCGGGCGCGCGCATGTCGACCCAGGGCAGGAAGAAGGCGCCGAGGCCCAGCAGGCAAAGCAGGAGGAGCGCGCCTCGCCCCCGGCCCAAGAAGAGCGTCGGCAAGGGCTCGCGATGGGGCTCGCGCGGGATGCCGAGATCGTCGTCGTCCTCGTCCGGCAGGCTCGGGAGCTTGCGGGCGTCGGTCAGCGGGAGCTCGCAGGAAGGGCAGCGCGCCGCCTCGCCATCGGCGAAGAGCTCTCGGCAGAAGGGGCAGGCGACGAGGCGAGGCACCCGCGGAGCTTAGCGTGCGGTGGCGCGAAGGTTTCTTTTCGGGGCGCGCGAAGCCATGCTTCGCCCAGCCATGAACCCCCCGCTCGAGAAAGCTCGCGAGGCGCTGCTGGCGAAGCTCGGCCTCGATCGCCCGCCGGCCCGCTTCGACGAGGCGCTCACGCATCCAAGCTGGACGAACGAGAACCGCTCGAAGGGCATCCCGGACAATCAACGTCTCGAGTTCCTCGGCGACGGCGTGCTCGACCTCTGCGTGAGCGAGATCCTGCTCGAGGCGATGCCGGAGGCGGACGAGGGGGCGCTCTCGCGCGCGTACATCGCCCTCGTGAACACGCAGGCGCTCGCGCGGTGGGCGAAGGCGAACCAGCTCGGCAAGGCGCTGCGGCTGGGGCGAGGGGCGATGGCCGACAAAAGCGCCGAGCGGGCGAACGTGCTCGCCGATGCGGTGGAGGCGCTGCTGGCGGCCATCTATCTCGACGGCGGCCTCGACGCGGCCCGGAAGGCGACCCGCTGCATCGTCGGCGAGGAGCTCTCGCGCCTCGACGAGCTGACGGCACGCGATCCGAAGAGCGAGCTGCAGGAGCTGGTGCAGACCGGTGGCGCGCCGCCGCCGAAGTACCGGACGGTGGGCGTCGAGGGGCCGCCGAACGCGCAGGAGTTCGTGGTGGAGCTGACGATTGGCGACGAGGTGGTGGCGACGGGGCGAGCCACGTCGAAGAAGCGCGCCGAGCAGAATGCGGCCGCCGCCGCGCTCGAGATTCTGAAGAAGGCACCCGAGCAAGCCCCGACGCCGGAGACGCCGTCATGAAGAAGGCTTGCCTGGCGCTCTGCCTGTCGATGGCCTTTCTCTTCACGAGCTCGGCCTGGGCGAACGGTTATCTCGATACGGCCGCGCTCCTCCTCGACGAATCGAAGCGGAGCGTCGCGTGGATCGAGAGGCGCTTTCACGACAAGGACCTCGTCGAGGTAGCCCACGAGCTCGCCGAAGCGCGCGTGAAGGCCGGTCGGCGCATGTCGGTGCACAAGAACGCGGAACGCGCGCACCCCCATCTCCTTTTGACCTTGGAGACGATCGAGCGCGCGCTCTTCGCCGCCAAGAGCGGCGATACGAAGCGCTTCTTGCGGCTCGTACGCATCGCCCGCGAAGAGGAGCGGACCTACCGCGAGCTCTTGCAGCAGTCGAAGATGACGCTTCCGGAGATCGAGAGGGGGCAGCGGACCAGGTGACGACGCGAGGGCGAGGAGCGACTCGCCCTCATCGTTCACCGCATCTGACCAGGCGGACCGCTCGGCGCGGGCTTGCCGGGGGCGGGGCGCTCGACCATGCCGGGGCGCTTCTGGAAGCCGAGTCGCGCTTCCGTATCGATGGCAAGGGTCTCGACGAGCTTGGGGTTGTGGTCGCGCAGGCCCTTCTCGCGCAGCTCGGCGACGAGGGTCTTCTTCGCCTCCTCGGCCTTCTGCCGCCAGAGGACCTGGCTGATGGCCTGGACCTCGTCCTCCGCGGAGCGGCGCACGCCGGGCATGCTCCCCCTGCGCCAGATGACGGCGTAGCCATCGTTCTCGCGCACGGGCTCGGGCACGAGCTCGCCGTCCTTGATCTTCGATGCGGCGGTGACGACGTCCTCGGCGACCTTGACGCCCTGGTATTGCGAGGAGCCGTCGGGCGCGACGAAGCCGAGATTGCCCCTGCGCATGGCGGTGGCGCGGTCGATGGAGTGCTCGCGCGCGAGCTCCTCCCACTTCTCCGGCGTGCCGTCCTTCTTCACCTGGGCGAGGACCTTGCGGGCCTCCTCCTCGGTTTTGCAGAGGATGCGCCAGACGAGGATGCGCTCGGGCGACTCGAAGCGGTCCTTGTTGGCGGCGTAGTACTCGAGGACTTCCTCGCGATCGATGCCGCGGCCGGCGATCTCCTCGCGCAAGGCGGTGAGGCGTGCGGAACGGAGCGCGCCCTGGATCTGCTGACGCGTCGCCGGATCGTCGGGGAGCTTTCGCCGACGTGCCTCGGAGGCGATCAAGTACTCGCGGACGAGGACCTGCTCGACGTAGTTGCGGCGGATCTCGGCCGGCGTCTTGCCCAACGAGGCGAGCTGGTAGGGGGCGAGGGTCTTCAGCCTTCGCTCGACGTCCTCGACGGTGATGGCGGTCTCGCCGACCTTCGCGACGACCTGGGATCCGCGCGTCTGGGCGATGGCGCCGTGGCTTCCGACGACGCTGGGAAGGAGAGCGAGCCCGAGCGCGATGCCAGCCGGAAAGAAGCGCATGCGCGGCCCTTTATCACCTCTGCAGAAGCGTCGCCACGACGGTCGCGAGCGCGGCGAAGACCCAAACCGGCCACGTCCTCCGCCAGAACTCGCTCACGTCGGCGACGAAGCCCGCGCGCGCCCTGCGGCCGAGCTCGCGCCTCCCGACGAGGCGCGAGGTCTCCTGCTCGATGACGGCCCGCTCCTCGTCGTCCACTGGATCGTCGCCGGCCAGGTAGTGCAGGTGGTGCACGAGCTCGTGGTCGATGGTCTCGCGCAGCTCGGCGTCGAGGTCGTAGGGGCCCTCTTCCTCCCACATGGCGCGGAAGGTCCGGAAATAAACCGTCACCTCCGGCGGGTTCACGATGCCCGTGTCGGGGTCGGCGCCACCGGGCACGTAGCTCCCCAAGAGCGGCACGCCGCCATCGTCGGTGGCCGGAACGCCTGCGTGGACGACGAGGTGCACGGCCTCGGTCACACCTCGCACGGCGTAGATCTCGTCGGCGATCTCGCGAACGCGCGCTTCGAAGGTCTCGAGATCGACGAAGGGCTCGGCGCCTTCCGGGAGCTCGTCCACCAGCGAGAACTCCCGCACGGCCGGCGCGTCCACGGCTTGGACGGCCTTGCAGGAGGGACAACGAACGTCCGGGCGAAGGCGGGGCGGATAGGAAGCGTCGTCGAAGACGGCGAGCACGGCGTCGAACGCCTCGTCCGAAGCCTGCGAGAGGGCCTGCGCGATCGCCTCCGGATCGCGCTCCTCGCCTAAGGCGCGAATGCCCATGGCTTCGACGAGCGCGGCGTCGAGCTCCCACGAAGGTCGCGCGAGCGCTTTCCAGAGCGGGCGCGCCTGCTTCACGGTCCGCTCGCCCAGAACGACGGTGTTCGCGGTGATGCCTTCGCTCAGCTCGATATCGGGAATGGTCTGCGGCTTTCCGAAGGGGAACGGAGCATCGAGCTCCGGATCGTCGAGCTCGCCGTCGAGGAAGGGGCCGAGCTCGAGCGCTCGGGAAGGGCGGGTTTCGAAGCTCTCGTCGCAGTTGCGGCAGACGACGGTGACCGCGTCTTCGGCGAGGAGGCCGCTGCGGCAGGCGATGGCGCGGAGGCAGTGGAAGTCGTCGAGGCGCAGCTCGTCCACGGGGATGCGCCCCTTGCGCTCCTCCTCGATGACGACGCCGTGCTCGAAGAGGTGGAGGGCGTCGGCGAAGAGGGTCCCCGACGACGGCTTGCCCGACGGAAGCTCCTGCTTCGCGAGCCGCACGATCTTTCCGGACGGCAGGTGCAATCGCTGCGGGAAATCCGGCACGCGCCGGCCTTAGCACGAAGGGGAATTGGCGCTCGATCGGCCGACGTCGGCGAGCTCGTCGCGAGCGTCGACCACGGCCTTCTCGAAACGGGGGACGATGCCGAGCGAGGCGAAGCGTTCGCGCATGACGGCCATGGCGACGGGGCTCTCGTCGATACCGATGGCCGGGCGACCGAGCTTGGCGGCGACGGCCAAGGTGGTGCCGCTGCCGGCGTAGGGGTCGAGGACGAGGTCGCCCTCGTGCGTGCATGCGCGGACGAGCCTTTCGAGGAGCGCCTCGGGCTTCTGCGTCGGGTAGCCGGTCCGCTCGCGGGCGACGGGCGCGATGATGCCGATCTCCCAGACGTCGCCGAGCGGCGCGCCGGGCGAGGCCTCTTCGGTGAGGCTCGAGCGGGTTCGCCGACCCTCGCTCCCGACGACCGCGCGTTGTTTGCGGTCCCCCCACGAGGCGCGCGTCGAGGGCGCGAGGGGCTCGTAGAGCTGGACGAAGCGAGGCTTGCGCGAGGGGTCGCGGACGTAGCGCAGGAGGACGTCGTGCATGCGCTGGAAGTTCGGCGTCTTGGTCGGCCAGCGGCGATACCTCCAGACGATCTCGCTCGCGAAGGCATCGGGGCCGAAGATCTCGTCGCACACGACCTTCAGGTAGTGGCTGGTGCGCGGATCGACGTGGAGGACCATGCAGCCCTCAGGGGCGAGCAGCTCGCGCAGGACGACGATGCGCGCGCGCAACGCCTGCAGGTAGCTTCCGAGGTCGTCCCAGCGGTCGTCGAAGGCGGGAGCGAGCTCGCGGACGAGCTTGCCCGATTCCCGATCGCGAGCCCTCTCCACGCGCGCTTGCTGGCGTCCCGTGAAGAAGGGCGGGTCGAGGTAGGCGAGCATGACGCGGCCGGGGAGCGTCTCGCGGAGGGCCGCCATGGCGATGCGGTTGTCGCCTTCGATGATGCGGAGGTCGGCGGCTCCGTCGGAGATTGTCTGCAATCGCGCCCGAGGGAGGCTGCGAGGCACGTCTTTGCCCGGCCAAACGAGGCGAACGCTCACGTCGATGCTCTTGTTGATACGTCCCGCACGCTCCTAGGGGAAAATCGCGGGCCGGGCCAAGTTCACGTGCCGAGGCACGCCTGCTCCTCGCGACGAATGCGTCCTGCGGGGCCGCGTTCGGCCTCTCCGGCGCGACACACCGGGCGGGCTCGCGGCTTGCCAGACCAGCGCCGAAAGGGTACCCCCCAAGGCCTCCATGCAACCGAAGCCTCGACTTTTCAGCGGCATGCAGCCCACCGGCGAGCTGCACCTCGGCAACTACCTGGGCGCGCTCAAGCAATGGGTCGAGCTCGCGCGGTCCGGCCAATACGACTGCATCTTCTGCATCGTCGACGCGCACGCGATCACGGTGGAGCACGAGCCGAAGGAGCTGCCGAAGCGCATTCTCGACGCGGCGACGCTGTACATCGCGGCCGGCATCGATCCTTCGCAAACGACGCTCTTCGTGCAGAGCGACGTTCCTCAGCACACCGAGCTGGCTTGGTATCTCTCGTCGGTGACGCCGATGGGGGATCTCGGCAGGATGACGCAGTTCAAGGAGAAGGCCGAGAACCGCCCCCACGTCAGCGCGAGCCTCTTCACCTATCCGGTGCTGATGGCCGCCGACATCCTCCTCTACAAGGCGCAGGTCGTTCCGGTCGGCGAGGATCAGATTCAGCACCTCGAGCTCGCGCGCGAGATCTGCCGCAAGTTCAATGCGCGGTATGGCGACATCTTCCCCGAGCCGCAGCCGCGATTGTCGACGACGCGACGGCTCATGGGCCTCGATGGCCAGGCGAAGATGAGCAAGTCGCGCGGCAATACGATCAGCCTGCTCGAGACGCCCGAGGAGATGTGGGCCAAGCTCCGCCCCGCCTTCACCGACCCGCAGCGGCAGCGTCGCGCGGACCCGGGCCGGCCGGAGGTCTGCAACATCTTCACGATGCACCGGGCGGTGAGCCCGAAAGAGGTCGTCGAGCTGGTGGACCAGAACTGCCGCGGCGCGGCCTGGGGCTGCGCGGACTGCAAGAAGGTCCTCCACGAGCATTTGGTGAAGGAGCTCGCCCCCATCCGGGAGCGGGCCCTCGAGCTTCGGCAGAAGCCGGAGCAGGTTCTCGAGATCCTGCGCGCGGGCGCCGATCGCTGCCGCAAGCTCGCCGAGGAGACGCTCACCGAGGTGCGGGACGCGCTCGGGCTCGGCGCTCGCCTTCCCAGCTGATGCGAGGTCTGCGCTCCGTCATCGCCACGATCGCGCTCGGGCTGGTCTCGGCCTGCTCGCATGCGCCTCCGGATGCGACGCCGGAGGGAGCGGTGCGCGAGTTCGTCGAGAGGATGGAGCGCGTGGACGGCGATCCGGAGCGGGCGCGCGCGGCGTACGAGCTGCTCTCCGCGAGCACGCGGGAGAACCTGATCGAGCGGGCGCGGCGGGCCAGCAATGCGACGGGCAGGCCGATGAAGCCCGAGGAGATGCTGGCCCCCTCGCGGTTCGTGCTCCTCTTCCGACCCCATCAGATGCAGGCGCGTGTCACGGGCGATCGCGCCTTCGTCGACGTCATGGGGATGGATCCCGCCGTTGACCGAGCGCAGGTTCCGCTCGTGCGCGAGGAGGGGCGCTGGCGCGTCGAGCTGGCGCTGCCACAACTCCCGCCGGTCGAGAAGCGACCTACCGGCAACTGATCCTGCGGACACGAAAAAGGCCACCGCGCGGTACGCGATGGCCTTTTTACGAATCGAGAGGATTGCGATCAGTTCGCGAGGAAGAGCGCCTCGATCTCCTGCCGAACCTCGTCCTCGGTTTGGTTACGGGCGATGGCGATCTCCTTCACGATGAGGGAGCGCGCCGTGTCCAGCATGCGCCGCTCGCCGAAGGAGAGCTGCTTGTCCGTCTTCAATCGGTACAGGTCACGGAGCACTTCGGCGACGTCGTAGATCGAGCCCGTCTTGATCTTGTCCATGAAACCGCGGTACCGCCGGTTCCAGGTCTGATTGTCGAACGCGACCGTGCGCTCTTTGAGGATATCGAAGATCTCGCGGATCTCCATTTCCGAGATCACCTGGCGCAAACCGACGGCGCCCGCGTTGTTCACGGGCACCATGATCTTGCGGTCCGTATCCAGAATGCGGAGAACGTAAAAACGCTGGCGCGCGCCGGCGATGTCTTTCTCCTCGATGCTGATCACCTCAGCAACTCCCTGTGCCGGGTAAACAGCCTTATCGCCGACCTTGAACATGACTTCACTGCCTGCCTGCATTAGCGTCTCCTTCCAAGCTGACCCTCATCACCATCCGCCTCGCAGAATCTTCCTCGTCAGCGGTTGCCCAAACGCTCACCGCGAGACATGCAACCAACTGATCCAACCCTTTGTTCCCTCGTCCTTCGTCTTCGAAAGCGACCGCAGCAAAGGGGGGATGGCTCGATGAAGGCAGCAGCGGCCCCTCACAAAGGCATAGAGTGCCGCCATGCGTGGCGCACTCTAGCCAGGCTCGTTCCAAGTGTCAACGAGGATAACTCAACTTTCGGAAAAGGCCAGCCATTTCGAGCCGCGTCAATCGAGCTCGATTGCGCCCCTCGCCCTTCGCGGTCGGTTTCGGCGCAGGGGCTTTCGAATGGACTCGCGCGCCTTCAGGTCGATGCGAGCGCCTCGACGAGGCCCCATCGGACACCGCGATCGGAGACGATGAGCTCGGCCGCCTGCGACCAGGCGAGCACCTCGGCGACGATCGCCGCTCCGGTCACGATGACGTCCGCTCGGCGCGGCTCGAGGCCGGCGAGCGCTTCTCGTTCCGCCAGAGGGAGCGACCAGAGGCGGTGTGCGACCTCCAGCACCTCGTCCGCCGCAAGCCGCATTCCGTGGACGCGGGCACCATCGTAGGGCTCGATGCCCCGTGCGACCGCGGCGAGCGTGGTCACCGTGCCCGCGATGCCGACGAGCGGCTCGGTGCGGCTCGGCGGGGTGAAGAACGCCAGTTCCTTCCGCACGAGCGCGCGTGCTTCGGCGAGCTCTTCCGGTTTCGGCGGGTCGTGGCGAACGAAGCGCTCGAAGAGCCGCACGCTGCCGATTTGGAAACTGCGGGCCTCGGCAATCTCGGCAGCTCCGCCCTCCGAACGCCCGCGCACGAGCTCCGTGCTGCCACCGCCGACGTCGAAGACGGTGACGCCTCCCACGATGCCAAGGCCACCCAAAGCGCCTGCAAAGGTGAGGCATGCCTCCTCGTCGCCAGAGATGACCCGTGGAGACACACCCAAGATCTCCTCCGCCCGACGCACGAGCTCGTCGCCAGCGGCTGCATCGCGCATCGCGCTCGTGCCTACGACATCGAGCCTCTCGACGCCGAGCCGGCGGATGTCCTCGGCGTAGGCGCTGAGACACGAAAGCGTCCGCTCGATGGCTCCCGAAGCGAGGCTGCGCGTGCGGTCCACGCCCTCGCCCAGCCTCGTGACGGTCGCTCGCTCGACCAGAGCGGCGAGATCACCTCGAGCATCGCGCTCGGCTACCAAGAGGAGCACCGAGTTGGTGCCGATGTCGATGGCCGCGACGCGCATCAAGAGCTCCGCTCGCGAAGGATGAAGGAACAAAAGAAACGAGGGCAGCCTTTCCGCTGCCCTCGGGAGAGTCACTTGCCGGAGGCGAGGCTCTTCAGGTCGAGCATTTCCTCGACGTTGGGAAGGACCACCAGCTCGACGCGTCGGTTGAGACGGCGATCGTCCGGCGTATCGTTCGAGGCCACCGGATCGGTATCGCCATAGCCGGCCGCGCTCCAGCGGTCGGCAGGAAGACCACCGCCAGGATCCTTGGCCTCGGGCGCCCCGATCAAGAAGGAGAGAACCTCCCGCGCCCTCATGACGCTCAGGCCCCAGTTGTCCTTGTAGGGACCGCCCTTGAAGGCGACGTTGTCGGTGTGGCCCGCGACCTGGAAGTTGCGTGCGAGGAGCTGCGGGTCGTTGCGAATGACCTCGGCGACCTGGAGAAGGATCTCCTTGCCTTCGCGCTTGAGGTCCACGCGCCCGGAGTCGAAGAGCACGTCGCCCGGGAGCTGGATCATCATGCGGTTGTTCCGCACGGTCACGTTCAGACCCAGCTTCGTCAGCGTCTCGAGCTTCTCCTTGAGCAGGTCGAAGCGCTTGCGGATTTCGTCGAGCTGCTCCTTGTCGCGACGGAGCTTGTCGAGCGCCGCGCGCTGCTCGGCCAAATCGGCGTTGAGGTTAGAGAGATCGACACCGGCCTTCTTCAGCTGCGCCCGCAGTTGTTCGATCTGCGCGTGAGCGTCGTTCAGATCGTCCATGGTCTTGCGGTGCGCGACCTTTTCCGCGTTGAGGTCCTGCTGTAGCCCTTGAACCTCGCGGACCTTCGCTTGCCACTCCTCCTCGGAGTAACCGCATCCAGCGAGCCCTCCGAAGGAGAGCGTCAAGAGCCCAAGCGCCGTCGCACGTCGGAAGTTCATAGGGATTACCTCCGTAGAGCTCGCGTTCGTCGTCGAGCGGAGCGGGCGGACACTAGTCCTTCGTCGAAGGAGCCGCAAGGCGTAAGGCCGCACGCCAGGTATGCCGAATCGTCGGTCCTGTCGCTTATGGACGCACGTCCGCGACGAGGCGTCATCGCTTCGGGTTACGTCCGTGGCGGGCATTCATTTCGTTTGACACCCGCAAGACGGACATATACGTCGGTGCCACGTGAGGCGCCTCGCTTGCGAGGCGCGGCCTAGAGGAGGGCAGAAATGGCGACTGCCAAGAAGAAAACCGCTAAAAAGCCTGCAAAGAAAGCGGCAAAAAAGGCGGCTAAGGTAGCGAAGCGAGCCCCGGCACGAACGACGGCGAAGCGGGCACCGGCGAAGGCCACCAAGAAGACGGTCAAGAAGGCGGCGGCGAAGAAGCCGACCAAGAAGGCGGTCAAACGAGCTGCTCCGAAGAAGGCTGCGAAGCAAGTCGCCCCGAAGAAGGCGGCAAAGAAGGTGGCGCCGAAGCGCGCAGCCAAGAAGGCCCCCGCCAAGACGGCCGCGAAGAAGGCGCCGGCTCGCAAGGGCGGTTCCGTCACGAAGGCGCCCGTCGCCAAGAAGGGGCGCGCTACGGCGAAGGCGCCGGCCCGCAAGCCGGCAACCAAGAAGGCCCCGACGCCGCCCCCCACCAAGCCTTCGACGCCGCCGCCCGTACCGACGCCGGTCGGCACGAGCGAAGGCGAGGAATAAGCCTCGACCCCTAGCAGTCGTGGAAGAACGGACGGCACCTTCGCCGTCCGTTCTCGTTTTTGTCGCCTCGACGACGCCGTCGACGCCTCTGCGCCGAGCCGCTATGGAGCGGAATCGTGCAAATCACGCGGCCGTACCTCATCCTCGCGCTGCTGACGGGCATCAATCTCGTCAACTACCTCGACCGCTACGTCATCGCGGCCGTCGGTCCGAAGGTGCAGGAGGAGCTGGCGCTCAGCGATTTCCAATTCGGGCTCATCGTCAATGCCTTCATGATTGGCTACTTCGCGACGAGCCCGCTTTTCGGCGCGCTCGGCGACAGGCGGCCGCGTAAAGGCCTCATCACCATCGGCATCGTCGTCTTCAGCCTCGCCACGGCGGCCTCCGGCCTGATGCGCTCCTTCGTCTCGATGCTCGGGGCGCGATTCGCCGTAGGCGTCGGCGAGGCCAGCTACGGAACGCTCGCGCCGACGATCATCGACGATCTCGCGCCGCCTTCGCGCAAGAGCCGGTGGCTCGCCGTCTTCTACGTCGCCATTCCCGTCGGCTCGGCTCTAGGCTTCCTCCTCGGCGGCGCCATCGAGAGCGCTTGGGGCTGGCGTAGCGCCTTCTTCGTCGCCGGCGTGCCCGGAATGCTGCTCGCCCTCGCCTATCTGCTGACCAAGGAGCCCGAGAGGCGCGAGCGCGAGGTGAATCGCCCTGGCCTAGCCGACTATCGCCGTCTGGCCTCGATCCCGCTCTATCGGAGCGCCGTCATTGGCTACACGGCTTACACCTTCGCGCTCGGAGGCTTCGCCGCCTGGGCGCCGAAGTATCTCTATCAGGAAATCGGAATGGATCTCGCCAAAGCCGACTTCCTCTTCGGCGCCGTCCTCTGCGTCGCCGGCTTGCTCGCCACGGCGATCGGCGGCTGGCTCGGCGATCGCTGGCCCGGACCGAATCGCGCACAGGCCAACCTGCGCCTATGTGCCTTGTCGAGCTTCGCGGCCGTCCCCTGTGCAGCGGCTTGCTTTCTCGCCAAGACGCCCACCACCTTCTTCGTCGCGATCTTCGCCGCGGAGCTCTGCCTCTTCCTCGCCACCGCGCCGATCAACGTCGCGCTCCTTCAATCCGTACCGGAAGGGCTGCGCGCGAGCGCCATGGCCGCGTCGATCTTCGTCATCCACCTGCTCGGGGATTTCATCTCGCCCCCGCTGATCGGCGCCATCTCCGACGCCTCGACGCTTCGCACGGGCATGTGGATCCTCCCCGTCGCCATCGGAATCGGCGCCATCGCCTGGTGGTTCGGCAGCATCCCGCGTCGCGAATTGGCGCAAGGGCCCGCGTTTCAATAAGCTCGGCCGGGCCTGCCCCCCCGAGGCCCCGGCCTCGACCGATTTCGAACGCCGATGCTCCCTCGAGCGTCGGACCACGCGAGCTGCACGTGAGCCAATCCGCTTCCGCTTTTCCCGAAGCCCCCGCCGAATCGCCGTCTTCTTCGCGCACGCAGCGGGTCCTCCGTCCACGACGTGCGGCTCCGGCGGATGCCGTCCGGCCCACGCGAGCCGAGGTCAACCTCGCGCACCTGCGCCACAACCTCCACGTGATCAAGCGCGCCGCGCAGAACGCGCGCGTGTGGGGCGTCCTCAAAGCGGATGGCTACGGGCACGGCGCTCCGGCGGTGGCGCGGACGCTGGAGCGAGCCGGTATCGACGGCATCTGCGTGGCGCTCCTGGAGGAGGCCATCGAGCTGCGTGAGGCGGGCATTCGCGCGCCGATCCTGGTGATGGGCGGGTACTACGGGCAGGCGTGGGGCGAGCTCCTCGCCCACAGGCTCACCCCCGTCGTCTACGAGCCCTCGCAGATCGAAGGCATCGCACGCGAGGTGCGCTACCTGGGCGCGCCTCCTCTCGGCGTTCACCTGAAGGTGGACACCGGCATGGGTCGCCTCGGTTGCCTTCCGCAGGAGCTTCCGGAGCTGCTCGACACCCTCCGCCGCTTCCCGGAGGTGACGCTGGACGGCCTGATGACCCATCTGGCCTGCGCGGACGCGGACACCCTCGAGGGCATCGACCAGCAGCTCTCGCTCTTCGAAGACGTGACGGCGAAGACCCGTGCCGCCGGCTTCACGCCCAAGGTTCGTCATGCCGCCAACAGCGCGGCCATGCTCCGCTCGGGGGCCGCGCATTACGACATCGTCCGCCCCGGCATCGCCCTCTTCGGCGTCGCGCCTCGCCCCGATCTCGCCGCGGGTCTGCGCCCCGTCATGCGCGTGCGGACCGAGATCGTCGCCCTCCGCGACGTGCAGCCCGGCGATTCCGTCGGTTACGGATGGACCTGGCGCGCCACGAGGCCGAGCCGCATCGCCACCATCCCGATCGGCTACGCCGATGGCCTCCACCGCCAGCTTTCCAACGTCGGCTGCGCGCTGGTGCGGGGCAAGCGCGCTCCCATCGTCGGAACCATGTCGATGGACCTGACCATGATCGACGTGACCGATCACCCGGGCGTTTCCCTTCGCGACGAGGCGGTCGTCCTCGGCGCGCAGGAGGGCAAGCTCGGCAAGGACGTCATCACGGCCGACGAAATCGCGCGCTTGTCACATGCCATCTCGTGGGAGGTCCTCACCCACGTGTCACGTCGCGTGCCGCGCTTCTACCGCGAGGCCTGACGGCACCCGTTCGAGCCCGAACGACGGACGGCACGGTTTTTCCTTTGCCGTCGCGGCATCCGCCTCCGTAAAAAGCGGGGCATGAACCGAGCGGATGCCATCGTCGTCGGCGCAGGACACAACGGGCTCGTCGCCGCCACCTTCCTCGCGCGAGCCGGCCTCGACGTCCTCGTCTTGGAAGAGAAGGACGTGGTCGGCGGCGCCTGCCGCACCGAGCGCCCGTTCCGCAAAGCACCCGAGCTCGCGACCTCCACCGGCGCCTATCTGCTCGGCCTCATGCCTCCCGAGCTCGTAGCGAAGCTCGGGATCTCGCTGCCGCTGCTCCGCCGGGATCCGCACTACTTCCTCCCCACGCGCGGCGATCGCTACCTCCTCCTCGGCTCCGATCGCGAGGCCGCCCGACGCCAGTTCGTCACCTTCTTCTCGGAGGCCGACTTCCGGGCCGACGAGGCCCTGCAGGCCGAGCTCTCGCAGCTCCGCGAGGACTTGGCCCCCACCTGGATGAGCGAACCGCTGTCGATCGAGGACACCGCCGAGCGCTACGTCCGCCCCGCCCTGCGCCGCGCCTTCATCGACCTCTGCCGCAAACCCGTCGGCGGCTACCTCGAGCGCTTCGGCTTCGAGAGCGACCTCGTGAAGGCCATGTACGCGGTCACCGACGGCTTCACCGGCACCTTCGGCACCTATGACACCCCCGGCACGGGGATGAACTTCCTCGTCCACAACATGTGCCGCCTGCCCGGCAGTGATGGCACCTGGATGATCGTGAAGGGCGGCATGGGAACGGTGACTCGCCTCATGGCCGAGGAGGTCACCAAGGCCAAGGGTGTCATTCGAACCGGATGCAAGGTCGCCGAGATCGTCGTCGAGCAGGGTGTCACCCAAGGTGTCCTTCTCGCCGATGGCAGCTTCATCCGCGCGAGCACCGTACTGGTCAACGCCGACCCGTTCCGGCTGCGCAAGCTCGTCCAGCCGGGGGCCTTCCCGGCCGACTACGATGCGCGCATCGACGGGTACGTGCGCCCGGGCTCGAGCTTCAAGGTGAACCTCGCGCTCCGGGATCTCCCCCGTTTCACGTGCCTGCCGACGGATCGAGGACAGTTCGGCCCGACGATTCACATCCTGCCTCAGGAAGGTGAAATCCTCCGCGGCCTCATCGATGCCTTCCAGGAAGTGAAAGAGGGCAAGCTGCCGAAGTGTCCTCCCATCGAATGGTACATCCACACGACGGTGGACCCGAGCCTGAAGGACGCCGAGGGCCGCCACAACTCCGCGCTCTTCGTCCAATGGGTGCCGTACGAGCTCGCCGACGGGAAGCGCTGGGAGGACGAGGTCGATGGCTACGTGAATCACCTCGTCGCCATCTGTGACAGGTTCGCCCCCGGCACCTCGGACTTGGTGGTGGACACCTTCCCCCTCCATCCGAAGGCCATCGAGTCACATTTCGGCATCTCGTACGGGCACATCCACCACGTGGACAACTCGTTCGGATTCGCCGACCGCCTGCCCTACCCCACGCCTGTCGCCGGCCTCTACTCATGCAGCGCTGGCACGCACCCCGCCGGCAGCGTCATCGGGTGCGCGGGTCACAACGCAGCGATGCGTGTATTGGCGGATCTCGGCAAGGCTCAACCGTCCTGAATCGCCGCAAGCGATCGCTCGCGTAACCAGCGATCTCTCGTTCGAGGGAGCCCGCGTCGGACTCGAGCGAACGCTTCTCCCTTTCCGGGAGTCCACCGCGGACTCGATCGGAAGGCTTTCTCCTTCCCGAAGCGTCCACGCGGACTCGATCCGAAGGCTTTCGCCTTCCCGAAGAGTCCACGCGGGCTCGATCGGAAGGCTTTTCCCTTCCCAAAGAGTCCACGCGGACTCGATCCGAAGGCTCTCACCTTCCCGAAGAGTCCACGCGGACTCGATGGAAAGGCTTCGGCCTTCCCAAGGTGTCCCGCCGGACTCGATCGGAACGCTTCGGCCTTCCCCGAGAGTCCGCGCGGACTCGCACGAACGCTTCCGAGCGATGCGCCCGCGCCCAGGACGAGCGCGACGTGCTGGCGATCATCCGGGCGACGCGTTCCAGCTACCGGCGCCGAGGCCCCGCAGTATCCTGCCGAAGCGCATGGCGAAGCTGAGTGCCACGAGCTGCCCCGTCTGCGGCGCGCCCGTCGAAATCCCCCCCGAAGCCGAGCAGATCACCTGTCCCTACTGCCGGCAGACCTCCGCGATTTCGAAGCGGCGGACCGCTTCCCCCGATCCCCGCTCGCCGCTTCCGCATCCCCAGCCGGCTTCGAAGGCCCTCGCGATTGCGGGCATCGCGACCGGGATCGCAATCGTGGTGGGTGTGGTCCTGACCACCGCCGGCTCCTCCACGATCGAGGCGGTCGCGAGCGGCACCAAGCAGCTCCAGTTCAGCGACCAGCCTTTCCTCTTCGACGTGAACGGCGACGGGATCACCGACGTCCTCGGCCGAAGCCGAAACCCCACGAGCGCGTGGCTTGCCGCCTATGACGGTCGCGATGGCCGCGAGCTCTGGCGCACCGATCCGCTCACCTCGGATGCCGTGGACGGCGCAGCGATGCGCGCTTTGGCAGGTGACAAGCTCATCTCCATCGATTCGCTGGGCAAAGTGCAGGCCTACCAGGCCAAGACCGGTCAGCCGGCTTGGGCCGCGCTCGTGAGCGACGTGGCCGACGAGGTCTGTCAGGGGAAGGACTTCGTCCGCATCCACACGCGCAATGAGGCCGACCACGACTTCGCGCTCGCCACGGGGAACAAGGTGAAAGGCGAAGGGGCCTGCCACCCGGTGACCACCTCGCAAGCCGACGCGAGTAGCGGCTACCGCATCGTGAACTGGTCACAGTTCCCCAAGCTCGGCCTTCCACGGCTGA
>Ga0180215_1003075_pt1 | contig 16105 bp, 9 predicted proteins | sample eDN3rd37CBELigBY_FD_128871 | JGI IMG/M metagenome (GOLD analysis project Ga0180215, IMG submission 128871) | Enriched backyard soil microbial communities from Emeryville, California, USA - eDNA 3rd pass 37_C BE-Lig BY (version 2) (version 2) | ecosystem: Environmental > Terrestrial > Soil >...
CATGAGCAAGCACCGGGAGCTGGGGCTCACCGACTACGAGTACGACCTGATCGTCGAGAAGCTCGGCCGCGAGCCCAACGAGGTCGAGCTGGCCGTGTTCTCGCTGATGTGGTCCGAGCACTGCGGCTACAAGCACTCGAGGCGGCTGCTGAAGACGCTGCCGACCGAAGGGCCGCGGCTGGTCATGGGGCCGGGGGAGAACGCGGGCGCGGTCGACGTCGGCAACGGGTTCGCGTGCGCGTTCAAGGTCGAGTCGCACAACCACCCGAGCGCGGTCGAGCCGTTCGAGGGCGCCGCCACCGGCGTCGGCGGCATCCTGCGCGACATCTTCGCCATCGGCGCGCGCCCGATCGCGATCCTGGACTCGCTGCGCTTCGGCGAGGTCGCGGGCTCGGCGCGCTCGCGCTACCTGCTCGAGCGCGCGGTGGCGGGCATCGGCCACTACGGCAACTCGATCGGGATCGCCACCGTCGGCGGCGAGATCTACTTCGAGGGCCCGTACGAGCAGAACTGCCTCGTCAACGCGATGGCGCTCGGCCTGATCGAGACGGACAAGCTGATCAAGTCCGCGGCCGCCGGCGTCGGCAACGTCGTCGTGCTGTTCGGCGCCAAGACCGGCCGCGACGGCATCGGCGGCGCCTCCGTGCTGGCTTCGGCCGAGCTCGACGACTCCGAGGACAAGCGCCCCACCGTCCAGATCGGCGACCCGTTCACGGAGAAGAAGCTGCTCGAGTGCTCGCTCGAGCTGCTCGAGCGCGGGCTGCTGGTCGCGCTGCAGGACCTCGGCGCCGCCGGGCTCACCTCGTCCTCGTCGGAGATGGCGGCCAAGGGCGAGGTCGGGCTCGACATCGAGGTGCGCAAGGTGCCGCTGCGCGAGGCCGACATGGAGGCCTTCGAGATCATGGTCTCCGAGTCGCAGGAGCGGATGCTCTGCGTCGTCGAGCCGGACAAGCTCCAGGAGGTGCTGGAGGTCTGCGCCAAGTGGGAGGTCGACGGCACCGCGATCGGCACGGTCACCGACACGCGCCGCCTGCGCGTGTTCGACAACGGCGAGCTGGTCGGCGACATGCCCGTCACCGCGCTCGTGGACGAGTGCCCGGCCTATGACCTCTCGCCGGCGGAGCCGTCCGTGCCGCTGTACCCGGCGCCGCCCGCCGTCCTCTCCAGCGACGACCCGGGCGAGATCCTGCTGACGCTGATGGGGTCCTCGAACGTCGCCTCGCGCCGCTGGGCGTTCGAGCAGTACGACTCGCTCGTCGGCTCGCGCACCGTGCGCCGGCCGGAGCAGGCCGACGCCGCCGTGCTGCTGCTCCCCGACCCGGGCGAGGACCCGCTGACCGCGCTCTACCCCGACGTGCGCGAGGGCGCGCGGCCCGCGATCGCGGTCGCGATCGACGGCAACGGCCGGCGCGTGGCCGCGGACCCGTACCGCGGCGCGGTCGAGGCCGTGCTCGAGTGCAGCGCCAACCTGGCCTGCGTCGGCGCCGAGCCGCTCGGGCTGACGAACTGCCTGAACTTCGGCAACCCGGAGAAGCCGCACATCGCCTGGCAGCTGACGCGCGCGATCGCCGGCCTCGGCGACGCCTGCCGCGCGTTCGGGATCCCGGTCGTGGGCGGCAACGTCTCGCTCTACAACGAGGGCGGCGAGGGCCCGATCTACCCGACGCCGGTCGTCGGCATGGTCGGCGAGCTGCCCGACGCGCGCCGCTCCGGCCGGCTCGGGTTCGTCACCGAGGGCGACGCGATCGCGCTCGTGACCGCGGGCTGGAAGCCGTCCGCGGCGGCGTCCGAGGTGTCCAAGCTGCGCGGCGAGACCGTCCAGGGGCCGCTGCCCGCCGCCGACCTCGGCGAGATCAAGGCGCTGCACGCCGCGATCCGCCAGGCCGTGCGCTCGGGCGCGCTGAGCTCCGCGCACGACGTCGCCGAGGGCGGCGTCGCCACCGCGCTGGCCGAGGCCTGCCTGGCGAACGAGCTCGGCGCGACGGTCAGCGGGCTCGAGAGCGAGGCCGAGCTGTTCGGCGAGGGGCCCGGCGCGTTCGTCGTCTCCGGTCCGGAGGACGCGCTGCGCGCGTTCGGCGGCGCGGCGCGGATCATCGGGACCGTGGGCGGCGCGGCGCTGACGATCGAGGGCGTGCTGAGCGTCCCGGTCGACGAGTTGCGGCGCGCCCACACGTACGGCCTCGCCGAGTTACTGCACTAAGGGCTAGCCCGGGCTCACATATCGTTGCGCGCCGGATGTGGGTCCGGGGGACAGCCGCGGCGCTGGCCGCGTGGATGGTCAGCGCCTGCGGCGGCGGGGGGACGACGGTCGAGGTGCGCTCGCTGTCGGACTCGCCCGACGCCGAGGGCGTCGCCATGGAGGGCCTCTGGCTCGGCGTCGGCGACGCGCGTGAGCGCGTCGGCGGCAACGGCCGCGCGAGCTTCGACGGCCTCTCGGGCCGCGTCGAGGTCTGCGCGTACGGCTTCTCCGAGCGCCCGGAGCCCACGCCCCAGTCGTGCGTGACCGTTCAGGCCGGCGGTCGCGTCACGTTGCGCTTCAGCGATGGCGGCCTCGTTGGGGAGAGGTAGATGACAAGGAAGTTGTTGCTGGGCGCGCTCGCTGCCCTGGCACTGGCGGCGCCCGCCTCCGCGGCGGCGGAGACCGTCGACATCGGGTTGGTGATCGACGGCTCGGGGAGCATCGACAGCCGCGACTGGGCGCTCCAGCGCGAAGGGTTCTCGACCGCGCTGCGCGACCCTGCCAACGTGCCGCTCGACGGCTCGGTGGCGATCAGCGTCGTGCAGTTCTCGTCTGGCACCCAGGTCGAGGTCCCGCGCACGGTGATCGATTCCCAGGCGACGCTCGACGGCGTCGTGCAGGCGATCGAGGGCATGCGCCAGCGCAACGGCGGCACCGACCCGCAGACCGGGATCACCGCGGGCGTCGCCGCCCTGGCGCCGCTGCGCGAGGACGCCAAGAGCGTGCTGTGCCTGTCCTCGGACGGCACCGGTGGGTCGCTGACCTCCTCGGTCGCGGCGGCCAAGGCGGCGGGGATCCAGCGCTTGTCGGTGATCGGGATCGACGACGGCGGCAACACGCAGCAGTTGCGGAGCTACTACGGCCCGCACGTCTTCGGCGGCGGCGCGATGACGATCGCGCGCAACACGGCCGAGTTCGCGACGCTGATCGCGGGCTCGTGCTTCGGCGACGCGGTCACGCTGCGCGCGCTCGAGGTCAACCAGGGCGCGCAGGACTGGCGCAACTCCAAGACGTTGCTCCAGCTGCGCGAGACCGTCGTGCGCGCGTTCGTCGAGACGCCCGCGGGCGCGCCCGACGAGCGCGTCACGGGCCGCCTGATCGGGCGTCGCAACGGCGTCGAGCTGCCGGGCAGCCCGCTCGCGGCCACCAACACCGGCGGGAGCGTGCTGGCCCGCAACGACATCGAAGCCCGGCGCGGGACGATCGCCGACTCGCTGAACTTCGAGCTGCCGCTGAGCTGGGTCACGGGCAGCGCGATCGAGCTCGAGTTCGAGGCCGGCGGCGCGCCCGTCGACTGCAAGGAGCCCGCCGACCCGGGCACGCCCGCGAACGACTGCCGCGTCGCCCCGTCGCTGGCGGCGACGACCACGCTCGGCGTCGCCTTCTACGCGATCGACATCGACGGCGACGGGCCGAGCTGGGGCGACATGGCCGAGCAGATCGCGCGCGTCCAGAGCGCGCTCCCCGTGTCGATCTTCAACCGCTCGCAGCGCACGCTCGCCTACGAGGACGAGCCGTCGATCGACGACGTCAACGGCGATCTGCACCGGATCCGCGAGGTCGAGCGCACCTCGTGCGCCACCTCGGGCTGCGCGATCCCGGTGCGCGACATCTTCTACGGCCTGATCGCCGGCGGCCCGCTCGGCGGTCTCAACGGCAAGGCCAACGGCATCCCGGGCGACGCCGCGACCTCGGTCACCAACAACCTCGACAACCCGACCTCGACGGGGTACGCGCGCAACACGGTCGTGCACGAGCTCAGCCACTCGCTCGGCGTCCACCACGCGGTCGACAACGCGCTGGGCGTCAGCGGCGGCTTCCTGTGGTGGGGCGGGCACAAGACCGGCCGCTGCGGCGAGGTCGCCTCGCGCAGCGCCCCGGGCCACTCGCCGTTCGTCACCGTCGGCGGGCGCATCCGGCCCGCGCTCGGCCCGATCAGCGGCGCCGACGACGAGGTCTGGGGGCTCGACCACCGCTTCGCGCGCGTCAACGAGAGCGGGCTCGGCCTCTCCGACCCGGAGCGCGTCTGGGCGCTGATGAGCTACTGCAACGACGGCGCGGGCCAGCGCCGCTGGCCGTCCGCCTTTGAGCGCGACCAGCAGATCGCCGGCCTGCGCGCGCTGCAGGCCCGCGCCGGCGGCGGAGGCGGCGGGTCCTGGGAGACGGGTGAGGTCTCCACCCAAGCGCAGGTCGTCACCCCGCCCGCGGGCAGCCGCGGCGTGCTGATCAGCGGCACGGTCGACGCCTCGACCAAGACGGCCACGGTCGAGTCCGCGCTGCCGCTGCCCTACGCGGGCGACGCCGCGCCGGGCGAGGGCACGTTCACGCTGCGCGTCGAGGGCGCGGGCGGGACCGTGCTGGCCGAGCGCGAGTTCACGCCGCTGGTGGGCTTCGGCGAAGGGGAGGAGGACGGCCTGAAGGCGACGTTCGCGCAGGCCGTCGCAATCCCCGAGGACGCCGAGATCGAGCGCGTCGTGGTGGTCAGCGACGCGGACGGCCCGCTGGGCACGCGGGCCGCCGCGACCGGGCCCGGGCCCGAGGTGTCGGACGTGACGATCTCCGACGCCAGCATCGGGGCCGACCCGGTGACGCTGCGCTGGAAGCGCACCCCGGGCACGCGCGCGGCCGTGCTGTTCTCGCCCGACGACGGCAAGTCGTGGCGGCCGCTGACGTTCCGCCAGACCGGCGAGTCCTTCGAGATCGACCCGGCGACGCTGGCCGGCACGCCCGCCGGGCGCTTCGCGGTCGCGGTCACGGACGGGCTGCGCGGCGCGGTCGCGCAGCTGCCGGACAGCGTGAACGTGACCGTCGGCAACGCCGTGCCGACGGTCGAGATCACCTCGCCGCGGCCGGATGACCCGTCGCCGTCGGGCGTGCAGCCGATCCTGTTCACGGCCGTCGCCGGCGACCGCGACCAGGTGCTGGCCGACAGCGCGATCGTCTGGCGCTCGGACCGCGACGGCGTGCTCGGCAGCGGGCCGACGCTCACGCGCACCGCGGACACGCTGACCGAGGGCCTGCACACGATCACGGTCACGGTCACCGACGACGAGGGCGCGACGGCCACCGCCAGCGTCCAGCTCGAGGTGTTCCGGGTCCCGCCGCCGCCGCCCTCGGCCGACAAGACGCTGACCGCCCGCGGGCCGGCCGGGGACGTCACCGGCGGCTCGGTGACCACGGTCGTCGCGAGCGTGTCCAACGCCGGCCCGTCGCGCAGCCGCGAGCTGCGGCTGACGGGCAGCTTCCCCGAGGGCACCACGCCGCGCGTCCCGGCCGACCCGCAGGGCTGGGAGTGCAATGTGAGCGGGCGCGAGCTCGTCTGCCTGCGCGACGGCCTGCTGCCGGCCGAGGCGACCGAGCTGCAGATCGGAGTCGCGGTCGCCGACGTCGCGGCGCGCACCACGCGCACCGTGACGTTCGCGGTCGACGCGGCGGTCGCCGACCCGCGGCCGCAGGACGACCGCGCGACGGTGTCCTTCGACGTCGTGCCGCGCCCGGCGCCGACCGCCACCCCGACCCCGGCGCCGAGCGCGTCCCCGGCGCCGCAGCCGTCGGCGCCGAGCGCCCCGTCCGCGTCCGCCAGCACGGCGCCGCCGGCCCGCGCGCTGAACCTGCGCGTCCGCCAGGGCCGCGCCCAGCTGCTCACGAACAAGCTCGACGTGAGCGTGGTGGCCCGCTGCGCCGTGGCCTGCACGGCCGAGGCCCGCGGCAGCGTGAAGATCGGCCGCCGCACGTGGCAGCTCAAGCGCGCGAAGGCGCAGATCGCCGAGGGACGCAGCGCGCGGCTGCGGCTCGCGAGCAGCAAGGCGCTGCGGCGCGCCGCGCGGGCGGCGCTGCGCCGCTCCAAGCTGCGGGTGACGGTGACCGTGCGCGTGCGCGGCGCCGACGGCGCCACCGCGACCCGGCGCGTGCGCGTCCCGATCCGCACGCTGCGCTGACGGAATAACCGGAGGGTGCTCGCGTCCTACGGGACATGAGCACCCTCCGCGGCGACATCACGCTCCTCACCCACGGCGGCGATCCGCCGCTCACGGCCGCGGCGCTGCTGGTGGACGGCATCCTCGACGGCGACCTCGAGGTCTTCGAGGGGCGCCGCCTGGTCGCGCCGCCGCGGCGCGAACCCGCCGCGCCGCTGATGGCCCTGCTGCGCTCGCGCATCCTCGCCGGCGCGCCCGGCTCGCCGCACGAGTGGATCCACCGCACGCTCGCCTTCGCCCCCGCGGCGGTGGCGGCGGAGCTGGTCGCGGCGGGCGCCGCCGCGCCGCGCGGCGGGCGCCTCCCGCTGTCGGTCGACGCCCGCGCGGAAGCCGCCGCGCGAGCGCGGATCGCGGGCACGCCTGCGCTGGCCGGGCTGCTGTACGCGCGCGGGCTCGGGACCGGCGACCCGCTCCCGCCCGACATCCACGCGCTGCCGGCGGCGGTGCGGACGATCATCCGGGCCGTCCGCCCCGCCGCCCGCATGGCGGCCTGAGGCGCTACGCCATCAGGTCGTCGGCCATCGCCTCGAAGACCTGCACGTACGCGTCCACCGACGCGTCGTCGTGCGTGACCGACAGGGTCCATTCCTCCTCGCGCCCCGGCGTCATGAAGATGCCGCGGTTCATGTTGTAGAGCCAGGCGAGCTCGGAGAGGTCCTTGTCCTGGTTGGCCTTGAAGGTCTCGTAGTCGATGATCTTCGCCGGCGAGAACGTCACGCAGCCCTTGGAGCCGACGCCGACGGAGTAGCCCGGCAGGTTGTGCTTGCGGATGACCGCCTCGCAGCCGGCCAGGATGCGCTCGTTGAGGCGATCGAGGTGCTCGTAGGCCGCGGGGGTGAGGACCTCGAGCAGGTTCGCCTTCGTGGCGGCCATGCCGAGCGGGTTGCCGTTGTAGGTGCCGACCTGGTAGACGGAGCCGTTCTCGACGGCCTCCATCGCCTCCTCGGTGCCGCCGATCGCGCCGATCGGCGTGCCGCCGCCCAGCGCCTTGGCCAGCGTGACGAGGTCGGGCGTGACGCCGAAGCGCTCGGTCGCGCCGCCGGCCGCGATGCACAGGCCGGTCTTGACCTCGTCGAAGATCAGCAGGATGCCGTGGCGGCGGGTGATGTCGCGGACGGCCTCGAGGTAGCCGGGCTCGGGCAGCACGACGCCGAGGTTCATCATCGCCGGCTCCATGATCACGCAGGCGGGCTTGCGGCCCTCCTCCGTGAGGCGCTCGATGCGGCGCTCCATCGCGCCCGCGTCGTTGAACGGCACCGGGACGGTGAGGTCGACGACGGCCTGCGGGATGCCCGCCCCGTACGGCAGCGAGGCGAGGTTCTCGTGGTCGCCGATCTGGTCGTACTCGACGCCGATCGAGACCATCACGCCGTCGTGGTGGCCGTGGTAGGAGCCGAAGATCTTGACGATCGTGTCGCGCCCCGTGGTGCCGCGGGCGATCCGGATCGCGTCCATCGTGGACTCGCTGCCCGAGTTGGTGAAGCGCCACTTGGGCAGGCCCCAGCGGCGGGCGAGCTCGTCGCCGACGACGATCGCGTCCTCCGTCGGCGCCGCGAAGTGCGTGCCGGAGGCGTAGCGGGCCTGGATCGCCGCGCCGATGGCCGGGTGCGCGTGGCCCTGGACCATCGAGCCGAACCCGTTGTGGAAGTCCCACATCTCGTTGCCGTCGACGTCCCACACGCGCGGGCCCGAGCCGCGCTCCAAGTAGATGGGCCATGGGTCGCGGAGCTGATAGGAGGAGGCGACGCCGCCGGAGAGGTGGATCCTGGCGCGCTCGTACATCTCCTTGGAACGCTGCGTCCGCTCGTTGAGCTGCTTCTCCTCGCGCGCGATCAGCTCGGCGATGCGCTGGCGAGGGATCTGGACTGGTGCGTCGGTGGCCATGGTTATCCCGTTCCTGAGTCGGTCGTGAGCCCCGAGGCGTGGCCGTGCCGAGAGGCTGCGAACCACTGGAGCCTAATGCCCACGCGCGCGACGGCGCGGAGGACGGACATGTGTCCGGTACGCCGCGAAGGCGTCTATCGCCCTTGCTAGCCTGACTGCTGCCGGTCGACCACCGCTTCCGCCGGTCCCCCGTGCTGCCTGCCGAATCCCTTCTCGACGACCGCGATGGCCCGCGCGATGAGTGCGGGGTCTTCGGCATAGTCGCCCCGGGTCGCGAGGTCGCGCGGCTCGCCTACTTCGCGCTCTACGCGCTCCAGCACCGCGGCCAGGAGTCGGCCGGCATCGCCACCTCGCAGAACGGCCACATCATGGCCATGCGCGAGCAGGGCCTGGTCAACCAGGTCTTCGACGAGCAGAAGCTGCGCGCCCTGCAGGGGGACATGGCGGTCGGCCACGTCCGCTACTCGACGACCGGCGCGAACTCGTGGGAGAACTCGCAGCCGGTCTACCGCGCGGACCGCCGCGAGGTCGCGCTGGCCCACAACGGCAACCTCGTCAACGCGGTCGAGCTGCACTCCGAGCTGCGCGAGAAGGGCATCACGTTCCGCTCCACGAGCGACTCGGAGATCATCGCCGCGCTCGTCTCCACGCACGAGGCGGACCGCCTGGAGGACGCGCTGGCCGACGTCATCAGCCGCGTCGAGGGCGCCTACAGCACGGTCGTGATGTCCGAGGACCGCGTCGTCGCCTTCCGCGACCCGCTCGGGCTGCGGCCGCTGAGCATCGGCATGCTCGGCGACGCCTACTGCGTCGCGTCGGAGACGTGCGCGTTCGACATCATCGGCGCCGAGTTCCTGCGCGACGTCCAGCCGGGCGAGATCGTCTCGATCACCTCGCACGGGCTGCAGACGCGCCAGGCCGTGCCGTCGCCGCGCTCGGCGCTGTGCGTGTTCGAGCACATCTACTTCGCGCGGCCGGACTCGCGGCTCGGCGGCCAGGTGATCCAGGTCGCGCGCGGCCGGATGGGCGAGATCCTGGCCCGCGAGGCGCCCGTGGAGGCCGACCTGGTGATCCCGGTGCCCGACTCGGGCGGCCCCGCCGCGCGCGGCTTCGCGCGCGCCTCCGGGCTCCCGCAGGACGACGGCCTGATCAAGAACCGCTACGTCGCGCGCACGTTCATCCAGCCCGGCCAGGAGCTGCGCAAGCACGGCCTGCGGCTGAAGTTCAACCCGCTGCCCGAGGTGGTGGCCGGCAAGCGCATCGTCGTCGTCGACGACTCGATCGTGCGCGGCAACACGACCCGCCAGATCGTGCAGATGCTGCGCGACGCGGGCGCGACCGAGGTGCACATGCGGATCTCCGCGCCGCCGATCCGCAACCCCTGCCACTACGGCATCGACATGTCCACGCGCGAGGAGATGATCGCCCACAACCGCACGGAGGCCGAGGTGGCCGCCGAGCTGGGCGCGGACTCGCTCGCGTACCTCTCGCTCGAGGGCGTCTACGAGGCCATCCGCGGGACGCGCGACACGCACTGCGACGCGTGCTTCAGTGGTACCTACCCACTCCTGGGTACGTCCACGAAAGACGCGTTCGAGCACGCTTTGCCGCTCGTCCGGTAAAGCTCATCCCCCGTTCGGCCGATGCCGCGGGGGCAATGAACCGAACGCTCATCCCGGTGGCGCTGGCGGCGCTCACGCTCGCCGCCTGCGGCTCGACCGACACCGAACCGTCCCAGGACGCGCCCGCCAAGCGCGGCGGCACCCTGACGGTCCCGTGGTCCGGCGACGTCGACTCGATCGATCCCGGCATCACGTACTACTCCGGCGGCTACATGGTCGCGAACGTCACGCAGCGCACGCCGATGGCCTTCCAGCCCGGCGTCGCGGACGCGCGCCCGGACCTGGCGACGACCGAGCCCGCGGTGTCCGAGGACGGCCGGACGGTCACGGTCAAGCTGCGCGAGGGCGTGCGCTTCTCGCCGCCTGTCAAGCGCGAGGTGACCGCCGCGGACGTCAAGTACGCGATCGAGCGCGGGTTCTTCAAGACGGTCAACAACCCGTACGCGCCCGCGTACTTCGGCGATCTCGTCGGCGCTTCGCCGGGGGCGGAGCCGGGCACGCGGATCGCCGGCATCGAGACGCCGGACGAGCACACGGTGGTCTTCAGGCTCTCGCGGCCGACCGGCGGCACGCTGGCGGCCGCGCTCGTGCTGCCCTTGGCCGCGCCCGTGCCGCGCGAGTACGCGCTGCCGCTCGACCGCGAGCAGGTCTCGGGCTACGGGGCCGAGCAGGTCGCGACCGGCCCGTACATGGTCGCGCGCTACGAGCCGGGCACGACGATCGAGCTCGTCCGCAACCCGAGCTGGGACGCGTCCACGGACTTCCGCCCGGCCTACCTGGACCGGATCGTCATGCCGCAGGGCAACGACGACGCCGCGATGACCTCGCGCCGCGTGCTGACCGGCCAGGGCATGGTCACGGGCGACTACCTGCTGCCGCCGGTCGTGCTCAAGGAGGCGCTCGGCTCCTCCCCGGACCAGGTCAAGCTGGTCGACTCGGGCGGCGGGCGCTGGGCAGCGCTGAACACCAAGGCGGCGCCGTTCGACGACATCAACGTGCGCAAGGCCGTGCTGGCCGGCTTCGACCGCGAGGCGGTGCAGCTCGCGCTGGGCGGCAAGCGCGTCGGCACGGTCGCGACGCACTTCCTGCCGCCCGGGATGCCCGGGTTCGAGCAGGCGGGCGGCGAGCGGGGCACGGGCGTCGACTACCTGGCGGCGCCGAGCGGCGATCCCGCCGTGGCGGCGTCGTACCTCAAGCAGGCCGGGTTCGCCGACGGCCGCTACTCGGGGCCGGAGATCCTGATGGTCGGGCCGGTGGACGGCAACGGCCGCCGCATCTCCGAGATCGCCAAGGGCGCGCTGGAGAAGCTCGGCTTCGACGTCAAGCTGCGCCTGCTCTCCCAGGAGATCGTGCAGACGAAATACTGCGGCTATCCGGCCTCGGCGGTCGCGGTGTGCCCGAACGTCGGCTGGGCGCGCGACTTCGCCGACGGCCAGAGCTTCCTGGACCCGACGTTCAACGGCGACAACATCCAGCCCGTGGGCAACGCCAACGTCTCCCAGCTCGACGTGCCGGAGATCAACGCGGCGATCGCCCGCGCGGCGACGCTCACCGACCCGGACGAGCGGGCCGAGGCGTGGGCGCGGGTCGACCGCGCGATCGTCGAGCAGGCCGCGGCCGTCCCGCTCGTGTGGGACAAGGTCTCGATGGCCCACTCCGCGGACGTGAACGGGGTGCCGAACGAGAACCTCGGCATCTGGGACTTCGCGTTCACTTCGCTGCGCTAGTCGCACCACTTTGTGACAATTTCCCGCGCGCCCCCGGGAAACGACCGGGGCGCGCGGTAAGGTCGCCAGCCCGTGTCACTCACCTGGTTGGAAGAGTCCCCGACGCAGACGTCGTTCGACCTCGGCGGCGCGGACGGTCGCGTACCGCGGGAGCCGGTGGCCACCGCGCGCGATGTCGACGGGGCGCTGCGGGAGCTGTTCGGCTTCGAGCGCTTCCGGCCCGGGCAGCGTGAGGCCGTGGAGGCGGCGCGCGCGGGCCGCGACGTGCTGGTGGTGATGCCGACGGGCTCGGGCAAGTCGCTCTGCTACCAGCTGCCGGCGCTGATGCGGACGGACCTGACGATCGTGGTCTCGCCGCTGGTGTCGCTGATGCAGGACCAGGTGGAGGCGTTGGCGCGGGTGGCGCCGCGGCGGGTCGCACTGGTCAATGGGCTGCAGGACTCACGCGCGAACCGGCGCGCGGTCGAGCATGCGATATCCGGCCAGGTGCGGCTGCTCTACGTAGCCCCGGAACGGTTTGCGTCGCCCGGCTTCCTGGAGCGCCTGCGGCACGCCGAGATCGGCCTGTTCGTGGTCGACGAGGCGCACTGCGTGTCGCAGTGGGGGCATGACTTCCGGCCGGAGTACTTCCGGCTCGCGGACGCCGCGCGCTGGCTCGGCGCGGAGGCGATCCTGGCCTCGACGGCGACCGCGACGCCCGAGGTGGCCGCGGACATCGTGTCCCGGCTCGGGCTGCGCGAGCCCGTGCACGTGGCCACGGGGTTCGACCGGCCGAATCTCTCCTACGGCGTCGTCCAGTGCGCGAACAAGGACGTCGTGCAGCGGCGGATCGTGGCCGCGCTGTCGGAGCCGGACGCGCTGCCGGCGATCGTCTACGCCGGCACCCGCTCGGAGGCGGATCGGCTGGCGGACCGGCTGGGGGTCGAGCTGGGCGTCGAGGTCGTCGCCTACCACGCAGGGCTGCCGCGGGAGGTGCGGGCCGAGGTCCAGCGGCGCTTCATGTCGGGCGAGGCGCCCGTGGTCGTGGCCACCAACGCGTTCGGGATGGGGGTCGACAAGCCGGACGTGCGGACGGTCTGCCACGAGTCCGTGCCGAGCTCGCTGGAGGCCTACTACCAGGAGGCGGGCCGCGCGGGGCGCGACGGGCGGCCGGCGCGCGCGCTGCTGTTCGCCACGGGCCGCGACAAGGGCCTGCACGTGTTTTTCATCGAGCGCTCCGAGGTCGGGGAGGACCTGCTCAAGCGCGTGGCGCGCACGATCGTGCGCTCGGCCCAGGGGTCGCCGCCGATGTTCAACCTGCATCTCAACGAGCTCGCGGAGGAGGGGGAGGAGGACGCCGCGCGCGCCGTCGTCGGGCATCTGGCGCGCGCGGGCGTCATCCAACCCACGCCATCGGCGCCCGACCGGGTGGTGGGCCGGCTGATCGGCGTCTGGGACCGCGGCACGCTCGCGGTCTGCAAGGCCGCCACGCAGGAGGGGACGCGCGTGCGCTGGCGCCAGTACCGCTCGGTCTGGGCCTGGGTCGAGGGCGAGCAGTGCCGGCGGCGCGGCATCCTGCGCCATTTCGGGGACCGCACGGAGCTCGTGCCCGTGGGGCCGTGCTGCGACGTCTGCGATCCGTCGCTCGCCGACGCGCCCGAGGTCGCGCCGCGCCAGGACGTGCTCGCGCCGGCCGCCGACCTGGAGAGCGCGATCCTCGACGTCGTGCGGCGCGCCGTGCCCGCCGTCGGGCGCACGCGGGTGGTCGAGATCCTGCGCGGGGCGCGGACGAAGCCCGTGCTCAAGCACTCCTACGACGGGCTGCCGGGCTACGGCGCCTACCGCGAGCTGCCGGCCGAGGACGTCGCGGCCGCGGTCGACGCGCTGGTCGAGGCCGGGCGGCTGACGTCGACGGGCGGGCGCTTCGCGCGGCTCGCGGTCGCCCCGGTCGCGCAGCAGCCCGAGCTCGAGACGGAGGCGGCGTGAGCGCGCGGCAGCGCCTGCGCGTCGGCGTGCTGGCGTCGGGCACCGGTACCAACCTGCAGGCGATCCTGGACCGCGTCCACGGCAAGGAGGCCGAGGTCGTCGCGGTCGGTTCGGACAAACCGGGCGCGCAGGCGCTCGGTCGCGCGCTGAAGGCCGGGATCGACACGGGCGAGTTCCCGGTCTCGGCCTACGCCAGCCGCGAGGAGCGGGACCTGGCGATGGCCGAGTGGCTGGTCTCGCGCAACGTCGAGCTGGTCGTGCTCGCCGGCTACATGCAGCTCTTGAGCGCCGGGTTCCTGGCCGCCTTCCCGTTGCGCGTGATCAACGTCCATCCCGCGCTGCTGCCCGCGTTCCCGGGCGTGCGCGCGGTCGAGCAGGCGCTCGAGTACGGCGTCAAGGTGTTCGGCGTCACCGTCCATTTCGTGGACGAGGGGATCGACTCCGGGCCGATCATCCTCCAGCAGGCGATCGAGCTGCCGGAGGCCGTCGAGCCCGAGGAGGTGCGCGCGGCGTTGCGCCCGATCGAACACGACCTTTTGACCGGAGCGGTGCGGCTGATCGCCAGCGGGGCCGTCCGCCCGGACCCGTCACACCCGCGGCGAGTGCTTGTCGGAGGAACAGCTTGATGTCGGCTCCAGGTACAGTCCGCGACTCGATGGAGGCGATGGTCCAGCCGGGTGAAGTGAAAGTGCGTCGGGCGCTGCTGTCGGTGTCCGACAAGACGGGGATCGTCGACTTCGCGCGCGGCCTCGCGGATCTGGGCGTCGAGCTCATCTCGACGGGCGGGACGGCGACCGCGCTGCGCGAGGGCGGGCTCGAGGTCCGCCCGATCGAGGACTTCACGGGCTTCCCGGAGATCATGGACGGGCGCGTCAAGACCCTGCACCCGAAGCTCTACGCCGGGCTGCTCGCGCTGCGCGACAACGAGGAGCACATGGCCGCCGCGGCCGAGCACGAGGTCGAGTTCGTCGACCTGGTGTGCGTGAACCTGTACCCGTTCGAGGCCACCGCGGCCCGCCGCGGCGTCACCGAGCACGAGGTGATCGAGAACATCGACATCGGCGGCCCGACGATGATCCGCGCGTCGGCGAAGAACTTCGCCTTCACCGCCGTGGTCGTGAACCCGGCCAGCTACGACGCCGTGCTGCAGGAGCTCGCCGACACCGGCGGCAAGCTCTCGCTGGGCACGCGCGAGTCGCTCGCCGCCGAGGCGTTCTCCTACACCGCCCGCTACGACAGCGCGATCTCGCGCTGGTTCGTCGAGAAGCAGGACGACTTCCCGCCGCTGCTGCTGAACGCCTTCGAGAAGGTCACGGACCTCTCCTACGGCGAGAACCCGCACCAGCGCGCCGCCTACTACGCCCAGGCCGGCGCGCGCATGCACGCGCTCTCGATGATCCGCCAGCTCGGCGGCAAGGAGCTGTCGTTCAACAACGTGCTGGACCTCAACGCCGCCCGCCTGCTGACGCAGGAGTTCGAGCTGCCGGCCTGCACGATCATCAAGCACAACAACCCGTGCGGCGTCGCCGTCGGCGGGTCCGTGCTCGAGGCCTACACCGCCGCCTTCGCCTGCGATCCCGTGTCCGCCTTCGGCGGCGTCATCTGCGTCAACCGCGCCGTCGACGCCGCGTTCGCCGAGGCGCTCCTGAAGCAGTTCTGCGAGGTCATCATCGCCCCGTCCTTCACCGACGAGGCGGTCGAGCTGCTCTCCACCAAGCCCAACATGCGCATCCTCGAGGACGGCGAGCGCCGCCGCGTCAACGTCGCCGAGCGCGACCTCAAGCGCGTCATGGGCGGCATCCTCGTCCAGGACCGCGACATGGGCCTCGAGGACCGCACCGAGATGCAGGTCGTCACCCAGCGCAAGCCCACCGAGGCCGAGTGGGGCGAGATGCTCTTCGCCTGGAAGGTCTGCAAGCACGTCCGCTCCAACGCCATCGTGCTCTCCAACGACCTCGCCTCCGTCGGCATCGGCGCCGGCCAGATGTCCCGCGTGGACTCCGTCCGCCTCGCCATCGACAAGGCCCGCGCCGCCGGCTCCTCCCTCCAAGGCGCCGCCCTCGCCTCCGACGCCTTCTTCCCCTTCGCCGACGGCCCCCAGCTCGCCGTCGACGCCGGCATCACCGCGATCATCCAGCCCGGCGGCTCCGTCCGCGACCACGAGGTCGTCGAGGCCGCCGACGCCGCCGGCATCAGCATGGTCCTCACCCACCGCCGCCACTTCAAGCACTAGCGCCGCGGCCTCGCGCCCGCCGCGATTCGCCCCGGAAACGACAACGACCGCCCTCCCGGGCGGTCGTAACCGTCTTATCGGCACCCCGCCCGGCGGCCTTGAGCCCGGTTCGGCGAGTTGGCGCGTTGCCACTCGTCGGCCCGCTCCTCCCACGAGCCCGCGCGGGTCGTCGCCCCCCTCGCCACACGCCGCCCGCGCGGCTCGCCCCACCACGCGGCTCTCTCCCTCCTGCGCGCGTCCGTCCCATTCGCCGGCCCATCACCCCCGGCGGCCCGTCTTCCGTCACCGGGTGGGGCCGGGGGGGTGCCCCTCGGAACTTTCCTCACGGTGAAGCTCCGAGGGGCACCCTCGCTAACGTGGCCACGCGATGGACTCCCGCACGCTCATCGGGGCGCTCGCCGCCGGCCGGGTCGCGCTCGGCGCCGGGCTCACGCTCACGCCCGGCCTGATCACGCGGA
>Ga0180215_1003076_pt1 | contig 16103 bp, 12 predicted proteins | sample eDN3rd37CBELigBY_FD_128871 | JGI IMG/M metagenome (GOLD analysis project Ga0180215, IMG submission 128871) | Enriched backyard soil microbial communities from Emeryville, California, USA - eDNA 3rd pass 37_C BE-Lig BY (version 2) (version 2) | ecosystem: Environmental > Terrestrial > Soil >...
ACAGTCTCGGGCTCGACACTGACGGCTGGGGTCTGCTGGTGGTCGACCGGGATGGGCGAACGAACCACGCGGGCATCTTCGCTGCAGGTGACATCACCTCGCCCGGCCCGCAGCAGCTCATCGTGGCTGCGGGGGCGGGCGGCCGGGTGGCTGCGACCATCAACCGCGACCTGATCGGCATCCCGACCGCGCACAGCCGCTAGGGCACAGGCCCGTGGGTTGAGTAGGCGCTTCTGTGGGTTGAGCAGGCGCGCTTCTGTGGGTTGAGTAGCGCAAAGCGCGGCTCTGTGGGTTGAGTAGCGCGAAGCGCGTATCGAAACCCTCGGTTCGCCCCGGAGTGTCGGGTACGGTAAAGTGGTCAATCGGTTCGGATTCCGGTTCGAACCATTGGGGTATGGTGTAATTGGCAACACGGAAGATTCTGATTCTTTTGTTCTTGGTTCGAGTCCAGGTACCCCAGCAAGCAAGGCCCGAGAGTTCGGGCCTTTTTCCTTTGCCTTGCGAGCGGTGAAGTCCCGCCGAGCGGGTCGGCAGGGGCTTCGTTCAGTGCTCGCCCAGCCGCACTTCAGCCACAGGGCCGCGGCCTCACACACCCATCATCGCGAGGGTGTTGTACACGACGTACACGGGCCAGACGATCGCCTGAAGTAGCCCGAGGATGACGCCCCAGAAGGAGCCGTCCGACACGCTGATGAAATAGATGGCTGCGCCGATGTAGGCGAGCAAGAAGATGAAACCCCAGGGCCCGGCCTTCTCAACGACCCGTCCGCGATAGTTCCCCGCCATACTGTGCTCCTCTCGTCACGTGTGCGCGTCAAGTCAAACGCGCAGCCCGGGCGGGCGTCAACCGGGTTATCCCCCCTCGGCGTTGAAGCAGTCAGGCAATTCTCGAGTAGATTCACGATATGGTCCTCGGCCAATTACTCCAGATAACCGAGCTGTTTCGGAAGAACGGGACCGAGAGAGTCTTGAACAGAGCCGCGGAGTGGTGATCGAGCGGTTGCGCACGATGCTCGCCGAACCAGACGGGTCCACGCAATGACGGCGGAGGCCGCGGGCACGCCTAGGCGCACGCTATCGGAGCGGGCCGCCTACATTGCACGCAGGGCTGTCTCGATGGAGATCGCCGTGTGGGTGGGACTGTACCGATTCATCTTCCGCAAACCGGCCATCCCGCAGGGCGCGGAAGGCTTCTCGTACCACCGGCCGGTCCTGTCGATCATGGTGATTTCACACCGTCGGCCCAGACGGCATCAGGATCCGCGACGGTGCCGAGGTTGGCATTTCCATCCGGTGGGACGATTTTCACTCTCTTGAGCAGCTCAAGCACGTGGCGGGCCCGGAGAAGGAGCCAGGCCGGCTCAGAGGTCGAGCGACTCGTCGGGCTCCAGCACCACGTACTCGCCACCAGAGTCTTCGGTGACCTTGCGGAGCCGGTCGTTCGCCAGCTTCTGGCCGATCTTCGACAGCACCATCTGGTGGGTGGGGAAGCAGCGCTTCGGCGCGACAGCGGTGACGAAGTCCATTGCCTCAGCGATCTTCAACCACGGAGCACCCGCGGGTGCGGCGAGGGTGTTAACGGGGACGGATGGCACCGTGAACGAGTCGCCGGGGTAGTAGAGGCTGTCATCCACCATCACGCCCACGTTGTCGATCACCGGGATCGACGGGTGGATCACAGCATGCTTCTCGCCGAAGAAGCGCAGCGAGAATACGCCGACCTCATACACCTCCGAGTCGGCGACCACGGTGACGTCGAAATCTGACGCCGCGGCGACCACGCCCGCCGGCCCGAGGATGCGCGCATCCGGATTCGTCTCGAGGATGCGCCCCAACTGTTCCGGGGTCCAGTGGTCTGCGTGCTCATGGGTGACCACAATGGCAACCACCCCATCAGTGTCGATGAGTGGCGTCGTGTACGAACCGGGGTCGATGACGAGGCGCTGGCCCTCCTTCTCGATCACCAGGCAGGCGTGCTCATGTTTGGTTACTCGCATGTTGTGAGCGTAACCAAGACTGTTTGCAGCAGATACCCCCCGGGGGTATTATCGAGCCATGATCGCTGACATCAAGAAGCGCGCCCTGCATCGCACGCGCATCCTCGAAGGGCAGATGCGAGGGCTCGAAAAGATGATCGACAATGAGGACTACTGCGTCGACATCGTCACGCAATCCCTGGCCATACAGAAGTCGCTCGGTTCACTCAACAAACTGCTCATAGAGAACCACCTGCGCACCCACGTCACGCATATGTTCGAGGCGGGAGGGGAGCAACGCGACCGGGCCATCGACGAACTGCTCAAGATATTCGAGCTCAGCAACAACCGAGGAGACAAGCAGTGAATCACAACGCGCACGACCACGCTTCGACAGGCACGGCTGCTGAGGTGCACGATCACGGCCACCATGATCACGGTCACCACGACCACGCTTCGACAGGCTCAGCGACCGAGGGTCACCACGACCATTCACATCACGACCATTCACACCATGACCATTCACACCACGACCCCGGGATGTTCCGCCGCAAGTTCTGGCTGAGCCTGGTGCTCACCATCCCCACACTGGTCTTCTCGCACGGCCTGCAAGACATCCTGGGCCTCGACGGTCCGCGTTTCGCCGGCAGCCAGTTCATTCCCGCCGTGTTCGGCATCCCCCTGTTCTTCTATGGCGGCATGGTCTTCCTGAAGGGCGGCTGGCAGGAGGTGCGTGCGAAGCAGCCGGGCATGATGACGCTCATCTCCCTGGCCATCCTCGTCGCCTTCGGCTACAGCCTGGCGGTGACCCTCGGCCTCCCAGGCATGGACTTCTGGTGGGAGCTCGCCACCCTCATCACCATCATGCTTCTCGGCCACTGGATCGAGATGGCCGCCGTCATGGGGGCACAGGATGCCCTCGGTGAGCTGGCCAAGCTGCTACCGGACACCGCAGAAATGGTTCACGGCGATCACAACATGACGCACCCGGTCTCCGAGCTGAAAGTGGGTGACATCGTTCTGGTGCGACCGGGATCCTCCGTTCCCGTCGACGGCGAGGTCATCGACGGTGAGTCCGAGGTGAACGAGGCGCTGCTCACCGGTGAGTCCTCTACCGTGCGCAAGACGCCGGGCGACCAGGTGATCGCGGGAAGCCTCAACGACTCCGGTGCCCTCACCGTGCAGGTCACGAAGGTCGGCAGCGAGACGGCGCTCGCGGGCATCATGAGGCTGGTCGCGGATGCGCAGGCCAGCAAGTCTGGTGCCCAGCTTCTCGCGGACCGCGCCGCAGCCCTCTTGTTCTACGTCTCTGTTGCTGCAGCCGTCATCACCCTCATCGCGTGGACCCTGCTGCAGCCGGACGACCCGACGTTCGTGCTCGAGCGCGTCGTCACGGTCCTCGTGATCGCCTGCCCCCACGCGCTGGGCCTTGCGATTCCCCTGGTCTCGCAGATCTCCACTTCGCTGGGCGCCGGGAGGGGCATCCTGATCCGCAACCGGCTCGCCCTTGAGACTGCTCGCAGCATCGACGTTGTGCTCTTCGACAAGACCGGAACGCTCACCGAGGGCCGCCAGGGCGTTGTCGACGTGGTTGCCCACGGCTCGCACGGCGCTGATGAGGTGCTCGCGCTGGCGGCGGCCATCGAGGCTCGTGCCGAGCATCCGATCGCCCGCGCCATCGTGGCGGAGGCCAAGGAGCGCAAGTTGGCGTCGGCCGGGCGCGCCACCGGGTTCGCTGCCCTAGCCGGTCGCGGTGCGGAAGCCACCGTGGGAGGAAGGGTCGTGACTGTCGCCAGTTCTCGGCTGGTCACCGAGCGTGGCCTGACCATCGGGCCGGAGCTCGTGCACGCCACCAGGGAGCACACGGGTGGCGGCAACACCGTCGTGTACGTGATCGATGCTGAACAGGTCGTCGGCATGATCGCCGTGGCAGACGTGATCCGACCGGAGTCTGCAGAGGCGGTTGCGGCCCTGAAGGCGCGCGGCATTCGCGTGGCCATGCTCACCGGTGACTCGCACGAGGTCGGCTCGTGGGTGGCGGGAAGACTCGGTATCGATGAGGTCTTCGCCGAGGTGCTGCCCGCGCAGAAGGCCGACGTCGTTGCCCGTCTGCAAGCCGGCGGCACGAAGGTGGCGATGGTCGGCGACGGAGTCAACGACGCGCCGGCGCTCGCGCAGGCAGACGTCGGTGTCGCGATCGGGGCGGGAACGGATGTCGCGATCGAGTCCGCGGGGATCGTCCTCGCCTCCAGCGACCCGCGCAGTGTTGCCGACGCGATCACGCTATCCCGCGTGACCTATCGCAAGGAGCTGCAGAACCTGTGGTGGGCGGCCGGATACAACATCCTGGGCCTTCCTCTCGCTGCGGGGGTGCTCGCGGGCGTCGGCTTCCTGATGCCGCCCGCGGTGGGTGCGGCCCTCATGGCTGTGTCGACGATCGTGGTTGCGCTGAACGCCCAACTGCTGCGCTTCACCCGGTTCGCTCGCGGCTGAGGTTTCACGCCATAATCGGGGAATGACGACGTCGAGGCCGCTGCGCATCGCCGTCGCCATTAACCCGAGCGCGTCGTTCGGCCGCGGCCGCACCGTGGGGCCGGCTGTTGTGCAGACCCTGCGCGGTGCCGGTCACGACGTGACCACCCTGGTTGAACCCAGCTTCGCCGAACTGCTCGACTCGGCCCGCGAGGTCGTCGCGAGCAGGCCTGATGCCCTGGTCGTGGTGGGCGGTGACGGCATGGTCAACCTGGGCGTGAACGCCATCGTCGGCTCGAAGGTTCCTCTGGGTATCGTTCCGTCGGGAACAGGAAACGACATGGCCCGGGGGCTCGGCATTCCTGTGGGCAACACCGAGGCTGCCATCCGCCACCTGCTGGATGCCCTCGGGCGCCCCCCACGCGTCATCGACGCCGGGCGTGTTACCAACGAGGGCGATGAGCGGTGGTTCGCCTGCGTGCTCTCCGCGGGTTTCGACGCCGTCGTCAACGAGCGGGCGAACCTGATGCGCTGGCCCAAGGGCAAGAGCCGCTACAACCTGGCGCTGCTGCGCGAACTGGCCATGCTCAGGCCCATCCGCTACCGCGTCACACTCGACGGGGCGGCCATCGAAACGGATGCCATGCTCGTCTCGGTGGGAAACAACACTTCACTGGGCGGCGGCATGAAGGTCACGCCGGATGCACTGCTCGACGACGGGGAGCTCGACGTTCTGGTCGTGCAGCCTCTGTCGCGCATCGCATTCCTGCGCATCTTCCCTCGGGTGTTCTCGGGCACCCACACGAGCGACCCGAGGGTCACCGTCTACCGCGCCAAACGCATCCGAATCGAGGCCGACGGGGTGGTCGCATACGCCGACGGGGAGCGCTTCTGGCCACTGCCGGTAGACATCGAGGCGGTGCACGGTGCCCTGCGAGTTCTGGCACCCGCACGGTAGCCCGCGCATTTTGGTGAGGCTCTCTGAATGTGGCATACTCGATGAGTTGTCGACGCGCGGCCCCATCGTATAGCGGCCTAGTACGCCGCCCTCTCACGGCGGTAACGCGGGTTCGAATCCCGCTGGGGTCACAACAAGAAAAACCCGCTCCTCGGAGCGGGTTTTTCGCATCTCGGCGACGTGCTGTCATCCGTGACCGGTTGCCATCCGTGACTGGTTGTCATCCGCCGCTGGGTTGTTTGTTGCCTCCGCGCAGCGGGATCAACCGTCTGAAGGCTGCGAACCGCGTTCCCTTGCGCTCCCATCGAGACATGGCCACTGCTGCGATGAGGGCGATGCCGTAGAAGATACCCTCCACCCAGCCCGCTGTTCCCATGAGTTGGAGCCCCTTGATCCCGACTGCGAGAACGCAGAGGGCGACTACTGTTCCCCAGACGTTGAACCGCCCTCCGCGGAACTGCGTCGAGCCGAGGAACGCCGCCGTCAGCGCGGGCAGCAACAGGCTCACCCCGACTGTTGGGTCACCCGAGTTCAGCTTTGATGCCAGGAGCACGCCGGCCGTAGCCGCAATCGCTCCGCCCGCCATGAGCGAGCCGACTTGCAGCCGGGTCACGTGCACACCAGAGAGGCGAGCTCCCTCCGCGTTGTAGCCGACGGCATACACCTTTCGGCCGAGCGGAGTTCGCTCCAGGAAGTACCAGACCAGTGCCGCGATGACGAGCATCGCGATCACGGGAACGGTCAATTGGAAGAGTGGTCGGCCATCACTGTGGCGTGCGAGGACGATTCCGGCTCGAGCAACCTCCCGGAACCCTTCATCAAGGCCCACGGTCGGCCGATTGTCTGAGATGAGCCACTTGAGGGCGAGCAGGATCGACCCCATGCCGAGAGTGGCGATGAACGAGTCGATCTGGAACTTCGTGATGATGATCCCCGAGACCCAGCCAATGAAGGCTCCGCAGACGATCGTGATGGCGATGGCGAACTCGAACGGCAGCCCAAGCCTCGCCTGCAGCACCGCAACCAGCATCACGGCCCAGGCGATCTCCGCACCGATCGCGAGGTTGAACATCCCGGCGGTGAGCGGAATCATCACGGCAATCGCGGCGAGGATCGTGAGTGCCTCTGCGTCGAGAAGTCCGCCCCAGGTTCCGGGCGCGAGAAAGGTCTTGGGTGTGAGGATCGAGAAGGTCACCACGAGAAGTACGAACAGGTAGAGGGCGCTGATGTTGCGGAACGACAGCATGTGCCTCCAGTCAGCGCCGGAGTGGCGGCGCCTGGATTGCTCGACGATCACTTCGTCGGTCGCGTTGAGTTGATCAGTCATGTTTCACTCCATCGTCCAGGCCATACCCTGACAAGATCAGGTTCCGTTCGGTCAATTCGGCACCCGAGAGCGTGGTCGACACCGACCCGTCCCGAAGCACGATCACGCGGTCACACAGTCGAACCAGCTCTTTGGCCTCCGATGAGCAGACCACCACTCCCATTCCGGCTCCTGCTGCGGAGTCGACAGCCTGGTAGATCGCGTTTTTGGCTCCGACATCCACCCCCTGTGTCGGTTCTTCGAGCAGGAGGACCCGCGGGCCGACCCGCAGCCACTTGCCGAAGATGATCTTCTGCTGGTTTCCTCCGCTGAACCGAGCGAACACCTGCTCAGTGTTCGGCGGGCGCACACCGTATTCAGCGAGCACCTCGCGTGCGTGGGCCCTCTCCAGCGGCACACGTATTGAACCCCACGCGCTTCGGAACGCGTTCATGTCGGGCAGGGTCAGATTCTCTCGGGCAGAGAGCGGGCGAACGGATCCGGCATGGGCGCGATCGGCGGGAACGTACGCGATGCCGCGGTCGATGCTCCTGCGTGGGCTGCGCTCCCGGTACTCGACGCCTTCGACCTCGAACTCGGCCGCGTGACCGTGGGTCCGGCCGAAGAGCAGCCCGGGAACAGCCTCGCGGCCCGAGCCCAGCACCCCTGCGATGCCCACGACCTCTCCGGCATTCAACTCGAGGTCGAAAGAGTGAAGGCCGGCGCCGGTCAGCCCTCTCACGCTGAGCAACCGGCGATCAGAAGCCGGTCGATCACTACGCACCGAACCCTCAGCGCTCTGGACTCCGGCGACCTGCTCGACGAGGTCGGCGTGGTCGAGGTCTGCGCGGTTCTGGTCGGCAACCTTGCTGCCGTCGCGCAACACCACGATCCGGTCAGCGAGCGTGAGAACCTCATCGAGTCGGTGCGAGATGAAGATGATCCCGGTTCCTTGTTCAGCGAGTCTGCGGATCGACTCGAACAGCGCGGTCACTTCGCGCGCGTGCAGTGCCTCAGTCGGTTCGTCCAGAATCAGCACGTTACGGTTGTGCTTCCAGCCGTCCAGGGAACGCGCGATCCCGACCACCGCACGCTGGGCAGGGTCGAGCCTTTTCGCCGGAGTTCCGAGATCGAATGCGGCTCCGAAGCGCTGGAGCAGTTGCTTGGCCCGTTTGCGCTCGCGATGGGCACGAAACGGAAGCAGCCCCCGCCAGCCGTGTCGCCTGGCGACGTCTATGTTCTCTATGGCGTTCAAATCACCCGCGAGCCCGAGGTCCTGATGGATGATGTGCAACTCTGCCGGCTCACTCGGCGGTTCATGGGGAAGAACGACGTCCCCCTCGTCTGCCGTGTACACACCTCCGAGCACCTTGACGAGCGTCGATTTGCCCGATCCGTTGTGCCCGACGACTGCCAACACCTCGCCCGGATACAGGTCGAACGAGACCCGGTTCAGCGCTGTGTTTCCGGCGAAGGTCTTCGTGAGGTTGCGAACCATGAGCAGCGGCGGCTCGCCTCTCGCTCCGACGGATCGCCCTCCTGCATCCTGGGCACTATGGATCGAATCGGGCACGATCTGCCCCTCCTTTTATCGAGGTGGAGCCTCAGGGTTGGTTCCGTGGGCACTCCATCGCGGTGCCCACGGAACCTGCCTGAGGTCGACGGTGGTCTACGTCAGCGGTGCCACAGGGCTGCGTAGTCTTTGGCGACATCCTCGTAGGCGACGAAGGCGCCGTTCGGGAAGTTGTTGACGTTCTGTGTGGTGATCACGCCGGAGATCGTTCTGTTGATCGCCTCCCAGTCGTCGTAGGGCGTGAAGACGCCCTGCAGCTTGCGGAAACCCTCATCGACCATTCCGTAGGCGAACACCCGGAAGTCCATCGCGAACCCCGCGGACTGCTCGCCGTTTGCGATCTGCTCATAGTTCGGCGGGAGGGAGTTCTGCCCGAATCCTTTGGCATTCGCAATGCCCGTGAGCTCTGCTGCGGGCGCAAGCGCTATCTGGAACTGGTCGCCGGGGGTGACGAAGAACGCGGTCTGTGGGTTGGCCTGAAGGTCTGACACGATCTTGTCGGCCGGTGCCGGGTCGACGATCGAGATGTCGACGACGCGCAGCGTGGCTTCTGGGGCGATCTGGGCCAGGTACTCCTGCGCGGCTTCGACCTGGATGGCCGCGAATCCCAGCTCCGGCGGGTTGTAGAACACGAACTCGGTCGCCGTGCCACAGGTGAAGTAGATGGCGCCAGCGGCCAGAAGTCGGCCGTTCACGCGCGACGCACCGTCGCCGTTGAACGAATCGTCCAGGCCGTAGTCCGATACCACCGGATGCGCGGCGGCCACCATCACGGTGCCGTTGGCCTGGAGCTCGGCGAGCTGGTCCTGCACGAACACGGGGTCGATCGCACCCATGAGGAGGATGTCTGGGCGAAGCTCGACGATCGTGTTGAATCCGGCATGCTGCGACTCAGCGCTCGTGCCGACGCTCACGTTCTGGAACTTCACGCCAGCAAGGTCGAGTGCTTCTTCGATCTTGGGCTGCCAGAAGCCCGCAGCTACTGCCGTGTCGATGTTCGCAAACACCACGAGAGTGTCCGGGTCAAGCGGCTCGGGAAGTGGCTCGGTCTGGTGGATACCGGTCACCGGGTTCTGGAACGATTCGACCAGGGACTTTGCAGCCTCGAAGTCGATGTCTGCGCGCGGCGGGTTCGCGCACGAGCCATCTGCAGTGTCCAGGTAGGTGACGGGTACGTCTTCTTCCGGGCCTGCGTCAGCGGCGGAGCAGCCGGCGAGCGTGACTACTCCGGCCACGACGAGGCCGAACGCCGTGAAGGTACTTCTGTGGATCTTCATGAGGTTTCGCCTTTCTGGGTTGTGACGAGCGGTGGTGCTTCGGGGTGGACAACTTGCGAGGTCAATTCCGGGCGAGGATGCCCTGCAGCGCTTCCGCGAGAGCTCCGCTCTCGGCTGAGGTGTCGTCGACGGCACGCCACGCAACGAACCCGTCCGGGCGCAGCAGGCTTGCCCCGCTCGGCGCGATCCCGTAGCGCTCGGCGAACACGCCTGCTGGGTCGGAGGGCCCATCGGGAGCGCCGATGTGGTGCACCTCCAGCGAGATGCCGAACTCCCGCGCGGCTCTCTCTGCCGGGGCGCGCCAGGCATCGCCGTCGCTGCCGGTGAGCAGGGCGAAGCTGCGTCCCACGAGGTCGAGGGTCGAGAGCTGCGCACCGCCTCGCTCGAGTTCTACGTGTGGTGCGCGGGTGCCGGGCAGGCCGAGGGACTCGCGTGGTGAGCCATACGTGTGCTCGCCCGGCTCAGGGACGACGGCCGAAGATATGTAGTGGTAGCCGAGGTCGATGACGTCGTCTGGCACCTGCGGCTCGTGCCCGAGCGGCACTCGCGACGGCGCAGCTCGCAGTACGTAGCGGGTGTATGCCTGTTCGACGGTGAACCGGGCGACCGGTCGGCGCTCCTGCTCGTAGCTGTCGAGAAGCCCTTCGCCTGCCGTTCCGCCAAGAACGGTAGCAAGCTTCCAGGCGAGGTTGTGGGCATCATGGATGCCGGTGTTTCCGCCATAGCCGCCGTAGGGCGGCATCACGTGGGCTGAGTCGCCCACAAACAGCACACGACCGGCCCGGAATTGGTCCGCCACCTCGGCACTTGCCTGCCAGCGCATGACGTCGTCGATCTGCACGTCGATGTCTGGCACGCCGAGGCCGGCCCGCACGAGTTCGACATATCCCTCGTCGGAAAGGTCGGTCCACACGTCGCTGTCAGGATCTGACGGGTCACCGAGTCCGTGCACCGCGAGAAAGCCAGACTGGTAGGGCTTCTCGATGCGGAAGAAGCCCTGCAGCGTCGGGTTGACCACCATGATGACGCCGAGGTTGCGGCCACGCATGAGCGGCTCGACGTCTGCGCGGAAGTAGATGGTGACGCTCTTGGAGAACACACCGCGGCCCTGCTGCCCGATGCCAAGTTTTCCGCGAACGGGGCTGTGTGCGCCGTCGGCTGCTATCAGGTACTGGCATCGAACAGTCGAGACCTCATCAGTGTTCCGGTCTCGGATGAGCGCGGTGATGCCGTCTGCGTCTTCGTCGAAATCGATGAGCTCGGTACCGAATCGCGTCTCTGCTCCAAGCTCGCGCGCACGCTCACCGAGAATGGGCTCAACGGCAACCTGGGTGGCGAACAGGCGCTCCGACGGGCTGAGGTCGCGCACGCCGTCGTTGAACTTGGGAAGGTAGTAGGCGATCTCTTCTCCCGCGAGCGTGACGACGGCCATGATCGCGGCATCCTGGTCGAATTGATGTGCCGAGCGGCTGGTGATCTCGTCTTCAATGCCGATGCTGCGCATGATCTCCATCGACCGCTGCAGGATGGCGGCAGCGCGAGGGTGCACTGCGGCGCCCCTATGGCGTTCGACGACGAGGGTGGGGATGCCGTGGGATCCGAGGAGCGCGGCCGTCGTCATGCCGACCAGGCTCCCTCCCACGATGAGCACCGGTACAGTATTGTTTAACATGTCTGCTCCTCATTGACACAGCGGCTAGTGCCCCCGACCGTAACGGTGTTGTTCTCGTGGGTCATGTGCTCAGAGTGCAGACGTCTGTCCAAAGCGCGCACGTTGTGTAAGCGAGGAGAGCAACATGTTCAACCGCATGGAAGCACCGGTGCAGCACCTGCGGGAGTGGAGCGAGCTTCTCTCCGGCTCGTTCACTCGGTTCACCTTTGAAGCGCCGAACCCTGCAGGGTTCCGCGGGTGGATGGGTGTGCGAACCATCGCAGGCATCGATTTCATCAAGATGCGCACGGAGGAGCACGTCGCCCGCCGCGAGACTGTGGGGGAGGGCAGGGACGAACGCCCCGACTACCTCGTCTGCCTACAGGTCTCCGGTACCGGCGAGTTCAGTCAGGATGGACGAACCGCCACGCTTCGACCGGGCGACGTCACGGTGTTCGACACGACGCGGCCGACGATTGTTGCCAGCAGCGACGACTACAGAAATCTGTGCATGAAGTTTCCGCAGCGGGCGCTGGGGCTCACGCGTGGACGGATGAGCGAGCTCACCGCGGTGCGATTCGGCGCCGACGACGGGCTCACCCCCGCGCTGCGGGGAATGCTCAGCACACTCGATGCCGTCGGCAACTCACTGACCGGGCGCGGCGGGTACCTGGCTGCGAACAGCGCGCTGGATCTCGCGGCAACGCTCTTCGAGAACAGCCTCGGCTACAACGCCTCAGGTGCGCGCGGCCACCGGGCGCTGCTCGACCGGGTGCACGACTACATCGGGCGCCACATGCACGACCCAGACCTCTCGCCAGGGGCTGTGGCCGCCGCGCACCACATCTCACTGCGGCACCTGCACGCCGTGTTCGGCAACACGGGAACAACTGTCGCAGCAACGATCCGCCGGATGCGCCTCGAGCGGGCTCGTCGCATCCTGGCAGATCCCTCACTTCGGGAGACCCCGGTCTCGGTGATCGGGGGCTGGTGCGGCTTCAGCACCGCTTCTGCGTTCGGTCGGGCGTTTTGCGATACGTACCATGTGAGCCCCGGCCGCTACCGGGAGATGGCGATGGCGACTGTCGCACCTTGACGCATCCGTTACGATGGTGAGCGCGAAGGGGAGTATCCCTAGGGGCGTGAAAGCGCCCCATGCCGCAATCGTCAGTACGGGCAGCAACGCTGGTGCCCCGGATGCGGCGGTGTCGACTGGGTGTCAACGCAGAGGCGCGGGAGAGACTTTCGGGTTCTGTCGTACCCGCTCTCTCATGAAATGGATGCCCTGTTGACCACATTGCCGGTCTGGTTCGAAGTCACTTCCCTCATCGTCCTCAGTCTGATCATGGTCTTCGACCTTGTTCTGGCGTACAAGCGGCCCCACGTGCCATCCGTTCGCGAGTCCAGCCTGTGGATCGCCTTCTACGTGAGTCTCGCACTCATCTTCGCCGCACTCATGTTCCTGTTGGGCGACTCGGAGCAGGGCGGGCAATTCATCGCCGGCTGGCTCACCGAGTACAGCCTGAGCATCGACAACCTGTTCGTATTCATCATCATCATGGCCAGGTTCTCTGTGCCCAAGAAGTACCAGCAGGAGGTGCTCATGGTGGGCATCCTTCTGGCACTGCTCTTCCGCGGAATCTTCATCCTGCTCGGCGCCGCGATCATCGAGAACTACAGCTGGGTGTTCTACATCTTCGGCGCCTGGCTGCTATACACCGCGTGGAACCAGGCATTCACCGGCCACGAGGATGAGGAGGAATCTGAGAACAAGATCATCGCGTTCCTGCGCCGCCGCATCCGCATCACCGAGGACTACGACGAGGCGAAGATCCGCACGACGATCGACGGCAAGAAGGTGTTCACGCCAGTACTGATCGTGTTCATCGCGCTCGGCACCACCGACATCGTCTTCGCCCTCGACTCGATCCCCGCGATCTTCGGCATCACGCAGGACCCGTTCATCGTGTTCACCGCGAACATCTTCGCCCTGATGGGTCTGCGTCAGCTGTACTTCCTGCTGGGCGACCTGATCGACCGGCTCGTCTACCTCAAGTACGGCATCGCGTTCATCCTGGCGTTCATCGGCGTGAAGCTCGTCCTGCACGCGCTCCACGAGAACGAGGTGCCGTTCATCAACGGGGGGAACAGCGTGGAGTGGGCGCCGGAGATCAGCACCTGGGTATCGCTCGGCGTGATCGTGGCCGCCATGGCACTCTCAGTAGTGGCAAGCGTGGTCAAGTCGACGACGGATGCCCGCAAGGCAGCCGTCAAGAAGTGACCGGGAGGTCGCTCAGCTTGCCGTGTCGAGGCGAGCGGCGGCCAGCTGCTCCGCCGCAACCAGGGGAGTGACCTTGTTCTTGCGTGCATCCGCGAAGATGGTGGCGACGGTGTCGCCGATCTGGGAGACGCGTGCGTTGATCGCGTCGAGGTCTGCCCCGGGCGCGGTGGCCATGTCGAGGTAGATCACGCCTCCGCCGTTGACGACGAAGTCGGGCGCCCACAGGATGCCCCGAGCGTGCAGCTCGTCGGCGCAGTGGCGTTCGGCCAGCTGGTTGTTGGCAGCGCCGCACACTCCGGCGACCTCGAGCTCGCTGATCACGCGCGAGGTCAGAACGCCGCCGAGACCGCACGGCACGAACAGGTCGGCCTCGACGCGGTGCACCTCGTCGACGTCTACCCACTTCGCGCCCACCGATGCGGCGAACTCCTTCTTATCCAGGTTCACGTCAGACACGGTGAGCCGTGCGCCCGCCTTCGAGAGTGCCGTCGCGAGGCGACCCCCGACCTGGCCGAGACCGGAGATCACCAGGTGGCGCCCCGTGACATCGCTGTTGCCGTAGATGGCGTCGAGGGTGGCCAGGATGCTTGCGTGCACGCCGGCTGCTGTGGCATCCGCTGGTTCGCCCACGCCGCCCTTGTCGGCGGGCAGACCGCACACATGCTGCGTGCGCTCGGCCACGACGGCCATCAGCTCCGCGCTGGTGCCCACGTCTTCTGCAGTCATGTAGGCGCCGCCGAGGCTTTCGATGGCGTCGCCCAGGTCGAGCATGGCGTCGTGCTTGCGCTCCTCGGTGAGCACGGTGTCGCGCGGCACGAAGATGACCGACTTGCCGCCGCCCCGGTTCAGACCCGCAGCGGCATTCTTCAGGGTCATGGCCTCAGAGAGCCGAAGCGAGTCTGCGACAGCCTCGGTCCAGTTGTCGTACTGCCACAGGCGCGCCCCACCGAGGGCCTGGCCCAGCTTGGTGGAGTGAACGGCGACACTGATCGTGAGGCCTGAGCGCTTGCCGGTGGTGATGAGTACCCGCTCATGGTTGATCGGGATGGTGGAGAGGTCGAGGGCGTTCGCGTCCAGCGTCGTCGATGGGGTCATGCGGGTCTCCTTGTTGGTGCCTTGTGGGCAGGGCAATGAGGGCGCTTCGATGGTGCGCCGGTGGCCACAGCCTAGCCTCTACGCGTGACCCCGGGTTGAGCGTGCTCTCGAAGTAGACTGGGCAGATTGAGCGGACCACCGGTGTGGTGCGCTCTGGCAGAAGAGAGAGGTGGCCCGATGGGCAAGACGCTGGCCGAGAAAGTGTGGGACGACCACCTGGTGGTCAAGGGTGAAGACGGCACCCCCGACCTCATCTACATCGACCTTCACCTTCTTCACGAGGTGACGAGCCCCCAGGCGTTCGACGGGCTACGGATGGCGGGCCGCAAGCTGCGCCGTCCAGACCTCACCATTGCCACGGAAGACCACAACACCCCGACGCTCAACATCGACAAGCAGATCGAAGACGTCACCAGTCGCACCCAGATCGAGACGCTCCGCAAGAACTGCGAAGAGTTCGGGGTGCGGCTTCACCCGCTGGGCGACGTCGAGCAGGGCATCGTTCACGTGGTCGGGCCACAGCTGGGGCTCACGATGCCGGGAATCACGGTGGTCTGCGGCGACAGCCACACCTCGACCCACGGCGCTTTCGGCGCGATGGCGTTCGGTATCGGCACGAGCGAGGTCGAGCACGTGATGGCGACCCAGACGCTTCCGCTCAAGCCGTTCAAGACCATGGCCATCACGGTGGAGGGCGAACTGCGCCCCGGTGTGACGGCGAAAGACATCATCCTCGCCGTCATCGCGAAGATCGGAACCGGAGGCGGCCAGGGCTACGTGCTCGAGTATCGCGGAAGCACCATCCGCTCTCTCTCGATGGAGGGCCGGATGACCATCTGCAACATGTCGATCGAGGCCGGCGCCCGTGCGGGCATGGTCGCTCCGGATGAGACGACGTTCGAATACCTCAAGGGCCGACCCCACGCGCCGCAGGGCGCGGACTGGGATGCCGCGGTCGAGTACTGGAAGACCCTCCCCACAGACGACGACGCGGTCTTCGACGCCGAGATCTACCTCGACGCGAGTGAGCTCGAGCCGTTCGTCACCTGGGGCACGAACCCAGGCCAGGGTGTGCTGCTGTCGGACTCCGTGCCAGACCCGGCAACCATCGATGACCCCAACGAGCGTGCGTCTGCCGAGCGGGCCCTCGAATACATGGACCTCGCGCCGGGGACACCCATGAAGCAGATCCCGGTCGACGCCGTGTTCATGGGTTCGTGCACCAACTCCCGCATCGAAGACCTGCGCGCCTTCGCCTCCATCATCAAGGGGCAGAAGAAGGCAGACCACGTGCGTGTGATGGTGGTGCCGGGCTCCGCGCGCGTGCGCCTGGAGGCCGAAGCCGAAGGAATCGACAAGATCGTCACAGATTTCGGCGCCGAGTGGCGTTTCGCCGGATGCTCGATGTGCCTGGGCATGAACCCCGACCAGTTGGCTCCGGGTGAGCGCTGCGCATCCACGTCGAACCGTAACTTCGAGGGCCGCCAGGGCAAGGGCGGGCGCACCCACCTGGT